>Ga0070682_100000171_pt1 | contig 48470 bp, 43 predicted proteins | sample KBSC63LmetaG_FD_64668 | JGI IMG/M metagenome (GOLD analysis project Ga0070682, IMG submission 64668) | Corn rhizosphere microbial communities from Kellogg Biological Station, Michigan, USA - KBS C6-3L metaG | ecosystem: Host-associated > Plants > Roots > Rhizosphere | place: USA: Michigan...
ACAGCCGCGGCGGCGGCCATTTTCGGGCTGACGAGGTGGGTGCGGCCGCCCTTGCCCTGGCGCCCCTCGAAGTTGCGGTTCGAGGTCGAGGCGCAGCGCTCGCCTTCAGAGAGGGTGTCCGGGTTCATCCCCAGGCACATCGAGCAGCCCGCCTCGCGCCATTCGAAGCCGGCGCCGCGGAAGACGTCGGCCAGGCCCTCGGCTTCTGCCGCCTTCTTCACCTGCTGGGAGCCGGGGACGACCATCGCGTGGACCGAGCCGGCGACCTGGCGGCCGTCGACGATCTCGGCGGCCTCGCGCAGGTCCTCGATCCGCGAGTTGGTGCAGGAGCCGATGAAGACTCGTTCGGGGGCGATCTCGGTCATCGGCGTGCCGGCGGTCAGGCCCATGTAGGCGAGGGCGCGCTCGGCCGTTTCGCGCTCGGCGGGCGACTCGAGCGCTGCCGGATCGGGAACGCTGTCGGTGACCTCGACGACCTGGCCCGGGTTGGTGCCCCAGGTGACCATCGGCGAGATGCCCGAGGCGTCGACGTCGATCTCGTTGTCGAAGCTCGCCCCGGACTCGGTCGGCAACTCGCGCCAGCGGGCCAGCGCCGCGTCGAGGTCGGCGGGGGCGGCCGGGCGTCCCTTCACCCACTCGAAGGTGGTCTCGTCGGGGGCGATCATCCCGGCGCGGCCGCCGCCCTCGATCGTCATGTTGCAGATCGTCATCCGGCCCGGCATCGAGAGCGCCTCGATCGCGGGGCCGGCGTACTCGACCGCGTAGCCGGTCATGCCGCCGGTGCCGAGGCGGCCGATCGTCGCCAGGATCAGGTCCTTCGGGGTGACGCCGTGGCGCAACTCGCCGGCGTAGGAGATCCGCATCGTCTTCGGCCGTTTCTGGACCAGGCACTGGGTGGCGAGCACGTGCTCGACCTCGGAGGTGCCGATGCCGAAGGCCAGGGCGCCGAAGGCGCCGTGGGTGGAGGTGTGGCTGTCGCCGCAGACGATCGTCATCCCGGGCTGGGTGACGCCCAGCTCCGGGCCGATCACATGGACGATGCCCTGGCGGTCGGAGCCGAGCGAGTAGACCGGGATGCCGAACTCCTCGCAGTTGCGCTCCAGGGTTTCGACCTGGACGCGGGAGAGCTGGTCGGCGATCAGGCGCGCGGCCATCGTCCCGTCGGTCGGGGTGTTGTGGTCGGCGGTGGCGAGGGTCTTGTCCGGGCGGCGGACTGGCCGTTTGGCCAGGCGCAGACCGTCGAAGGCCTGCGGCGAGGTGACCTCGTGGACCAGGTGCAGGTCGATGTAGATCAGCCCGGGTGAGACCTCGTGCTGCTCCCAGATCTTGTCGAACATCGTTTTCGGCATATGCGTCAGCTCCTCCTGAGGCCGGCGGCGATCACGGCGAGGAAGCGGGTCGCCTCCGCGCCTTCGTTCTCGAAGTGGTGTGGCAGGTCGGCGTCGAAGGTGACGCTGTCCCCCTCTTGAAGCTCGTGGCGGGTGCCGTCGACGACCAGCACCAGGGTGCCGGCGAGGACGACCGCGGTCTCGCGACTGCCCGGCTCGTGCATCGGCGGGTCTTCGCGGCCGCCGGTGGTGGCGCCGGGCTCCAGCACGTGCAGCGAGACGTCAGCGCGCTGTCCCGGCAGCGGCGGCGTCAGCTCCTCGAACCGATGCCCACCCCGCTCGGAGTGGCGGCGCCCGGCGGCACGACTGACGACCACGTGCTGTCCCTCGTCGAGGCGCAGAAGTTGCGAGAGCGTCAGCTCCAAGCCGCCCGCAATCTTGCCGGCGACGGCCAGGGTCGGGCTGGTCTCGCCGCGCTCGACCTGCGAGAGCATCGGCGCCGAGACGCCCGAGCGCTCGGCGAGGTCGCGGAGGGAGAGCCCCATCGCATCGCGCAGGGCGCGGATGCGGGGGCCGACGGTGGGGGCGCTCTCAGCTTTGGTGGCGACGGCTGCCATGCGTGTACGTTATCACGGACGCTTGTATATAGATCTCCTTCCTATTTATCTATCTCCAGCAGCAGTGAACGAAGATCAGAGGCAATCGCCTCCGGTTCGTCGTCGAGCTGCGCCCAGGTGAGGTGGATCACCGAATAGCCGGCGACTCTGAGCGCCGCGGCGGTGTGGTGCCTCAGGAGCGCATCGTTCGCATCCGCACCGACACCGCCGTCCTCCCCACCCCCGCTTCGGCCAACTGGTTTCGCGAGACCACTCCGTGTTGCCGCCGCGCCAGCTCGGCTAACCCCTGATCGCGAGTCTGTCTCAGACCACCTATATGGGGGCGTGGGACAGACTCGCGGGACATGCCGGCAGGGCGCCCGGCAAAAGCGCACGTGTGGCGCGCACAATGGGAAAAGTCTGAAACGAGGGTGTGCCGGAAGTGTGATTTCGCGGCTACTCCGAACCCGTCAGCCTCTCTACCTGCCGAAGGAGAGGCTGACGGGTTCGGCCGCCAACCTTGGTCCTGCCCTAAGGCCCAGGCGTCCGCTCCACCACGGCCTCGGCGGTCGCCGCCTCGGCCTCGCGCGTCGCCGCGCCTTCGAGCGCGTTCGAGATCGCCCGCACATACGCGCGGGCGCTTGCCTCGAGGATGTCCGTCGCCACGCCTTGGCCCGTGGCCAGGCGTCCCGCCGCCCGCAACTGGACGGTCACTTCGCCGAGGGCGTCCTCTCCCCCGGTCACCGCCTCGACCTTGTACTCGACCAGCTCGCACTCGGTCTCGACCGCGGCTTGGATCGCGTGGAAGATCGCGTCGACGGGGCCGTCGCCGCTGGCTTCGCCGACCGACTCCTCGCCCGAGGGGCGGGTCACGGCGACTTTCGCCAGGGGCGGCTTGCGGCTCCCGGCCTCGACCTCGAACCAGGCCAGCTCGTGGGCGTCGGAGCGCTCGCGCATCTCGTCGGAGACGATCGCCTCCAGGTCGAGCGCGGTCACCTGCTTCTTGCGGTCGGCGACCTCCTTGAACGCCTTGAAGGCGTTGTTCAGCGCCTGGCCTTCGACCTTGAAGCCCAACTGCTCCAGGGCGTCGCGCAGCGCGTGGCGGCCGGAGTGCTTGCCCAGCACGATCGAGTTCGACTCCAGGCCGACTTCGGTCGCGTCCATGATCTCGTAGGTGCTGCGCTCCTTCAGCACGCCGTCCTGGTGGATGCCGGACTCGTGCGCGAAGGCGTTGCGCCCGACCACGGCCTTGTTCGGCTGCACCGAGTAGCCGGTCAGGCGGCTGACCATGCGGCTGGTGCGAACGATCTCCCGCGTGTTGATCCCGGTCCAGAGGCCGTGCACGTCCTCGCGGACGCCGACCAGCATCGCGATCTCCTCCAGCGAGCAGTTGCCGGCCCGCTCGCCGATCCCGTTGACGGCGCACTCGACCTGCCTAGCCCCCGCCAGCACTCCGGCGTAGGAGTTGGCGACGGCCAGGCCCAGGTCATCGTGGCAGTGGACCGAGGTCTCGACCTCGCGCAGCGCCGGCACCAGCTCGTACAGGCGCCGGAAGTAGTCGGCGTACTCCTCGGGGGTCGTGTAGCCGACGGTGTCGGGGATGTTGACGGTGGTCGCCCCCTCCTCGACCGCGATCGCGCAGACTTCGGCGGTGAACTCGATGTCGGCGCGGGTCGCGTCCATCGGCGAGAACTCGACGTCCTCGCAGTAGCTCTTGGCCAGCGCCACCGCCGCCCGCGCCTGGCCCTTGACGTCCTCGCGGTCGGTCTGCAGCTGGTGCTCGATGTGGATGTCGGAAGTCGAGATGAAGGTGTGGATGCGCGGGCGCGCCGCCTCCTTGATCGCCCCCCAGGCGGCGTCGATGTCGGCCTTGTGGGTGCGGGCGAGGCCGCAGATCACCGGCCCCTCGACCACCCGCGAGATTTTCTGCACCGCCTCGAAGTCGCCGGGCGAGGTGATCGGGAACCCGGCCTCGATCACGTCGACCCCCAGGCGCGCGAGCTGCTGGGCGATCTCGACCTTCTCGGCCGTGTTCAGCGAAATGCCGGGCGACTGCTCGCCGTCGCGCAGCGTCGTGTCGAAGATGTGGACGCGGTTGGCGTCGGATTTGGTCTCACTTTGCGGTCCCATCGGACCTCTCCTTCTCTCTTACTTTCGAATGGCCTTTGTCTCTCGCGGCTATCGCGCCGCCCAGCGCTATTCCCCCCGAGGGGGGAGGAGAAGGAGTAGCGCGAGGCTGTCGAGCCGGTGATCCATTCGGCTCCGAACCTTAGCGTAGGCTGCGCGAATCGCAAGCCCGCAGCCGACCAGCAGCCCCGATCGGATCAACTGGCTCGCCCTCTTCGCGATGGGGGCCGCCGTCGTCGTCATCGCCAACGACTTCTCGGCGATCAACGTAGCCCTGCCGACGATGGAGCAGGACTTCCACACCAACGTCAACACGATCCAGTGGGTGGTCAACGCCTACGCGCTGACCTTCGGGGTGATGATCGTCACCGGCGGCCGCCTCGCCGACATGTTCGGCCGCCGCAACGCCTTCATCCTCGGCACCGCGATCTTCGCCTCGATGTCGGCGCTCGGCGGCGCCGCCCAGACCGAGACCTGGCTGATCGCCACCCGCACCCTGATGGGCATCGGCGGCGCGCTGATGTGGCCGGCGATCCTCGGCATGACCTACGAGATCCTCCCCGAAGAGAAGGCCGGTCTGGCGGGCGGGATCATCATCGGCGCGGCCGGGCTCGGCAACGCGGTCGGCCCCTTGATCGGCGGCGTCCTCACCCAGGAGCTGAGCTGGCGCTGGATCTTCTTCCTCAACGTCCCGGTCTCGATCTTCGCCGTCGCCGTCACCTACCTGCTGGTCCACGTCAAGGAGCCAGAGGGGGGCGAGCGGCGCCTCGACTACGCCGGGATCACGACCATCTCGGTCGGCCTCGTCTCGCTGCTGGTCGCACTCGACCAGGTCGACGACTGGGGCTGGACCGACCCGCGGGTGATCGGCCTGCTGGTCTTGGCGGCGGCGATGCTGATCTCCTTCCTGCCGATCGAGCGCCGCGCGGGCAAACACGCCCTCGTCCCCCGCGAGGTGATGCGCAACGAGAGCTTCACCGCCTCCTGCGTCGCGATCCTCTTCATGTCGGCGACCTTCTTCGCGGCGTTGCTCTACCTGCCGCAGTTCATGGAGAAGCAGCTCGGTTACTCGCCGCTGGAAGCCGGGGTCGGGATGCTCCCCTTCCTCGCCACCTTCGCCCTCGTCTCCTTCGTCGCCGGGCCGCTGTACAACCGCATCGGCGCCAAGGCCCTGGTGGTCCTCGGGGCGGCCTGCATCACCGTGGCCCCCTTCCTCTTCTCGCTCGCCGACGAAGGCTCCGGCTACGACTCGCTGATCGTCGGCATGGTAATCCTGGGGATCGGGATCGGCAGCTTCTATCCGACGGCGACGACGGCCGGGGTGACCTCGGTCGACGAATCGCAGACCAGCCTCGCGGGTGGGATCATCTACATGTTCCAGATCGCCGGCGGCTCGATCGGGCTGGGGCTGACGACGACCGTCTTCTCCGCGGCGATCCCGCCCTTCGTCGACGGCATCCAGGCGGGGTTCCGGCTCGATGCGGCGCTCTCGCTGGTCGGGCTGCTGGTCGCGATCGGCTTCGTCGGCGGGCGGCTACTGAATCAGCGTGTTGTTCCCGGACCCGCCGACTAGCCTGTCCTTGCCGGGCCCGCCCCGCAGCTGATCGTTCCCGGCGCCGCCGACGAGGCGGTCGTCACCGGGGCCGCCTTCGATCCAGTCGTCCCCCCTGCGCCCGATCAGCACGTCGTTGCCGGTGCCGCCCACGACCTTGTCGGAGGCGCCTCCTCCGGTGAGGCGATCGGGCCCGGTCCCGCCCCTGATCGTCACCGGCACGGTGATGTCGCTGGAGAAGTCGACGTGGTCGGAGCCGCCCGCCGTGTTCACTTCGAAGCCGGAGAGCGCCGTCGCCGTGCAGAGGAGTTCGTTGCGGGCTTCTTCGGGATGCCGGCAGATGTCGCCGCCCGCTTCCAGCGGCGCCGCCGAGACGATCCGGTATTCGCGCCCGTCGGGGGTGAGCGACACGTAGAAGGAGTCGTCCGCGCGGCTGCCGGCGAGCAGCAGCGTCAGCGGCCCCGGTTCGGCATGGGCCGGAACGGCGAAGGCGCCCATGAACAGCGTCAGTGCGATGAGGATCGACTTCTTCATCAGTTCCCTGGCGGGTCCGAAGGACCCTCCCACAGGAACAAGCGGTTTCGCCAGACGTTGCGGCCAAAGGGGGTGCTGGCTACCTAAAGATCTACCGAACGGCCGTTGGAGAAGCCCTCGAGGGCGAGGATCTTCTCGATCGTCTCCCCCCGCACCGGGGCGTCGGTGGTCAGCGCCATCACCGCGCGCTCCCCCCCGCTTTCGGCGCCCACGGCGGCGGAGACGATGTTGACGCCCTCTTCGCCGAAGAGGGTCCCGACCCGGCCGATCATCCCCGGCTGGTCGGCGTAGCGGAAGACGGCGATGTGCTCGGCGAAGGGCAGGTAGAAGCTCTCGCCCCAGGCGGAGACGAGGTAAGGCTCGTTGCGCGGGCCGACGCTGGTGCCGGCGACCTCGACCTCGCCGTCGGCGGTCTGGACGCGGACGCGGACCAGCTCGGTGAAGTCCTCGGCGCTGGCGTCGGTCGTCTCGGAGAGCTCGATCCCCCGCTCCTCGGCCATCTGCGGCGCGTTGACGAGGTTGACCGGCTCCTCGGTGTGGCCGGAGAGGATCCCGGCGAGGACGGCGATCCCCAGCAGGCGGGTGTCGTGGGAGGCGATGCGGCCGCGGAATTCGGCGCTGACGCGCTCGATCGAGCCGCTGCCGAGGCCCTGGGCGAGGCGGCCGAGCTTTTCGCAGAGGGGGACGAAGGGCGCCAGTGCCTCCATTGCCTCCGGGCGCACGGCGGCGATGTTGACGGCGTTGGTGACGACGCCACCGGTCAGCGCCGCGGTCACCTGCTCGGCGGTGACGACGCCGGCGCGGTCCTGGGCCTCGGCGGTCGAGGCGCCGAGGTGCGGGGTGACGACGACGTCGCCGCGGGCGAAGACCGGGTGCTCAGTGAAGGGCTCCTCGGGGAAGACGTCGAGGGCGGCGCCGCCGAGCTTTCCCGACTCCAGGCCCGCGGTCAGGGCGTCGAGGTCGACCAGCTCGCCGCGGGCGCAGTTGACGAGGCGAGCGCCGTCCTTCATCGCCGCGATCGTCTCGGCGTTGATCATCCCGATCGTCTCCGGCGTCTTCGGCGTGTGCAGGGTGACCAGGTCGGCCCGGCCCAGCAGCTCCTCGACGCTCTCGGCGCCCTCGACGCCGAGGTCGCGGAAGCGCTCGGCGGAGACGAACTTGTCGAAGGCGACGACCTCCATCTCGAAGCTCTGGGCGCGCTTGGCGACGAGCTGGCCGATGCGGCCGAAGCCAATCACTCCGAGGGTCTTGCCATAGAGCTCGGAGCCCTTGAACTTGGCCCGGTCCCAGCGGCCCTCGACCAGCGAGCCGTGCGCTTGCGGGACGTTGCGGAAGAGGGCGAGCGCCAGCGCGAGGGTGTGCTCGGCGGCGGCGACCGAGTTCGATTCCGGCGCGTTGGCGACGATGATGCCGCGGCGGGTCGCGGCCGGGATGTCGACGTTGTCGACGCCGGTGCCAGCGCGGCCGATCACCTTCAGGTTGCCGGCGACCTCGATCAGCTCCGGCGTCATCTTCGTCGCCGAGCGGATCAGGATCGCGTCGTAGTCTCCGATCTTCTCGCGCAACTCCTCGTCGGACATCTCCAGCCCGAGGTCGACGTCGAACTGCGAGCGCAGCAGCTCCACGCCGGAGTCGGCGATCTTCTCCTTGACCAGGACCTTCATGCGGTTCTCACGCCGTCCACGTTTTCGACGACCCAGTCGATGCAGGCGGTGAGTGCCTCGACGTCGTCCGGGTCGATCGCGGGGAACATCCCGATCCGCAGCTGGTTGCGGCCGAGCTTGCGGTAGGGCTCGACGTCGACGATGCCGTTGGCGCGCAGCGCCTGCGCCAAGGCGGCGGCGTCGACGGAGTCGTCGAAGTCGATCGTGCCGACGACCAGCGAGCGCTTGGCCGGGTCGGCGACGAAGGGGGTGGCGAACTCGCTGCGCTCGGCCCAGCCGTAGAGGCGGCCAGAGGAGTCGGAGGTGCGCTCGACGCTGCCGGCGAGGCCGCCGAGCCCGAGCATCCACTGGACCTGGTCGTTCAGCAGCAGCAGGGTCGCCAGGGCCGGCGTGTTGTAGGTCTGCTCCTTGCGCGAGTTGTCGAGCGCCGTCTGCAGCGAGAGGAAGGCGGGCTGCCAGCGGTCGCCGGCGCCGTCGAGCTCCTCGATGCGGGCGATCGCCGCCGGGCTGAGCGCGGCGAGCCAGAGGCCGCCGTCGGAGGCGAAGCCCTTCTGCGGGGCGAAGTAGTAGGCGTCGCACTGGGTGAGGTCGACCGGGAGGCCGCCGGCGCCGGAGGTGGCGTCGACCAGGACCAGCGACTCGGCCGCGCCCTCGGGGCGCTGGACCGGGACCATGACGCCGGTCGAGGTCTCGTTGTGGGCCCAGCCGATCGCGTCGGCGGCGGAGTCGGCGGTCGGCTCCGGGGCATCGCCCGGCTCCGCCTCGACCAGGATCGGGTCCTGGAGGAAGGGCGCCGCGGCGGTCGCCTTGGCGAACTTCGAGGAGAACTCGCCGTAGGTGAGGTGCAGCGCCCGCTCGCGCACGAGCCAGGCCGTCGCCGCCTCCCAGAAGGCGGTGGTGCCGCCGTTGCCGAGGGCGATCTCGTAGCCGTCGGGCAGCGAGAAGAGCTCGCCGAGGCCGGCCCGCACCTCCCGCACCATGTCCCGCACCGGCGCCTGGCGGTGCGAGGTCCCCATCAGGTCGGAGCGCTCGGCCAGGCGCGCCAGCGCCTCCGGGCGCACCTTCGAGGGCCCGCAGCCGAAGCGGCCGTCGGCGGGCTTTATCTCGGTGGGAATCTGCAGGGTCGTCTCAGGCGCCATCCGGATCGACAAGTTATCGACCGCAGCCCCCCGGTGCCGCCGGGTCCCGGGTTAGGCTCGGCAGTGCGGTTCCGCGCACGTCCACGAGGAGGGGAGCACGATGTATCCAGTCACCTACGAGGCCGACTTCAACCCGGCCCCGAACCGATGGACCACCTTTTTCCGGCCGCTTCTGGCCATCCCATGGCTGATCGTCGCGGTGTTCTGGGGGCTGCTGTTCGCCTTCACCCACTTCTTCGCCTGGATCGCGATCACGATCCTCGGCCGCTACCCGGAATGGCTCTACAACTTCAACGCCGGGGTGGTGCGCTTCAGCGTCCGCACCTCCGCCTGGCTCTACCTGCAGACGGACGAGTGGCCGCCCTTCAGCCTCAGCGACGACCCGTCCTACCCGATCCGGGTCAACATCGCGTCGGCGGCGGCGAGTCAGAGCCGCCTCAAGGCCTTCTTCCGCCTGATCCTGGCGCTGCCGATCGCGCTCGTCGTCGCCTACGGCTCCCGCTTCGTCCTCGCCGGGCTCGCCGTCATCGCCTGGCTGACGATCGTCTTCCGCGGCTATCTGCCGGAAGGCGTCAACGCGGCGATGACCTACGTCAACGGGCTCGACGCCCGCGCCCTCGGCTACATCGCGATCCTCACCGACGAGTACCCGCCGATTGGGCTCGACCGCCCCGGAGGAAGCACCGCAGTCGCCGCGACGCCCCCTCCCTCGGCACCCGAGGCGGCCTGACCGTGGCGGAGGCGAAGGTCACCAAAGGCGACGGCTACGCGGTCTCCAGCCTCGACGACCTCGGCGAGGGCTGGGGCTTCCGCAAGGTCCGCAAGGAGCTCGGTGTCACCGCCTTCGGGGCGAACGCAATCGTGATGCCGCCCGGGTACGAGTCCGGGCGGCACCTCCACGAGGAGCAGGAGGAGCTCTACTTCGTCCACCAGGGCCACCTCGAGATCGACCTCGACGGCGAGAAGCACGAGCTCGGCCCCGGCAGCCTGGCCTGGGTCGACGCCCACGTAGTCCGCGGCTTCAAGAACCTCAGCGACTCAGAAGACGCGATCTACTTCTGCGTCGGCGGCAAAGACGGCTACGTAGGCCGCGACGGCAAGCTCCCTCCAGGCGAGACCAACCCGAGAGGCCCGATCAAAGGAGATTCGTAGGACGCTCCAGGGTCAAGCAGCTCTTTTAAAAGCAGCTGCTGTCCCTTTGTCGTCTTACTGAGTTCTGTGGCTGGAGGGGTGGGTGTCCCTCTCGCGCCCGGCGTCCTGTTCCTCGCAAAGACCACTCAGCGAGAGAAGTCCAGTTAAAGGCGAGGAACCCAGGAAGCGAGAGGGACACCCACCCCTCCCCCACCACGACGCTACTTCGTGTCCTTGAACCCCTGATCGATCCAGGGCATGAGGTCGCGAAGGTCGTGGCCGACCTCCTCGATTTCGTGCCCGGCGGCCTCATTGCGCATACGGTCAAAGTTCTCGCCGCCGGCGCGGTTCTCGGCGATCCACTCTTTGGCGAATTCGCCGGACTGGATCTCGGAGAGGATCTGCTTCATCGCCGCGCGTGACTCGTCGCCGATCACGCGTTTGCCGCGGGTCATGTCTCCGTACTCGGCGGTGTTGGAGATCGAGTAGCGCATGCCCTGGATGCCCTTTTCGTACATCAGGTCGGCGATCAGCTTCAGCTCGTGCAGGCACTCGAAGTAGGCGAGGCGGGGGTCGTAGCCGGCCTCGACCAGGGTCTCGTAGCCGGCGCGGACCAGCTCCGAGGCGCCGCCGCAGAGGACGGCCTGCTCGCCGAACAGGTCGGTCTCGCACTCGTCCTTGAAGGTCGTCTCGATCACCGCCGCTCGGCCGCCGCCGATCCCGGAGGCGTAAGCGAGGACGAGGTCGTGGGCGTTGCCGGTGGCGTCCTGGTGGACGGCCATCAGGCAGGGGACGCCGCTGCCTTCCTCGTACTGGCGACGGACCAGGTGGCCCGGGCCCTTCGGCGCGACCATGCCGATGTCGACGCCCTGAGGCGGCTCGATCTCGCCGAAGTGGATCGCGAAGCCGTGGGCGAAGAGCAGCAGGTTGCCGGGGGCGATCCCGTCGACGATCTCCTCGCGCCAGACCTGCGCCTGTTTCTCGTCCGGCAGCAGGATCATCACCAGGTCGCCGCGACTGGCGGCTTCGGCGATGTCCAGCACCTCGAGCCCGGCCGCTTCGGCCTTGGCGCGGCTGGAGGAGTCCGGCCGCAGGCCGACGACCACCTCGACGCCGGAGTCCTTGAGATTGAGCGCGTGGGCGTGACCCTGGGAGCCGTAGCCGAGGATGGCGACGGTCTTGCCGTCGAGCTTGCCCAGGTCAGCGTCTTTGTCGGAGAAGATGTCGTCGGTTCGCATGACGCGGCAGGCTACCGGGTGCGTGCTCAGCGCAGCGCCCTGCGCATCAGCTTCCCGGAGGGGGTGCGCGGCAGCGCCGAGGCCAGCTCGACCCGCTTCGGCACTTTGAACCCGGCCAGCGCCTCGGCGCAGTGGTGGCGCAGGTCGTCCGGAGTCGCAGACGAGCCGCTCTCCAGCACGACGACCGCGGTCACCGCCTGCTGCCACTCCGGGTCCTCGCGGCCGATCACCGCCGCGTCGACCACCTCGGGGTGGCGCAGCAGCACCTCCTCGACCTCGGAGGGCACGACGTTCTCGCCGCCGCTGACGATCATGTCGTCGATCCGGTCGTCGACGTAGAGGAAGCCTTCCTCGTCGATGTGGCCGAGGTCGCCGGTGTGGAGCCAGCCGTCGGCGTCGGCGCGGCCCGGGGCCACGGTCGGGCCCTGGATCAGGATCTCGCCGTCGCGGATCCGCAGGTGGGTGGTCAGCAGCGGCCGCCCGGCGGAGCCGAGCTTGCGCTGGGCGTCGGCGGGCGCCAGCGTCGTCACCTGCGAGCAGGTCTCGGTCAGGCCGTAGGTCTGGACGACGGTGGCGCCCTTGGCGATCGCCTCTTCCAGCGGCTCCTCCGGCACCGGGCCGCCGCCGACGAGGATCGCCCGCGGCCCCGAGAGGTCGACGCCGGCCTCGAGCAGCCGCGTCAGCATCGTCGCCACCAGCGAGACCTGGGTGATCCCGTCGCGCTCCAGCGCCTCCCCGACCCGGTCGACGTCGAAGCCGTCGTGGACGACCGCGGTGGTGCCGTAGATGACCGAGCGCATGACGATCCCCAGGCCGGCGATGTGACTGAGCGGCACGCAGCAGAGCCAGCGGTCCTCGGGCAGGACGCCGATGTTGAAGCCGGAGCCGACCGCGTTCCAGAGGAAGTTGCCGTAGCTGAGCGCGACCGGCTTCGGCTTGCCGGTGCTGCCGCTGGTGAGGACGCGACAGCAGATTTCGTCCATGTCGTGCTCGCCCAGCAGCGGCATGTCGGCCTCGGTCTGGGTCAGCTGGCCGGGGTCGTCGAGGTCGATGATCGGCTCCTCGGCTGTGACGATCGCTGTGCGCTCGGCCGGGGTCAGGCGCGGGCCCAGCGGCAGCAGCGCCGCCCCGAGCTTCATCAGCGCGTGCATCAGCACGACCTGCTCGCGGCGCGGGTGCATGGTCAGCGCCGCGGTCGAGCCGCGCCGAACCCCGTGGGCGGCGAGCCGCCGCGCCACCCAGGTCGCCTCCGCCTCCAGCTCGGCGTAGGTCATCTCGGCGCCGTCGGCGAGGAGCGCCGTCCGGTCGGGACAGCTCTGCGATCTCTGGGAGAGCCAGTCGTCGAGCTTCATCGGGATATCGTCCCCATCATGCCCAAACGCCACAAAGGAGCCCCGTCAGACGACCAGCTCTACGCGCCGATCGAGTGGTCGTCCGGTGAGGGCGACTACGAAGACATCCGCTACGAGACGGGCGGTGGGATCGCCAAGGTGACGATCGCCCGGCCCGAGGTCCTGAACGCCTTCCGCCCGCAGACGCTGATCGAGGTCTCCCGGGCCATGGAGCTGGCGCGCGAGGACCCCGAGGTCGGTGTGATCGTCCTCACCGGCGAGGGCGAGCGGGCCTTTTGCTCCGGCGGCGACCAGACCGTGCGCGGCAGCACCGGCTACATGCCCGAGGGCGCCGCGGTCGGCCGCTTCCACGTAACCGACCTGCAGATCCAGATGCGTCGGCTGCCGAAGCCGGTGGTGGCGATGGTCGCCGGCTACGCGATCGGCGGCGGCCACATCCTCCACCTCTGCTGCGACCTGACGATCGCCGCCGACAACGCCGTCTTCGGGCAGACCGGGCCGCGGGTCGGCTCCTGGGACGGCGGCTACGGCGCCTCGCTGCTGCGCGACCTGGTTGGGACGAAGAAGGCGAAGGAGTTCTGGATGCTCTGCCGCCAGTACAGCGGCGAGGAGGCGCTGGAGATGGGCCTGGTCAACGCGGTCGTGCCGCTGGCGGACCTCGAGCGGGAGACCGTCGCCTGGTGCCGCGAGATGCTGGCGCTGTCGCCGTTCGCGCTGCGCCTGGTCAAGGCCAGCTTCAACGCGCACGAGGACGGCTACGCGGGGATCCAGCAGCTCGCCCACGACGCCAACCTCCTCTTCTACGGCAGCGACGAGGCGGCCGAGGGGCGGGAGGCGTTCAAGGAGAAACGGGCGCCCGAATTCGACAAGTTCCCGAGGCGCGCATGAGGATCTGGTTGATGGCGGCGCGGCCGCGGACGCTGCCGGCGGCGATCGCGCCGGTGCTGGTCGGGACGGCGGCGGCAGTGCAGTGGCTCGGGCACCTGCCGCGCTGGGGCGCCTTCTTCGCTGCGCTGGTCGGCTCGATCTTCATCCAGATCGGGACCAATCTCGCCAACGACTACTCCGACGCCAAACGCGGCGCCGACACCGCCGACCGCCTGGGGCCGGTGCGGGTGACGGCGAGCGGGCTGATCACCCCACAGCGGGTGATGCGGGCGACCTGGATCGCCTTCGGCGTCGCCGTCCTCTGCGGCATCTACCTGACCGCGGTGGCGGGGCCGGTGATCCTGCTGATCGGCATCCTCTCGATCGCCGCCGGCGTCCTCTACACCGGCGGCCCCCGCCCCTACGGCTACGCCGGCTTCGGCGAGGTCTTCGTCTTCCTCTTCTTCGGCCTCGTCGCCGTCAACGGCTCCTACTACGTGCAGCTGGAGCACCTCGACGCGCTGCCGCTCGGCCTCTCGATCTCGATCGGCTTCCTCGCCACCGCGATCATCGTCGTCAACAACGTCCGCGACGTCGAGACCGATCGCCGCGCCGGCAAGAACACGATGGCGGTGCGGATCGGCCGCGGGGCGGCGGTGCGGCTCTACGGGACGCTGGTGGTCGGGGCCTTCGTGACGCTGCCGATCGCGCTCTGGGCCGGAGAGGCAAGCGCGCTGCCGCTGATCGGCCTGCTGGCGGCGCCGCTGGCGCTGAAGCCCTACCGGACGCTGCGGGAACGGCGCGACGGCCCGGCGCTGAACGGCGTGCTGGCGGCGACCGGAGGGCTGCTGGGGATCTTCAGCCTGCTGGTCACCGCGGGCCTGCTGATCTCGGCCTGAGGTGCCTGGCCCGTGCGCCTCTCCTCGGTAGAGGTCATCCCTTACGCGCTGCCGTTCAAGGAGCCGTACGTGACGGCGCGCGGGGTGCTGCTGCGGCGGGAGATGGTGCTGCTGCGGGTGCGGGACGAGGACGGGGTCGTCGGGCTGGGGGAAGCGGTGCCGTTGGCGTTGCGGGGTGGCGTGGGGTTGACGGAGGTAGTGCGGGAACTCGAAGGGTGGGCGGAGAGACAGGAGGACGAGGGCCTTTCCGCCCCGGCTCTCTGTGCGGTGGCGACGGCGCGGGCGGATTTGCTGGGTAGGAGGGTGGCGGACCAAGGTGGCGGTGGAGACGAAGCCGTTCCGTGCAATGCGACGTTGGTGGCGGGGGCTCCGGAGGCGGTCGCGGCTGACGCCGAACGTTGGGTGGCCGACGGCTTCACCACGTTCAAGCTGAAGCTCGGTGCCGAGTCCGCGAAAAACCTTGTAGAGCAAGGAAAGTCGCGGACTCGCTATGCCGACGTGGAGCCGGTGCGGGCGGCGCGGGAGGCGGTGGGGCCGGAGGCGCGGATTCGAGTGGATGCGAACGAGGCTTGGGATCTCGAAACCGCTAAGCGCGTCCTTGCCGAACTGGAGCCTTACGGGATCGAGTTGGCGGAGCAGCCGGTGTCGTCGCTCGAGGAGATGGCGGAGCTCGCCAAGTCCACCTCGATTCCGCTCGCGGCCGACGAGAGCGTGGCGACGCTCGAGGAGGCCGAGCGGGCGGCGGCGATGGGTGCCTGCGCCTACACCGGGATCAAGCTCTCCAAGGTCGGCGGCCCCGAAGCGGCTCTCGCCATCGCCGACGTCCTCCCCGCCTTCATCACCAGCGCTCTTGATGGCCCCGTAGGGATCGCCGCCGGCGCGCAGGTGGCGCGGAGCCTCGCCGAGACCGGGCACCCGGAACGGCTGGAGCTGGCGCACGGCCTCGCCACGCAGCGGCTCTTCGCCGAGACGATCGCCTCGGTCGAGTGCGAGCTGCGAGACGGAATGCTGCACCTCCCCCCCGGTCCCGGCCTCGGGGTCGAGATCGACGAGGAGGCACTGCAGGCGCACCGCATTTAGCCTGCTTGTGTCGAGCTTGTTCGGCTATGCCGTACAAAAGCGACACGCCACCCCCGATGGACCCCACCAACGCCAATACCGCCCTCACCTCGGCTTTCGCCGAGGAGCTTGCGCGTGGGGGGTTGCGGCTGGCGGTGATCTCGCCGGGGTCGCGTTCGACGCCGTTGGCGGTGGCGTTGTGGCGACAGCCGGAGATCGAGGTGAGTGTGATCGTCGACGAGCGCTCGGCGGGATTCTTCGCGCTGGGGGCGGCGCAGGCGAGCGGGGAGCCGGTGGCGCTGCTCTGCACCTCGGGGACGGCGCTGGTCAACTACCACCCGGCGGTGGTCGAGGCCGACGAATCGGGGATTCCGCTGGTCGTGCTCAGCGCCGACCGGCCGCCGGAGCTGCGGGGGATCGGCGCCGGGCAGACGATCGACCAGATCAAGGCCTTCGGCTCCTCGGTGCGCTGGTTCTGCGAAGTCGGGACCCACGAGGCGGACGACGGTGGCCTGCTCCACTACCGCTCGGTCGCCTGCCGGGCGCTCGCAGCGGCGCGTGGTGAGGTGCGGCCCGGGCCCGTCCACCTCAACCTGCCCTGGCGCGAGCCGCTGGCGCCGGTGCCGGTCGAGGGCGCCGTTACCGCGACCGACCCGCTGGCGCTGGAGGGACGCGACAAACGGCCGCTGACCGCGGTGACCAAGATCGACCTCGAGCCATCGGTCTTCCTCCTCGACGAGATGGCCGGCCACATCGGCGACGCGATCTCGGGCGTGATCGTCGCCGGCCGCCAGCTCGACCCCGAGCTGCGCGAGCCGCTCGCCCACCTCGCCCGGGTCGCGGGGTTCCCGATCCTCGCCGACCCGACCTCGCAGCTGCGCTGCGGCCCCCACGACCGCTCCCACGTGGTCGCCGGCTACGACCTGCTGCTGCGCGACGAGCACTTCGCCCGCTCGGTGGCGCCCGAGCTGGTCCTTCGTTTCGGAGAGATGCCGACCAGCAAGCCGCTGCGGGCCTGGATCGCCGACAGCGGCGCCGACGAGATCGTCATCGATCCCTACGGCGGCTGGAACGAGCCGACCAACCGGGCCGCCGCGGTCCTCCGCGCCGATCCGACCGAGCTCGCCTCCGGCTGGGCGGCGCGGCTGGAAGGACTCGAGGGGCGCGAACGCCCGCTGCCGGACCGCTGGCTCGAGGCCGAGAAGGCAACTCAGGACGTGCTCGACCAGGAACTCACCACGAAGGCCGAGATCACCGAGCCCGCCCTCCACCGCGCCCTCGGTGCGGCCCACCGCGACGGCGACCTCGTCTACACCAGCTCCTCGATGCCGATCCGCGACCAGGAGACCTTCCTCGCCCCGTCAACCACCGATGCCTTCTTCCTCTCCAACCGCGGCGCCAACGGCATCGACGGCCTGATCTCCTCCGGCATCGGCGCCGCCCACGCCAGCGGCCGCCCGACCACGATCGTCAGCGGCGACCTCGGCCTCCTCCATGACCTCGGCAGCCTCGCCGCCCTCCGCGACGTCGAAACGCCGGTCCGCATCGTCATCATCGACAACGACGGCGGCGGCATCTTCCACTTCCTCCCCCAGGAGTCAGCCTTGGACAGCGACGAGTTCGAGGCCCTCCTCGGCACCCCCCGCGGCGTCGACGCCGCCAAGGCCGCGGCGCTGTTCGACCTCCCGAACCGCCGCCTCGACTCGCCGGCGGACCTACCGGACGCCCTCGCCGCCGGCACCGGCCTGATCGAGGTCAGGACCGACCGCGCCACCAACGTCGAGGCGCACCGCGACCTGACCCGGCGCGTCCACGACGCACTACCGCGCTAACAGGCGATCGGTCCAGCTTCGCGACCCGGGCCGGGCTGCCAGGTGGCGCCGTAGAGAGAGGCCTTCGGCATCGACAGGACCTTGGTTCTGCAAGTGCCGTCTCCGTTGATCTCCATGATCGAGTCGCCTATTCCCAGAACGTTGGCTTCACTCCCGCTCACCCGGAGCAGCGTGTAGGCAAGGCGCTCCCCGGAGGGGTCCCAGCTTGGTGACAGCTCCAGGTTCCGGGTGTGCGTGAGTTTGGTCAGACCGGAGCCGTCCGCAGCAGCGACGGCGAGGTCGGTCGGAGAGAAGGTCGTCCTCTCGCCCTTTGACCCGATGGTTCTCCGCTTGCCGATGGTGATCAAGACGAGCCGCGTCCCATCAGGGGAATAGACCGGCCCGCTGGCGTTTTCGGCCAGCACGGTCGAACCCGAGCCGTCCAGTTTCAAGGCAACGGCGGCGACGCGGATCTGCCCGGACACCTTGCGGCGCTCACGCGTGATCGCCAACGTCGAGCCGTCGGGGCTGAACGAGGAAGGGAATGCGTAGAGGCCGTCTCGCCAGGGAGTGAGTTGCCTGACAGCGCCGCTTTCGACGTCGAGCAGCCAGATCGAGGCGCCTCGGAAACTCACTTTCGCCTGGTGCCGCCGCCGCAATTCCCGCTCCCGCTCTCGAACGAAGGCGAGGGTGCGTCCATCCGGTGACAGGACCGGATCGAGGCCTTCCCTGGTCCGCGGCAACCTGGTTACGCCGGTCCCGTCGGCGGCGGCATCGTAGATATCGAGAGAAGCTTCCTCTCCGGAGAGCGCGATCCCGGTGAAGGTGACGCGCGTGCCATCTCCGGACCAGCTGGGCGGACTGAATGGGAAGGGAAGCAACTGGCTTTTGCTGTTGCCGCCGACGATCACTCGCTGATCTCCCCCGCTGGGATCGGAGCTGATCAACCTGAAGCCGGAATTGGCCGCCTCCATGAAGGTCAGCCGCGGGCCCGACGGGATCTCGGCCTGCGCGAGGGCGGGCAAGGCCATAAGCGCGCAAACGGCGAGCACCACCCCTCCCAGACGACGAATCACGCGGGAAATTCTGCACTACTCGGCCAGCAGTGGCAGCAGCGCCTGCAGCTTCACCTCGGTCTCGGCCAGCTCGGCTTCGGGGTCCGAGCCGGCGACTACGCCGACGCCGGCGAAGAGGTGGGCCTCGCGGTCGCGGAGGAGGGCGCTGCGGAGGGCGACGCAGAATTCGCCGTCCTCGGTCGCGTCCATCCAGCCGACGGGGGCGGCGTACCAGCCGCGGTCCATGCCCTCGAGGTCGGCGATCGCCGAGGCGGCGGCGGGCCAGGGCTCGCCGCCGACGGCCGGGGTCGGGTGCAGCAGGCCCGCCATCTCGATCGCCGAGTGGGATTCGGCAAGCTGCGCGATCACCGGCGTCGCCAGGTGCTGGATGTTCGCCACCTTGACGATCTCCGGCTCGGCCGCCGCCTCGACCCAGACCGCGTGCGGGCGCAGGGCGCGGACGATGCGCTCGGCGACGATCCGTTGCTCGCGGCGGTTCTTGTCGCTGCGCAGCAGCTGCTCGCCGAGGTGGTCGTCGACGGCGGGGTCGGAGCTGCGGCGGGTCGAGCCGGCGAGGGCGACGGTGGAGACGCCGGCGCCGGCGCGGCGGACCAGCAGCTCGGGGCTGGCGCCGATGAAGGCCGCCTCGAGGGTGCCGCAGCAGAAGCAGAAGCAGGCGGGGAATTGCTCGCGCATCGCGCCGAAGATCGCCGCCGGGTCGTGCGCGGCCCCAGCGCTGACGATCACCTCGCGGGCGAGCACCACCTTGCTGAGCTCGCCGGCCTCGATCCGCGATGTGGCTCCCTCGACCGCCGCCTCGAACTCGCGCGGCGGCCGGGCGCTGCGGATCTCGGCGTGGGCGGTCGGGTGCGGGTCGAGCAGCGGCAGCGGCGCATCGAGGCGCAGCGCCGCCAGCCGGGCGGCCAGCCTCTCGCCCGGTAGCTCCACCCCCTCCCCCGGCCGCACCACGGCGTTGACGGTGAGGAAGGCGCGCGCGCCGCGGCGGCAGATCGAGAGCTGCGGCAGCACCAGCGAAGCGGGCGCCAGCGAGGACCAGGTCGAGCTGGAGCCGCCCTCGGGGTCGAAGGCGAAGCCGCCGACCCAGACCGGTCCCGCCCCCGCCGGCAGCCCCCGTGGCTCCTCCAGGACCGGATGGTCGCCCAGTCGCAGGCACTCCTCGGCGACGTCGCCGAAGCGATCGGCCCCGCGCGAGCTTGCCTCGTGCGCCACCCCCAGCCCGGCCAGCGCGAACTCTCGATCCGGCTGCTCCCAGCAGAACCACCTGTCACTCGCCAGCCGCGAGGCGAACACCGCCGCGCAGGGATCGGCGACCTGGACCTCCCTGGTGACGCTTACGAGGGTGCGTCGGCCCCGTGCGGCGCCCTTCTCCAGCGCGCCGAGAAGGTCACTAGTCGTGACCACGACCTATCGCGATCTCCCCCGTGCGGACCATTTCCACCAGCCCGTGCGGGCGGACCATCCGCTCGAAGGCCTCGATCTTGTCGGCGGAGCCGGTCACCTCGATCGTCATCGTCCGCCGCGCCACGTCGACGATTTTCGCCCGGAAGATCTCGGCGAACTGGATGATCTCGGCCCGGTTCTCGACCGCCGAGGAAACCTTGAACAGCGCCATCTCCCGCGCCACCGTCTCCTCCGGCTCCATGTCGCGGATTTTCAGCACGTTGACGAGCTTGTGCAGCTGCTTCGTCACCTGGTCGATCGGGTGGACGGCGCCGTCGAGGGTGAGGGTTATCCGCGAGACGGTCGGGTCGTCGGTCGGCCCCACCGCAAGCGTGTCGATGTTGAAGCCGCGGCGGGAGAAGAGCCCGGCGACGCGCGCCAGCACGCCCGGCTTGTTCTCGACCAGGATCGAGAGGATGTGCTTGCGGCCGCTGAGCTGGCCGGCGACGTGCAGGTCCTCGAGTTTGACCACCTGCGGGGTGCCGGCCTCCATCAGCGCACCGCCCCTCGCGGCGCCTCGACCATGTCGCGGGCGGCGTTGCCCGGCGGGATCATCGGGTAGCAGTTCTCCTCCTGGGCGACGCGGACGTCGAGCAGGACCGGCCCGTCGTGCTCCAGCGCCGCGACCATCTGCTCCTCCAGGTCGGCGCTGTCGTCACAGCGCATCCCTTTGGCGCCGAAGGCCTCGGCCAGCTTCACCCAGTCGGGGCTGGCGCCCATCTCGACCGAGCTGTAGCGGCGGTCCCAGAACAGCTCCTGCCACTGGCGGACCATGCCCATGTAGCCGTTGTTCATCAGGAAGACCTTGACCGGGACGTTCTCGGTGACGCAGGTCGCGAGCTCCTGGACGTTCATGATCAGGCTGCCGTCGCCGGCGATGCAGACGACCTGCTCGTCGGGGCAGGCGACCTTGGCGCCGACCGCGCTCGGCAGGCCGAAGCCCATCGTCCCGAGGCCGCCGGAGTTGATCCAGCGCCGCGGCTTGTCGAAGCCGTAGTACTGCGCGGTCCACATCTGGTGCTGGCCGACGTCGGAGGTGACGATCGCGTCGCCCTGGGTGGCGCGGTGCATCGCCTCGATCATGAACTGCGGCTTGATCTCGCCGTTCTTGCCGGCGTCGTAATACAGCGGGTGGGCCTCCTGCCAGCCGCGCAGCGTGTTCCACCACTCGTCGAGGCGGGCGGGGTCGGTCTGCAGCGCCCGGTACTCGCGGGTCAGCTTCGGCAGCACCAGCTTGACGTCGCCGACGATCGGAATGTGGGCGCCCACGTTCTTCGAGATCTCGGCCGGGTCGATGTCGATGTGGATGACCTTGGCGTTGGGCGCGAACTCGCTCAGTTTGCCGGTGATGCGGTCGTCGAAGCGGGCGCCGATGGCGACGATCAGGTCGGCTTTGTCCATCGCGTGGTTGGCGGTCCAGGTGCCGTGCATGCCGAGCATCCCCAGCCAGCGGTCGCTGGAGGCCGGGAAGCCGCCGAGGCCCATCAGGGTCGAGGTGACCGGGAAGCGGTCGGAGCCGGCAAGCTCGCGCAGCTCCTCTGAAGCGTTTGCGTTGATCACGCCGCCGCCGGTGTAGAAGATCGGCCGCCGGGCGCTCGCCAGCGCCTTCGCGGCGATCCGGATCTGCTTGATGTTGCCCTCGGTCGAGGGCTTGTAGCCGGGCAGCTCGACCGGCTCGGTGCGCGGCTCGTAGTCGATGTCGGCGCGCGAGAGGTCCTGCGGGATGTCGAGCAGAACCGGCCCCGGGCGCCCGGTCGAGGCGACGTGGAAGGCCTGGTGGACGTACTCGGGGATCTGCCGCGGGTCGGTGACCGCGAAGGAGTGCTTCACGAACGGCAGCGTCGCGCCGAGGATGTCGGCCTCCTGAAAGCCGTCGGTGCCGATCAGCTCGGTTCGGACCTGGCCGGTAATGAAGACCGTCGGGGTCGAGTCCATCATCGCGTCGGCGATCGCGGTGACGAGGTTGGTGGCGCCGGGGCCGGAGGTGGCGAAGGCGACGCCGACCCGCCCAGAGGCTTTGGCGTACCCCTCGGCCGCGTGGCCGCCGCCCTGCTCGTGGCGCACCTGGACGTGGCGGAAGTCCGCGTCGACGAGGGCGTCGTAGGTAGGCAGGTTGGCCCCTCCGGGGATCCCGAAGACGTCCTTGACGCCCTCGGCCTTGAGGGATTCCATCAACGTGTCGGCGGCGCGCATAGGAACTGGCGATGGTACCAGCGGCGGGGTCCCCGCCCGCCGCCTGCTCTACGCCTGGGCGGCCGGCGACTTCGCCGGGTTCCAGCGGGTCTGCGGGTCGATCGCGGTCTCGATCACGCGGCCTTTGTGGCGCTCGATCGCGTGGATGATCGACTCAACCAGCTCCTCGCCCAGCAGCGTCGGCTGCAGGCCGAGGTCGAGCAGCTTGGTGTGGATCGCGTTGTAGTAGTGCTCTTCCTTCTCGACCCGCGGGTTGTCGTAGTGCTGGATATCGACGCTGTAGCCGAGGTGCTCGCCGGCCTCCTTGACGAGCTCCGCCAGCTCGAGCACTGAAAATTGCTCGGTGAACTGGTTGAAGACGCGGAACTCGCCGCGCTCGGCGGGGTTCAGCGCCGCCAGTTCGACGCAGGCGAGGGTGTCGCGGATGTTGAGGAAGCCACGCGTCTGGTGACCGGCGCCGTAGACGGTGAGCGGGTGGCCGATCACCGCCTGCACGCAGAAGCGGTTGAGCACGGTGCCGAAGAGCTCGTCGTAGTCGAAGCGGGTGACGAGGCGCTCGTCGCGGGCGGTCTCCTCGGTCTCGACGCCGTAGACGACGCCCTGGTTGAGGTCGGTCGCGCGCAGGCCCCAGGTGCGACAGGCAAAGTGGATGTTGGTCGAGTCGTGGACCTTCGAGCAGTGGTAGAGCGAGCCCGGCAGCTTCGGGAAGGGCAGGGTGTCCTTGCGGCCCTTGTGCTCGATCTCGATGTAGCCCTCCTCGATGTCGATGTCGGGCTGGCCGTACTCGCCCATCGTCCCGAGCTTCACCAGGTGGGCGTCGGGGACGTGGTCGCGCATCGAGAAGAGCAGGTTGAGGTTGCCGATCACGTTCGCGTGCTGGGTTTCGACCGCGCGCTCGCGCGAGAGCATCGAGAACGGCGCCGAGGCCTGCTGGCCGTAGTGGACGATCGCCTCGGGCTTGGTCTCGGCGACGACCTCGTCGAGGAAGTCGCCGTCCTCGACCGCGCCGACGTAGCTGCGGATCTGCTCGCCGGTGACCTCGCGCCAGGCGGCGATCCGCTCGTCGAGGTCGCCGATCGGCGTCAGCGAAGCGGTGCCGTGTTCGGTGTGCCAGCGGCGGCGGGAGAAGTTGTCGACGACGGAGACCTCATGGCCGCGGGCCGAGAAGCGGAGCGCGGTCGGCCAGCCCAGGTAGCCGTCGCCCCCGAGGATGAGGATTCGCATGAAGGCGGCAGCTTAGCGACTGTCCCGGAACCCCCGCGCGACGTTCGGTCGGCCGCGTGTCCGTGTTGAATCCCTGCGATGGCGAGCGAACTGGCGGCGCGAAACGGGGGCTGGATCGGGCTCGGGGCGCTGGTCGCGATCCTCCTGCTCGGCCTCGGCCTGCGGGTCGGCGAGGCCTGGGACGGCCGGGCGCCGGTCTACGACGCGCAGGCATACGCGGCGATCGCAGCAAACCTGGAGGAAGGGCACGGCTTCACGGTCGGAGCCCAGGCGACGCAGCCGTCGAGCAACTACTCGCCGGGTCTGCCGCTGTTCGCGGCGGGGGTGTATGAGGTGACCGGAGGGGTGCACGAACGGCTGGCGCGGATCGTGCTTGCGGTTGTGGGGGCTATGAGCGTGCTTTTCGCTTACTTGGTCGGGAGACGGTTGATCCGGCCGCCGCACCGACCCGGTTCAAGTGAGGTCGGTGTGGCGGCCGTGTGGCCGGCACTTCTAGGAGCTGCTGTCGTAGCCGTCTATCCGGCGCTGCTGGAGTACCAGGGGATGTTGATGAGCGAGCCGCTGGCGGCGACGTTGTTGTCGGGTGGGGTTCTAGCGGTGCTTTGGGCTTGGGAGGGTGCGTGGGCGCGGTGGGCGCTGCCGGGCGCTCTGCTTGGTGCGCTGGCGTTGGTGCGTCCCGAGTACCTGGGGGTCGCGGTGCTGGTCGCGGTGGTCGTCTTCGCCCGCGAGGCAAGAGGCGACTGGCGCCAGTCGCTTCTACGTGCTGCTGTTTTCCTCGGAGCGCTTGTGGTGATCCTGGCCCCCTGGACGATCCGCAACGCGGTCGCGCTCGACCGCTTCGTCCCGATCTCCACCGGCGGCGGCCAGGTGCTGTTCGCCGGCACCTACCTGCCCTCCGATGGCGATCCCGAAAAGGTCGGCGCGGAAGTCGTGGCAGAAAACCCGCAGCTGTTCGCGCCCGACGCCGCCCAGGAACTGCGCCTCGAGCAGATCCTCGCGCGGTTGGCGCAGGCGCGGTATCCGGGAATGGAAACCGACCAGGCCCTTTCGAAGATGGGCAAGGAACAACTCTGGGACGACATCTCAGAAGAGCCGCTCGAATACGCCGGCTTCGTCGCGACCAAGGTCGGCCGGATCTGGTCGCACGGGCCGCGGGACGTGATGCGCGAGCCGGGCTGGGAGGTGCTGCACTGGGCGCTGGTCGCCCTCGGCCTGCTCGGCCTGGCGATCCTCGCCTGGCGGCGGCGCTGGGAGGCGCTGATGTTCGGGGCGCTCTTCCTGGCGATCACGGCAATCAGCGCGCTACTGGTGGCGTCGCCACGGCGCGTCCTGGTGCTAGTCCCGCTCCTGGGCGCGCTGGCGGGCATGACCATCGCATGGTTGGCGAGTTTTCCTGGCTATAGGGAGGAAAAGTCGCCACTCGTACCCGAGCGTCCGGATAGCCTGAGCCGGCCTTGACCGCCGTCTTCGACTGGATCCGCGCGCTGCCGCAGCGCTATGGCAAGCGGACGCTGATTGCGCTGGGGTTGATCGCGCTGCTGGGGCTGGTGGTGCGCGCCTATGTGGTCGTCAATCCGATCGCGAACCCGGCAGACGACTCGCACGCCTACTACGCGATCTCCAAGGCTCTATATGAAGAAGGGAGCTTCGGCGGGCCGGAATTCCATGACTCCAGCGACTGGTCGCCGGGGGCGCCGTTCCTCTATGCCGCCTCCTTCTACGCGACCGGCGGCGCCCGCGAAGGGACGGCGCGGATCGTCGAGGCGCTGCTCGGGGTGGCGACGATCCTCGTCGTCTTCGCCCTCGGCTGGCGGCTCGGCGGTCGGGAGCTCGGCCGCTGGGTCGGCCTCTTCAGCGCCTTCGCGGTAGCGATCTATCCACCCTTCCTCCACACCACCGGCGAGCTGATGAGCGAGCCGCCGGCGATGCTGACGCTGCCCGCGGCGATCCTCGCCTTCCTCTGGGCAAGTGAGAAGAGATCGACCTGGGCCTGGCTGGCCCCCGGCCTCCTCTTCGGCCTCACCGCGATGTTCCGGCCCGAGTACCTGCTGGTCGGCGCTGCCTTCGTCGTCCTCGCCGCGATCCGCACTTGGCGCGCGTCCGGATGGCGTCTCGCACTCGCCGGGGGCGCTGTCCTCCTCGTCGCCCTCGTCCTCCCGATCCTCCCCTGGACGATCCGCAACGTCGTCGTCCTCGACCGCGTCGTGCCGATCTCGACCGGCGGCGGCAAGGCCCTCTACGTCGGCACCTACCTCCCCGCCGACGGCGAATACCAACGAGTGAAGGCGATCCTCGTCAAGCGCTACGAACATCGCGACCTCGCGCCGAGCTCCGAAGCGCTGAACAAGGTCGACCCCACCCCGCTCTTCGACAAGGTCGCCGAAGAAGAGACCGACCAGGATCCCAGTCTGAGCCGCGACCAGGCCCTCGGCAAGATCGGCAAGGAAGACCTCTCGAAGTACTTGGGCGAAGACCCCGGCGGCTACCTGGCGATGACCGCGCGAAAGGTCGGCCGCATGTGGAGCAGCGGCGTCGGCGAAGCGATGAGCACGACCGCCGGCCGCGTCGTCCAGATCCTCCTCGTCGCCGTCGGCCTCGCCGGCTTCGTCCTGCTTGCGCTGCGCCGCCGCTGGTGGGAGCTGGTCGCGCTGGCGACCCCGATCGTCCTCGTCACCCTGGTCGGCGCCGTCTCCCTCGCCGCCCCCCGCCGCAACGAGGTGCTGATGACGCTCGTCTTTCCGCTCGCCGGCCTCGCCCTCTCATCCGGGCTTGCGGCCATATCCTCCGGTCGCGAATGGTCCCGCTTGCAGGCATCTTCCCGGCCGAACTGACGGCGCTGCGCGCCGTCGGCGTGCTGCTCGCCCTGGCGATGGTCGCCTACGCGGTCGCGCGCCGCCGCACGCTGCGCAACGCCGACGTGCTGATCCTGATCGCCTCCGGGATCGGCCTGCTGCTCGTCGCCGGGACGGAAATCGTCAACGGCCTGCTCTCCGCCTTCTCCTTCGAGAAGGGCAACGGCGGCCGCATCCTCGGCCTCGCCGTCTTCGCAATCGTCATCCTCTTCCTGCTGATTCTGCGAGCGCTGGCGCAGACGGCGCGCAACCAGCGGCAGCTCGCGGCGGCGCTGGAGGGCCTCGCCTGGGAGGAGTTCCGCCAGGCGGGGCTGCCGGACCGCTTCAAGGGCAAGATCGCGATCCTGATCCCCGCCTACAACGAGGCCGAGAACATCGGCGTCGTCCTCGACCAGATCCCCGCCGCCGTCTGCGGCGTCCGCACCGAGATCCTGGTCGTCGACGACGGCTCGCGCGACGGCACCGGCGACGTCGCCGCCGAGCACGGCGCACTGGTCGCGCGGCACGTCACCAACCGCGGCGGCGGCGCGGCGCTGCGGACCGGCTACCGGCTGATGGTCGAATCGGGCGCCGAGATCGTCGTCACCCTCGACGCCGACGGCCAGCACCGGCCCGACGAGATGGAGCGCCTGGTCAAACCGATCCTCGACGGCGAGGTCGACATGGCCCACGGTTCCCGCGTCCTCGGCCACGCCGACCGCAACCACTTCGCCCGCGAGCTCGGCATCGTCTTCTTCAACCGCCTCGTCTCCTTCATCACCCGCACCCACGTCACCGACTGCTCCAACGGCTACCGCGCCGTCCGCACCACCGTCCTCCCCCAGCTCGTCCTGCGCCAGGAGCAGTTCCACACCTCCGAGTTCATGATCGAGGCGATCAAGCGCGGCATCCCCGCCAAGGAGGTCCCGATCACGGTCGAGCAGCGCCTCCACGGCCACTCGAAGAAGCCCGCCGCCTTCCGCTACGGCGCCGGCTTCGCCAACGCGATCATGCGCACCTGGCTGCGCTGAACCCTTGCGAGTTGACGCGGCTATGACCGGGCTAACTCAGCGCACGCCCGGGTGGCGCACCGCGGCCGGGTCCGGCAGGTAGAGGTCGGTGCCGCAGCGAGGACAGACCTGGACGTAGAGCTTGAGCGGTTTACCACAGGTCGGGCACTGGCGTTCCGGTTCGTCCTTGTCGACCCGGTAGGCGATCACCGCGATCAAGCCGAGGAGCGGGATCACCGCCCCGATCAGGAACCAGATGAAGAACGAGCTGCCCTTGGCGCGGCCGATGATCCCGGTGGCAAGGCCGAAGGAGAAGGCGATGACTAGATACTCCATGTAGCCATTCTTGCGCGCGAGGGCGCGCCGCTGCTCAGGCGAGCGGTTTCCGGTGGCCGATCGAGCCGACCTCGGCGGTGTCACGGCTGAACGGCAGGCCGGCGGTCCAGTCGAGGACCGCGCGGACCTTGCGGGCCGTGCCCGGGATCTGGCTCATGTGGTAGGTCCGGGCCAGCCACCAGGCCGGGAAGCCGCGGAAGGTGCGATCGCCGATCCGGCCGACGGCCTTGTAGCGACCGAGGTTGACGAAGGCCGCTTCGGATCGGTACTCGTAGGGGCTGGGGCTGCCGACACCGAGCTCGGCGGCGATGTTGCGCCCGGCCACCGGGCCCTGCCGCACCGCGGTCTGCGCCGTCGGCGGCGAGGTGCCGCCGCTCGGGTCCGGGACCGCCGCGCAATCGCCGATCGCCCAGACCGAGTCCATCCCCTGCACCCGCAGGTAGGAGTCGACCGGGACGCGGCCGCGCTCGTCCAGCGGCACATTCAGCTCTTTGAGGATCGGCTGCGGGGCGACGCCAGCGGTCCAGACGACGGTGCGGGTCGGCAGCACCTCTCCGTTGGAGAGGCGGGCGCTGTCGGCCGTGACCTCCTTCAGCGTCGTCTCCAGGCGGATGTCGATGCCGCGGCCGCGCAGCTCCCGCAGCGCGTAGTCGGCGAGCTCGCGGTCGATCTCCGGCAGCACCCGGTCCGCCGCCTCGACCAGGACCCAGCGCATCCCGTGCAGGCGGGCGCGCGGGTAGCTGTCCATCGCGTCGGCGGCGAAGTCCTGCAGCTCGGCCAGCGCCTCGAGCCCGGCGTAGCCGCCCCCGACGAAGACGTAGGTGAGGAGTTCTTCGCGCCGGCGCGGGTCCTCGGTCGCGTTTGCTTCCTCCAGGGTCTCGATCACGTGGTTGCGGAGGTAGATCGCGTCGGCGAGGCTCTTGAACCCGACCGCATGCTCGGCCAGCCCCGGCACCGGCAGCACCCGCGAGACCGAGCCGAGCGAGAGCAGCAGCTGGTCGTAGGGCAGCTGTTCGGTTTCGCCGTACTTGGCTCGCAGCGTCACCGTCTTCGCCGCGGGATCATGGCCGACGATCGACCCGATCCGCAGGTAGGTGCGCTTGAGGATCTCCCGCAGCGGCGTCACCACGTGCCGCGGCTCCAGGGTCCCAGCCGCCGCCTCCGGCAGGAACGGCGTGTACAGCGCGAAGTTGGTGTCGTTTACCAGTACCAGCCGCGCCGACTGCTTCGGCATCACCCGCTCCAGCTCACGCGCCACCGCCGCACCGCCGAAGCCACCGCCCGCGATCACCACGTTCCAGGCCATGCCCTCAACCTAGCAGGCTTGTAACACGTTGTTACAAGCCTGCTGAATCGCACATCTTGTCACTCTCCCGCGGCCGGCAACGTCCTCTGCGAAGGCTATGAATCGCCGCTCGAAACCCCAGCAGAAAAGAGGGAAAGATGCATCGCATACCTCGGCCATCGCCGGCGATGATCGTCGCGGTCCTGGCCCTATTCGTCGCCCTCGGCGGCACCGTCTATGCGGCGAGTTCGATCAGCGGCAAGACGATCAAGAAGAACTCACTGCCCGGCAACCGGATCAAGCAGAAGACCGTGACCGGCAACAGGCTCAAGAACGACACGATCACCGGGACCCAGGTGAATGAGGCGACGCTCGGCAAGGTCCCGTCCGCCGCCACCGCCGACAGCGCCGCCACCGCCAACAGCGCGACCACGGCTGTAACCGCCGAGACGGCGAAAACCGCCCTCTCCCCGGTCCCGCCCGCCTACGCCCACATCTTCCCCGACGGGAGCGTCGACGGTCCCAACTCTCACAACATCGGGAACGGCAACGTCACCCACCCCGAAGAAGGCGTCTACTGCCTTACCGGCCTCAACGTCCCCACGCACGTGATCCTGGCCGAGATCGACAGCGGTGACGGGCCCGGGGTGACCGAGGCCTCGGTCATCACCAGCAATTTCATCGACTGCCCCCCGGGTGCGGACGCGGAGATCGTCACCTACAACCCCACCAACGTCGAATTCAACGATTACGGCGCCGGCTTCTACGTAGTCATCTACTAGCCAGCCCGAATGGGGAGCCGGGCCTCCCGGCTCCCCTTAGAGCTTCTCCTGAATCAGGCGGTTGACCTCGCCGCCGTCGGCGCGGCCTTTGGTCTCGCGCATGACGGTGCCGACGATGGCGCCGATCGCCTTCTGGTTGCCTTCACGGATCTTCTCGACGGCGTCGGCGTTGTCGGCCATCGCCTTCTCGACGATCGACTCCAGCTCGCCCGAGTCGTTCGACATCTGGGCGAGACCCTCGCGCTCGACGATTGCGGCGGGGTCGCCGCCCTCGGCGACAAGGGTCGCGAGGACGGTCTTGCCGCTGCCGTGGGAGATCTTCTTCTCCTGGACCAAGGCGATCAGCGCGGCAAGGGACTCGGGCGTGACCTTCGATGCGGTGGCGCCGCCCTCGACATCGGCCTGACGCAGCGCCGCCGCCAGCTCGCCGGTGACCCAGTTCGCGACGACTTTCGGCTCGGCGCCATCGGCTGCCGCAAGCGTGCTCTCGAAGTAGTCCGCGGTCTCGGGATCGGTCGCCAGCGTCAGCGCTACGTCACCTGCCAGCCCCAGCTCGCTTTGGTAGCGCGCGATTCGCGCCGCCGGCAGTTCGGGCAGGGCCTCGCGCGCTTCGCGCAGCATTTCCTCGGTCGGGGCCAGCGGCACCAGATCGGGCTCCGGGAAGTAGCGGTAGTCGTGTGCCTCCTCCTTCGAGCGCAGCGGCGTCAGGGTGCCGTTCGCCGGGTCGAAGTGGAGCGTCTCCTGGGTCACCGTCCCCCCCGCCTCGACCAGCTCACGCTGGCGGGCCAGCTCGGCTTCCATCCCGCGCTGGAGGAAGCGGAAGCTGTTCATGTTCTTCAGCTCGGTCTTGGTCCCGAGCTCGCTGCTGCCCGCGGGTCGCACCGAGACGTTGGCGTCGACGCGCAGGCTCCCCTCCTCCATGTTGACGTCGGAGACGCCGAGCTGGCGCACCGTCTCGCGCAGGAGCCGCGCCCATTCCGCCGCTTCGGCGGGATCGCGCAGGTCGGGCTCGGTGACGATCTCGACCAGCGGCGTGCCGCCACGGTTGAAGTCGACCAGCGAAGCGCCGGAGCCGTGGATCCGGCCCGAATCGCCGACGTGGACCATCTTCGCCGCGTCCTCCTCGAGGTGGGCGCGGTGGATGCGGATCTCGCCCAACTTCCCGTTGCTGGCGATCGGAATGTCGTACTGGCTGATCTGGTACGCCTTCGGGCTGTCGGGATAGAAGTAGTTCTTGCGGTGGAAGATCGAGTGCGGGGCGATCTCGCATCCGAGCGCGAGGCCGATCTGCAGCGCGTAGCGGATCGCCTGCTCGTTCGGCACCGGCAGCACGCCCGGGTGGGCGAGGCAGATCGGGCAGGTGTGGACGTTCGGCTCGTCGCCGAAGGAGAGCTCGCAGCCGCAGAACATCTTCGTCCTGGTCGCCAGCTGGACGTGGATCTCCAGCCCGATGACTGCCTCGAGCTCAGCCATCCTGGCCTCCCGGACGGGCGTCGAAGCCGATCCCCTGTTCGAGCGCGTAGGCGGCATCGAGCAGGCGCTGCTCGGCGAAGGCCGGCGCGGCGATCTGGAAACCGACCGGCATTTGCGGCCCGCCGCCTTCCGGCTCGGCGAGGCCGGCGGGGATCGAGATCGCGGGGATGCCGGCGAGGCTCATCGGCACGGTGAAGAAGTCGTTCAGGTACATCGCCAGCGGGTCGTCGGTCTTCTCCCCCAGCTTGAAGGCGACCGAGGGCGCAGTCGGGGTGACGACGAAGTCGACGTCGGCGAAGGCGCCGTCGAAGTCCTGGGCGATCCGCGTCCGCACCTTCTGCGCCTGGCCGTAGTAGGCGTCGTAGTAGCCGGAGGAGAGCGCGTAGGTGCCGAGCATGATCCGCCGCTTCACCTCGGCCCCGAAGCCCTCCGAACGGGTCGTCTCGTACATCTCGATCAGGTCGCCGTCACCGCCGGCGCGCATCCCGTAGCGGACGCCGTCGTAGCGGGCGAGGTTGGAGGAGGCCTCGGCGGGGGCGATCACGTAGTAGGCGGAGATCCCGTGCTCGGCGTTCGGCAACGAGACCTCGGCGATCTCCCCGCCCAGCTCCTCGATCTTCTGCAGCGTCCGCTCGAAGACCTCGCGCACGCCGGCGTCGACCGCGTCGCGCGCCAACTCCGCCGGCACCCCGAAGCGCAGGCCGGAGAGGTCCTCGCGGTCGGGCAGCGAGATGCCGCCGTCGATCCCGACCGAGGTCGAGTCCAGCGGGTCGCGCCCTTGCAGCATCGCCAGCAGGAGGGCGGCGTCGCTGACGGTGCGGGTCAGAGGCCCGCACTGGTCGAGCGAGGAGGCGAAGGCGATCATCCCGTAGCGCGAGATCGCGCCGTAGGTGGGCTTGAGGCCGACGATGCCGCAGAAGGCGGCGGGCTGGCGGATCGAGCCGCCGGTGTCGGTGCCAATCGCCCAGGGGGCCAGCCCCCCGGCCACCACGGCGGCCGAACCGCCCGAGGAGCCGCCGGGCACGCGCTCGCGGTCCCACGGGTTCAGCACCGGCCCGTAGGCCGAGTTCTCGTTCGAGGAGCCCATCGCGAACTCGTCCATGTTGGTCTTGCCGAGGATCGGCAAGCCGGCCTCGATCAACTGGCGCACCGCAGTTGCCGTGTAGGGCGGGCGGTAGCCCTCGAGGATGCGCGAGGCGGCAGTGGTCGGGACCCCCTCGGTGCAGAAGATGTCCTTGACCGCGATCGGAGCGTTCCAATCCTGCTCCACCTCGATCGAAGCGGCTTCGGCGCCGCGGTCGTTTTGCCAGAGGTAAGCGTTCAGCTCGTCGGAGCCGGCCGCCTCGAACCAGGCGTCAGCGTGCTCCTGCGGCGTGAATTCGCCGGCCATTTTGGCGTTGTGGGCCTCGAGGACCGTGAGGTCGAGGATGTTCGCCATTTATCTATTCCGCCTGCGGCGAGGGGACGCGGAAGGCGCCTTCGGAGGGTTCCGGCGCCGGGGCGAGGGCGACCTCGCGCGGCAGGCTCTGCCAGGGGGCGTCGTCGGGCCGCAGCACGTTCTCCAAAGCGACCACGTGCGAGGTCGGCTCCACCCCCTCCAGATCGAGGCTCCCGATCCGATCAACGTGCTCGAGGATCCCCGACAGCTCCCCCACCATCGTCTCGACTTCCCCCTCGGAAAGCCGAAGGCGAGCCAGCTTCGCCACGTGCAGCACCTGCTCCCGCTCGATCATGGCGGCGGATTCTAGGCGCCCATGGCGACTGGCTGCCCAGCCAGTTAGAGTGCCCGCCATGCAGGGCCCGCGCGCAGAGAGGTTCGTCGTCTTCAACCTGCGCCTGCTCGCCGTCAGCTTCGCCGTCGTCGGCGTCCTCTTCATCGCCGTGCCGAGCGGCGTCCTCGACGTGATCTCCGACGTCAGCGAATGGTTCGGCAACCACAACCGGGCGCCGCACACCCAGGAGGACCTCTGGCTGGCGCTCGCCTTCGCCTACATGGTGGTGATCACCGGGATCTGCCTGGTCGCCCAGGCCGACGTGGTCCGCTACCGGCCGCTGCTGCTCGTCCTCGTCGCCGGCAAGACCGCCTCCTCGCTCGGCTCCCTCGCCTTCTTCCTGATCGACGAACAGGTCTTCATCTACCTGCTCAACTTCCTCGTCGACGGCTTCCTGGCGCTGCTCTCGCTCTACCTCTGGATGCTGGCGGGCCGGGTCGGCCGCCCCGCCGCCCCCGGCTGAAGGCGCGCGCCAGGGCTCTCGGCCGCTGAGCAGCGCACCCTGAGCGCGATCTGCGCCACGATGGCCCCCGGGATCGACGGGCTGCCGGCGGCGGAGCGCGACGTCGACGTCTCCGGCCCGGTAGGCGAGTTCCTCGGCACGCTCTCGCCCCGGGTTCTGCTGCGGCTGCGCCTCGGGCTCCGTGCCTTCGAGTGGCTGCCCTTTCCCTGGCGCTTCAGCCGGCTGGACCAGGAGGCGGCAGAAGACTTCCTGCGCCGGCTCGACTCCTCGCGCCTTTCCCTCCACCACGACCTGCTGCTGATGGCGAAGCTCTTCTCGACCCTCGGCTACGCGGTCGTCCCCGAGGTGGAGGCGCGGATCGGCACCGAGACCAGTTGCGCGCTTGCCGACGGCTCTCTGCCGGAGCCGGCGGGATCGCTCGGCGATCTCGAGCCGCACGGCGAGGGCGAGGAATGCGAGGTGGCGATCGTCGGCTCCGGCGCCGGCGGTGCCGTCGCCGCGGCGATGCTGGCCGAGGCCGGAGTCGACGTCCTCGTGCTCGAGGCCGGCGACCACTACAACCGGGACAACTACCCGGAGGATCGGCTCGAAGCGATAACCGAGCTGTATCGCGACGCCGGCCTGACGATCGCCGACGGGCGCCCGCCGATTCCGGTCCCGGTGGCGAAAGTCATCGGCGGCACGACCGTGATCAACTCCGGCACCTGCTTCCGCGCCCCAGACCGCGTCCTCGACAGCTGGCGCGACGAGTTCGGCATCTCCTGGGCCAAGGACCTCGATCGGGATTTCGCCGAGGCGGAGGACTTCCTTCGGGTCACCCAGCTCGATCCCAACCGGATGGGACGCAACGGGCAGCTGGCGATGGAGGGAGCCGCCGCGCTCGGTTACAGCAGCGGCCCGATCCACCGCAACGCCGGCAGCTGCGTCCAGTGCAGCTCCTGCCCCTACGGCTGCGCGATCGACGCCAAGCAGGGAATGCACGTCAGCTACCTGCCGCGCGCCGTCGCCGCCGGTGCGCGGGTGCGCTCAGGGGTCGAAGCGCAGCGGGTCGAGCTCGAGGGCGGCCGGGCGGCCGGGCTGGCCTGCTCGGCGCGAGACGCGAGCGGTCGCAGTCGCCCCTACACCGTCCGCGCCAGCAAAGCCGTGATCGCCGCCGGCGGCGCCCTCGGCACCCCCGAGCTGCTGCTGCGCTCCGGCCTCGGGGGGGCCCAGGTCGGCCGCAACCTCCACATCCACCCCGCCTGCTGGGTCGGAGCCCGCTACGAGGAGGAGGTGCGCGGCTGGGAGGGCGTGATGCAGAGCTACTACATCGACCAGTGGGAGGACTCGCAGGGAGTGCTGCTGGAGGCAACCTTCACCCCGCTCGCCTTCGGCGGTGCCTGGCTGGTCGGCACCGGGCGCGAGCACCAGCGGGCGATGCTCGACTTCGGCCGGATCGGCTCGATCGGCGTCCAGCTTCGCGACACGTCGCGAGGGCGGGTCGGGCTGGCCAACGAAGGGGCACTGTGTGCCAGCTACAACCTCAACGACGAGGACGCGCGCCAGATCGTCTTCGGGATCGCCCGCGCCGCCGAAGTCCACTTCGCCGCCGGCGCGACCGAGGTCTACCCCAATATCCCCCGCGTCGGGGTGCTGAAGCCGCGGGACCTGCCGCAGTTCGAAGCGACCCGGATAAAGCCCTCGGAACTGCGCCTCGAGGCCTTCCACCCGATGGGCACGGCGCGGATCTCGGCAGATCCGCGCCAGGGCGTCTGCGCCCCCGACGGCTCAGTCAGGGGCACTCGCGGCCTCTACGTCGCCGACGCCTCGCTCTTCCCCACGGCACCCGGCGTCAACCCGATGATGACCATCATCGCCTTCGCCAAGCAAGTGTCGCGGGGAGTCGCCGAGGGGAGCGTCAGCTCCCCTGCTGCGGCGGCGGAGGGGGCGGGGGCGGCGACGGGGGCGTAGAGGAGGGCGGCTGCGGGGGCTGGCCGCCGCCGTGGCTGCCGCCGCCGAGGCGGTCGCCGACGTCACCGAAGCTGGTGCCTTCTTCCTGCATCGCCCGGTAACCGCCGTAGGCGATCCCGGCTGCGGCGATCAGGCCGAGGAAGATGCCGATCGCGGGGCTGACATCCACCGAGACACCCGGGGCGCTGCCCGCGTCCGGCGGGCTGATGATCCGGTAGAGGATCAGAAGCACCGCGAGGCCGCCCAGAGCCGCGACGACGGCGTTGACCGAGATCGACGGCTCGAATACCGCGTCGGTGAGGCGCACCACCGCCACCCCGACCGCGGCGATGATCGCGATCATCAGGAAGATCGGGATCACGTCGAGCGCGTCCCAGGCACTGCCACCTTCGCTCGCGGTCAGGGCAAGCGATCCGCCGCTGACGGAAACGTCGACGCTGAACCAGTCGAAGAACATGAAGATGAAGAGCAGGATCGCCGAGACCCCTGCGATCTTCTCCCCAGTGCTGAGCCTTTCCACGTCCATCTCTTCCTCCTCGGAGTTTGAGCCGGTCTGCCGACCCTACATGCGCACTAGGCGGGGGATTCGACGCTTCTAGCCGGGTTTCCTACTGCTGGGAAGTCGTTCGCAGGCGAGCAGCCTGGAGGGCGTTCGAGAGCAGCATCGCGATCGTCATCGGCCCCACCCCACCCGGGACCGGCGTGATCGCCGCGGCCACCTCGGCCGCCGCCTCGTAGTCGACGTCGCCCGCCAGTCCATCCTCGAGCCGGTTCATGCCGACGTCGATCACGACCGCCCCCGGCTTCACCGCCTCGGCCCCGAGCAGGCGGGGTACGCCCACTGCGGCGACCAGCACGTCGGCGCGGCGGCAGGTCGCGTCGAGGTCGCGCGTGCGCGAGTGGCAGATCGTCACCGTCGCGTTGGCGGCCAGCAGCAGCCGCGCCACCGGTACCCCGACCAGCTTCGAGCGGCCGACGACCACCGCCTCGGCACCCTCCAGCTCGACCCCCTCGTGGGCGAGCAGCTCCATCACCCCGGCCGGGGTGCATGGGACCAGGCCAGGCGTTCCGTGGGCGAGCAGCCCGGCGTTCACAGGAGTGAGGCCGTCGACGTCCTTTTGCGGGTTGATCGCCGCCACTACCGCGTCGGGGTCGATGTGAGCGGGGAGCGGCAGCTGGACGAGGATGCCGTCGACGTCGTCGTCCTCGCCGAGCCCGCGCACCAGGTCCAGCAGCTCCTCCTCGCGGATCGAGGCTTCGATGCCGTGGTGGATCGAGCGCATCCCCACCTCCTCGGTGGTGCGGCGCTTGTTGCGGATGTAGATCTCGGAGGCCGGGTCCTCGCCGACCAGCACCGTCGCCAGCCCCGGCGTCCGGCCCGTCTCGTCCTTGTACGCGGCGACGTCGACCTTGACCCGCTCCCGCACCGCGGCGGCCACGGCCTTGCCGTCGATCACCCGGGCCGCCATCGGGTCACCGCCTCCGGATCGGCGCGTAGTCGGCCATCAGCTTGCGCTCGGCGCCGTCGCCCGAGAAGCGGACGACGATCACCCCGCCCGGCTCGACCCCGGTGACGACCCCGTCGCCGAAGCTGGCATGGACGACGTCGTCGCCGGTCTGCAGTTCCAGCGCCGGGCCGGGGTCGAGCGGCTGCGCCGATTCGACCGCGTTGGTCGTCGGCGTCCCCCAGCTCGTCCCCAGGCTCTGGGCGGCGGTCGAATGGCGCTCGGTCAGTTCGACCGGGATCTCGTCGACGAAGCGCGAGGGCAGGTTGCGCTCGGAGCGGCCGAAAAGGCTCCGTTCCCTCGCCCAGGTCATGTAGAGGCGGCGGCGGGCGCGGGTGATGCCGACGTAACAGAGCCGCCGCTCCTCCTCTTCGCCCCCCTCCTCCAGCGCCCGCATGTGTGGGAAGGCGCCGTCCTCGCAGCCGACGATGAAGACCGTGTCGTACTCGAGCCCCTTGGCGTTGTGCAGGGTCATCAGCGTCACCAGCTCCTGCTCGTCGGTCAGCGAGTCCTGCTCGCTGTAGAGGGAGATCTGCTGCAGGTACTCCTCCAGCGGCGCGACCTCGCTCTCCCCCTCGCGTTCGCGCTCGAGGTCGAACTCGGCGGCACCGGCGACCAGCGCTTCGAGGTTCTCGGCCCGCCCTTCGGCCTCGACCGTGCGCTCCGCCGCCAGAGCCTCCAGATAGCCGCTCTCGTTCAGCACCGTCTCCAGCAGCGTCGCCACCGGGCCTTCTTCGGCGGCGCGTTCGCGCAGCGTCGCCATGATCTCGTAGAAGCGGCCGACGTTCTTGATCGCTTTGCCGCTCAGGCCCGGGACCTCCTCGACCCGCTCGATCGCCTCCCAGATCGGCAGCCCGGTCGTGTTCGCGTGCGAGGCGAGCTTGCCCTGGGTGGTGTTGCCGATCCCGCGCCGGGGCGAATTGACGACGCGCTGGAAGGAGACGAGGTCGGCCGGGTTGACGAGCAGGCTGAGGTAGGCGACCGCGTCCTTGATCTCGGCACGTTCGTAGAACTTGGTGCCGCCGATCACCTGGTAGGGAACGTCGAAGCGGTTGAGCGTGTCCTCCAGCACCCGGCTCATCGCGTTGGTCCGGTAGAAGACGGCGACGTCGGAGCGCTCGACCCCGTGCTCCTCCCCCAGCCGCTCGATCTCAGCGGCGACCCAACGCGCCTCCTCGTGCTCGTCGCCCAACTCGGAGAGCTGGACCAGCTCGCCGCCCTCCTCCTCGGTCCAGAGCTCCTTCCTCAGCCCTTCTCGGTTGCGTTCGATCAGCGCGTTCGCGGCCGAGAGGATGGTTTGGGTGGAGCGATAGTTCTGCTCGAGCTTGACGACCTCCGCTTCCTTGAAGTCCTTTTCGAAGTCGAGGATGTTGCGGATGTCGGCGTGACGGAAGCCGTAGATCGACTGCGCGTCGTCGCCGACCACCATCAGGTTCCGGTGCTCGCCCGCGAGCAGCTGCAGCAGCCGGTACTGGGCGTGGTTGGTGTCCTGGTACTCGTCGACGAGGACGTGGCGGAAGGTGCGGCGCCAGCGCTCGCGCACCTCCTCGAACAGCTCCATCGCGTTGACGGTGCGGACCAGAAGGTCGTCGAAGTCCATGGCGTTGGCTTCGAGCATCCGCTTCTCGTAGAGCGGGAAGGCTTCGGCGACGACCTCCTCGAAGACGCTGCCCTGCATTTCGGCGTAGGCGGACGCATCGATCAGCTGGTTCTTGGCGCCGGAGATCTTCGCGTGAACCGCGCGCGGCGGAAAGCGTTTCGGGTCGACCCCGAGCTCGGTGAGGCAGCGTTTCAGCATCCGCAGCGAGTCGGCCTGGTCGTAGATCGTGAAGCCCTTCGAGTAGCCGAGCCGCTCGGCGTCGACGCGCAGCATCCGCGCGCAGGCCGAGTGGAAGGTCGTCACCCACATCGCCCGCACCGAGCGGCCGATCAGCTGCCCGACCCGCTCGCGCATCTCCGCCGCGGCCTTGTTGGTGAAGGTGATCGCGAGGATCTCGCCCGGCCGCGCCTCACCGGTTGCCAGCAAGTAGGCGATCCGGTGGGTGAGGACGCGGGTCTTGCCCGAGCCGGCGCCGGCGAGGACCAGCAGCGGCCCGCCGCCGTGCTCGGTGGCCTCGCGCTGCGGCCCGTTGAGGCCGGCGAGCAGGCGCTCGACCCGGTCGGCGCCTGGCTCGGTCGGCGCCGGCGACCGCTGCGGATCGGCTTCCGCGGCCGTGTCGAACTGCTCCTGGAGGCTCACCCGCCGAGCATAGCCAGGCGCTCGGCGGGGGCCTTCCGGTTCGGAGCCGCTATTGGCAGCCTTCGGCGATTTCGCCGAATGCTTCGGTGTTGTTTTCGACGATGACGCTTTCGAGCTCGGCGTTCGAGAGTTCTTCGATGCCTTCGATCAAGCAGCTGGCCATTTTCGGTTCGATTTCCGGTTCTTCTTCGATCTGTTCGGCGAACGCGCCAACAAGGCTTTCGGGATCGAACTTGGCGAAGCCGGTGAGTTCGTCGAGCTTCCAGTCGCCGCCTTCTTCGACCAGCGCCAGTTCCAGCGTCTGCGCGTCGAAGATCCCACCTTTGAATGCGGCGTCGGCGGTCGCGTTTTCGCCGTTGACCTTGACGTTGGAGACGCTGACCGAGTCAGGCTGCCCTTCGCCGCTCTTCGCTTCTTCTTCGCATTCCTTTTCGGCTTCCTTGCCGGAGCTACCCCCCGACGTCTGTTTCATGAAGGCCAGGGTCTGGGTTTCGTCGCAGACGGCCGGGTCGGTGCTGGTGGCGGCGTTTTCGATCGTGGTCGTGATCTTGTCTTCGTCGCTTTCGCCACTGCCGCCGCAGGCGGCGAGGCCGAGGGCGAAGGCAAGCAGGAGCGCGGGCAGCAGCAACAGGTGAAGCTTTCTCACGGAGAACCTTTCAGACGAGGGATGGGTGGCCGCCGCAAGCTACCGCAGGCGAGCGGCGGAATCGGCGGTCGCCGGGTGACTCAACCGCCGGCCGAGGAGCGGCCCTTGCGCGGCGCGATCTTCGCCACCTCGGCCGAGGGGCCGTTGCCGCCGTCGAGGCGGGCCAGGCGCTGCTCGACCTCGGCGATCCGCTCCGAGAGGGCCTTGATCGCATCGGCGATCGGATCCGGCAGATGGATCCAGTCGGCGTCCGGGCCTTCGACCCGTCTGCCTTCGAGTTTCACCGGGTGGCCGGGGTTGCCGACGACCGTCGCGCCGGGCGGCACGTCCTCGACGACGACCGTGTTGGCGCCGATCTTGGCGCCGTCGCCGACCGCGATCGGGCCCAGCAGCTTGGCGCCGCTGCCGACGGTGACGTTGTCGCCGAGGGTCGGGTGTCGCTTGCCGCGCTGGAAGCCGGTGCCGCCGAGGGTGACCCCTTGGTAGAGGGTGACGCAGCTGCCGATCACAGCGGTCTCGCCGATCACCACGCCGGAGCCGTGGTCGATGAAGAACGAGTTGCCGATCCGCGCCGCCGGGTGGATCTCGATCCCGGTGACGGCCCGGGTCAGATAGGCGATCAAGCGGGGCAGTAGCGGCACCCCCGTCTCCATCAGCGCGTGCGCCGCCCGGTGCGCCAGCAGCGCCTGCACGCCGGCCCAGCTGGTGAGGATCTCAAAGCTGGAGACGTTCCGGGCAGCAGGGTCACGCTCGCGCGCCGCCTTGACGTCCGCGTGAACCTCCTTGAGCAGCCGTTTCCAGCGGTTCATGGTGAGAAGAAGGGTAGGGACATGTAGCGCTCCCCCGAGTCGCAGACGATCGTCACCACCCTCTTCCCCGCCATCTCCGGCCGCGCCGCGACCTCCAGCGCCGCCCAGATGTTGGCGCCAGCGGAGATGCCGGCGAGGATGCCCTCCTCCTTCGCCACCCGCCGCGCCATCTCCAGCGCGTCCTCGTCACCGACCGGGATCACCTCGTCGACGACGCTGCGATCGAGGATCTCGGGGACGAAGCCAGCGCCGATCCCCTGGATTTTGTGGGGGCCGGGCTTTCCGCCGGCGAGGACGGGCGAGCTGGCCGGCTCGACCGCCACCACCAGCGCCTCCGTAGCCCGTTCCTTCAGCATCTGGCCGACGCCGGTGATCGTGCCGCCGGTGCCGACCCCAGTGACGAAGGCACCGACCTGGCCGTCGGTGTCGCCCCAGATCTCCTCGGCGGTGGTGCGGCGGTGGACCTCTGGGTTGGCGGGGTTGGAGAACTGCATCGGCATGAAGCCCTTGCGCTGGTCGCGGATCTCCTCCGCCAGCGCCACCGCCTCGTTCATCCCGCCCAGCGACGGCGTCTCCCGCACCTCGGCGCCGTAGGCGCGCAGCAGCTTGCCGCGCTCCCGGCTCATCCCCTCCGGCAGGGTCAGGATCAGCTCATACCCGCGCGCCGCACAGACCATCGCCAGGGCGATGCCGGTATTGCCGCTCGTCGGCTCCACCACCACCGAGCGCCCAGGCTTGACCAGCCCCTCTTCTTCGGCGGCGTCGATCATCGCCACCCCAATCCGGTCCTTCACCGACCCACCGGGGTTGAAGTACTCCAACTTCGCGCACACCTGCCCGCCCAGCCCCTCCCCCAGCCGGTCGAGCTGCACCATCGGCGTGTTGCCGACGACGGCTGAGGCCTCAGCTCCGATCCGCATCAAGGCAGCGGCTCTAACTGGACCGACGCCGCTTACGTCGCCATCCGCCTGCCAGGAAACGCATCAGCCGGAAGTCCCAAGCTTCCCTTCTCTCCGCTGAAGCCGGCTCATGCCCCTCCCAGTCAAAGTAAGCCGAGGTCTGATCGAGCGGCACATCCGGCGGGGGCAGCAGGGAATCTGGGTCGGGACGCTTGGCCATCTAGATCAACTCGGCGATGAGCGTACCAAGCGATATCAGCGAAAACCCAAGCCCCATCAGGAGTGCATACAAGGAGGTGGTAATAGCTGCGGTGGCGGCATTTGCGTCTTCCTGCGCCTCGCGAGTCACCTTCTCCAAGGCATCCAGAGACCGCAGGTGGACACGCCAGAGATCGGACTCGGTGAGAAAGCGCTCAGTCCTGTAGACGGTGATCTCGTCAGCGCCTAGCGCCGCAAAGGGAAAGGGCCGCATCACACCCCAAATGGCTATCGCAACCGCAGCTACCAGGGAGACACCGCTGGCGAAAAGCATCGATCCAATTACCAATCGCGCCGATCCCTCGCTTGCTTCGAGGATCGTTGCTGCGTTACCGGCGATCAAGGCCAGGACAGCCGCTCCGAATCCGGCTATCTGGGCCCCTCGCGTTCTCAGCGACTCGGCCCTGCGTTGCTGGTCCTCCAGCAGTCGCTGAGCCTCTTCGACGTACCAGGCAATGGCTTCGGCATTCGGCTGACCCACCCCAACCTAAGGGCGCAGCCATGACTATCTCTCCCCCCTTGCAACGAACTCAAATGAAGTACATCCCGCTGCCGGACTCTTCGGCCTCGCGGCGGGCGACTTCGGCGATCGTCGTTTCGCCGAAGACTTTGCGCAGGGCGGTGACGCCCTCGGCCCAGATGCCGCCGGCCTCGTCGGCCTCGGCGCCGACCTTGCCGTCGAGCGCCTGGACCACCTCGAGCACGGTGATCTCTTCCGCCGGCCGCGCCAGGGTGTAGCCGCCGCGCATGCCGCGGTGGCTGGTCAGGAGGCCCGAACGACGCAGGGTGGAGAAAAGCTGCTCGAGAAATTGCTCAGGGATCTCTCTCCTTTCGGCCAGCTCTTTGATCGGAACCGGCCGCTCCCCCGCCCGCGCCAGCTCCGCGAGCGCAACTACCGCGTATCTCGACTTAGAAGTAACTGAGATCACCCTGACTTTCTACCGCACACCTCCCGTGCTGGGCTAGGATCGGCCCAGTTGGGCGCCGGGAGGACACTCGCGCCCTCGTCCGCAAATGAGTGATCGGAAGCAGTCCTGAGCCAGCTCCCCCACTGCCTTGTGATCGACGGTCACCCGATCGTCCGTTTGGGGATCCGCGAGACGATCGAAGACAGCTTCGTCGTCCACGAAGCGCCCACCCGCGACGAGGGGATCGACCTGGTCCGCGACGTCGGCGACTTCGACGTGGCGATCGTCGACATGCGCTGGCGCGGCAACGGGGACGGAAGCGCGGTCAGCGGCCCGGAAGCGATCCGGCTGATGCAGCGCTCGGCGCCGCGGCTGGGGATAGTCGCCCACGGAGAGTTGCCGGAACGTCACCTCGTCAGCGCCGCCATGCAGGCGGGCGCCAGCGCCTACGTCGCCCGCACCGCCGGCCCTAAGGAGCTGCGGCGGGCGATTGCCGCGGCTGTCTCCCAGGAGGAATTCATCGACCCGGCCGTCCCCCCGAAAGGCAGCCGGGGCAAGCTGACCCATCGCCAGCGCGAGATCCTGCAGATGCTGGCCAACGGCGAGTCGACGATGGCCGCGGCGCGCGAGCTGGACCTCAGCGAGGAGACGGTGAAGACCCACACCAAGAACGCCCTCGCCCGCCTCGGCGCCCGCAATCGCACCCACGCGGTGGCAATCGCCGTGCGCGAGTGCCTGATCGACTAGCTCAGCCCTTGCGCAGGCGCGGCTCGGGTGACCAGGCCGGGCGACGGACGCGGACGAGCGAGCGCCGGCGCCACTTCGACCGACGCTGATCCTCCTGGGCGACGCGGGTCGGCGTCGCCGTGTTCGTGCTCGCAGCCATCGCTAGATCCAGCCGCGGTCGCGTGCCAGCAGCACGGCCTGCGCCCGATCGACGGCGCCGATCTTGCCGTAGACGTTGTGGAGGTGGGTGCGGATCGTCGAGACCGAGAGGTGCATCTCGGTCGCGATCTGCTTGTAGACCATGCCCTCGGAGAGGTGGCGGAGGACATCGAGCTCGCGCGCGGAGAGCGGGCAGGGCTCGCTGATGCGGGTCGCGTCCTGGGTCGGCAGCGGCAACTCGTAGAGGAGGTCGCGCAGCGCCTCGTTGCCGAGCCCGCAGCGCTCGGCGGCGCCGCGGAGGCGCTCGGGGGCGATCGCCTCGCCTTGGCAGTAGTGGGCGACCATGTCGGCGGTCGCGACCATCGCCGCCAGGCCCTCGGCGTCGTCGGAGTGATGGCGCTCGATCGCGATCGCGATCCGCTGCGGCAGGTTCCAACGCCGAGCGAGAACGCCGCCGACGAGGGCGTGATCGATCCCGAGCTGCTCGCGTTCCTCGCGCAGGCGCTGCTCGGGCGTGCGGGAGACAGCGTCGAAGTAGACCTTGTAGCCGGGGTGCAGGCGGGAGATCACCAGGCGGCCGATGTCGTGGAGCAGGGAGGCCACCGCCAGCTCGTCGCGTTCGGCCCAGCCGACGACGCGGCCGATCCGGTCGGCGGCGCGCTGCGTCGCCAGGGCGTGGACGCGGAAGCGCTCGGGCTTCAGCTCCCAGCCGCTGCTCGGCTCGAAGAAGTCGAAGCTCGGGGAGGTGCCGGCGATCGCCAGGACCCCGGCGGGCTTCAGCTGATCGACGGCAGCCGGGATGCCGGCGACGCCGCCACCCAGGCTGCCGCGGTTGGCGTGGCGCAGGACCGAGATCGCCAGCGCGACGTCGCTCTCGACGGCTTCGATGATGTCGCCGGCGCGAGCAGTCTCCGCCGTGGCGGCAGCGATCACCCGCTCACGCGACTCGACCAGCACCGGATAGCGCTCGACGGCCTCGAATGCCTCGGCCAGCCGGCTCCCCGGAGCGGGCGCGGCACGGGACCCGGCTTTGGCACTCTCGTGCAGGGGCACCTTGCCATTGCTCTGCGCAGTGGTGACGCTCATTGGCCTCCACATCGGCAGCAGAGGCGCCTGGGTTTAGCCCAACAGGCTTGTCCAATCCCCAAAACTGGGGCTTTTCAGGCGTCAGGCCGCGGCGAGACGGCCAGCGGCGGCACGGATCCGCTCCAGCGAGCGGTCCCGGCCCAGCGCGGCAAGGGACTCGAAGATCCCCGGTGAGATCGAGGTTCCCGTGATCGCCACCCGGATCGGCTGGTAGAGCTTGCCGGGCTTGAGGTCGAAGCGCTCCAGCAGCGGCGCCAGCGCCGCCTCGATCGGCTCCGGCTCAAACGGCTCGACACCCTCGAGCGCGTCGGCCACCGCCTCGAGGACCTCCCCCGTCCCCTCTTTCATCACCTTGCCCCAGGCCTTCTCGTCGTCGACCGGCGGCTCGAAGAGGAAGCGGACCAGGGGCCAGGCCTCCTCCAGGGTCTGCGCTTTCTCCTGGGCGATCGCGCAGGCGGCATGCAGCTGCTCGTCGGACTCGCGGCCGAGATGGCGCGCAACCGCCTCGACGTACTCGTCAAGCGGCAGCTCCCGCATGAAGCGGCCGTTCAGCCAGCGCAGCTTCTTCTCGTCGAAGATCGCCGCCGCTTTGCCGACGTCCTCGACCCGGAAGCGCCGGACCAGCTCCTCGGTCGACATGATCGTGGTGTCGTCGTCGGCCCCCCAGCCGAGCAGCGCCAGGTAGTTGCGGACGGCGGCGGGCAGGTAGCCGGAGTCGCGCAGCTCCTGGACCGAGGCGGCCCCGTGGCGCTTGGAGAGCTTCTTGCCGTCGGGGCCGTGGAGGAGCGGCAGGTGGGCGTAGCGCGGCGACTCGAAGCCGAGTGCCTCCAGGACCAGCAGCTGCTTCGGCGTGTTCGAGAGGTGGTCGTCGCCGCGCACCACCTCGGTAATCCCCATCTCGGCGTCGTCGACGGCGACCGCGAAGTTGTAGAGGACCGAGCCGTCGGCGCGGGCGATGACGAAGTCGTCGTAGCTGGCGTTGGGGAAGGAGACGGGGCCGCGGATCAGGTCGTGGACGATGGTCTCGCCCTCGTCCGGCACCCGCAGGCGGATCGCCGCCGTCGGATCGTCGGTGGGCGTGCCACGGTAGCCGCGACCAGCGCCGTGCTCGGCCTTCCACGCCTCGACCTCCTTGGCGGTGGCGTGATCGCGGTAGGCGTGGCCGGAGCCGAGCAGCTGCTGCAGCGCCTCGGCGTGGCGATCCGCCCGCCCCGCCTGCGAGACCGGCCCGACGTCCCAGTCGAGCTCGAGCCACTCCATCGCGTCGATGATCTGGTCCCAGTTCTCCTGGGTCGAGCGCTCGCGGTCGGTGTCCTCGATCCGCAGCACCAGCTCCCCCCCATCGTGCCGGGCGGCGAGCCAGTTGTAGAGCGCCGTCCTCGCGCCGCCGATGTGCAGCGCGCCGGTCGGCGAGGGGGCGAAGCGAAGTCGAGCTTTGTCCGGCACGGCGGGCATGTTTCCACAGCGCCGCCTCGAGGTTGCGCAGCGACCCCAGATCGGTCAGGGTCAATCTTCGTGAACCCGACGGGTACCGACGAGAAACAGGCCGCCGGCTGGCTGCCCCTGGTGCAGACCGGCGCGACGCTGGCGGCGGGGGTCGTCGGCCTCACCGCCTACGTCTACCTGCTCGGCGGCACGATCTTCTGGCTGCGCATCTACGCCGCCCGCCTTCCCGCCGACAACGCCACCGTCGCCTTCCAGGACCGGGCGCTGCTGGCGGCCGGGATCAAGGTGCTGCTGTTCGAGCTGCTCCTCCTCGGGCTGGTTGGCGGCATCGTCTGGGGGGCCTGGAAAGGGGCGCGCCATCTCGACCACCAGGAAGAACGCGACCAGAGGGAGCTCGTCTCCTACGTGATCCTGGTCCTCCTGCGCTCGCTGATCGCCGGGCTGACCCTGATCGCGCTGCTGGCTCCCCCCTGCCTCGACCTCTACAGCGGCGAAGGAGCCGGCTGGGCGCTGCTCGGCTTCGTGCTCGTCGGCCTCGCAATCGGGGCGGTAGACCTCTCCGGTCGCATGCCGCCGAGAATGGAGAAGCTCGGCGAAAAAGCAATGGAGAGCGACTGGTTCCAACTCCTGCGGTTCCTGATTGCCCTGCTGGTGATTGCCATAGCCGCCGCCTACATGGCGATAGCTCTCGGCATCACCGTGTTGGTGCTCCTCGGCCTGCTCGTGCTCTTCCATCGTTACCGGCGCTCTCCCCCTGCTCCCGGTCCGCGCAGCGCCAGGGAACTGCTGCTGCCGGCGCTGACCCTTGCGATGGCGCTGAACCTGGTGATCGTCCCCTACCTGGCGACGCCGCCGGTGACCTTCGACCACGCCTGGGTGACGACCAGTGACGGGGAAATCGACGGCGCCTACCTCGGTCGCACCGACGAAGGCGTCTTTCTCGCCACCTGCCAGCAGCGATCCAGCAACCCGACGCGCAGCTACGAAGGCCGCATCGAGGTAGTCCCGACCGAAGACGTCAAGCACGTCGTCGTCGGTGGCTTCAAGTACAGCTTCGATGTCGGCAACCGCCCCTCGCTCTTCGCGCTCGCGAAGCACTTTGCGATGGGAGTCGACCTGCACCACCGCGACGACGGCTTTCTCCTCGACGTCCGCAGCGCGCCGCGCGTCTGCGGCGTCAAGGGGACGGACTGAGGCGACGCTACCCATAGGATGCCCCGGTGCTGATCGGGGCCCATGTGTCGACCGGCGGCGGCCTGCCAAACGCGATCGAGCGCGGCAGGGAACGCGGCTGCGAATCGATCCAGATCTTCCACCAAAGCCCGCGGATGTGGCGGCCGACGAAATACGGCGAGGACGATTTCGCCGCCTTCCGCGAGGCGATGGACGCCTCGCCGGTCGAAGCGGTGATCATCCACGCGGTCTACCTGATCAACTGCGCGACCAAAGACAAAGAGCTGCGGAAAAAGTCGCTGACCTCGCTGACGCACGCCTTGGCGATCGGCGACGGGATCGGGGCGGCCGGCGTCGTCCTCCATCCGGGCGCGCAGAAAGGCGAGCCGCACGGCCCCTCGATGAAACGGGCCGGCAAAGTGATCGCCGAGGCACTGAAGCGGACCGACCAGTGCCGGCTGCTGATCGAGCAGACCGCCGGCCACAAAGGCCTCCTCGGGCGCAACTTCGACGAGACCGCCCAGCTGATCGACCTCGCGGGCGGCGGCAAGCGCCTCGGCCTCTGCCTCGACTCCTGCCACCTCTTCGTCCAGGGCTACGACATCACCGACGAGGCCCACCTCGGCGAGGTCCTCGACGAAGCCGACGCCAAGGTCGGCCTCGACCGCCTCGGCGCCGTCCACGTCAACGACGCCGCCGTCCCCCTCGGCGCCCACCTCGACCGCCACGCCAACATCGGCAAAGGCGAGATGGGCAAACGCGGCCTCTCCGCCTTCCTCTCCGAGCCCCGCTTCGAGGGCCTCCCCGCCACCCTCGAGACCCCCGGCCCAGAAAAGAAAGGCTCCTCCAGGGCTGAAGTGACGTATGCCAAGCGCCTAAGGCGCGAAGGGCTTAAACGCCGAGGGAAGTAGCGCTACCGGCTGGGGAGGGGTGGGTGTCCCTCCAGCCACAGAGCCTTGGCAGACGCTGAACCACGAAACCGTCCTTCAGCTCGCCAGTTCCGTGGTTCCTTTCAGACGCATTTCGTCCGTAAGGAACCACGGAACGGCTAGTCCCTAAGTAGCTGTGGGAATGAAGGAGGAGCCGGTCCTTCAGCCTCCTCCAGCTATCGCGAGGAGGGACGGGTGCCCCTCTCCCGCCCGGCGTCCTGTTCCTCGCACAGACCACTCGGCGAGAGACGATCACTTAAAGGCGAGGAACCCAGGAAGGGAGAGGGGCACCCGTCCCTCCCCACCGCCATGGTCTTCAGAGCAGGCGACAAGGGCCGGCTTCCCTGAAGCCGGCCCTTGTTTTCTCCCGCCGTAAGTCTCTATTTGATGTGGAAGCCGGAGATCGCGCGTGAGATGACCAGGCGCTGGATCTCGGAGGTGCCCTCGAAGATCGTGTAGATCTTCGAGTCGCGGTGCATCCGCTCGACCGGGAACTCGCGGGTGTAGCCGTTGCCGCCGAGGATCTGGATCGCCCGCTCGGTCACCCAGACGGCG
>Ga0070682_100000172_pt1 | contig 48194 bp, 43 predicted proteins | sample KBSC63LmetaG_FD_64668 | JGI IMG/M metagenome (GOLD analysis project Ga0070682, IMG submission 64668) | Corn rhizosphere microbial communities from Kellogg Biological Station, Michigan, USA - KBS C6-3L metaG | ecosystem: Host-associated > Plants > Roots > Rhizosphere | place: USA: Michigan...
GATGAGATATCAGGAACCCGCGAAAGATCAGGACTATTGGAACAGTATCTTACTTTATCACGAGATATTCATCCCTCACTACAAGATATTAAGCTCGGATCTGAAGAAATGCGGATTGGTAACAATCGTATCACTATGCATACATTATCGGATACAGAAGATCTACCCGGTACTGTTACTTCTCACAGCCGTTATGAAAAGTTAAGTACAGACCGCAGTGACTGTCTTCTGTCATTTGCTTCACCCGTGGGACTTCTGTTAAGCTGTAATCACATTTATAATCAGTATTTGTTCATTGACAACAGTGATGAGAACCTGAACAAGTTTGAAAAATCTGCTAGGAATATGCATTCTCTTGCACGGTACAGCAGAGCCAATCAGATCAACAAGGAGTGGATTGAAAAGTATCTGAACGAAGCCCATTCTTTCGGGCTGCAATCTATCCGTGCTCATTTCAATGTCATGTCATGGTCTGATAATCCTGCTGAACTAAAGCAGTTAAAGAATGACACAGGCAGTGCTTTAGCATTAATGGAATGTAAACCCCGTCATAATACAACCGACACAGCTACATTATATTGGGCAGGAATACCAGGTAATGCAGGCGATTTTCCAAGCGAAGAAAGTTTCTACACATTTATTGAACCTGCTCTATGTTTTTTCACTGAAGAAACCAACTATCAGGATTCGCCTTCACCTTTTGGGATTAAAATGGCTGACCGCCTAACGGGAAAGCCTATCCATCTGGATATCTCCGATCTGCCGATGAAGCAGGGGATTATCACCAATAGAAATAAGTTTATCCTCGGACCTTCAGGAAGTGGAAAGTCTTTCTTTACCAACCATATGGTGCGACAATACTATGAACAGGGCGCTCATGTCCTTTTGGTGGATACCGGAAATTCCTACCAGGGATTGTGTGAACTGATTAAAGGTAAAACAAAAGGAGAGGACGGGGTATATTTTACTTATACAGAGGATAATCCTATTGCTTTCAATCCATTCTATACCGATGACGGGGTCTTTGACATTGAAAAACGGGAGAGTATTAAGACTTTGATTCTTACCCTATGGAAAAGAGATGATGAACCACCGACCCGCTCAGAAGAGGTAGCACTATCCAATGCAGTCAGCGGATATATTGAAAAGATTAAATCCAATGACCAGCATCCTTCTTTCAACGGTTTCTATGAGTATGTAAAAGGTGATTATCAGAAAGTTCTGGAGCAGAAGAAAGTGAGAGAAAAGGACTTTGATATTGCCAACTTTCTCAATGTGCTGGAACCTTACTACAGAGGAGGCGAATATGACTATCTGCTCAATTCAGAAAAGCAGCTGGACCTGTTATCTAAGCGTTTTATAGTCTTTGAAATCGATGCTATTAAAGATCATAAAATTCTGTTCCCCATTGTAACCATTATCATCATGGAAGTTTTCATCAATAAAATGCGAAGACTTAAAGGAATCAGAAAGCTGATTCTTATCGAAGAAGCCTGGAAAGCCATTGCAAAGGAGGGGATGGCAGAGTATATCAAATATCTTTTCAAGACGGTAAGGAAATTCTTTGGGGAAGCCATTGTAGTAACTCAGGAAGTTGATGACATTATACAATCACCGATTGTAAAGGAAAGTATCATTAACAATTCGGACTGTAAAATCCTTCTCGATCAGCGTAAGTATATGAACAAGTTCGATGACATTCAAGCTATGCTGGGATTGACTGATAAGGAAAAATCCCAGGTACTGTCGATTAATATGAACAATGATCCACGAAGATTGTATAAGGAAGTCTGGATTGGGTTAGGAGGAACGCACTCTGCGGTCTATGCAACTGAAGTTTCTACCGAAGAATATCTGGCTTACACCACCGAAGAAACAGAGAAGATGGAAGTGATGAATCTTGCATCAGAACTTGACGGCAATGTTGAACATGCTATCAAGCGGATTTCTCTAAAGAGAATCAAATCGAATACGAAAGACAATTAAATCATTTAAAATTTTATAGCAATGAAAAATTTAATCATCAAAACCATGATGGTAGCATTCTTCGCTACTCTCACCCATGCAAAAGCACAATTTGTCGTAACAGATCCTGCTAACCTGGCATCCGGAATTCTGAACTCAGCCAACGAAATTGTGCAGACTTCATCAACCGTTTCCAACGTTGTTAAGAACTTCAACGAAGTCAAAAAGGTGTATGAGCAGGGCAAAGAATATTACGATAAGCTCAAAGCGGTTAACAATCTGGTAAAAGATGCCAGAAAGGTTCAGCAGACTGTTCTTTTGGTAGGTGATGTTTCTGAAATGTATGTGAATAATTTCGGTAAAATGCTGAATGACCCCAACTTCAATGCTCAGGAATTAGCTTCTATTGCCAATGGTTATTCTGCGCTTCTTACAGAAAGTACCGAACTGTTGAAAGAGCTGAAGGAGATTATTACTTCCAGTGGCTTATCACTTAATGATAAAGAAAGGATGGATGTTGTTGACCGAGTGTATAAAGAGGTTAAAGCGTATCATAATCTGGTAAGATACTATACGAACAAGAATATTTCGGTCAGCTACCTGAGAGCTAAAAAACAGAACAACACCCAAAGGGTGTTAGATCTTTATGGAACCTCGAATCAAAAATACTGGTAAAATGGAACCTAACAACTTACACGAAGTACTGCGTTCCGTTTACGAAGAAATGATGCCGATGTGTGCTGATATGGCAGCAGTCGCAAAAGCGGTTGCAGGTTTAGGTGCTTTGTTTTATGTGGCTTTAAAGGTCTGGCAGTCATTGAGCCGTGCGGAACCTATTGATTTATTTCCCATGCTGAGACCATTTGCTATAGGCATCTGTATTATGTTTTTTTCGACATTGGTTTTAGGAAGTTTGAATGGGGTGATGAGTCCCATTGTTCAGGGCAGTCATTCAATGTTGGAGAATCAGGTATTGGACATGAATGACCTGCAGCAGAAAAAAGATCTTTTGGAGCGTGAAGCTATGCTTAGAAACCCAGAGATGGCCTATTTAATTTCTAATGAAGAATTTGACAAAAAGCTGGAAGAGCTGGGATGGTCGCCTTCGGATCTGGTCACCATGTCCGGAATGTATATTGAAAGGCAGATGTTTACTATCAAGAAGGATATCAGAGATGGTTTTCGTGAATTTCTTGAAATATTGTTTCAGGCTGCTGCATTGGTTATTGATACCATCAGAACTTTCTTTCTGATCGTATTATCAATCCTGGGACCTATTGCATTTGCTATTTCTGTGTGGGACGGCTTTCAGACCACTTTAACCCAATGGCTGACCCGATATGTCAGTGTTTACCTATGGCTTCCTGTTGCGGATATATTCAGTGCGATTCTTGCCAAAATACAGACTTTGATTTTAGAACGGGATATCGAGATGCTGGCAGATCCTACCTTCATTCCTGATACCTCCAATACGGTGTACATTATTTATATGGTGATTGGGATCATAGGTTATTTTACGGTACCGACAGTGACAGGCTGGGTGATTCAGGCAGGAGGTGCCGGCAATTTCATGCGTAATTTAAATCAGACCGCTACGAAGTCCGGTAATGTTGCGGGAGCCGCAGTCGGTTCGGCAACAGGAAATATCTCGGGAAGATTATTAAAATAAAAATACAGTTCTATGGAATTTAAAATTGTAAGAAATATTGAGAACAGCTTCAAGCAGATCCGTTTGTTTACGTTTGTTTTTGCGGTATTATGTTTTGGAGTGGTAGGTGTAGTAGTATTCAAGTCCTACCAGTTTGCAGAAGAGCAGCGTCAAAAGATCTATGTGTTGGATAACGGTAAATCATTAATGGTGGCGCTATCGCAGGATATGACGATTAACAGACCTGTGGAAGCGAGAGAGCATGTAAGGCGATTTCATGAATTGTTCTTTACGATCGCTCCTGATAAGAATGCTATTGAAAGCAATGTGAAAAGGGCTTTTAATCTGGCTGATCAATCTGCATTTAATTACTATAAAGACCTTCAGGAGAAAGGCTACTATAACAGGATCATTTCCGGTAATATTCAGCAGAGGATTGAAGTGGACAGTGTTGTTGCGAACTTCGAAAGTTATCCGTATGCCGTAAAAACGTACTCCAGACAGTTCATTATCAGATCCAGTAATCTTACCATCAGAAATTTAATCACCAACTGTTCATTGGTTAATTCTGTACGGTCTGACAGCAATCCGCAGGGATTTACCATTGAAAAATTCAATGTGCTTGAAAATAGAGATGTCGAAACGGTTGAACGCTAAAAGGAAAGTAATGAAAAAACTAAGAGATACAATAGAAAATTATGTTGGAAAGATTGAGAGTCATTGGAAAGTTCTTCCGGTAGAGCGTCAAAGATTCCTGACCAAAGTTTTCTTCGGTAGCTATGTTGTGCTTACCATGATCGTCATTATCAATGTCTTCATTTCTACAAGGCAGCGAAGTAATACGATATCTATTGATCACATTGATGGAATTTCTAAGAAAACTTTCGAAAAAGAATCTGGACAGAATGATACAGTAAACTCACCAAAAAAAAGAATAGATAATGAAAGATTCAGGGAAAATTAGAATTACAGAAAATGATCTTCCTCAAAATGAGTTGAGCGATCATCCGAAAGTCCAATGGGAGAGACTGAAAAAGCCTGTCATCTATCTTTTGATGGCTGCCGTATGTGCAATTTGCTTCTACCTTATTTTTAAACTAAAATCCAATAATACCATTGCTGAAGAGGCAGGATTTAATGCAGACATTCCGCAAGCAAAAGATGGACAGCTGCAGTCAGACAAACAAAAGGCTTATGAACAGCAGCTTTTGGAACAGAAAAATGAAGAGAGAAGAAACGCGGTAACAAACTTATCAGACTATTGGGATGACCAGAACACTTTACATTCTACTAGTAATCCTTCTGCTTCAATGTCTAATATGAGTACTCTTCAGCAATCCGATCAGAATGCTGTGAATAGTTACCGCAACGCACAACAGACTTTGAGTTCATTCTATAGCAGGGATGATTCTGAAGTCCATCATCTGAGGAAAGAAATTTCAAGACTAAAGAATGAAGCGATGCAAAACAATTCTGTTCCCGTTGGCCTTGGTATGAATGATCAGTTAGAACTGATGGAGAAATCATATCAGATGGCTGCTAAATACCTTCCAACAGCCCCAAAGCATAAAGAGTCTGAATCAAAAGAAGAGGTCGAAAAGCCTATTGAAAAGAAGATTACGCTGACATCGGTAAAACCGGGGCATTCCAGTGTTGTTTCCTCGCTATACAGAGAGCCGTCTGACAGTGCTTTTATTACAGGTTTGAATAAAAACAGGTTTTATAACGCTCAAAATGAAAAAGCGATTTCAGGCCAATCTAAAAATGCAATAAGGGGTATTGTCTATGAGACTAAGACATTGGTTAATGAAAGTACATTATCTATAAGGCTTTCAGAAGCGATGCAGCTTGGAAGTACTGAAATTCCTCCAGGAACTATGCTGATTGCTGCAGGTAAATTTCAGGGTGGAAGACTTCAGTTAAAAATCTCTTCCATCCAATTTCAAGGTAATGTCTATCCTGTGGAAATCAATATTCATGATAATGATGGACAATTGGGATTATACGTTCCGTATTCACCGGAGCAGAATGCAATCAGTGATATTGTTGCCAATATGAGCCAGACTTCAGGGACCAATATTATGATGAGCCAATCGGCAGGACAACAGGTTGCAGCTGATCTAAGCAGAGGAGTAGTGCAGGGATTGTCGGGCTATTTTCAAAAAAGAGTAAGACAATTAAAAATCACTGTAAAAGCTGGCCATCAGGTTTTACTCGTGCCCAAAAATAACTAATAAAAAAATTAAAGAATGAATACGCAAAAGATCCATTATATTCTCATAATACTATTGCTTCTATTGGCAAGCAGGGTATTGGGTCAGGATTCTGTGATGACTTATGTTTCATTGGAACAAGCAAAGCTGGAACCTTTCAAGTTACAGGTGACCTACAATAAAACAACCCATCTGGTATTTCCTTCATCTATACGGTATGTTGACCTTGGAAGCGATCTGTTGGTTGCCAATAAGGCAGAGCCTATCGGCAATGTTCTCAGAGTCAAATCTGCAGTCAGAGATTTTCAGGAGGAAACCAATTTTTCGGTCATTACTGAAGATGGAAAATTTTACAGTTTCGATGTTTTTTACAATCCATCTCCTGACGTCCTCAGTTACGATCTTGTAAAGATGGAGAGAAACACTGAAAATTCAACCGATGTACTTTTCGAAGATCTCAAAGGAAGCTCTTCATCTCTTACAGAATTGATTATGGAAAACCTGTATCGACAGAGCAAAAAAGAAATAAAGCATATTGCGGCAAAGAGCTTCGGCATTCAGTTTTCTGTTCGTGCATTACATGTCAATGATAATAAATTCTACTTTACCCTGCATGTTGACAACAAAAGCAATGCAGACTATGATATTGAATTAATCAATTTTAAAATTGCAGATAAGAAGAATTTAAAGAGAACTGTTATTCAGGATAAGCTGTTACAACCAACCAGGATTTATTCACCGGTGATGACCTCAAAACATAATTCCAGTGTAACGGCTGTTTATTTACTGGAGCAGTTTACTTTGTTAAAGGATCAGGTGTTAGAAATTGAAGTTCTGGAAAGAAATGGAGGGCGGCATCAAAAAGTTCAACTTGAGAATAAGGAGCTGATCAATGCAAGACTGATCAATAGTTTAAATTTTAAAACCAACTAAGATGAACAAATTATTGATAGCAATGCTTTTCATGAGTACAATGAACGTAAAATCTTTTGCCCAGCAGATGATTCCCGGACAAACCGTTGTTGAACTTTCTTATTCAGTATTTCCCAAATCTCCCGAAAAGCAAAATTATCTGATAAGTACGGGGTTTGTTTCATACGTAAAGAATGGGAATTACTTTTTTGGTCTGGCTGAATATAGCAGGAAAAATTATAAATACACCAACTATGCTATTCCGATAGATACATTTCTGCTGGGCAGTGGATACAGCTTTTATGTATGGGGAGATTTCATGAGAAATGTCAATCTTAATCTAGGAATTGGCGCGTTGGTTGGTTATGAGCAGGTTAATAGAGGCAATGAATTAATTTACGATGGCTCAATGCTTAGCTCTGCAGATCAACTTATTTATGGTGTGGGTGGTAGGTTGTCACTTGAAAGCTATCTGACGGGACATTGGGTATTTCTTGTGAATGGGCAGCTGCGCTTTTTGAAAAATAGTCAAATGGCTCAGTTTTACCCTCTGCTGGGTTTTGGAATAAGATATAATTTTTTAAAATAATATAAAATGAAAAATTTAATTAATAATAATATTAAAACGTTATTCAAGTTTTCCTTAATACTCTATATGATCGGATTACTTGTACAATCATGCCAGAAGGATGATTTAGAAATTCAGCAGAATTTTCCTTTTGAGGTGTCGGTCATGCCGGTTCCTAAGGACATAGCCAAAGATGAATATGTGGAGATACGTATCACAATACTTCCTGAAGGAAATTTTTCTGACACGAAATATTATCTGAGGTATTTTCAGTTTGAAGGAACAGGAAAGCTTCAGTATTATAATACACAGCCCTATTTTCCTAATGATAGCTATCCTCTTTATGAGAAAGAGTTCAGATTGTATTATATTTCAACCTCGGAAGTTTCACAGTCATTTACAGTATGGATTTATGACAGTTTTGGAAATGAGATAAAAATTGAATTTCAGTTTAACAACAAGAAACTAAACGAATAATTATAATTTGTTTAGCCTGCAAATTTTGGTATCTAAATATAATTCTACACCAAATAAAACCCTCCCAATTAAGGAGGGTTGATAATTTGTACTAAGAGCGGTACAACTATTTATGGTATAGCAAATTTACAGGCCACATGTATAACAACTCTATGATTTAGAGCATAAAAAATAGAAAATATCTTTTGGAATGACATTTCTCAAACTGCTTATCCAACCTATCATAATCGTTTATCTCGATTATTGATAAGGAAAAGCTCATTCGCGAAAAGATGATTGACAGCGAAAAGGCAATCATCTTTTCGCGTCGCCATAAGAATCCAGACCGATAATCGGCTCCGGATTCTTATTTTTCAAAGGTTAAGGTTCTTATAATATACCTTCATCCGCAAAAGAAAAGGAGTCCATAGAGGTTATTATACAATGATCCAATAAATTAATATTTAATAGTTGTCCTGCTTCCTTTATTTTCTGTGTAATGTTTATGTCCTCACGGGAAGGTACCAGATTTCCGGAAGGATGGTTGTGAGCTATTATAAATGATACAGCATTGCATAATAAAGCCCCCTGCATAATGATTCTGATATCAACGAGAGAAGAGGTAATTCCTGATTCTGAAATTTTTTGTATTCCTAAGACCTTATTGGCCTGATTCATATACATTGAATAAAATGACTCTCTGTAATCAATCTGATCTGCATCAAAATGTTCCCGGAAAATATCTGTAGCATCCTGTGAGTTCAGTACTTCTTTTTCAGTATTTCCTTTTCTTGTATAGATCAATTTGATCTCATTCACTATATTATATTTCATTGTTATTGCTCTGAGCACGGCAGAGCCTTGTATTTCCCGTACTTAAGTTAAACAGCATTTATTTAATAAAACACGATTGAACTGCTCTGTACCTGTTTTATTACGTCAAAACCTTTTCAATCTTCTCTCCTTCCTTTTCTCTTCAAGCCTTGTCAGGCTTTAATCAATATTTTTCAAAAGAAAACCGGAAAAAAGAAAGCAGATATGAAGTGTTGGCAATGAAAAAAGTCAAAAGGAAACGGAATAATTGGAGGGTACCTGTAGGGTGGAAACCGTTTATGCCGTAGTCTTTTGACGGCACAGACGATGGCTGGCAACAATACCTTAGCTGCCTTTTTACCGGTTTATTATGAAAAAAATTATCTGATTGATCACATTTAAATCTTATTTAATTAAGCCACTTGCTGCCAATGATAGCCAATCCCGGCAACTTTCTTTTAATACTCCTAATTAGTTTTATATCGCAAAAAATTTAGTACTGTCGAGTTCAGAAATAATCTTAAATTTGTAAATATGAGTCAATTATCATCGAATCTTTTTAGTTCAATAAAGCAGTTAATCGAAAATGCCAAAAGCAGTATTGTCCGGAATATCAATACCGCTATGTTATTGACTTATTTTGATATAGGGAAGGTGATCATTGAGAATGAGCAGGGCGGAAAGGATAGAGCGGAGTATGCAAAAGAAACCTTGAAAAATCTGAGTCAACAATTGACAAAAGAATTCGGCAGAGGCTATTCAGTGGATAATTTACAGTGGATGAGAAAGTTTTATTTAATGTATCAAAATAGGATTTCTGAAAAATACGAAACAATGTCTCGTAATTCTGCTGAGGATGTAATTTATGAATCAGCGTCTCGTAATTCTTTCTTTTCATTATCGTGGTCTCACTACATTCAATTAATGAAAATCGAAAACTCAGATGAGAGAAATTTTTATGAAATAGAGGCGAGCCAGAATAACTGGAGTGTCCGAGAGCTGACAAGACAGTTTAATTCAGCCATATATGAAAGATTGGCATTAAGCAGGGATTCGGATGAAATAAAGGAATTAGGCCAAAAAGGGCAGATCATCGAAAAGTCCACCGATGTTCTAAAAAGTCACTATGTGTTGGAATTCCTAGACCTGAAGCAGGATCACCGGTACTCTGAAAGTGACCTGGAAACGGAGATTATCAATAAGCTGGAGCATTTTATGTTGGAATTAGGTAAAGGTTTTTTATTTGAGGGAAGGCAACGCAGATTTACTTTCGAAGGGGATAGTTTCTTTGTAGACCTGGTTTTCTATAACAGGTTACTTAAATGCTTTGTTCTGTTCGATCTGAAGATCGGTAAACTGACCCATCAGGACATTGGGCAAATGCAGATGTATGTTAATTATTATGACAGAAAAGTAAAGCTGGAAGAAGAGAACCCTACCATTGGAATTATTCTCTGCAAGGAAGAAAACAAAACAGTGATTGAGTTTACACTTCCAGAAAATAATAATACAATTTTTGCCAAGGAGTATAAAGCCATTCTTCCAAGTAAGGAAGAGCTCAAAAAGCAAATTGGATAAGATATAATAAAGTTAAAATAGTATAACCAAAAAGCATTCTTTACTCTTCTGGAAAAAAATGAAATCGAGATTGAATAGCCTCTAAGCAAGCCATTGATATTTCTTGATTATAAGTCCTTTCATCAAATTTTGAGATTGCCGATTGAATTTTGGAGTTGTTCATTTGCTCTTTCAATTGCAAATGTCCTATTATTCTTGCGATCTCTTTTGATGCAATCATGGGCATCAAAATAAAAACAACTTCAGTTAGTTGTTCACCAAAAGCTTTTATATCTTCATTTTTACTTGTAATGTAATATGTCGATGCTGCTGGATATAGGTTAACTGCTTGTGTAAATAAATGTTTTAACAATAAGTCTTCAAAATTTATATTTTTTGAGTTTTCGAAGAAGAATTCTTGCGCTTCGTGGAATAACCTAAGTCCGACAAGTTCACAGTATTCAAAAAAGAATGTTGGTGAATTTAATCGATTTATGTCCTGCATTGGATTTTCTTTTCTAAAACTATAGTAATTATAATGGCTGAACAAAGAGTTGACAAATGGTTCAAAATCAAAGTAATTATCATTAAAGGAATTAATGTCGGAAAAATGGAATAAAATAGTATATTTCCTTAATAAGTTATAAACATCAGAAGTGTTGTTTTGTTGGAGATGAATTCTACATAGGGTTTCGAGAGCAATCATGTCGCTGGGTTCAAGTCCAAGCCGGTAGGTTAAGAAATCAACAGTTTCTAAAGAAAGATGTTCACTTTCTGACCAGTGATCTTTAAGAAAATCTCTTTTCAAATTAAGCAAGTAAGGATTACCTGGATAATGGGTCAAGCCATTTTCTATATAACCTAATCCTTTATCTTGTTCACCAAGTTTCATGTGAACAAAAGCAAACCAAAAATAGGCATCTTGAAACTTTAAGAAGAGATCGGGGTCTGCAAGCTCAGTTCTTTGCAGATATATCAAACCATTATTATAATCGTTATGATCTCTGATCAATGCGATACCCTTACTCATTAAAGCTTCGGGCATTGATGGTTCTATCATTAACGCTTTGTCGTAGCATTCCATTTCCTCAGAAAATTGCTGCTGCCTATGATGGATCTCAGCCAAGTTTTTCCATGCTTTTGCATTGTTAGGATTTAATTTAAGTGATTTTTTAAAATGTATTTCAGATAATTCGTTCTCTTGAAGCCAGCTTAAGGTAGTTGCATAGTTATAGTAGAGATGATAATCTTGTTTATCTTCAATGGCTTTACTAAAAATATCTCGTGCTTCTATCACCATAGCCCTATTATTAGATTCCTTGCCATATTCAGACAAGATCGAGGCCTTATTAAGTAATATCTCAACAGAAGACTCCATATTAATTGCTAAATTAATATGATAAAGTGCCTCCCTATATTGATATAGTCCATAGTGGCACATCGCTATTGAAGTAAGCCAATAAGGATTAGGTTTCTTCCTGTTTAGTTCTTTAAAGATGATGTTGGCAGCTTCAAAATTTCCAGCAATGTAATAGCTTGAAGCATTTTTTTCTTCAATGCCTAATTGTGAGAAATTTATTGATGCGAACGAATGAAGCAGATGTCTCCTGCTGAAAATAGTGTTAACATGTGCAGCTACATCATTCCAGTCGAGGGAGCTTATTTTTTTTTCGGGATCAAATTTAATTGAATGAGTTTGTTGGTCTTTAGTAAGGTCAACTGAATTTTCACTGAACCATTGATAATAGGCTTCATGAAGTTCTCGGATATAACACACAACTAAAATAGGTTCGAGACGTGCTAAATAATAATTGACAGTACTTCTTGCTAAACTAATAGAGATAAGACCATCATCCTTCAATCGAGCATGTGATTTTAGCTGTACAGAAAAGTTTTGACCAATAACTTCGTCATCGATAATAATTTCAACTTTGTAGTCAATACCATAATCAATGGGCTTCTCTGCAATCCACTCTTCCGGTAAATGATCCTTAAAGAATTTTTCAGACCTAGATTCCAAAACGTGGTTTTTATGTCTTTGAGGAAATTTTTTCACAGTATTATATTTACAATAAATTGGTATATTAAAGTTAACAATAAATTAAAAGCTTTCAGTTGAAAATATCAGGATAGAGATCTCTTACACACTCATCAATGTCATAAGATTGGTGAGGAAAGTTCGAATATAAATTTTGCAATTTTTGTTGAAAGCTACTTTTAGTATCATGAAAAATTATAAGATCCCAGATGTCAAATTTCTTAAATGCTAGTTCTATATATTCCCAATAATGAGCATAGTGCTGAATTGCATTGTTTGCAAAGGCTGTCCAGTTGGCTAGTTTGCTCCCTTTTATTTCTTTTGACTTGGCAGATTCTAAAATCAAAAGGAATGAATCCCTTTCCGATGCGATAGAAACGAGATTTCGGTTTTTCAATTTGTTCCAAATCTGATAATTTACAAAGTCTCTGCCGTTGGAAGTAGTAATGAAATCATAATCTTGTTTTTGTAATTTATAATTTCTTCCAAAAAGTAGCTGGCAAAAGTATCTTTTCTGTCTAATATCCTTATTGATATAAATTGCCAAAAAAGGTGTAGTCCCATCTGGGCTAATGGTATTTATGTCAAAAGAGATCTTTGTGCATTGAAGAATGAACATAAGAAATGAATAATTTTCTTCATTACTTCTTTTAATCCATGTAATGATAGGTGGCGTGATCCGAGAGGGACTTTTAAGATCCATCTGTGCGTTCAGCTCTTGAATTTCTAAATAAGACATTTCATTAATATCATTATCTATAAATTTATAATGAGGATTAGGTTTTAACTTTTCATCATTAATTCTCTTAATTATGTTCTTTATTTTCTTCTCCCTCTCTTTTCTTTTCCTTTCTACTTCTGCATTGAAATCATCTTCCTCTTTCTGTTTAAGGTGTTCAATCAATTCATATTTCTTGATCCTTTCGATTGACGGATAGTCATAATAAAAAGGCTGCATGTCAGTCTGGTCAACCCTTAATTGTGAAAGTCTTATTGATTCCTGCGTCCATTTTGACTTGACAATATATTTGTCAATAAAGAGCTCTTTAAATTCACAGATAAGCTTGAAACCAATAGAGGTTTCATCGAGTTTGAAAAAATTTTGGTATCTGGTAAGGTATTTAATATCTCTTTCAAAACTCCCTTGATCTTTTACATCAAAATTATCAAGAATCCATATTAAAACAATATTATTGTCTTTATAAAATTGATGTCTTCTCAATATATACCACAATGGCAATTTTGAAAGCTGAATTTCAAAAACAATTTTAAGATCATTATATTCACAGTAAACATCAGGTTTTCTTCTCTCACTGCCTTTATAAATGTATTTGCTATCAATATTAATGTTCGAAACATTTTGTTCTTCAGCTAATAGCTCGCCGATTCTATTTTTTAAATACTTATGGCGGTAGGATTCTCGTTGCTTTGCAATCTCAATATATTCTTTTTGATCTTTTGGAGATAGAGAATTGTCTGATAGTATGCAGTATGAATGGTATGGTAAATGTCTAAAATAATTACGATCATATTTACTGTGGGCAATAGCTAAATCCTGCTCACACTCCAAGCAGGATGGCTCGAGCTTATTTTCATTATAGTCCTTTCTTACTGCGAACGAATCTACCTTACTACCATTTTCAAATAGTTCATCTGCATAAAGTAGTTTTCCTGTGATTTTGTCTTTTGCTACATTGATTAATCGATCTTTGCTCATAAAAAGATATTACACTAGTTGATTTTTATCCAAATATTCTTTTTACAAATGCTTTGTGTTCTTCAATTCTGTAATCTCTCTTTTTTGTGACTGCATTTAGTTCGTTGGTAAAATCACTGACTGGATCCCAATTATTATACTTTTTTTTCTTAATACCATATTTTTTAGCTAGGTCATTCGACATTTTGAATGCTATTAACCCAAATCGGCAATAGTAAAATTTTCTTTCATCGAACCGTTCCTGATAATCGGGTGGAAATGCAATGTTATCACTCTCTCTTATCATTCGGTTACCATCCTCAATTTCACTTGGAAATGATAACAAGTGGAACATTAAATTATGATCAATACTTTTCCAATCAATGTCTTCAGGGTACTTAGGTATCGGCGGACTTTTCACTTGAGGTACAAGACAGCCTTCTGAAGATCTTTGCCCTTCAAACAAGCCATCATCTTGCACGACGCTCGCGCAGTCTTCCATGTATTTATCTAGTATGCATACCAGTCTAATCGCCAAAAATCGAGCACTTTTTGCAGTTTCTTTTTTAGCTGTCCAATATGATTGTAACCATGAGATACCCGAACCTATCAATACTCCTATTAATCCAAAAATTGCTTCGGCCATTAGTTTTATTTTATCTGAAATATAAACAATTTTGGTGTTTTACGAAAAATAATCCAAAAATTAATGTATAGTGATACATCCACTTTGGAGTCTGAAATAATTTAGTAATTTGGAATCATCATTTTTAGAAAAATGATAAACCAACAACTATTAACCTAGAACTTGACTTATGCATATCAGTAAAGTAATTATTTCTAATTTTAAATCATATCGTCAACCATTTTGCCTGGAACTGGAAAAAGGACTAAATATTTTGGTTGGCAATAATGAGACAGGAAAGTCTACAATTTTAGAGGCAATACATTTAGCTCTGTCGGGACTTTCCAACGGAAGATATTTTATCAACGACCTTTCAGAGTATTATTTTAATTATGAATCTGTTCAGGAGTATTTGTCTAGTTTGGCTTCTCCATCGCCTTTACCTCCGCCAGAAATCAGTATTGAAATATTTTTTGCAGGTGAGGAGCTTGCAGTTTTTGAAGGGAATGGAAATAGTACCAAACAGAATGAATGCGGACTTAATTTTAACATCCAGTTAGCTGAAAAGTATCGTGGAGAGTATAACGAATATATTGCATTAGGTAATATATCAGCACTTCCCATTGAATTTTACGAGGTAAACTGGACAAGCTTTGCGAGAGAATCCATAACGCCGAGAAAAATTCCAATCAAATCTGCTATGATCGATTCAACTTCCAATAGATATAGAAACGGATCGGATATTTATATATCTCATATTCTGCGCAACCATCTTGAAGAAAAAGATAAAAATGGGTTAACCCAAGCTCACAGAAGGCTGCAGACACAATTTGTGAACGACGATTCAGTAAAAAAGGTAAATGACATCATTAGTTCCTTAGTTGGTAAGGGCACAGCTGAGAAAAGTTTAAAACTTACCGTTGATCTGTCATCCCGGGATGCTTGGGAATCTAGCTTTCTAACTTCAGTTGAAGAAATACCATTCCATCATATTGGAAAGGGAGAACAAGCTATTATTAAGACAAAACTTGCATTAGAACACAAAAAATCAAAGGAGGCAAATATTCTACTAATTGAGGAACCAGAAAATCATTTATCTCACTCTAAATTAAATCAACTCATAAAAGATATTCATGATAAATGTATTGATAAGCAGATTCTTATTTCAACGCATAGTAGTTTTGTCGCCAATAAACTTGGTCTTGAAAAGCTTGTGATCATTGAAAACAAAATACCACTAAGGCTTAAAAATTTAAAAAATGATACGCAGGAGTTCTTTGAAAAGCTTCCGGGTTATGATACACTAAGGTTGATACTGTGTAAAAAAGCCATATTAGTTGAAGGAGACTGCGATGAACTTTTGGTGCAACGCGCGTATATGGATAAAAATAACGGTAGGCTACCTATCGAAGATCAGATCGACGTTATCTCTGTGGGAACTAGTTTCCTGCGATTTTTACAGATTGCATCTAAAATTGGAAAACCTGTCAATGTAGTTACAGATACAGATGGCGATGTCAATTCATTAAAGGTTAAATATGCTGAATACTTGGGCGCTGGCGCAGAAGACTCTATAAAAATCTGTTACGATGACATAATTGATTCCGGGGATCTTCTTTTAGCAAATAACAAACCATTTAATTACAATACATTGGAACCTAAATTTTTGAAAGCAAACGGAGTCAAAAAGCTAAACAAAATACTAGGTATAGATAAAAATGAGGATGACTTACATCTTTATATGAAAAATAATAAAACTAGTTGTGCTTTGAAAATTTTTGAAACTAAAGAGCAAATACAATTTCCAAAATATATTCTTGATGCAATCGACAAATAAATTATTGATTTCTGTCGCAGGATCAGGCAAGACAACTTATTTAGTTCGACAGGCATTGACTGTTAGTGATTCTGTATTGATTACAACTTATACTGAAGCTAACGAAAGAGAGATTCGCAAAAAATTTTATCAGATCAATGGATGTATTCCCTCAAATGTAACAATTCAAACATGGTTTTCTTTTTTGCTTCAACATGGTGCTAAACCGTATCAAGGATCTCTGTTTGATGGTAAAATAAATGGATTGTTGCTTGTTAATTCAGCATCTGGGATCAACTATAAAAATAAACAAGGAATTGCGGTATCGTTTTCGGAGGAAAAAAATTTTAAAGAACATTATTTTTCCAAGAATGGAAAAATTTATTCAGATAAACTTTCTAAATTCGTAATCCGATGTAATGAAAAATCTGATGGTTCTGTAATTCGAAGGTTAGCGAAAATCTATAAAAATGTTTTTGTAGACGAAGTTCAGGATCTTGCAGGTAATGATCTTGAGATTCTTAAATTGATTTTTAAAACTGATATAAAAACACTACTAGTTGGTGATCCTAGACAGGTGACGTACCTAACGCATCATGAACGTACAAATAGCAAATATAAAAATGGCAATATAAAAGGATTTATTGAAGATAAGTGTAGTGGCACCTGTAATGTTGATGAAGTAACATTGCGTTTATCTCATAGAAACAATGCTGATATCTGTAGTTTCTCATCCAAATTGTTTCCTAATTTGGAAAAAAGCCAGCCTTGTGAGTGCTTGGAATGTAGAAGTACTCCTGATCATCATAATGGTGTGTATATTATTCGAAGCTGTGATGTAGAGAAGTATCATCTGATGTACAGTCCTGTTGTGTTGAGGCATCAATTGGCTGTGACCCCGGAATGGAATTTTGGTAACTGCAAAGGATTGGGATTTAATAGAGTTCTTATTTATCCCACCAAACCAATTGTACAGTATCTGAAAACTGGTATACTCACTAAAACGGTCAAGGATGGCTCAACAGGTAAGATAAAAATAAAAGACACATTAGATACTGCGAAATTTTATGTTGCACTAACAAGAGCAAAATATAGTGTAGCTATTGTTTACGATTACACAGATGAGACTTTTATAGACGGTATAACAAAGTTTTCTTTCGAGTAATTTTTGTCAGTAAATCAGTGCCAAAATCAGTCCCTCACTGCAAAAGATGGGAAATTATATCTATTGCTTTCTAATTTACAATCATTGAGCCTATTTCTCAATCAGATTGTTATGAAGAAGGATAAAAACAAAATTAGATCTAAGGGTCAAAAAGAAGTTGACAAATATATCCCTTCCATTGCCATAAAGAAAATTCCTCCTGAAAGTGCTTTAGCTATTCTAAAAAAAGCAGGCTACAATATTGACGAGGAACAATCAGAAGAAGTGATGGAGTTTTTATATATTATCGTTAAATTAACCCTGAAAGAATTTTTTACATCTGACTGATTATTTGTATTTTAGTACCATATTAGAATGATGAATTTCTACTGCAACCAATTTTCTCAAAGTTGCTCATAAAATAATGTTTAACGAAATCATCAAGATAATGATAATTGCAGATCTATACATACGAGTTTCCACTGATGAACAGGCTGAAAAAGGCTATTCCCAAAGAGATCAGAACGAAAGATTACGAAAATATTGTGAAAACAACAATATATTGGTAAACAAGGTTATTTACGAAGATCATTCAGCTAAAAGCTTTGAACGCCCGGAGTGGAAAAAGTACCTGATTGAAATTAAGAAAAAAAGTCACAAAAGCAGTGTTGTCCTGTTTACCAAATGGGATCGGTTCAGCCGTAACACAGGAGATGCTTATCAGATGATAAGTCTTCTCCAGAAAAATCACATCATTCCCCAAGCCATTGAACAGCCGCTGGATATGTCCGTGCCAGAGAATAAACTGATGCTGGCCATTTATCTGTCCACTCCAGAAGTGGAAAACGACAGAAGAGCGCTGAACACTTTTCACGGTATGCGTAGAGCGAAGAAAGAGGGTCGACTAATGGGTATTGCGCCATACGGTTATATCAACAGAAGCCACGAAGATGGTAAAAAATACATTGCACTTAAGGAACCGGAAGCCTCAAATATTGCCTGGGCTTTCAATGAAGTCGTCAAAGGTCATATGCCTGCTGATCACGTTCGATTGCAGATGAATAAAAGGGAAGGCGTATCGATGTCGAGAAGCGCATTTGCCAAAGCCATGAGAAATCCGGTTTATTGCGGTAAAATTTATATAGAAGACTATAAACAGGAAGAGGCTTATTACACTGATGGAAAACACGAAGCTCTGATTAGCGAGCGGCTATTTTATCAGGTACAGCAGATCATGGACAAAAAAAGAAAGTTGGAGGGTCCCGGAGGACGAGTTTTAGGTAATGACCGTTTTCCGCTTCGAGGTCTTCTTACCTGTCCAAGATGTGGAAAGAATCTTACGGCTAGCGGGGCGAAAGGGAAATCTAAGACCTATTATTACTACCACTGCCATTATAAATGCGGGTTTAGATTTGATTCTGACACGTTAAATGACCTATTTGAAGCGGAAATCTCAAAATTGGAATATAATCCTATCATCAAAGACCTGATGAAAGAGATACTCTTAGATAATTACAAGCAATTTACCTACGATATAGAATCGAAAAGAAAATCCATTTCAAAAGAGATCAGTTTACTACATGAAAAAGTTGCCAATGCAAGAGATAAATATCTGTCTGATAAGTTGGACGAAGATGATTACAAGGAAATAAAAATGCTCACAAAAAACCAAATCGAACAGTTAGAATTGGAACTTCAGCATATTGTTTCAGAAAGTAAAGAACTTGACATCAAGACAAAAATAGAAAACGCCCTTGATGCAATGGAAAACCTCGCAAACCTTTACCAGCAGGGTAATCTGATGACAAAAAGAACGATCGGGTGTTTGATATTTCCCCAAAAAGTCGAATTTGACGGAAAAAGTTTTCAAACACCTAAAATGAATATTGTTGCTCAATGTATCTACCAGTATAACAGTGGTTTAGGAAATAAAAAAAACCGACATAAGAGAGTGAAAACTCCAAATGTCGGTCTAGTGACCTCGACAGGATTCAAACCTGTAACCTTCTGAGCCGTAATCAGATGCGCTATTCAGTTGCGCCACGAGGCCTTGTGTTACCTTGTTGTTTAAAGGTTTGCAAATATAGCACTTTTTTCCGTTCTTTGAAAGATGAAACAAAGAATTTTACTTTTATTTACGGTTTTTGCGCTAACAGCTTGTAAAAGAGAATCAAAAATTTCGTCCTCAGATTGGACCAATATATCTGCCCGTACCCAATTTAAGGAACATGATGGTACCTTGGAGCTAAAATCGGGGAATTTTACATATAATTTTAAGCAAAATCAAACTCCATTCAAGAAAATTATCCTGTTGAATGCGAGTATGGCAGGGTATATGTCAGAGCTTGGAGCAGAAAATTTAATCATTGGGGTATCAAGTCCGGAGTATATCTATTCAGATAAAATTCAGAATCTGCTTAAAGAAGGGAAAATCCAGAACGTAGGAAGCGAGCAGAAATATGATATAGAGAAGATTATCTCTATGAAGCCGGATGCTATTTTTACCAATCACATTGCCAGCTTTGACAATACTTATGAGCTTTTGAAAAACAATGGCATTCAGGTGATATTTCTGGATGAATATATGGAGCAGAAGCCTTTAGAAAAAACGGCCTATATTAAACTTTTCGGAGAGTTTTTAGGGAAAGAAAAAGAAGCGGAAGCAAAATACCAGGAAGTAGAAAAAAATTATAGTGAACTTAAAAAATTGGCGACAACTGCCAAAGAAAAACCAGTTGTTCTTGCCAATGAAATGTATGGAGACGTATGGTATCTTCCAGGTGGAAATACCTCTGTTGCTCATTATATTTCAGATGCCAATGCCAATTATGTCATGAAGGACAACAAAGATGAAAAAGCATTGACGATGAGCTTTGAAGAAGTATATGCCAAAGCAGGAGGTGTTCAGTATTGGGTGAACGCAGGAAGCCATACTTCAAAAAAAGAAATGCTGGGCATGAATCCTTTCTATGGAAAACTGGATGTATTCAATAAAGGAAAAATTTACACCATAGCAGGAAAAGAAAAACTAAAAGCCAATGATTTCTTCGAAAGTGGAGTGGTAAGAGCAGATTTGATCCTTAAAGATTACATTAAGATCTTCCATCCTGAACTTTTACCGGATTATCAGCTTACTTACATGAAAGAATTGCAGTAACTCGTACTATTTGCTTATTTTTGCCTTTCCTTTTTATAAAATTATGTGGAAAAAAATTAAACAGCTTATCTTCATCATTCTTGTTCTGAATGTAGTTTTTATTATCTGGGGCAGATTCTTTAATCCGCCAATTACCCTTACCCAGATAGGAGGCCTTTTTGAATACGGCAAACTGCACAGGGATTATATTTCCTATGACGAAATGGGAAGCAATGTGAAAAAAGCCGTAATCGCGTCTGAAGACCAGAAATTCTTTGATCATGACGGTTTCGATTATACAGCCATCGAAAAAGCGATGAAATATAATGAGAAAGGCAAAAAAATAAGAGGAGGAAGTACCATTTCCCAGCAGACAGCAAAAAATATATTTCTTTGGCAGGGAAGAAGTTGGGTGAGAAAAGGATTGGAAGCGGTCTACACTTTCATTATTGAAAAAGTGTGGAGCAAAGACATTATTCTTGAAAGATACCTAAATTCTATTGAAATGGGACAAGGTGTATTTGGAGTGGAAGCTGCGGCTCAGTATTATTTTGGAAAATCATCCAAGGACTTAAGTGCTTCAGATGCAGCCTGGATTGCTGCAGTATTGCCTAATCCGAAAAAATATGACCCTAAAAATCCATCTCCTTATTTAAGGAAGAAACATAATTGGATCATGAGACAGATGAGGAATGTGAGTTTGAAATAGTATCTTTGTACTAATGAAATTCTTTAATTCCAGCACAAACTTTGAGTCAGTTCTTAAAAAATATTTTTCTTTTAAGAACGAAACCCTTTCTTTAGAGCCCTTTGCAGAGTTTTTAGAGACTATCAAAGAGGCAGACTTTACAGATGTGCTCAATTTTTTCAGAAGCAATCCTAATTTTGCTGAGAACTTTAAACACTATATCCACAATATTTTCAGAGGAAGACCTTTCAATCTTTCGTTGACGGAGGCTAATATTCTTTCAGAAAATGCCTTCTTTCCGGAGCTTAAAAAAAGAATCCTGAACAAGGTTTTACCACCTGTTGAAAACGAAAAGACGGTGTGGTTTATGATTGACAATGTGAGTCTTAGGCCTAAGAAAGATCTGAGATATCTGCATAATCTTCCTGAAAATGAAATTGACGAGTTTTTAAACATGCTGGGTGCTTCAGATTTTATCCTGAAACCCAATGTGAAAAAAGAACTCATTTTCTCTATGAATATTCTTTCCTGGAGGGTTACGGGGATGGCTATGGAAGTGGAAGTGGTGAGAATGGCTCCGCAGTACAGAAATCTGGACAATCCGTTTCTTGCCCTTCAGAATGAGCTGGAAACATTAGCAGATGATCTGGAAAAAGACCCTGAACTTCAGCTTCATTCCAAAGACAGCAGATATAAACAGATTAAAATCTATGCAGAACAATGCCAGGAATTTGTAAATATTGCTTTTAAAAATTCTGCCAAATATGGTATTTCCGGAAAAATTAACCAATCCCTGCTTAAGATCCGCCAGCAGACTGAACGAATTTATGATATCGTGCAGTTATTGGTCATTGATACTGAAGAAGATGTTCTGATAAAATCTAAACAGCTGATCTTTAATATTCTGAGCTACAAATCTCATAAAAACAATATTTCTGATCTGATCAACGATAGTACAAGGCTGATTTCCCACCTTATTACCAATCATACCGCAGAAGCCGGGGCTCATTACATCACCTCTACCCGGAAAGAGTATATGACGATGTTCTACAAGGCGAGTGGTGGTGGAATCATTGTAGGAGCACTTTGTGTTTTGAAAATGCTGTACGGGTATATCCCGGGAAGTGATTTTTCACACGCTTTTCTATACTCGATGAACTATGCAATGGGATTCGTGATGATCTACCTTATGGGATTTACCCTTGCTACAAAACAGCCGGCAATGACAGCTGCTACCATGACAAAAGTATTGTCTGAGGAAGGAAAGACCCAAAGAAACAATACAGAATTTGCCCATTTGGTATCCAAATTATTCCGAAGTCAGTTTATTGCCTTTGTAGGAAATGTGCTGCTTGCCTTTCCGGTGGCGCTTGCCATTATTTACGGACTGGATGTGTTTTTCTCACAAAATCTGGCAGTAGACAGATCAGATAAATTATTAAAAGACCTTGACCCTTTTAAATCAAAAGCGATTCTCCATGCAAGTATAGCCGGTTTTTATCTTTTTATTTCAGGGATTATTTCAGGGAATATCGGGAACAATTCCGTGTTTTACCAGATTCCGGAAAGAATTGCCAAAAACCTTTCAATCAGAAGTTTTTTCGGAAAGAAATTCGCAAAAGGACTTTCAAAATATTATGCTAAAAACTGGCCTGGAATTGTTTCTAACTTTTGGTTCGGGGTGTTCCTTGGAGCAACAGCTCCGGTAGGGATGTTTTTCGGCCTCGATTTAGATATCAGACACATTACTTTTGCTGCCGGTAATTTTGCATTGGGACTTTATGGAAAAGATTTTTCAGTAGACTCCTATACTTTCTGGATGTCTTTTGTAACGGTTTTCCTGATTGGTTTTTTCAACTTCCTGGTAAGTTTTAGTCTATCCATGTTCCTGGCATTCCGATCCCGAAAGATGAATTTCGGACAGGTAAGTGAGATTTATAAAGAGATTTTCAGATATTTTACGAAACACCCCCTGAAATTCTTCCTTCCATTAAGCTCACGACTGGATAAAAAGGCAGATGATCTTATGAGCAGTACCATTTCCAATAAATCTGAAGAACATTAATTAAAATAAAAAATGCTACCCTCGGGTAGCATTTTTCTATAGATATACATTTTTGTCTTTATAGTATCTGAAGGTCATGAAATTTCTCTTCTCCAAATTTATCCTGAAACTTTTTCAGATAAAAGCTTTTCCGCATTTTAAAATCATGTTTCAGTAAAGGAGAATCAATCTTAATAATAATAATTTGGTTTTCTATATTTACACTTCTTATTTCGTTGAAAAGACTTTCATCAAGATAATCCTCGAGGAAATCTTTAATGTCAAAAGCAACAAGTTTATGTTCAAAACCATAAATCCTGGCAAAAGATTTTACCAGTTCGGAGGATTGATATTCACGTTTTTTCTTCTTCATAGCTGAGGTTCGGGTTTCGGGTTGCGTGATTCGGGGTTATGGAATTCAGGTCTTGGGTTTCGAGTTTTTTCTATTTTTTATTGTAGATTGTTTTTATTCCAATTTTCTATGACCCATTTTTTATAAATATTAAGTTTTCCACCTAGTGTATTATATGAATTTCTTAATGTTTCAAATTCTGAAGAAGAATTGGGGTATAAGATGATAATTTTTTCTAAATGATTAATTGTTTCATCATTACTTGCATTGCTATAAATCAGGAAGCGAATGTAGTCATTTCTGTAAGATGATCTTCCATAACCTTCTACAATATTCGTAATCACTGAATCGGAAGATCTTCTCAGCTGGCTGCCTAATTCAAAAAGTTCATATTTAGGGAGAAGAAGCGATGCTTTATGTATTTTTAAAAATAATTCAAAAGCTAATTTGTAAATTTCCAAGTTTCTATAACTCATATTATTTGTGTTTTTAGGATATTAAGTTAAGATAAAAAGCATTTCGATGATAAATAAATTTTTATCGTAACAGATAAAGCTCGCATCCCGTACCTCGTATCGGCGCTACACCTCAAAAATAATACTTTCCTCGTTGATTTTCTTTACTACACTTTCAGTTCTTTCTCTGTGGGTATCAGTAATGAATATCTGTCCGAAACTTTCACGATTAACAAGTTCAATTAACTGTGAAACTCTCGTGTCATCAAGCTTATCAAAAATATCGTCCAGTAAAAGAATAGGTGTTTTTTTGGTAAGTTCTTTCACAAGACTCATCTGAGCCAGTTTTAAAGAAATCAGAAATGACTTTTGCTGGCCCTGAGATCCTATTTTTTTGATTAAAACATGGTCCATTTCAAAAAGAAGATCATCCTTATGGATTCCTTTTGAGGTATAGGTGAGCATACGGTCTCTTTCAATGCTTTCTTTTAAAAGGTTTTCAAAAGAATCTTCCAATAAATGAGATTCATAAATAACAGACACGGTTTCTTTCCCACCGGAAATAATCTGATAGAAATTCTGAACGATAGGGTTGAGCTGCTCTACAAACTCTTTTCTTTTTCTAAAAATTTTAGTCCCGAATCGGGTAATCGGGTCATCATAGATTTCCAGTGAATCCTTATCCCATGTTCTGTTCTTGGCAAAATATTTCAGTAAAGCATTTCGCTGCTGAATTGTTTTCTGATATTGGATGAGGTCAAAAAGATATTCTGAATCCGTTTGAGAGATCATAGAATCCAGAAACTTTCGTCGGCTTTCTCCGGAATCTGAAATAAGATTGGAATCATACGGAGAAATCATAACACTCGGAAGGTAACCGATATGGTCTGCAAGCCTGTCATAGCTCTTGTCATTCTTTTTGATCACCTTTTTAGCCTCTTTGGGCTGGGTAATTCTGATGATATCTTCGCTGTCCTCATTCTGAATTTCAGCATCAAGCGTAAAGAAATCTTCTTCTCTTTTAATATTATTCGCATCTGTATTTCCCAGAAAACTTTTTCCTACAGATAAATAATGCAGGGCATCAAGTATATTGGTCTTTCCCACACCGTTATTACCCACAAAGCAATTGATTTGTGGTGAAAATTCAAATTTTTTTTCAGAGTGGTTTTTGAAATTGTAGAGGGAAAGCTTCTTGATTATCATTCGTCAAAAATACTCCATTATTAGTAAAAATAAAAAGGGAAGTGCTGAACAAGTTTCCACCCCGAATGAATAATAAGTGTCATCTCTTTTATTTTCAGAGAAATAGACGAAAATATAAGTTATGATGCTTGACATAAAAAAAGCTAGAGCATATGCTAATTCAAGATAGAAAATAGTGATCATACTGCTGATGAAAACTAGTGCATAGGCAATGTATTTGGTATTCTGAACCCCTATCAGCATAGGAAAGGTCTTTACGGTGTCACTATTCATATCCCGGATATCAAAAGGAAGCACAAGAGCGGTGATAAAGAAAAAGCTGATCATAAAAATAGGAATACTGAACTCCGGAAGAGTGAGCCAGCAGTTGACCAGCGCCCAAACTAAGCCGACATAAAAAACTTTCAGCAGTGGGATTTTCCGGATATAAACATCGAGAAAAAAGCTATTATAAAGCAGTCCCAATACTACAATAATGAACCACTTCAAAAGCCTTATTTCATTATGGTTGTGAATGATTAAAAAGGCACAGATAATTCCTGCAACAGCATTGAGGACCACTATTTTGAAAAAGTGCTTGGTGTATTGGTATTTAGTATACAGATAACCACTGAAATAAGTGATGAAAATTAATGCAAAGGTAGGGAAACGGAATGTGTTTTGCTCTTTCATAAAAAATACTGCAAAAAGAGTTCCCATAAGAGAGACATAAAGTTGGCTGTCTATGACAGTTTTTTTCAGTATTTTTAAAATGTTCATTTATCAAAATTAATATATATGAAAAGATTTTCCAAGATTTTTATGCTTTTGCTTATAATGCTCAGCTTTTCAAAGGTATCCGCACAGAAATATTATGATACCAAGTGGAAAAAAGTGGCTGAAAACAGTACGAAAGGAGCTTATAAATCTAATCTTCCCATTATTTTAGACATACAAAAACAAGCCATGAAAGAAAATAATGCATTCGAGCTGATCCGTTCTCTGAAAGCGGAGTTCAGTATTGTAAACCAAACGGTGGACGATGACCAGAACGATTCCGCTTCCCAATTTTTTAAAAAGCTTAAAGATGCAGAAGGTAAATTAAGTGGAGAAGGCAAATTGGTATACAAAGTTTTGCTGAATGGCTTTTTCATGGATCATTACAATCAGAATTCATGGAAAATAAACGGAAGAACCAATATTAATTCTCAGGATGTTGCACAGATTGAGACCTGGAGCAAGCTTGATTTTAAAAATTATTTGACAAAAAGCTTTCAGGAACTTGATCAGGAAAAGCCTGAAATGAAAAAGATTTCTCTGGAAAAATATAAGGATATATTTTCCGGAACGGGTGATATCGCGTATTTCCCAACATTGTCTGATTGGTATGCCATAAAGAAAGTAGAGTTTTTATCTGAAAACAATATTTTCACAAAAAATGAACTGACAGCAAACCGTACTGCAATCAATGCAACTTATGATGAACTAATTGCTCAGAATAAGGGAAATGCAAAGCTGTACTTCATGAAAGAAAAGATTACAGAGAATTGTAACTTCAATCACTGTAAAGATAAACTTGAGCAGCTTCAGAATCTTTTAAAATCTAATGTAGAAGGAGATTATAAAGTGATGATCATGGGAGAGATCATGGATGAGCTCGTGGGCAAAAAGAAACCTAAAGAAGCTATTGCACTGGCGGCTCAGGCTAAAAATGAATATCCGAAATCTCCATTTATTGAGAATATCAAAAGTAAAGAAGCTCAGATTGTAAATCCATATCTGACTTTAAAATATGAAGCTCAGACCCAGAATAACCTTCCGATTCATTTTGTTGCACAATATCAGAATGTGTCAGAATTTACCCTGAATATTTATGAAGTAAAAGATGATTTTACATCACTGCTTCAATATGTTCAGAACTCTTATTCCAATACTTTTGGAAAGCTGAAAAAGAATCTGGTAAGGAAAGAAACATTCCAGCTTCCTGATCCTAAAGATTATCAGAATCATAAAACTTCACTGGAAGTGAAACCGCTTCCTTCAGGAGTATATGTAGCAGAATTTACGGTTGCCGGAACTGACATGAAAGATTCAGACTCCAGACAGAATTTTTACTTCCTGGTATCCGGAAACAGAATTATTTATCAGTCTAAAACAGACAGAAATCCTCTTTCTGATGAGTTAAAGTTGGTGAATAGTGAAAACGGAAAACCCATGACGAATGAAGGACTTCGTTTTTATGAATTTGTTTCCAATAAAACATTAAATAAAATTGAGGGTAAAACCAATGAAAATGGAGTATTTAAATTCCCTTCTACTGAAAGTAAAGAGTACTACCGGACTTTCCTGATCCAGCAGCCTAAAACCAATGATTTCCAGATCATGCAGGTGTATGGAAACAGAGGGTCTGCTGAAGACTATAATCCTAACAAACAAACCCGTTCAACGGCTCAGATCTTCATAGACAGAGGAATCTATCGTCCCGGACAGACTGTTTATTTCAAAGTTATTAATACAAATATCAATAAAGAAATTGAATCTGTTCTTTCTGGATTAAAACAAAAAATAACTTTATTAAATACCAATAGTGAAGAGGTTTCTTCGCAGGAATTTACCACCAATGAGTTTGGCTCATATCATGGAAGTTTCATTCTTCCGAAGGGAAAACTGAATGGTAATTTTTACCTGAGAATAGATGGAGAAAGTCAGGGATATAAAAATTTCAGAGTAGAAGAATACAAAAGACCTAAGTTTGAAGTCACCTTTGATCCGGTAAAAGATGAATACAAATACGGACAGACCATAGAACTGAAAGGAAAAGCAGTAATGTTCTCCGGTGTTCCGCTGAATAATACCACAGTAAACTATGAAATTAAGAAACAGAATATCAGATGGAGATATTTCAGCTGGTATCCACAGGACAATGATAATGAAAACTCAATTCTGGGCGAAGCGAAGACCAATGAAAAAGGAGAATTTATTATCCGTCTGGAGCTTAAAAAAGATGAGAAACTGGAAGGGATACAAATTGATAACTATGCCATCAATGCATCCGTTACAGACATTAATGGGGAAACACAGACTGCAAATACTCAATTGAAAGTAGCATCCGTTTCTCATTACATTCAGGCAGAAAATATTGCCAATACTTTTACTGGTGAAAATGTAAAAGTAAAGGTGGAAACCAAGAACTATAACGATCAGAATCTTAAAAAATCATATCAGGTTAAGTTATCAAAACTGACCGCTCCTGACAGAATTTTCAGAGATAATTTCAAATCTGACGTGCAGAATCTTCCGAAATATTCAAAAGAAGAGTTCATCAGCAAATTTCCGCATGACCTTTTTGATGAAAATGATGAAATCAAGAACTGGAAAACAGAAAAAGTATTGGTTGAAAAACAACAGCAGCCATCTGCAGATAATGCTCAGCTAACAACAAATCTTGATTTAGGAAAACTGGAAGCTGGAGATTATCAGCTGGAACTTTTCAATATCGAAGGGAAAGACACTATAAAAGCAGCTCAGAACTTCAGTGTCTGGGATAAAACCTCTTTAAAACCAGCTCAAAAAACATTCCTTACAGTGATTGCTCCGAAAGAAGAATTATCAAGAGGAGAAAAGGCCAAAGTGTATGTGTTCTCAGCAATTCCTGATGCATTAGTGAATGTTTTTGTTCAGGATGGATCCGGAAAAACGGTTTCAGAAGTTCATCAGATCAAAAAAGGAATATTAGAATATACTGCTGAAATTCCTAAAGATAAAAGTGTGTCAGACCTGAACCTCCAATTTCAGTTGGTAGCATTCAATGATGTGAATACAGAATCTGTTTCTTTAAAAATAAAAGACACAGAAAAACCTTTAAAAATTGAAACGGTAACCTTCAGAGATAAACTGGAACCGAATTCTAAGGAAAAATGGACGGTAAAAGTAACCGGAAATGATAATGAAAAAATCAATGCTGAGGTATTGGCTAATATGTACGATATGTCTCTGGATCAGTTTGCCGCAAATAGCTATAGCTGGAGAAAACTGTATACACCATTTGTAATTGTTACTTCTTATGGGATCAACAATTACCTGCAGCAGCAAAATTATCAGAAAAGGCTGAGATATTTTGAAGACAAGTATATACAGGTTCCGCAATTCAACTGGTTTGATGGTGACTTTGCTCACTATGGATTAAAAGGAAGAGTTTCAGGAGTAATGGTTAACAATGCAGTAATGCCGGCTCCTGCTGCTGTTGCAAAAGAAGCAGCAATTGAAGAAGTGGTTGTGACTGGATACGCAAAAAAATCTAATAAGCACTATGATGAAGCCTCAGCTACAAGAGTAAGAGCACAGGACGCTAGTGGAGGTGAAGATTCAGATGGAGAGGATCTTGAAAAAATTCCTGTACGTCAGAATCTGAACGAAACAGCCTTCTTCTATCCGGATCTGAAAACTGATGTTGAAGGGAATGTAAACTTTGAATTCACTTCTCCGGAAGCATTGACAAAATGGAAACTGATGTTCCTTGCTCACACAAAAGATGCAAGAGCAGCTACATTGGAAAAAGAAGTGGTAACGCAGAAAGAATTCTCAGTGACGCCAAATTATCCGAGATTCCTGAGAGAAGGGGATGAGTTGAACCTACAGTCAAAACTTTCAAATCTTACCGATAAAAAACTGAACGGTTCTGCCGAGTTACAAATCCTGGATGCCTTTACCAATGAAAATATTTCTTCAAAATTTGGAATAAATTCAGGAGTACAAAACTTTAACTTAACTGAAAACGGAAGCAATGCATTAACATGGAAATTAAAAGTTCCGGACAACGTTTCCTCTGTTATTTTTAAAGTGGTTGCCAAAGCAGGTGCTTATTCCGATGGTGAACAGCAGGCCATTGCTGTATTACCAAACAGAATGCTTGTGACTGATGCGGTTCCTGTTTTTGTGAAAGAAGGCGAAACCAAAACATTTGTGTTAGATAACCTTAAAAATAATACTTCCACAACAGCTTCTAATGTTTCGAATACATTAGAATTGACAACCAATCCGATCTGGGAGATTATGTTTGCCCTTCCAAGTCTGAAAAATGATCAGAATAACTCAGCAGATGTGATCTTCAATAAATGGTTTGCAGATGTGTTAGCTTCAGAAATATTCAAAGCTAATCCGAAAATGAAAACGGTTTTTGAAGAATATCAGAACAAAGGATTATTACATTCAAATCTTGAAAAAAATCAGGAGCTGAAACAGTTGCTGCTGGAAGAAACTCCTTGGGTACTGGAAAGCGAAAATGAAGGAGAACAAATGCAAAAACTGGCATTATTATTCGATGTCAATACGATGAAAAACTCGATCAATCAGGATTGGGACGATTTCAAAAAACTGCAAAACCCTGATGGTGGATTCTCATGGTATCCTGGTTATCCAAGTTCTTACGGTACTTCATTGTATATCCTTAAAAACTTAGGGAAAATCAACACCTGGTTAAAAGACAATGTGAAAGACTATCAAAGTGCCGATCAGAATGCTATTACAGCTAAATTGATTCAATATGTCGATAATGAAGTCAACAAGTATTTTGATGTGAAAAAAGGCAACGTTTGGAACAACTGGGCTATGGATTATCTTGATACCAGAAACTATTGGGAAAAACAATATCCTTTAAAAGGAAAAGGAGCTACTCTGAAAGCGTTGGTAAAACAAAAAGCAAAAACAGCAAAGATCACAGATTTCACATTCTTCGGACTTCACCGTGCAGCCTTATTAATGAATGATTACGGTCTGAAAGATGTATCTGATAAATTGATGACTTACCTTAAAGAAACATCTACAGATACAAAAACACAAGGGGTCTACTGGAAGCAAAACCTGAATGACTGGGGATGGTTCGGTTCCAAAGTGGTGAACCATGCCGGAGCATTGGAAACATTCAATAAGTTAAGATCTAATGACCAACAATTTATTGAGGATATGAAAATCTGGCTGGTAACTCAGAAGGAAGTCAACTCATGGGGAAGCTCAAGAGGGACAGCCGAAGTGATCTTTACTATTCTGAATTCAGGAAAATCATGGACCGGAGCAGAAAGTGATAAAGCTACTATCGTTTGGGGAGGAAAAGAATTGGTTCCTCAGACCCAGGCAACAGGCTATGTGAAATCAACAGTGAAAACAGACGCCGTAGATAAAAACTTAGCAACTGTAACCGTTACAAAACCTGGTCCCGGAATTGTTCAGGGTGGATTGTTCTGGCAGTATTACGAAGATCTTGATAAAATCAAATCTTCCGAAAATTATATTTCCGTAACAAAAGAATTGTACAAAAAAGTGAAAACAGTAAATGGAGAAGAACTTCAGAAGATCTCTTCTGAAACCCCGTTGAAAGTAGGAGATAAAGTAACGGTAAGAATGATTCTGAATACAGACAGAGCCATGGAATTTATCCATATTAAAGATATGCGTGCAGCAGGATTCGAACCTGTGGATGTATTATCCGGATATCAGTGGAAAAATAATCTTGGGTATTATCAGTCGACCAAAGATGCTTCTACCAATTTCTATATTCAGTACATGCCGAAAGGAAAATATGTTTTTGAATACGATGTGGTAGCCAATGCATCAGGAAAATTCTCCAACGGAATCACGACGATGCAGAATTACTATGCACCACAGATGAACGCCCACACAAAAGGAAGTAATGTAACAATATCAGAATAATGTATAAGAGGACTGCAGTATAAACTACTGCAGTTTTTTGTTGAAAGATTTCAAATGAAAATAAAATTAAATCGAAAAAATCAAACAATTGTTTAATTTTGGAATGGTTTTTGAAATTAGGTTAGTACAAATTAAAAAATTATAAAGATGAAATTTTCTAAAACTTTAATTACTGGATTGGTATTGATGGCTGGAGTAAATGCTTTCGCGCAAAAGAAAGCAGAAAAGTTTGAAAAACTACAGATTGAAATGTTCCCAAAAGCTAAAGAAGGATATAAACAGGTATATATTCAGCTTCCAGTAGCAAAAAACGAAAACGATTTAAAAGTTGAACTTTTTGTAGGTGCTGAAAAAATGTTAGATTGTAACAACTATTTCCTGATGGGAGAAATGAAAACTCAGGATCTTCAGGGATGGGGCTACAACTATTATGAAGTAGAGTCTAAAGGAGAAACTGCCGGAACCCTGATGGGCTGCATGGATAAAAAACTGACTAAAAAATTCGTTACGCTAAAGCCTGAAACAGTAAGATACAACAGTAAACTTCCATTGGTATTCTATGTACCGAAAGACATCGAAGTACGTTACAGAATTTTACGTCCCGATGCTGGCTTGAAAAAAGCAGTTCAAAGATAAATCAGCTTATTATAATTATACAGAAAACTCCTCACAGTGATGTGAGGAGTTTTCATTTTTTATAGTATCAATTTGGGATTAATTAAACGTTTCGTTTGTCATTCCGCAGGAATCCATTCTCGAAAATTCAGAATCACCTTATTCGCTGAGTGAAACGTCCTTGCGAACGAATTTAAAACAATTTATAATGCTTTTGCGAACATCGCGTTATATTATAGGTTTTGGCTAAAGCCGTTTGAAATTTTAACCTTTTATCAAACGGGCTAAAGCCCATTCCTATTGAATATTATTTCTCACAGATTTTACTGATTATTATTCCCCAAGTTTATCTATCCACTTTGTCATTCCGCAGGAATCTAGCTTCCAAAATTTAGAAGTATAAAGGAATGAAATCAATTTTATTATGTCATCCAATGATTAATTACCTTAATATTCCAACCTTCAGAAATTCTTTTTATAATATAAGTTTCACCTCTGGAAACTGCATTATGGATTAAAATATAAGTGTCTTTTTTATCATCACATTTAAAAAGTTTGCTATAACTTTGATTGTATAAGTTGTTGAAATTATGTTGAATATATTTTGAAAATTCTTGTGAAGTAAGAAAAATTATTTTTTTACCTAAAGTATCTATTCTTTTTAAATTTCCATCATCTGTAACAATAACATTAAATTTCATATTGTCTAGAAAACTTTTTTTGGTAGTATTTGGATAAGATTCAAGATTCTCCATTTGCAAAGCGATATCTTCTTTAAATGTTTTTAAATTAACATTAAATTCAATAACTCGTGGATCAGGATTTTCAATGAGATCATATTCTCCATACATTGCAGCAACTATTGCTCTTGTAAAATCATTATCTATAGTTGCATATTTGGGATTATTATCTTCAAAATCTGTAATTCCATCGTTGTCTGTGTCCTGTGAAAAAGGATTGGTAAAAAGTTCCATTTTTTCTTCAAGATCGTTAAATCCATCTTCGTCAGAATCTTTTAGAATACTATCAATATTAATAGTAATCAATGCATTGTTTTTCAATGTCTCATATTCAGGTCCGCCATGCGGAAAAGTTAATGGGCTGGTCATTCTCACAATATCTGCTTCAATCTGTAGATGATTATTATCTTTCCATAATGGAAATTGAGAATTGCTTTTAAAAATATAATTATTCTTCTTTTGCATTCCGGTATAATAATTCTTCCATGTTTTACCATTATCTGTTGAAATTCTCAGATAATATTTTGCATTAAAGAAATCTTCTGTCTGATAAAGGATTGCAATATTTTTATTTAATTTTCCTGTCTTAACAATTAAAGGCCAGGGAATATCTCCATACTGTTTTGCAAATTCTATTTTTCTAATGGAATCTTTAATCTTATAATGATCGGATAGACTGTCTGGATTTAATTTGCTGGCAACAGAAGTCATTTTTACTTCTAAAGAATCTACAATGTTTTCAGATCTTGAAAACCTTTTTAAATAGTGGATAGATAAGAATTTAAAAGGCGGAGTAAGTGCTTGTTTTTTGTTATTTTATAATCGTAAGAATAAGTTTTTCTTAAACTGTCTTCGGCTTTTTTTAAAGCTTCACACTTGCAGACCTCCTGATCTTGTGCAGTTGAAAAGATGTATAGTAGAAAGAAAAATAAGGTGAGAATTTGTTTCAATATATAGTTTTTTGTTAAATATTTTGTTGTCAATTTAAGATGAATTACAGTTTTTGTTATTCCCAAAAATCTAACCATCCACTTTGTCATTCCACAGGAATCTAAATTTCAAATCTCAGGATAGAATACTAAAGCTTGTTTTTCCGGTCTGGTACTTTTAAATCCTTTTATTTCCTGACAAAATTGCTTCAGAATTATTGTAAAAAAAGTAGAGTTAAATATTTTTTCAAAATTTTTTAGTTTTTAATTAACATTTAAACGCATCAGGCAAAACTTTATTTTGTAAGGCTTTAAACTTAAACAGATTTTAAACTTACTTTAAATTCACAGTATTGTAGAATTATCTTGAAGGATTTTACTTTTTTTTGCATTATATTTGTTGTAAACATAAACCATGAAAAACAATTTATTGATTTTTACGTTTAGTTTTTTTGCGTTCCCCGCTTTTGGCTGGGCACAGTCTGCGCCGGATTTTAAAGAACTTCTGGATAGTGCTATGGTTCGGGATTCGAACCTTAAAATGCAGGTGACCCAAAACAAACTTACCGATCTTGACGAACATAAACTGAAAGATATCTTTCTTCCTACCCTGGAATTGAGTGGTAAAGCCGGCTATCTCAACGGAACAGCAAGACTTACGTCACCGGAATTCAATCTCGCTCCCTTTATTAATATTCCTGAAGGGACTTTCAACAATAATTTCAATGTATCAGGATTTTCAGGTATTGCCAAGGCAGATGCCAAAATGCTTCTGTATTCCGGAGGGAAGGTCAAATACATGAAAAAAGCGGTTGAAGAAAAGAAAAAATCTGAAGATATCCTTTTAGAAAAGACAAAAGATGAGGTGATTGCTACGATTTCTAAAGCGTACGATCAGCTGGCTCTCATTCATCAGTCTAAAAAAGTACTGGATGAAAGTAAAAGACGGCTTGATATCAACAGAAAAACAGCCGATAAAGCACTTGGTTACGGCTTGATTACTCCTTATGACCATAAGAAAATCGAACTCGCTCAGGCTACCTTAGATGCGAAAATGGTAGAATATGAAGGGAAAAAAGAATTACTTCTTACCCAACTTTATATTTTAACAGGAATCAACAGAGAAAGGCTCCGAATGATAGATCCGGTATTATCTCCTGTAGAACTGCTTGCAGCAGAAAAAGGAATAGAACAGAGAGCAGAAATTCGAGCGCTGGAACATGGTATAAGTGCTGCAGATTATAAAATAAAAGCAGAAAGAACATGGATGATTCCTAAAGTACAGCTGATGGCTTCCGCCTATTATATCGGTTTATATGGCAACAGGATCAAATCTTCAGAAAATATAATTCCGGCAGTTCCGATACTTGGATACGAAGGTAAAAAACTGGATTGGAGACCTAACAATATCAACGTATTCCCTTTGATTACGGCAGGAGTAGGTTTTAAATGGGAGATTTTTGACGGTAAAGAAGGAAAACATGCTGAAGAAACAGCCAAAGTCGGAAAAGAAGTATTGCAGAACCAGAAAGAAGATGCCCTGAAAAAACTGACACTGAACTTGGCAAATAATCAGACCAATTACGATATTGCTTCCGCTCAGATTACCTTAAAAGCCAAGGAAAAAGAACTGGCAAAAAATGCACTCGTACAGGCAGAAAAAGAATTCCGATATGGAATGAGTAAATCTTCTCAGCTTATTGATGCGGAAAACGATCTTGAAGCTTCCGAGCTGGAATATCAGAATGCCATTTTCAACCAGAGAAGAGCGGGAATAGAACTGATGAGGTCTACCCAGGAGCTGGATATTACCAAATTTTATTTAATCCCTTAAAAATTTAAATGATGCATAAAAATATATCTATACTCTTCGCTGCTCTGTTTTTGTTGGGGAGCTGTGACAAAAAAAATGAAAAGATCAAAGAACCTGAAGGAAAAACTAAAAAGGATGTCATCTCTTTTGCCCCAAAAGTTACCGGAAGGATTCTAAAAATATATGTTTCTGAAGGTCAAACGGTGAAAAAAGGAGATACTTTGGCTCAGCTTGATGTCCCTGAAGTTTCTGCAAAAATCGCGCAGGCACAGGGTGCAGTAAACGCCGCTTCAGCTCAGGAGCAAATGGCAAAAAACGGAGCTACATCCGATCAGTTGAAACAGCTTCAGGCCAAATATAAAGGTTTGAAAGAACAATACGAATTTGCCCAGAAATCGTATAAAAGAGCAAACAATATGTTCCGTGACAGTTTAATGTCTCCGCAGGCTCATGACGAAATTTATGCAAAACTGCAGGGTGCAAAAGCACAATATGATGCTGTAGTGGCAGAGCTGGATGACGTAAACAGAGGAACCCGTTTTGAAAAAATAGAAATGGCGGCAGGACAGGCATCACAAGCCAAAGGAGCTTTGCAGGAAGCCAATGTAGCCTATTCCGAAAGATACATCATTGCTACCAATGATATGGAAATAGAAACCATCAGTTTAAACACAGGAGAACTTGCAACAGCTGGTTTTGCCCTATTCAACGGATATATTCCGGAAAGTACTTATTTCAGGTTTACCATCCCGGAAAGTGCTATTTCAAAATATAAAAAAGGGCAGGAAGTGACCATGCAGGTGGTTTATAACAAAGAAAACCTGACAGGAGATATCGTATACATCAAGCAGTTGACAAAGTACGCGGATATTACAACAGCTTACCCTGATTATCAGCTGCAGGATGCGATCTATGAGATCAAAGTAAAACCCAAAGACATGAACAAGGCTAAAAGTATTCTAGTAAATGCTAACGTAATTTTGAAATAAATGAAAAGAACGGATGAAGCTTCTATTGAATTTCATTCTCAAAATATAAAAATATACAGATGAAAGAATTTTTCCGTCTTTTGAAACGTGAGTTCAAACTTTTTATTGGCAATTCTACCTTAAGGACAGTGTTCTTTTTGGCACCGGTCTTCTATGCAACCTTGCTGGGGTTTGTCTACAAAAGCGGAAAAGTTGAAAATACTCCTGTATTGGTGGTAGACAGAGATAATACTCCTTTATCTAATCAACTGACGGAAATGCTGGATGATAATAAAAGCATTAAAATAATTAGATATCTTCAGGAACCGCTGAGCATCAAAGATGAGGTCATCAGGCATGAAGCAGCAGCTGTAGTGATTATTCCTTCAAGATTTGAAGGAGATATGCTTCAGAAAAAATATCCTGAACTGAATGTCTATATCAATACCGGAAACGTCTTAACGGCAAATTTTGCCTCCAAAGCCCTTCAGTTAACCATAGGAACCTTCTCTGCCGGAGCTTCCATCAAGGCTCTTCAAAAAGCAGGAATGCCTGCAGCAAAGGCGGTGACACAATATGAACCTTTCAAAGCCAATTATATTACCCTCTTCAATACTACCGGAAACTACCTGATCTTCATGTGGCCGGCTATGCTGGCGGTAGTATTACAGCAGGTGATTCTATTAGCTATGGCTGTAAGTTTTGCAGCTGAATTTGAAAGAGGTTCTTTTGTCAAAGAATATCTCAGAATGAAAAAATGGGCCTTCCCAACCATGCTGATAAAAGTAATTCCTATCTGGGTATTTTCTATTCTCATTGTAGGTATTTACTACTTTATGCACATGATTTTCCATGTTCCTATGCCGGAAGGAATATTCAATTTTATTTTGCTGACGGCCGTTTTTGTAGGATCAGTTTCGTTTTTAGGCGTATTTATCAGTATCCTGATTCCTGATGCATTGAAGGCTACACAAATCCTTATGGTTATTGCTTCACCGGCTTTCATTATCAGTGGTTTTACATGGCCTTTGAATGCGATGCCTGCTTTCGTTCAGTTTATCGCTAATATTATTCCGCTGACCCCTTTTTTACAGGCTTTCAAAATTTTATTAATTCAAAAAGGTTCGGTAGAACTTACATTCCCTTACCTGAAACATTTGAGTATCCTTTTAGTGGTATACGCTGTGATAGGCTGGATTGCTTTAAAGATCAAACTTTGGTTTATTTTCAGAAAAGCTGCGCCACAGGAAATTGCGGTTGAGAATGCTTCTGAGGAGATTGAGTAGTTTAGTGCTGGTTTCTGATTTCTGGTTTCTGGTTACTGGTTAATTTGTTGCTAGTTGCTGGTTTTTAGTTGCTGGTTTCTAGTTTTTAGTTTTTAGTTTTTAGTTAATTGGGTATATTGGTTATGGCTTGTAATAGTTCTGTGGTTATTAGTCTTTACATTAAACAATCCAAAATAATAACATCAAGAAATAAGTCAAAAAACAAAACAATCCACATCACCCAAACTCCAGATTCTAACACCCCGAAATCCATACCCTTAAAACTAGCATCCCAAATCCCATAACCCCGCACCTCGTAACTTCCCCATGTAACACTCTCAACCTTTACACTACACTTAATCACAAACCAACAGCCAGCAACTCATATCCCACAACGAATACCCCCGCACCCCGAATCCCGTAACTTATCTCATGTAACATCCTCAACCTTTATCCCTACACTTAATCACAAACCAGCAACCAGCAACGGACCAACTATCAACTCACAACCTCACAACCGGAATCCAACAACCAACAACCCTCAATTTTTTCATCCAACAATAAAATCAAACAAAAAAACTGATATATTTGTCCATAGTAAAATAGAAATTATATGGAAAATGTATTTGATGCAAAAGATGCTCAAAATTATATTGATAGGATAAATAAGTTGGTGGAAGATACGCATGGTTTATGGGGGAAAATGACCGTAGACCAGATGCTTGCACACTGTTGTATCACTTATGAAATGATTTATGAGCCGGAAAAACATAAAAAACCGGGATCTATTGCAAAATTTATATTAAAAACCTTTGTGAAACCTAAAGTAGTAGGAGAGAAAGCATATCCAAGAGATTCTCCTACGGCTCCACAGTTTTTGGTAACTACCAGAAAAAACTTTCACGAAGAAAAAACAAGACTGATTGGTTTTATTCAGAAAACACAGCAATTGGGGGCAGATGCTTTTGATGGAAAAGAATCTTTTTCTTTCGGAAAATTAAAGGCTCAGGAGTGGAATAATATGTTTGCTAAACATCTGAACCACCATCTGTCACAATTTGGCGTTTAAAACTCACTGCATGAAAAAAACTTTATTACTCTTCCTTCTGGCGGCCAATTTTGTATTGGGGCAGATGCCGGATATTTCAAATACATGGCTGAACAACAGTAAACCTTATCTGGGAACTATCGGAAACAAAGGTCAGGAGCTGAAACTGAAGATCAATATTTCTGAACAGAATAAAAAGAATGATCAGGAATATTTTGTTTCAGGATATTCCCTTGTGGATACCAACTACACAAAGTTTGAAGGTAAGATTACCATTTCAAAATATAAAGATTCCAGAAAGCAGGGAACCGTGTTTGGGGAATATGAGCTGGCAGAAGAGAGTAAAGGAAAACATTCAGGGCTTTTTAAGGGAAGATTTGTCTATAATTTTAAGTGGAATAAGAAAACAGAAAAAATTGAAGGGCAATATATTGAACTGATAGGAGACTGGAAAAGTTATGATGGAACGATAGCGTTTAAAACCCATTTAAAAAACCAATAACCATGCTGAGAAGAATATTAGCCGTGGTGGTGGGACTTATTGTTGGTTCCATTTGTATTACAGTCGTAGAAAAAATAGGCCATTATCTGTATCCTCCTCCCGCAGAAGCTTCCGCCGGAGATATGGAGGCACTGAAAGTGTATATTAATGAAGCTCCTTTTATGGCTTTATTCATTATTATTCTGGCGTATGCCTTGGCAGCAGTTATTTCCGGATTTACAGCCTCAAAAATTTCTAATAACGGAAAACCTGCAGCAGCCATAATCTGTGGAATTATTTTTTTACTGATGACCATTTACATGATGGTGTCTTTACCTACTCCAATCTGGTTCTGGATTTTAGGAATCCTCGTTTGGGGACTGGTTTTCCTAGGACATAAACTCGCTTTAAAAACAAAAAAAATATGAAATTAGGAGCATTTTCAATCAGCTTAAGTGTAAAAGATCTTCAGAAATCCAAGGACTTTTATGAGAAGCTGGGCTTTACAACAATGGCAGGAACTACAGAAAGTAATTATCTGATCATGAAAAACGGTTCTACATTGATAGGGCTTTTTCAGGCTATGTTTGACGGAAATATGCTTACTTTCAATCCGGGATGGGACGAAAATGCACAGAATCTTGACTCTTTTGACGATGTGCGTGAAATTCAGAAAAGATTAAAAGAAAGTGGAATTGAGATCGGAAAAGAAGCTGATGAAACAACTTCAGGACCTGAACATATTTACCTGAAAGATCCCGATGGAAATATGATTCTTATAGATCAGCACAGGTAATTATCTGGAAAACGGTACAAAAACAACTTAAAAAAACTTAACTAATAAAAAACAACTATGGCAACAGTAAACGTTTATTTAACATTCAATGGAAATTGCAAAGAAGCATTTGATTTCTATAAATCTGTTTTTGGAGGAGAGTATCCTTACATTGGAACATTTGGAGAAATGCCTCCAATGGAAGGGAAAGAAACTCCCGAGGAAGACAAAGACAAAATCATGCATGTTTCACTTCCAATCTCTAAAGAAACCATATTGATGGGAAGCGATACAGGAGGAGAATGGTCTTCCAATTTCAAAGCCGGGAACAATTTCTCTATTTCTATCAATGCAGAATCTAAAGAAGAAGCTGATAAATTATTCGGAGGTCTTTCTGCAGGTGGACAAGTAACAATGCCAATGGCAGATACTTTCTGGGGAGCTTATTTCGGAATGTTTAGCGATAAATTCGGAATCAACTGGATGGTAAACTATGATGATCCTGCTAAAATGCAGCAGCATCCATAAAATTAATATTTTGTATTTGAAATATAGTTAGAACTTACCGGCAGTTACATTGCCGGTTTTTTATTTGCTCTATATTTGCATCCCTAAATTTTTTAAATTTGATAAAAAAGTACATCAGAGGTAATGAAATGATGGAAGATTTTTATTTAATCACCTAAAAAAACATAAAAAAATGAAATTTACAATTGAAGACATTAAAACCGAGCATCAAAAAGTGAAAAGCGGAGCCGATTTCCCTGCCTATATTCAGGCCGTAAAAAAATTAGGGGTTTCTCATTATACAACCTATGTCTCTGATGGAAATACAGAATATTTTGATCAGGAAAATCAATCTGTGCAGACGGGAAGCAAGTACGACCCACTTACTGTTTCAGAAAACTTAAACCTTCAAAATTTTAAACTGAGGCTCAAGCTTCACCAACAGGGAGGAACAGATTATATGACTTTTTGTAATGACTGTGCAGAAAACGGAATCAAAGGATGGAAAATGGATCTTCATGGAATGACCTGTGCTTATTTTGGCCAAAATGAAGCTGATGTACTGACAGAACAGGTTCCAGGGTAATGTTTTAGAGAAAGGCAGATGAAAATTATTGTATCCGGTTTTCTTTCAATCATGTTGTAAAATAGTATTTGCTATTATTGATTTAAAATATTAATTTTGTTAAAAACGATAGATAATAGTAATTAGCAGGCATGAGAAAGGTTTTTACGAAGTTGGCATTCACAGTATTAGGTTTGGGCTCCATTTTGACATTTGCTCAAAAAAGTGATCTGGGAGCATGGTATATGTATTTTGGAAATAACAAAATCAGTAAGAAACTGAACTGGCATAATGAGATTCAGTATCGTAATTTTGATGCGGTCGGAGATCTGGAGCAGTTACTGATCCGTACAGGGATTGGATATGATCTTACGGAAAATAATAACAATGTTTTATTGGGATATGGTTTCATTCTGAGCCAGCCTTATGTAAACGATGAGAAAAAAGAAAATATAGAACACCGAATTTTCCAGCAGTATATTACCAAACAGAAGTTCGGGCGTTTTTACCTTCAGCATCGTTACCGTTTGGAAGAACGTTTTCTGGAAGATGATTTCAGGATGAGGTTTCGATACATGTTGGGAGTCAATATTCCGATTACACAAAAAGAAATGCTGCCGAAAACCCTTTATGCATCAGTATACAATGAGATTTTCCTGCACTTCAATAATCCGGTTTTTGACAGAAACAGAGTCTATGGTGCTTTAGGATATGTCATCAATAAAAACATGAGGATTGAAGCAGGTTATATGAATCAGATTCAGGAAAACAGAAATCGTGGCCAGATTCAGATTGGTTTTTATAATAATATTCCATTTACCAGAAACTGATTGTAACCGCTGCTGAATGCTTGATGAAGACCATTATTTGAAAATAAAAAATAATAAACACAAAAAATAAACACCTATGCATTCAGGAAAAAGATTTGGAGCCCGTGAGTTCATTATCTGGACCAGACGGAGTATTTATGCTCTTGTCGTATTATCAGCTATTCCTACTGTTCTGTACTTTTTAGGATGGAAATTCCTTTCCGTTCCGTGGCAGCCAATTGCCATCATGGGAACAGCAGTTGCTTTTATTGTTGGTTTTAAAAACAATGCCAGTTATAGCAGGCTCTGGGAAGCAAGACAGATCTATGGAGCTATTATCAATGACAGCCGTAGTTTCGGATATATTCTGAGAGACGCTCTGCTTTCCAAAGATGCAGGTAAAGTAAAAGAGATGTTTCTTCGTCATTATGCATGGCTTACGGCACTGAGATTTCAGCTTCGTGAACCAAGAGCATGGGAAAATATGGGGACAGACCAGTTTGATGAATATGCTAAAAAGTATGACATTCCGGAGAGGCTTTCCAAGCTGGATGAAGAATTGAAAAAATATCTTTCTGAGCCCGAACTTCAGTATATTTTAAGCAAAAAAAACAGGGCAACACAATTGATGGCCAAACAGAGTAAAGCACTTTCCGAAGCCTATGAAAAAGGAGAAATTAACGATTTTCAATGGACGCAGATCAACCAACAGCTGGTAAAGTTTACAGACAATCAGGGAAAAGCTGAAAGAATTAAAAACTTTCCTTATCCAAGAAACTTTTCTTCAATCACTACTTATCTTTTGCTGTTGTTCATTGTTTTTGTGCCTTTCGGATTGCTGAAAGAACTTGATAAATTAGGAGACGGAACAATAGTAGAGGGCTGGACATTATGGTTTAATATTCCGTTTTCTTTACTGGTGACCTGGTGTTTTCATACTCTAGACAGTGTAGGAGAGGCTTCTGTAAACCCATTTGAGGGAAGTCCCAATGACGTTCCAATCACTCAGATCAGCCGTACCATAGAAATCGATATGAGAGATATGCTGGATGAGTCTGATCTTCCGCCGGCCATTACTCCGAAGAACAATATTGTACTCTAATTTAAAATTAAAAGATTAAGATATCTTTCTGTAAAAGCAGGAACTTTATTAATCAAAACAAAAAATAACACTAAAAAACAACTTAAAATGATTCACAGCTATGTTATAATATCTATTGCAGTACTGCTGTCTGTGATGATATTGGTAATGATCGGCCAGAAATTAAAAGTCGCTTACCCGATTTTTCTTGTGATTGCAGGATTGCTCATAAGCTTTGTGCCGGGAATGCCGCGTATAGAAATAGAACCTGATCTCGTTTTCCTTATTTTCCTGCCCCCTATTTTGTTTGAAGCTGCATGGTTTACTTCATGGCAGGATTTTCATAAATGGAGAAAACAAATATTTTCAATGGCTTTCGGATTGGTGTTTTTAACATCCATCGTTGTGGCGTATCTCTCTTCTTCAATTATTCCGGGGCTTACGGTAGCAATGGGATTCTTGCTGGGAGGTGTAAATTCCCCACCGGATGCGGTAGCGGCGACTTCGGTGCTGAAACATATGAAAATTCCTAAAAAAATCACCAATATTCTGGAAGGAGAAAGCCTTATTAATGATGCATCCAGTTTAATTGTATTTAAATTTGCCCTTGCAGCCGTTATTTCAGGACAGTTTATCTGGAGAGATGCCGTTCAGGATTTCTTTACGATGGCGATCGGAGGAATTGCGGTGGGAGTGGCGACTGGCTTTTTATTTGGGGCTTTACTTAGAATTATTCCTACCAATTCTAATATTGATACTATTATTACCCTTATTGTGCCGTACATTATGTATGTGGGAGCAGAACATTTCCATTTTTCGGGAGTACTGGCAGTAGTAGCCGGAGGTTTGCTGATGTCTTATAATTCACATTGTTATTTGAGTCACACCTCAAGAATACAGTCCGGGAACGTGTGGAGTGTACTGATATTTCTGATGAATACGATCATTTTTATTTTGATTGGCCTTGAACTTCCCATTGTAGTGGAAGGAATGAAAGAATATACCATTTCTGAGGGTATTTTCTACAGTGTGGTGATTGGTGGTGCAATCATCGGAACAAGAATTCTGTACAGTTATGCATTGATGTATTTCCCAAGAGTGTGTTCCAAAGAATTAAGATTAAAAGTTCCGAAACCGGATTGGAGAGAACCATTCATTATCAGTTTTGCAGCGATGAGAGGAGTAGTTTCACTAGCTGCAGCACTGTCTATTCCTGCTTTTTTACCAAACGGAGATGCATTTCCGCACAGAAATATTATTTTATTTGTAACTTTCGTTATTATATTGATTACACTGGTAGGACAAGGATTATTGCTAAGTCCGATTTTGAAATTATTGAATATTCAGGATGCCGGAAGTGAATTGCCGGAAGAAAAACAGGAAGTGATCCTGATGCGTAAGCTGAAAGAAACAGCACTACATAAGCTTGATAATGACTTCTCTGAGCTGGCAGTTACAAACAGCTTAGTCCGTCATCAAAAACATAAACTGGAAAATGAAATGATGCTGATGGCAGACAAAGCTCAATGTATGGCTTCTACAGGAGACTATGTATCCGCAATCAATGAAAATAAAGATGTCTTGCGACAGATCATTCAGGCACAAAGAAATGAGCTGCACAGAATGAAAAGAGAAAAGATATTTGACGATCATGTGATGAGGACCATTGAAATGCAGCTGGATTTTGATGAAGCAAAGATCACTGGATTTTCACATGGGTAAATAATTGAAACTATCATGGCTCAGCAAAAGATTATTGTAAAAACGGAATCCTCAGACCTATGGTGGGGCATACATGGTCTGACAGAAAAAGCGGGATGGGAAGATCTTGAACTTTTTTATGCATCAGGAGAGAGAATAGGTTTCGTTTGTTTGAATACAAAAAAATATTTAAGATATTCTCTTGATAGCTTTAAGATCCAGAATGATATTGATGCTGATGAAATAGAATTTTATAATACTCTTCAAAATTATCTGGAAGGGAATGAATGTCATTATTGGTTTTATTATGACCATAAAGATGACGGGCATTTTTTTGAAGTTCCCTATGAAGCACCCAGAAATAAGGAAGGAATAAAACCTTCCTGGATAGACATCTGGCATCCTGATGAAGGAATAGGCATTGAAACCATTGAAAGAGCAGTTGCTGAATTTGCCGGAAAGTTTCTGGAGATAGAGGATTGCCTGGTTGAGGTGGTACATGATGTTTCATTAGAAGAATCTATTGCCTCTTTTAAAAAAAGCGAAGAACGTTTTGGAGGAAAAGCTCCCCAAGAAATTGCTTTTTCAGAACAACTGGTTACTGAATTGTCCAGCTTATGGAAAATGAATAACGATGAGGTTTTGAAAAAACTTAAAGAAAATATCTAAAGTAAAGAAATATGAGCACACCCATCACTGTTCAATACAAAATAAATGCTCCGGCTGAAAAAATCTGGAAAGCATTGACCGATAAAAATGAAATGAAATCCTGGTATTTTGATATCCAGGATTTTGCATTAGAAACAGGAAAAGAATTTAATTTCTACGAACCCGGAGGTGAAAATAAATACCATCATCAGGGAGAAATTTTAGAAATAATACCTAATCAGAAGCTGAAACATACATGGTCATATCCTGATTTTTCAGCATTAAAAACTATTGTGACCTGGGAATTGTTGCCAGAAGACGGACAAACTCTAGTAAAACTTACCCATGAAAATATTGAAAATTTCAAAGACTTAGGAGATGGTTTTTCAAGAGATAATTTTACGCAAGGCTGGAATACCATTTTGGGACAGAGTTTAAAAGAATATTTAGAAAAGTAGACCATGATTACACTACAGCCCTTTACAATTCACGATGCACCGCTGCTGATTTCAAAGATAGAAGATGAAAGAATGCTTCTTCAGTTTGCCGGACCCGTATACCATTTTCCGCTTACAGCAGAACAGCTGGAGACCGATTTGTCTGATAAAAACAGAACCTTGTTTACCATTGCAGATCATACAGGAACAACTATTGGCCACGCTCAGATTTTTTTAAAAGAAAAGACATTTCTGCTGGGCAGAATTCTGATCTGGGATGAAAACAACAGAGGAAAAGGATATGGTAAAAAAGTAATGCAGGAACTTCTTAAATATGGTTTCACACATTTTGATAAAGAAACTGCAGAGCTTAATGTTTACGACTGGAATACCGGAGCTATTGAATGTTATCGGAAAGTAGGTTTTGCTTTTGACCCTGAAGTTAGAAGCGAAGCGAAGATTGATACAGAAACCTGGATTTCCCTGAATATGAAAATCCATAAAAATACTTTTGAATTACAGGAATCATGACACAGTTTACTGCACTTCGTCCTGTTCTCTGGACAGAAAATCTTGATGAGACCATAGGATTTTATATGCGTGTTCTCGGTTTTACCCTGATGGGTAGAAATGATGATTGGCAATGGGCTTCTCTTCGTAAAGATGAAATATACATCATGCTTTCTCAGCCAAACCAACATGAAAAAAATACTTCAATAGGTTTTTCCGGCTCATTTTATTTCAATGTAAATAAAGCGGATGAGCTTTGGGAAGACCTTAAAACAAAGGCAAAAGTCTGCTATGAGATTGAATCTTTTGAGTGGGGAATGAGGGAGTTTGCGATCTATGACAACAATGGTTATATCCTACAATTTGGTGAACCCATAGATAATATTGGCAATACGGAATAAAATTTGCTATTTTTGGGGAAATATTTAGAAATTCAATGAAAAAAAATATAATAGCGGGTTTCGCAGCGATTTTATTACTGGCATCTTGTAACAAGAATAAAGAAATTCTTGATACACTGAATACTTATAATAATTCAATGGAGGTGAAAGGATACCATTTCGGAGATAAGCTTGAGCTTCCGAAAGAGGTAACGGAAAATGCAGAAAGTGTAACCATCAGCTTTGGAGATAAAGAAACAACAGATTTAACGGTTGATCCTAAATTTTTCACATTAGGTGATAATGCTGTTACCTTCAACGTTAAAACAAAAGGAGGAGAAGTATTGAATCAGGATGCAACTATTAATGTATTTGCAAAAAATCCTGAAAAAAATATTCCTTACCAGATTGTAGCAGAATATCCTCACGATCCTAAAAACTTTGTACAAGGTTTCCAGGTGGAAGGAAATACCATTTATGAAAGTGACGGACAGAACGGAGCTTCCCAGATTTTAAAATATACATTGGGAACTACAACGCCCCTTGCTTCTACCAAACAGGCTCAGGAAGATTTTTCTGAAGGAAGTACCATTGTAGGAGATAAAGTATATCAACTGACATGGCAAAGCAAAAAAGGGTATATCTATGATAAGAGCTCTTTAAAACTGCTTTCGGAATTTGCTTATCCAAATGTATTAGGTGAAGGTTGGGGACTGACGTATGATGGAAAAAACCTGATTGCTTCTGACGGAAGTAAACTTTTATATTTCCTTGATGTCAATAATCCTTCAAAACTTATTAAATATATTGCTGTTGCGGGTAGTTCTCAAGCTTACGATCAATTAAACGAGCTGGAATACCACAACGGATTTATCTATGCCAATGTATGGCAGAAACCAATTATTT
>Ga0070682_100000173_pt1 | contig 47981 bp, 44 predicted proteins | sample KBSC63LmetaG_FD_64668 | JGI IMG/M metagenome (GOLD analysis project Ga0070682, IMG submission 64668) | Corn rhizosphere microbial communities from Kellogg Biological Station, Michigan, USA - KBS C6-3L metaG | ecosystem: Host-associated > Plants > Roots > Rhizosphere | place: USA: Michigan...
ATAAAATTTTTCTCATAAGCAGTTAGTTTTGGTAACCGGCCCCTGTTTCTACAGGGGCTTTTTTAATCACAGATTGTTTGATTAATTTGATTTCACAGATTATACAGCATAAACAAAGACCTCCGAAGTTTTTAAAACTTGGGAGGTCTTTTTTATGAGATGGGTTCATAGTTGATGGTTCATAGCACAGTCTTCAAATTTGTAGACCCGGCCATGAACTATGAGCCATTAACCATTAACTGTATCTCCGGGATTGAAGAGGCTCTCTACGAAAAGTTTTCTGTCGAATACCAAAAGATCCTCGGCCTTCTCTCCTACGCCGATGAATTTAACGGGTATCTTGAATTGATTGGCGATAGCAAGTACTACGCCGCCCTTTGCCGTTCCGTCGAGTTTGGTAATGGTGATGGCACTCACGTCGGTTGCTGCGGTAAAATGTTTGGCTTGTTCTAAAGCATTTTGTCCTGTGCTACCGTCGAGTACCAACATCACTTCGTGCGGCGCTTCGGGGATCACTTTTTGAATTACTCTTTTTATTTTGGAGAGTTCATCCATCAGGTGTGCTTTGTTGTGCAGCCTGCCCGCGGTATCGATCAATATCACATCCACATCTTTTGCCACACCGCTATTCACCGTATCAAATGCCACAGCAGCGGGATCGCTGCCCATGTCTTTTTTTACGATCGGCACCCCTGCTCTTTCGCTCCAGATCGTTAGCTGGTCCACTGCGGCGGCACGGAAAGTATCCGCAGCGCCCAATAAGACTGATTTACCTGCTTTGGAAAAATTATGAGCGAGTTTGCCGATGGTTGTGGTTTTGCCAACGCCATTAACGCCAACAACCAGGATGATATGTGGCTTATGCCCGGCTGGCAATTCGTAGTTCTCGTAACTGCTGTCTTGCGGCGCAGCCACCAAGATAGATTGTATCTCTTCTTTAAGTATATTATTTAGTTCCGAGGTATTGAGGTATTTGTCTTTCGCCACCCTCGCCTCGATCTGGTCGATGATCTTCACCGTTGTTTCAATGCCCACATCGGCGCTTACCAATGCGTCTTCCAAATCATCCAGCACTTGCTCGTCAACCGTGCTCTTTCCCGCGATCGCCTTAGTTATCTTAGAAAAAAAACCTTCCCGGGTTTTTTGCAAACCCTGGTCCAGGCTTTCCTGCTGCTGTTTTTTCCCAAATAATTTATCGAAGAGACCCATAATGTTGAAGTTGCCAGTTCGCAGTCGCTAGTTCGCAAATTGCCAACCGTCTACTGCTAATTGCTTATTGTTCTAAACAAATAAAGCCATTCTATTCAGAACAGCTTTACAATATCATAAATGCTTCAAGATCTTAGCTAGCTAAGAAATCTTTGATCTTGTCTTTGTGAACGATAGCTTCCTTAAAAGTGTAAGCTCCGGTCTTGGGGCTACGCAAAGTGCGGATCACTTTGGTCCAGTTCTTTGCATCGGCTGCCGCCTTTTGATCCTTGGTTTTTATCGCCGTTTTAGCTGCTTTTGCCATGATTAATTAGTTTATAAATTGAATTACTTGATTTCTTTGTGTACAGTCACTTTTTTTAAGATCGGGTTGAATTTCTTCAACTCCAAACGCTCAGGCGTATTCTTCTTGTTCTTAGTGCTGATATAGCGGCTTGTGCCGGGTTGACCACTGGTCTTGTGTTCGGTACACTCCAAAATCACCTGTACCCTGTTGCCTTTCTTTGCCATTTTATTTTGTTTATAATATTATGTTGCTTTTCACACCCCTTTAGGGGATGAGGGCAATAACAATTTAGATCTTTTCTCCCGCTGCTCTCAATTTCTTCACCACTGCAAACAAGCCATTCTTATTGATGGTCCTGATCGCTTCGGAAGACACTTTAAGGGTAACCCATTTGTCTTCTTCCGCAAGGAAATAACGCTTTGTCTGCAGATTAGGTAAAAACCTGCGTTTTGTCTTAATATTCGAGTGCGAAACCTTATTTCCGGTGATCGGCTTCTTTCCAGTAACCTGACATACTCTAGCCATAGTGCTTATTTTTGGACGGCAAAGGTAAGGTTTTAAATCAATAATCGGTATTCGATTGGGACAAATTTTTGGGTTTTCGGCTTAAATTTCGCCCTTTCGCCCGCAAAATGTGAATAACCCTACCTTTAGTCCGATGTTTAAAGCCAAAATACTGAAATTCTTGCTTATGGGCAGTTTCCTCGTCGGGGGAATCGCGGCCTTTGGAAATCCACCGGTCGAATTGAAGCCGGGCATGGTCATAATCAACTCCGCAAACATCAAATGGGGCATTTACAGCTTCAACGGCACCGATTCGCTCAATCGCCCGGTCATTCTTATACAGGGAAATAATATTACGGTAGATTTTAATAAAGCGGTTCTGCTCGGCAGCAACGACAAACAGTTGCCCAATGAATTCTACGGACTCGCAGTGTTGATAAAAGGCAATAATATCACCATCCGCAATGCAATAGTAAAGGGTTATAAGGTAGCCATAATGGCAACCGATTGCAAAAACCTAAAGATCGAGAACTGCAACCTGAGTTATAATTACCGCCAACACTTACAAAGCACCTGGTTGCATGAGGACCTTAGTGACTGGATGAGTTATCATCATAATGAGAATGATGAGTGGCTGAGATATGGAGCGGGAATATATTTGAAGGATTGTGATAACTCAACGATCAACGATAATACTGTAACCGATGGACAGTGCGGACTAATGATGACGCGATGTAATGATGGGTATATCTACAACAATAATTTCTCGTTCAATTCAGGCCTTGGCATCGGTATGTATCGAAGCAGCCGAAATAATATTTTACATAATAAGCTAGACTTTAATGTACGCGGACATAGCGATGGATTCTATAACCGCGGCCAGGACAGCGCGGGCATTTTGGTTTTTGAACAATGTGATGAGAACATATTTGCCTACAACAGTGTGACACACGGCGGAGATGGATTCTTTTTGTGGGCCGGACAAACTACGATGGATACAGGCGAAGGTGGTTGCAATGGAAACCTTATTGAACAAAATGATTTTTCCTATGCACCAACCAATGGAATAGAAGTAACCTTCAGTAGGAATGAAATATACAATAATATCATCACGGCCTGTGATAACGGGATATGGGGAGGGTATAGTTTTAATACCGAGATCAGTGGGAACAAGATCTTCGCGAACAAGGTCGGGATCGCGATTGAACATGGACAAGAAAATGAAATATCAGAAAATGTGTTTGATGGCAACAGCACCGCAGTAAAATTATGGGCAAGAAAAAAACAACCCTCAGATTGGGGATATGCCCAAAAAAGGGATACGAGGAGCAGGAATTATCTTATTTCGGGAAATGAGTTTTTAAATAATAATATTGGTGTTGATATCGCACTCACCGACAGTATTAATTGCCAGTCGAATAAAAGAAAGAACAATAAACAATTTTACAAATTCGCGGTAGATGTTACCCATGCAGACACGCCCAGCGCTGTAATTACGCTTAGATATCTTGATAGTGCCGACCTGGATAAGAATGATGATCACACAGTACAATTGCCTGGCGGTAAAAAAATCTCAAAAGCTATTCCCAAAATTGATTTCCCAGGAAGCAGAAAGAACATCCGCATCACCGAATGGGGCCCCTACGACTACCGCTACCCCATCATCTTCCTCAAAAGCATCGACAGTAATAACGTTTATCATTTTGATGTGCTTGGACCAAAGGGGAAATTCAAAATTAAAAATTCAAAAGATGTAACTAATATCAGCGTTTCAGGGGGTTCATTTCCTGCAACGATGACCGCACAAAAAACCGGGCCCGATGTTACGATAGAAATGGAATATGAAGGCGTCACTTTTTACGATCAGTTTGGAAAAGCGCAACCAGTAAAAAGCCCTTATGTTTTTTCCTTCCGCGATTTTCAACCAATTGTTGATTGGAATGTTAATTGGTATAGTTGGGATCCGGCACACGATCCAAATAAAAACTACGAGCAGTTCAAAACCGTTTTCAATAATGCTCCTGTAAAAACAGAACAGGTAAAAAAGATAGATTACACCTGGTGGGGAGCCATCGGCAAGAATCTACCAGCAGATTCTTTTGCAACAGTTGCGGTGGGGACGGTTGATGTTCCAAAAGGTTTGTATAATTTAGGCGTTACCGCCGACGACCTGGTAAAAGTGTTCATCGACGGTAAACTGGTGATCGATTTTTGGGATGCATCTAAATATAAAAATGATGAGGATGCCTATCATAGTGCGAAAGTAGAACTGGGTGGAAGGCATACGATCCGGATCGAGCATGTGGAGAATGGTGGGTATGCAACATTGATATTTTATTTGAAACCTGATTGATTTACCATTTGCTATTTACCGTTGATAAGCAACTTTTTTAACAGTTGGTTGTTTATAATAAATTAATGCTAAACCTTAAATATATGAAAGCAGCTTTTAGTTATTGGTCTCTTCACAATAGTAAATAATAAATAGTAAATATGACTACACATACCGTCAACACCGTCTTCAACAAAAACATGGCCTTCACCTCCGATATCAACGGACATAAAGTATTAATGGATACCACTGCCGATGATGATGGAGAGGATAGCGGCCCAAGCCCCAAACGCCTGATGCTGGCTTCCCTTGCGGGTTGTACAGGAATGGATGTTGTGATGATCCTGAATAAAATGAAAGTATCCTTCAGCGACCTCAGCATCAATGTGCACGCATCGCTTACGGAAGATTTTCCCAAGTATTATAATTATGTAAAGATCACCTACAAGATAAAATTGGCGGAAGAAGACAAACCCAAGATGGCAAAAGCAGTCAATTTATCCCAGGAAAAATATTGCGGCGTGAGTGCGATGTTCAGGGCTTTTGCGAAGATGGATACGGAGATCGATTTCATCAGCTAGTGGCAAGTGGGGAATAGTGAGTGGGACTAAACGCGGCTCCCCACTAGCCACTTACCACTCCCCTCTTCCCGATTCTAATCATCTGCAGCACCACCGCCAACCCTATCAACCCCACTCCAATATAAAAATGCACATCCAATTCCTTGTTCTCCTTAAAAAAAATAAAGGCCAATATAATTCCGTACACCGGCTCGAGATTGTAAGTTAGATTGGCAGTGAAGGCCGAGATCTTTTTCAGTGCATTCAATTGCAAGTCGAAACACAAAACGGTACAAAGCCATGCAAGTACCAGCAACCAAAGCCAATCAGTTGAACTGGGTAAATAATAAGCTGCCGGGAATTTCATAAGATATAAGGGCACCAATATCGTCAGTGCGATCAACCCTCCACCCAATTCATAAAACGTAAGCACCCTTGGTGAAAATCGCACGATGAATTGTTTGTTGAATATCGGGAACAGTGCACTTCCCATCGCCGAGATGATCCCGAAGATGATACCCGTTTTATACTGCGGGTTGAAATTAAAGATGATATATATCCCCGCAATGGCAAGCAGGCCTAGCAACACTTCAACGATCGATATCGGCCGTCGCAGGATCAATGGTTCAAAAAAAGCTGTGAAGAAACCCGTTGCACTAAAACAAACCAGCGCCACAGAAACATTCGCGTATTTGATACTGCCGTAAAATGTTACCCAATGCATCGCAACGATCGCCCCTACTCCAAATATCTTCAGCAGGTCCTTTCGGGATATCGTTTTTAGTTCTTTCTTAAAATATAAAATAACCCAGAGCGTTAAAACCGTTATCAACAGGCGGTACCAAACCAATAATCCCTCGTTGAGTGTGATGAGTTTGCCCAGTATAGCAGTGAAGCCGGCGAGAAAAACAGCGATGTGTAATTGGATGAGGGCTTTTTTCATGTGAGCCAAAGATATATCGCTGATGGGATAGTTTCCCGCAGATCTCGGTGAATTCGCTGATTTGCTTCGCAAATTTTGTTTTGCCACAGATTACACAGAAACACAGAAAGCGGGAATATATTTTTTTTCTGTGCTTCCGTGCCTCTGTGGCAATGCAAATCAGCGGATTCAGCGAGATCTGCGGGAACAAAACCCCTCACCCAAAAAAAACATAAAAAACTCCCAACCACAAACGCCAAACACCAAACATGAGTATATTTGCCAACCTTTAACCAAATCTATATGAGCTTTAAACGTTTGAACAATATTACCGGCTGGATAGTTTGTATCATCGCCTGTACGGTTTATATCCTTACAATGGAGGCCACAGGCAGTTTCTGGGATTGCGGCGAATTTGCATCCAGTGCATACAAACTACAGATCCCTCACCCACCCGGCGCACCCTTATTTGTATTAATCGGCCGCCTGTTCATGGCTCCGTTCGATGCACACCATGCAGCAACAGGCATCAACCTGATGAGTGCACTGGCAAGCGGCTTCACGATTCTTTTTCTATTTTGGAGCATCACGCATTTTGCCCGTAAAATTGTTCAAAAAGACGGAACCCCACTCAACAACGATAAGATATTCAGCGTCCTGGCCGCAGGTGTGGTTGGCGCTTTGGCTTATTGCTTCTCTGATTCTTTCTGGTTTAGCGCCGTTGAGGGCGAAGTATATGCAATGTCATCTTTTTTCACTGCGGTCGTATTCTGGGCAATGGTGAAATGGGAACAGAGCAAGGATGAAGAAGAAGAACAAGGTATTAGCGGACATTTTACCCGTGCCGACCGCTGGATCATCCTGATATTTTATTTGATGGGACTGTCCATCGGCGTCCACTTGCTGAACTTACTTACGATCCCCGCGATCGTAATGATGTATTATTATAAGCGCTATAAGGTAACCAAATGGGGAACCTTCTGGGCATTCCTTATCGGCTGTGTGATAACGGGTCTTGTACAAAAAGCAGTTATCGTTTGGACCATCAAGGGCGCAGGAAATTTTGATATCTTCTTTGTGAATAGTTTGAAGATGCCATTCTTTTCCGGCTTTGCTTTCTTCTTTTTGGTCATCGGCTCGATCATCTGGTTTGGATTACGAATTGCCAAGAAGAACAACTGGAACTTTCTTAAACTTGGTTTGTGGTCATTCACGTTCATGTTGTTGGGATATTCTACTTATTTCACCACGATGGTGCGCTCACAGGCAGATCCAGCAGTGGATATGTTCAATGTTGATAACCCGGTGAACCTTGTAGGGTATCTTAGTCGCGAGCAATATGGCGACTGGCCGATTTTATATGGACAGGATTTTACAGCCGGAAGCGTTCAGGGCAATGAATACCGGCCCGACTACACTACCGAGCATACTTATATTAAATCCAAAGACGGATACGAGAAAAAAGGAAGAAGCCAATCGGTTACCTATCATTCTGAGGACCTTCATCTCTTCCCAAGAATGTGGGATGCAAGCAATGACCAGGGCCACGCGGATTATTATGCAGGCTGGATGGGCATTGGAAGGGACCAAGAGGGCCTTTGGGAGCGTGCACCAACAATGGGTGAAAATATAAAATTTGCCATGGCCTACCAGGTGGGATGGATGTACTTCCGCTATTTCATGTGGAATTTCGCAGGCAAGCAGGATGATATCCAGGGCATCTACATGAATAATGTTAGAGATGGCAACTGGAAGACCGGGATATCTTTTTGGGATAACATGCGGTTGGGTAACCAGGATGCATTGCCCGACAGTTTGAAAAATAATAAGGCCAATAATAAATTATTTGCACTGCCATTGATCCTCGGCTTGCTCGGCCTCATCTTTCACATCATGAAAGACAAACGTGATGCGTTTGTGGTTGGGCTGCTCTTTTTCTTTACCGGCCTTGCCGTAGTATTTTATCTGAACCAGGCGGGCAACCAACCAAGAGAGCGTGACTACGCTTATGTAGGTTCCTTCTATGCCTTTGCATTCTGGATCGGCATTGGTGTTTTATATGTAAAAGATCTTTTTAAACGGGTTATCAAAACGGGAATGGGCGCCAATATCGCAGCAGCGATCATTTGCACGCTGGCAGTACCGGTGTTGATGGCCAGCCAGGAATGGGACGACCACGACCGTAGCAATAAAACACTTGCTCGCGATCTTGCACGGGATTACCTGGAAAGTTGTGCACCCAATGCGATCGTGATCTCATTTGGTGATAATGATACTTACCCACTTTGGTATGCACAGGAAGTGGAAGGCATACGCAGGGATGTACGTGTGATCAACCAGAGCCTGTTGGGAACAGATTGGTATATCAACCAGCTTCGTTACAAGATCAATCAAAGCGATCCTATTGACCCACTATGGTCTGCTGACCAGATCGAAGGTTCAGCCAGAGATATTGTAGCATTTAATCCAAATGTGCCCATCGATAAGACCCAACCCATGGACCTCTACACCATGATGAAAGACTATGCAGGTAGTGATGACCAGGCGAAGGGTGCGATGATACAGGATGACGGAGAGATCATGAATGGCTTCCCTTCAAAGAATGTAACCATACCGGTTGATGTGAACTTAGTAAGACAAAATGGTACGGTAAATCCTGAGGACAGTATTGTATCAGAATTGAAATTCACTATACCAAAGAATTATTTGTATAAAAATGATGCGGCTATTTTGAATATCATCGCTGCCAATAAATGGAAGCGCCCGATCTACTTTACTTCACAGGATCCCGGACTTGGTTTCAGTGATTATATCAGGCAGGATGGTTTGACCTATAGATTGGTTCCGATATTGAACCAGGCTAATGAAGTGAATGAGCCATGGATGGTTAAAAAAATGATGAGTGATACATTCAGATCGGGAAATGCTGATAAGTCAGGCGTTTATTTTGATGAGGAAAATCGCCGCCACCTGAATAATATCAGGCAGGCTTACGCCATTGCTGCGGTCAATCTTGCCCAGCATAACAAAAAAGACGAGGCAATAAAAATGCTGGAGAAATGCGATAAGATGATGTTGCCGGAAAACTTCCCTTATGGCATGGTATCGCGTTTTCAAATGCACAACCAGGTTTCCATGATGTTATTGCAGGCTTCTTATCTCGCAGGCGATAGCACACTTGCCAATAAGATCGTGAAGAGCCTGAAGAAGGACCTGGAGCAGCAATTGAGCTATTACGCTACGTTGGATGAGGAAAAAGAAGGGGTGTTCGATTACACCGATGGGAACGGCAGGAAACGAGGCGATAAAAATGACGCGGAAAGAATGCTGATGCAGATACAGGCCTGGCAAACCAGGGCCACTAAGCCAACTGAGGCGCCAACGGTGATCACCCCGCCGGCAGTTCAACCTTCAAAAGACAGTCCGAAAAAGAATAAGTAAAATATCAGTTCAGAAAGATCTCCCGGTAAAACGGGAGATTTTTTTTGTAGAGACTACCGTGGTTTAAACCGGCAGATGTCAGAAACCGTGGGATTAAACCACGGTAGTCTTTGCCATTCAGTAAAACTTTTATTTAACATCTGAACAAACCGCTACACTTAATTGTTTCGTAATTTAGGTTTTCATGGTCTGACGCCCTCGTCTGACCATGATAGCCGGCCCGTCTGATTGTTTTGATCCCGGTCAGACGAGGGCGTCAGACCGGGATCAAAACAATCTATGAATTTCTTCCATTTCTCCAAATATGATCCAAATGCAGAAGGCAAATCCTCTTTTGAGAAATTGCTCGACCTTTTTTTGCAATTGCTCACCTACACCAATGGCGATTTCAATGAAGCGATGCAATGGATGAATGAACTGGATAAGGAATACAAGCTCACCAATGATGAGTATGGCATCGGTGATTTTATCGAGGACCTTAAGGACAAAGGATACATCGATGAAAAAAGGGAAAACGGTGAGATCAGGATCACTTCTAAAACCGAACAAGGCATCCGCAAAAAAAGCCTGGAAGAGATATTCGGAAAATTAAAGAAAACGAAGCAGGGCAATCACAATACTTTCAAGCCTGGCGGCGGCGATGAGATAAACCCGGAGACGAGGCCATTTCAGTTTGGCGACACAATGGAACAGATCGATTTCACCTCATCCATTCGCAATGCGCAGATCAACCACGGCATCGATAGTTTCAAAATGCAGGAAGACGACCTGGAGATAAGAGAAACTGATTTCAAATCGCAGACCTCCACCGTGCTGATGATCGATATCTCGCATTCCATGATATTGTATGGCGAAGACAGGATAACACCGGCAAAGAAAGTGGCGATGGCTTTGAGTGAACTGATACAAACGAAATATCCGAAAGACACACTGGATATTGTTGTGTTTGGGAATGACGCCTGGACGATTGAGATAAAAGATCTTCCTTATTTACAAGTGGGCCCTTATCACACCAATACCGTTGCTGGGATAGAACTTGCGATGGATCTTTTGCGCAGGCGCCGCAATCCCAATAAACAGATCTTCATGATCACCGATGGTAAGCCAACCTGTTTGAAAGTAGGAAAGAAATATTATAAGAACAGTTGGGGTGTAGATAGAAAAATACTGAACCGCTGCATGAGCCTTGCTACGCAATGTAAAAAATTAAAGATACCGATCACTACATTCATGATAGCTTCCGACCCTTACCTGCAACGATTTGTGCAGGAATTCACGGAATGCAATAATGGCAAGGCTTTCTTCGCATCGTTGGATAGATTGGGCGCATTTATATTTAAGGATTTTGAAAGTGGGAAGAGGAAGACGGTGTATTAAACGGTCTCACGCAAAGACGCTAAGGGAACGCAAAGACCCAAAGTTTTTCTTTGCGGCTTTTGCATTTTGTTCTTTGCGCCTTTGCGTGAAATATAAAACAACATAAAAGATAAAATGAACAATACAAAGATCAAAACACTAGGCGAATTAAAGAAGAGCGGCTATGTTTCAAAAAGCATCAAGCAGGAGCTTCGCGACAATCTTATCAAAAAGATACAGGCAAAGGAAAATCCTTTTCCTGGCATTTTAGGTTATGAAGACTCCGTTATCCCTGATACCGAAAGAGCATTGTTATCTCAACACAATATTTTGTTTTTGGGTTTGCGTGGGCAGGCAAAGACGAGGATGGCAAGACTGATGACGGAGCTGCTGGATGAATACATTCCTGTTGTTGCAGGAAGTGAGATCAACGATGATCCGTTGAACCCGGTTTCTCGTTTTGCAGTCGACCTTATAGCAACCACTGGCGACAATACTCCTATCGAATGGTTGCACCGCAGTCAACGCTACGGCGAGAAACTGGCAACGCCTGATGTAAGCGTGGCAGACCTTATCGGCGATATTGATCCCATCAAGGCGGCGAATCTCAAGTTGAGTTTTGCTGATGAAAGAGTATTGCATTACGGCATCATTCCAAGAAGTAATCGTGGAATTTTTGTGATCAATGAACTGCCCGATCTGCAGGCTCGCATCCAGGTTTCTTTATTTAATATTTTAGAAGAAGGCGATCTGCAGATCAGGGGATTTAAACTACGATTACCACTCGATGTGATGTTTGTATTCACCGCCAACCCCGAAGATTATACCAATCGTGGCAGCATTGTAACACCACTAAAGGACAGGATCGAAAGCCAGATATTGACGCATTATCCAAAGACACTTGAAACATCTTTGGAAATCACCGAACAGGAAGCAGCGATCAACGAAGCTCAACAACAAAAAGTAAAAGTAAGCGACCTCATCAAGCGATTGATAGAGCAAGTGGCATTTGAAGCGAGAGGAAGTGAGTTGGTTGATAAAAAAAGCGGCGTGAGCGCAAGGCTTACCATCAGCGCTTATGAAAATGCAGTGAGCGCAGCAGAAAGAAGGGCCATCATCAACGATGAAAAAGAAACACAGGTTTGGCTGAGCGACCTAGTTGGCATCATCCCTTCCATCACCGGCAAGATCGAATTGGTGTATGAAGGCGAGCAGGAAGGTCCTTACCAGGTAGCTTTTAATTTATTGGAAAGATCGATCCGCACACAGTTTGCATTATATTTTCCCAATCCCGATACACTCAAAAAGAAGAAAACCCGCCCGGCTGACCCGGTCGGACGGGGCAGGGAAACTGCACCGGAAGACAATCCTTACAAGGCCGTCACACGCTGGTTTGATGCCGGCAATACATTGAATACTTTTTTTGAGACAAGGGATGAGGATAAAATGCAGTTGTTGTATAAAGTGGACGGCTTACATGCGCTGGTCAAAAAATATTTTAAATCTGCCAATGAAAGAGAAAATGCTTTGCTGATGGAATTTGTATTGCACGGACTCGCTGCGCATTCAATGATCAGCAAAAAAGTATTTGAAGGCAAGATCGAATTCAAAGATCTGATGGGAAGCATGCTGAATATTGGTAGCCAGCATTTCAGTGAGGAAGATTTTAATGAAGAGGATTTTAATTAGAAAGTTGTACCACAAAGATGCACAAAAGTCTCACGGAGTTACACAAAGCATAAACTTTGTGTAACTCCGTGAAAAAGCTTAGTGAATCTTTGTGGTATAATTTCAAATAATATTCACCTCTCTCTCCAACAGCACTCCAAATCTTTCCTTTACACTTTGCAATATCTCTTCACTAAGATCGAGTATTTCCTTACCGGTTGCATTGCCATAATTTACCAGCACCAGCGATTGCCAGGTATGACAGCCCGCATCACCCCTGCGAAAGCCTTTCCAGCCGCAGTATTCGATCATCCACCCGGCCGCAAGTTTATAGTCGCCGTTGTCTTGCACGTAACCAATAATTTTCGGAAAACGTTCTTTTAATTTGTCGAATTGATCTGCCGGCACATGGGGATTCTTAAAAAAACTTCCTGCATTACCGATGACTGCGGGGTCGGGTAATTTCAAAGTACGGATCCTGATCACAGCATCAGATATCGCTTTAATGCTTAATTGCTTTATACCCATCTTCTCCAATTCCTGTTCAATGGCTCCGTAAGAAGTGTTAAATGCCGGTACCTTATCGAGTCGATAGGTAACGCTGGTGATCGCAAATTCATTCTTATGTTTTTTCTTAAACACACTTTCACGGTAACCAAACTCACAATCATTCAATGAAAAATTAACCAGTTTTTTTTCTTTAAGATCCAAAGCCTCGAGCGAATGAAAAACATTTTTTATCTCCACACCATAGGCCCCGATATTTTGCATCGGTGAAGCACCCACATTGCCCGGTATCAACGACAGGTTCTCCACACCTGCCCAGTTATTTTTTATACAATGTTGTACAAAGCCATGCCAGTTCTCCCCTGCCCCCACCTGCACATGTACATGATGTGGGTCCTCATGCACGGTCTTGATCCCACGGATATTATTCTTCAACACCAAGCCGTCAAAGTCTTTGGTGAAGAGGATATTGCTACCGCCGCCCAGGAGAAAAGTTGGTAGTGGGTAGTTGGTAGTAGCTAGTTTTTTGAGTTCAAGAAGTTCACTTAGTTCGTCAACAGAATTGAATTCAGCAAAATATTTTGCTGCTACATTTATTCCAAATGTATTGTGCCCCTTGAGTGATATGTTCTCCTGTATTTTCAACTATTAACTCTTAATTTTTAACTCTTAACTAATTGGTGTCTACATCTGCAACCACCGCCACACTCTTAAACGCCTTCTCGCTCCACAATAAATTAATATGGTTGCTGATCACTTTTTTATACCTGATGCTCATCCCGGTTTCTTTCGGCAACTTGATCAATATCTCCATCAGGTATTGGTTGCGAATTCGATTTACCACAGGCGCCGCCGGGCCAACGATATAATCCTTCAGGTCCTGCTTCAACAATGCTGCCAATCTTTCCGCTGCCGCCTCAACGATATCTCTGTCCTTGTGTTTTAAAGTTAATAAAACAATACGGCTAAACGGCGGATAAAAAAATTGCTTGCGATTTACGATCTCGTAAGAATAGAATTGTTTGTAATCGTGTTGCTGTACCAATTGCAAAACAGGATGCTTTACATTTGTTGCCTGTATCAACACTTTGCCTTGTTCGTGCTTTCTTCCTGCCCTTCCGCTCACTTGCTCCATTAATTGAAATGCACGTTCATTTACCCTGAAATCGGCGAAACTCAGCAAACCGTCTGCGTCTAAAATACCCACCAGGCTTACGTTGTCGAAGTCGAGCCCTTTTACCACCATCTGTGTGCCCACCAAAATGTCCAGGCGATGTTGTTCAAACTGCTGTATCAAAATATCATGTGCTTTTTTTCCACGAATGCTATCCACATCCATCCTTGCGGTTTTATATTTCGGGAAATCGGCCTCCAGCTGCTCCTCGATTTTTTCTGTACCAAAATTTTTCTCCAGCCAATTGTTGCTACCGCAGCGGGGACAAGTGATCAGCTTTGGATAAGTGCTGCCACAATAATGGCAATGCAGTTTATTGCTGAACTTGTGAAGTGTCAACGACACATCGCAATGCGTGCACTGTGGAATAAAACCACAGACGCCACAAATAAGATATGGGTTGTATCCCCTTCTATTTTGGAATAAGATGACCTGTTTGTTTGCCTCGAGCGCCTGTTGCATGGCTTCTTTTAATTGAGGGCTGATCATCACTTTGCCTTTTTGTGCAACTTGCCGGGTATCGATGATGTCGATGACGGGTAATTTGATGCCACCGAATCTTTCATTCAGCTCAACCAGTGCATATTTATCATGCTGCGCATTGAAATAACTTTCAACCGATGGCGTAGCGCTTCCCAGCAAAACCTTTGCATTGAATAAAGAAGCGTAGTAAATAGCGGCATCTCTTGCATTATACCTTGGCGCAGGATCCTGCTGCTTGTAAGAGGAGTCATGCTCTTCGTCCACTATTATGAGCCCGAGCTCTTTAAATGGCAGGAACAGGGCGCTCCTTGCCCCCAGCACCATTTTTACTTCACCGGTTCGGATCTTGTTCCACAACTCGATGCGCTCATTATTATTAAACTTGGAATGGTAGATGGCGATATTGCCGCCAAAATGCTTTTGTAATCTCCTTATGATCTGTGCCGTGAGTGCGATCTCGGGCAAAAGATATAGTACTTGCCTCCCTTCCGAAAAATGTTTTTCGATCAGTTTGATGTAAACCTGGGTCTTGCCACTGCCCGTTACCCCGTGGAGCAGGCAGGTGCTTTTTGTCTCGAAGCTTTTATCTACCGCATCCGCCGCTTCCTGTTGTGCAGCGCTGAATTCAAAATCGATGTCAACATTTTTGGAGATGGATTTGATCCGGTCAACGGCTCTTTGTTCGACAAGCAGTACATTCTTTTCAACAAGCCCTTTTAGTTGCGCAGCGGTAGCACCTGCTTTTTTCAATAATGAGGTTTGGGTAACATCCACTTCAGTTTTTTGCAGGTGCAGGTAGGCCAATAATAATTCCATTTGCTTTGGCGCCCTGGTCCAGTTGTTGAGCAGATCGGAAAGTTTGTCTTCACGCTGATATTCGGGATTCAGTAAAACGTAATTCTCTTTTTTTACCGAGTACCGTTCATCCATCGCTTCCCAAACAAAACAAACTTTTTTGTCGATGAGTTTTTTGATGATGGGGTAAACATGGGTGATGTCGAGCAGTTGTTGCACTTCGCTCAACCGCAATTCTTTTTTTATCAGCAATGCCTCTGCAACAATGAATTCCTCATCGCCGAGGTTGGTGAAATCGCCACCGATCTCTTCATTGTATAATAATATCGTTTCGCTGCTGAGTTTAAAATGGGCAGGCAATGCTGCTGCCATCACTTCTCCTTCGCTACACATATAATATTCGCTGATCCAGCGCCAGAGCTGCAATTGCTGGGTATAAAGGATGGGGTCATCATCCAAAACATTTCCTATCTCCTTGGTTTCATAAGCGGGTTTTGTAGAAGAAAGGGACTTAATGATGCCGGCATATTTTTTTTGTTTGCCAAATACCACTTCCACCCTGCAACCGATCCTGGCTCGCTGTGTCAACTGCGGAGGGATCGCATACGTATATGTTACGGGAAGTGCAAGCGGCAGGATGATCTCCGCCCAAAGCACGGCGGCAGTTTCCTTAAATAATATATTGACATCTCTATTCTCCAAGATCATTAAACATTTTTCAGTTAGCCACTAATCCAACTTGCTTTGTACCTGAGAAGCGCCTCTTCCATCGCCCCGTATACTTTATTTTTTAAGAATGGTACGTCTTTGATCGTAAGGCCCTCAACTTTTATCTCTTCCAAAAAAACAACCCTTGATCTGCCGGGTGTTAATGAAAAAAAACTTCTATAATTAAGCCTGTCGTAAGTATCCAGGAACAACAGTGGCTTTATTGGCGTTTGCGTTTCGATGGCGATCTTAAAAGCCCCGTCATAGAATTCCTTTAAGGGTTTATGCCCCATGTTGAAGGTTCCTTCGGGAGCAAGCGCTATCGAGATACCTCTTTTTAGCACCGATTTCAATTGCAATACACTTTTTGCCCTGGCTGCAACATTATCTCGCTCTACCAAAACCACCGCATTCTTATATAAGAACCCAAAAATAGGGACCTTGGCCAGCTCGGCCTTTCCTAATATCCTGAAATGTTGCCGCCGGATCGCCTTCATCAAAACCGGGATATCCAAAAACGAGATGTGGTTGAACACGAACACATATTGCCTTTTTGGGTCATGCGGAGCTTCAAATACGTCCCGATGGTAGATGCCCATCACGAATAATATGAAATCCGTCCAGATCTGGCAAAGCTTATAAATAAAGTTACCGCCTTTTACCTTGCCAAAAAATGAGGCAATGATCACCAGCGGGAAGATGAGCAATAGGAATGCCGTGAACAGGATAAAGGCATAAATGACGTAGATAACCTGTATGATCTTGAGTAAATAACGCATAATAATGAGCGAATATAGCCAGTTTCCGGTTTGCTGTTTACAGGCTTAAAGTTGATTTTCAAGCTATAAGGCGATATTTGCGGTCGAATGAGGCTATTTTTGCCCTATATTTTTTTATCCCGGCATGCTTATTTTTAACGGGAATTCCCTTACCTTTGCCTCCCGAAAAAATCGGGATTAAACCGGGATATTTATGTTAGCAATAGTTAAAATAGCGGGCCAGCAATTCAAGGTAAAAGCAGGCGACAGTTTGTACGTTCCTCATATCGAGGGCAAAGCGGGCGATACTGTAGAATTCTCTGATGTATTAATGACCGAAGGCGATGGTTCTGTGGCCACTGGCACATCAGTTAAAGCGGTTGTTAAAGCCGAGATCCTTAGTGACCTGATCAAGGGGCAAAAAGTGATCGCCTTTAAAATGAAAAGAAGGAAGGGCTTCCGCAAAAAGCACGGACATCGTACACAGTACACACACATTAAAGTAACAGCAATCGCTTAAATAAGTTTAGAATTTAGAGTTTAGAATTTAAAGTTGTAAAACAGCTTCTAACTCTTAACTCAGAACTCTTAACTCAAAACTTACAAACAATGGCACATAAAAAAGGTGAAGGTTCGGTAAAGAATGGCCGCGATTCACAAAGCAAAAGATTAGGCGTAAAGATCTACGGAGGTCAAGCCGTTCTTTCTGGTAATATCATCATCCGTCAACGCGGAACAGTTTATCATCCTGGAAAAAATGTAGGTCTTGGAAGAGACTTTACCATCTTTGCATTGACTGATGGACTGGTTGAATTCAGAAAATCGAAAGGCGACAGAACAGTAGTTTCTGTTAATGCTGTTGAAGTAACAGCCTAGTTCTTTAATAAATTTTTTTGGTAGTTTAAAAAATATTTTTAATTTTAAGTATTATTTACTAACCAATTAAATTTTAAAAAAATGGCAACAAAGAAAAAAGCTGCAAAAAAAGCTGCTCCTAAGAAAGCTGCAAAGAAAGCTGCTCCTAAAAAAGCTGCAAAGAAAGCTGCTCCTAAGAAGAAAGCTGCAAAGAAAGCTGCTAAGAAAAAGTAGTTTTCGCTTTTTAAAAGCAAAATATTGTGAAAGTCCTCCGATCTCGGGGGACTTTTTTTATGCAAGCCTCTGCCAGTCTATATTACAGCCGATCGTGCTTTTTGCTCCCGGGCGAAAAAATCCCATTCATTTTATAAAAAATTACTGCAGATATTTTTAAAGATCAATTTTTTCTACACCACTCATTGCATGATCTTTTTATTCGTCTATGAAAAAAAATTGATCATGTTTTTATTTTTTTCTTCCATAAAGAGCTGTTCAGATCATCACAGAAACACAGAATTTCGGCCGGCTCGCCAAAATTGGAATTTCCTCCTAAACGGGCATTTATTACATTTGGGGCATGGATAACTACCAAATCGCCGATTTTTTTTCCCTCCTTTCCAAGCTGATGGATATACACGCGGAAAATAGTTTTAAGGCCAAATCGTACTCAATTGCAGCATTCAATATTGAAAAACTCCCGATGCAGTTAAGTGATACACCCAAAGAAAAAATATTTGGAATCAAAGGCATTGGCGAATCAACAGGAAAAAAAATAATTGAGCTGTTGGAGACAGGAAAACTTGCTGTGCTGGATGAAATGATCAGCAAAACACCTCCAGGTGTACAAGAGATGTTAAACATCAAAGGTATCGGCCCGAAAAAAATTTCTACCATCTGGAAAGAAATGGAAATAGAGAGTATTGGTGAATTATTATACGCGTGCCAGGAAAACCGGCTTAAATTATACAAGGGCTTTGGAGAAAAAACGCAGCAGAATATTATTGAGACCATCGAATTCTATCTCAACAACCAGGGCACTTATCTTTATCCGCAGGTAGAGCAGGTTGTACCGCAGGTTACTGCATACCTGGAAAAAATGTTCAGTCCCGAAAACGTATTTCTCACCGGCAGCTTCAAAAGACAATCCGAGATCATCGAGGAACTGGAATACGTGATAAACATCAGCAACGCGGCGATAAAACCGAGGTTTGAGACCGCAAATCCGCCCGAATTACTGGAGGAAAAGCCCGGCACTTTGCTATACAAGTTGCACAATGGCCTCAAACTCCGGCTATACACCGGCGAAGGCGACCTCCAAAAAAGGATATTTGTCCATACGGGCTCGGGGGAGTTCACCAAGGCCTTTATGGAGCAATTCCCCAACCACGACTTTACAAAGGGCAGTGTTAGCGATGATACCCTGCTGTTTAACCAGGCCAATATTAGTTATATCCCGGCAAGCCTGAGGGAATCAGCCACGATCATCGAGAGGGCAAAAAAAGGCCTGCTTCCACAATTGATACAGCCGGGAGATATCAAAGGCATCATTCACAGCCATAGTAACTGGAGCGATGGAAGCAATACCATTGAGGAAATGGCCAATGCCGCGATGGCAATTGGACTTGAGTATATGGTCATCAGCGATCACAGCAAAACGGCTTTTTACGCACAGGGGCTAAATGAAGAAAAAGTTGCGGCACAACATCAGTACGTAGATGAGCTCAATAATAAGTTGAAAGGCTTCAAGATCTTCAAAAGCATTGAGTCGGATATATTATATGATGGCAACCTCGACTATAGTAATAGTGTGCTTGCCACTTTTGACCTCGTGATCGCTTCTGTGCATAGTAATTTACAGATGACTGAAGAAAAAGCGATGCAACGATTGTTGGCGGCAATTGAGAATCCTTACACAACGATACTTGGCCACATGACCGGCAGGTTATTATTAAGCCGCAAGGGATACCCCGTTGACCATAAAAAGATCATCGATGCCTGTGCCGCCAATCACGTGGTGATAGAACTGAATGCACATCCCAGCCGGCTTGACATCGACTGGCGATACATTGACTATGCCCTCGAAAAAAATGTGATGATCTCCATCGACCCCGATGCACACGTTATCGAGGGATTCCACGACACCCGCTATGGAGTACTTGCTGCGCAAAAAGCAATGGTAACGAAGGAACAGAACCTGAGTAGCATGGGATTGAAAGAGTTTGAGGCGTTTTTAGAAAACAGGAGAGCATTGAAAGGAATAAAGTGATTTGTAATGATTGTTTTAATTGCTGCATTGTTGAATTGTTATGAACTCCAAATTTCAAAGCTGCTTTCAGCAATTAAACCATATAACAATTAAACAGCTAGTTTTGCGCCATGCTCGAAGTAAACTTCTCCCCTTTTCCCGAAATACGCACGCAGAGATTATTGTTGCGCCGTATAACAAAAGCTGATGCACCCGCTGTGCTGGCAATGCGATCAAATGAAGACGTAATGCAATACATCGACAGGCCACTGCTCAAGTCCATTGAAGATGCAGAAGCATGGATAAAAATAGTCGACGCAGCATTGGAAAGCAATAACGGAATAAACTGGGCCATCGCTTTGGCGACTGAACCGGATATACAGATCGGTACTGTTGGTTTCTGGCGACTCATCAAAGAACACTATCGTGCCGAAGTAGGATATATGCTCAATTCGGCATATTGGCGAAAGGGAATCATGAAAGAAGCATTACTTGCCGTACATGATTTTGGTTTTAAAGAAATGAAGTTGCATAGCATCGAAGCTCATATTAACCCGGCAAATGCCGCCTCAGCAGCCATATTGGAGTCGGCGGGCTATACGAGAGAAGCGTACTTTAAAGAAGATTATTATTTCAAGGGGACTTTCCTGGACAGCGCCATTTATTCATTGCTTACCGACCAATAAAAGAAATGTTTTTCACAGAGTTTACAAAGTGTTTTCACAAAGATTCACAGAGAGGCTTCAATAATCTCTGAATAGCTGTTTCCTTAATTGTACCTTCTCTGTGTTCTCTGTGCATTCTTTGAGCAACTTTGTGAAATAATCAAAACCAACAAAGCCCCACTCTCTAAAGAACGGGGCTTTGCATAGATTGTTTGAATATTTAATTACATTTTTGGCAAGGCTACATGATCGATCACATGTATAACACCATTGCTTTGATTAACGTCTTTGATGGTTACATAAGCAACTCCACCACTTTCGTCTTTGATCGCGATCTTCTTACCTTTCATCATCACCCATAATTTACCACCCGAAACTGTTTTCAATTCTGCAGTACCATTACCGTCTTTGATCAGTTTGGCAAGATCTGCTGAACCAAGGCGACCAGCAACAACGTGATAGGTCAGTACATTGGTCAATGAAGCTTTGTTTTCTGGCTTAAGCAAATTTTGAACAGTGCCTGCAGGCAACATGTCGAATGCTTTGTTGGTTGGAGCAAAAACCGTGAACGGACCCTTGCTTTGCAAAGTTTCTACCAAACCTGCAGCCTTTACAGCAGCCACAAGTGTGGTATGGTCTTTACTGTTCACCGCGTTCTCAACGATGTTTTTCGAAGGATACATTGCAGCGCCGCCTACCATTACTGTTTTTTCACTTGAGTTGTCCATTTGTGCAAATGAAGCGTTTGCGAAGAAAGCTGCTATCGCAAGTACAATTAATTTTTTTACCTGTTTCATAAAAATGTTTTTTGTTTTGAGTGATTGTTTGTACAGTCATGTACGGGAGATGGAAAAGGGTGGATTTATTTTTATGAAAAATATTTTTGTCTGAACCTCAGATTGATCTGATTTACTGATTGACCTGTTGCGGTGATATAAATCAGGATCTTCAGTAAATCAGTTAATCTGAGGTTCAGATATCCGCTTCGATAAAAGTTCAGGATTGGCACACAGTACAAGAGAGTGACACAACGATGATCACCAGGGTTATGAAGCCGGTAAACAAATTAAATCTTACCCATAACAACCACATCAGCAGAAGGTGCAGGTTTTTCAGGTCCGGCTTTTTCGAGAGAGACAGCGAAGGCTTGTGCCTTGCCAAAGCCTTTCATTTTTTGCAAGTGGATCTTGCTGCCGTCGGGCAAGGTCTTGATCATACCGCCACTCACAGGCACTCCATCAACAATAGCCCATAGCTGGTATTGCATCCCATCAGGGGGTTTGGGAAGATTTGAAGCATCAACATACACTTCATGTGTATCCTGCATCCAGTAGATCCTGGCAGCAGCATTCGGAGCTTTGTCCATACCCTTTAAAGAAACAGGCATCGCATCTTTACTGCCGATCATATCCATATCACGTTTCATGGTCGCTACTATTTCTTTCTGCTGCTGTGCTTCCGTTTTCGCAACCTGCAGATCGTCATTGGTAGAATTATATTTATTGTAGTACGTGTAATTAAGGATCAAGCTGCCGATCAATAAGATGATACTTGCCGCTGCTACATATTTCCAGGTTGCTGATATAGAATAGACTTTTGTCGCGTCCATCGTCTTTTCCTTCATCGCAATAACCGGTGCCCCCGCCGCGGCGGGGTTGATGCGGATAAGTAGTTTTTCTTTGACCGAAGATGCAGGCGCTATCGCATGTGTTTGTGCATAGGCTTCAATGCCTTCTTGAATATAGGCAAGTTCAGTGGCCACTTCAGGATATTGCTTAACCCAGCCCTCCACGTCGCGACTTTCTTCCGGGGAAGAAGCGCCTACTGCGTAGAGCTCGAGCAAACCTGATGATATGATATCTTGTGCTTCCACTGATTAATTTTTGTTCAATATTCTTCTTAGTTCCAAAATAGCTGTTCGCATCCTCGTCTTGACCGTTCCGAGCGGTATGCCCATTTCCTTAGATATCTCATCCTGGGTGTACCCGTTAAAGTAGGCCAGGTCGATTATACTCCGTTGCTCGGGCTTTAGGTTAACAAGCTGCTTACGCAAACCCATCGCGTCGAAACGTTCAGCCATTTTGCTATCGTCCGTATAATTACTTACGGAATTTTCATCCGATGAGATTTTGCCTTGCTTTTTATACCCCTTGCTGCGAAGGGTATCTATCGTGAGATTGCGGGTAATGTTTAACATCCAGGTAAATAACCGGCCCTTCAGGCTATCATAATTGGAGAAATTGTTCCATATCTTGATAAAAGCTTCCTGTAAAATGTCTTCAGCCAATTCGCGGTCCTCTACCATGCGATAGATGATACCGTTGAGGGCAGCGGCATAATTGTCATAGAGATATGAAAAGGCTTTTTGATCCCTGCTTTGTAGCAAGGCCACCAGTTCATCCTCACTATATTTTGTTATTTCCGGCAAGACAGTTAAATGGTTATTTGCAAATCGAAAGTAAACGAATTTTTTTAAAAAACATTAACTTGGAGTGATAATAAGGATTTGTTTTTACAACAGATTGATACAAGGTCAACATAGAAATTTATGAGTGATTTTATTATAAGAACAATTGAGCCGGGAGACAATGCAGCATTAGCAAAGATCATTCGCGATACGCTGAAAGAATTCAATGCCAATAAGCCAAACACGGTGTATTATGATGATCGAACTGACCACCTGTTTGAAGAATTTGCGGTGCCCAACAGCATCTATTATGTGGTTGAAGAAAACGGCGTGGTCATTGGCGGCAGCGGAATTTATCCTACAGAAAATTTACCCAACGGCACATGCGAACTCGTGAAACTCTACCTGACGCCGGCCGCGAGAGGAAAAGGTATTGGTAAACTATTACTGGAAAAAAGCCTGGCTTCCGCAAGATCGATGGGTTATAAAAAAGTATATCTCGAAACCATGCCTGAACTAACGATCGCCATTCCCCTGTATGAAAAATATGGATTCACTTATCTTCCTTCAGCACAGGGAAACAGCGGTCATTGCGGATGCGATGTGTGGATGATAAAAGATCTGGAGATATAATATTTACCAAAAAGGATTGACGCGAAGTAAATATTCAATGATCAATTTTCAATGTTCAATACTCAAGTTGAAGACCCCAAATAAGGAAGTAACTCTAAATTATAAAAGCTGCTCAAATTGAAAAAATTGAATATTTATTCTCCTCACAAAACCACCACCTCATACACAGGACTAAACAAATACAATTTCCCCGTCTTCACCTCCACACATTTATACCGCTTGCGCACCTTCTCTCCTCTTTTAAAAATGCGTCCGCCTTTGATACTGAACAAACCACCTTCGGATACTTGCTCTACCAAGTGTATGCCTTCCTTCTTTACATCATAGTTGTGCAATACTCTCAATAGTTTTTCGTCACCACAACTGCTGGCCGCCGGGTTTTGCAAAGTGCGCATCAATGCTTTTTCAATATCGGTGGGAAATACCTTCTTCAATAAAAACTTCGCCAGTATCTTGCTGAATTCATTTTTCCATTCGGCACCGTGTGCCATTACGCGGTGGCTGAATCTTTCGTAGGTAAAAAGATGCGCCAGTTCGTGCAGCAATGTTATTAAGAAGGCATATTTGTTGAGGTTGCCATTCACACTGATGCGGTGTCCCTTGCCATCATATGCGTGGCGATAGTCGCCCAATATACTTTGTCGCTGCCGGGTAATGGTAAGCTGTACTTTATAATGCTGCAGGTATTGCAACACTTCGTCAAAACTTCCTTCAGGTAAATAGGATTGTAATTGTAAAAGCGGAGCTTCGGACTTAGGCATTTTTATTTTTGTTCAGCTTCATTACCAGGCCTACTTCCACAACAAGGTAAACCAGGTAGATCAACATAGAAATGTATACTGCGGGTTTATTGAAAGTCTTGCCACTAAGCAACACATAAGCCATTACAGCAGCAAGCGCAATGCCCATCTTCAGTAGCATGGTGGTCATCACTTTCCGGATAAAAACATTGGGGTTTTTGTCGTGCATCGCGGCATACTGCATCCTGAACGCCATAATGCTCACGAGAAAAAATAAAACATTAGCGCCCAGCAACACCACAAAATCTACGTTTGAATTTTTCCAAAACAACCAGGCCAATACAATGGCCGCAGCAAATGAAACAAAAGTTATTATCAGCGGCGATAAAACATTAGATCGTTGATTCATGAATTCTTTTATTGATTAACAGCACTGGCATTCGCCCTTTCGGTATTCAATTCCACAATATTGGCGCCCATATGGCATTGGCCGTTGAAAGTAACAGTGGGTTCTATCTGCAATTTGCCGGCATAAATATCTCCGTGCAAAGTTGCCTTGCCGCGGAGGTGCAATAATTCTTTCACTCTTATTTTACCAACAACCTTTCCCAACACATCGGCTTGCAGGCCTTCCACATCTCCTTCCACGGCACCATCCGGGCCGATCAAGATCTTCGCTTTCGCCTGGAGGTTTCCTTTCAATACGCCGTCGATGCGAATATCTCCATTGCTCGTCATGTCGCCGGTGATCGTTGTGCCCGCACCGATGATCGTATTGGCGCTGATGCTCGATTCATCAAATGAACCTTTTGATTTTAGATTGAACATATTCCTGGGTTTTGGTTTATTAGTGATCATTCCTGCTCATTCTCTGCCTTGGGCAACAGCAATTGAGTGGTATCTATTTTTGGGACATTTCCCTGCAACACTTTCTGGATATCGTTGTAGTACCGCTCTTTGTACCTCAATGCGTCTTCCATCGAATCGGTGCGTATCTTCAGCATCTTATACTCCCTGATCTGCTTGGCATTGCCGTAACCCACACCCGGCAGGTAGTACTTTAGCGGTGTGAACACGATCAGGGCGATGGTCAATCCAACCAACACCACGAATAAAGTGCTGAGCCCGATATACACACTCAACCTGCTCAATTTGAACTTTACCACTTCTTCATAGGTATCCTCGTTCATCACCACCAGCCGGTACCTGTTACGCAATCGCTTTAATGTGCTGTTGGCATCTAATTTTGCCATATTTTTTTGTTGGAGGATAAAATTAAAGAAATGCGGCTGAAAAAGCAATTTATATGAGAAGTTTAGGAGGTTTAGAAGGTTTAGGGTGTTTAGTCTAAACCTCCTAAACTCTAAACCTTCTAAACTTTCCGCTCAGTCGAATCCTAAAAAATCATTAAAACCCCTCAATTGGGAGCCCATATCTTAATAAATTGCCAAAAAACACCGATATTTAGCCCTACTATTTAACCTTTTGATTCATGCTTCAGAGAACTATAGCCTCACTGGTCATTCTTTTCATTTGTATCGCTTTGCCTTCAACGGGATTTGCCCAGCCAACCTGGACCATCGATCCGTTTGGAAAAGAGAAAAAACCCGAGCAATTTGAAACCAGGACCTTGGGCTCCGAAAAGACTGCCACCAAGAAATTCACTCTGCCGCGTCACTTCATTCAGAATACGGTTACGCACTACAATTACTATTTCAACGCCAATAATAAAGTGAACCTCGTGGTTGAAAAATCGAGGATCGCACACAAGGATGATTACTCAAAATTGCTTTCTTTCTATCCTTATGAATTAGAAAATACGGCCCAGCAAAAGATGGATCTCGATTCGGTGATCTATACCTGCACGGCGGGCATATTGATACACGATCTGCGAAATGACTGGATCGATAATATGTACTTGCTGATCGGCAAGGCCTATTTTTATCGAAAGGATTTTGACTCGGCGCAGATGACCTTCCAGTTCATCAATTACAATTTATTCCCGCGAAAAAAACATGAAGACGACGATAAAGTGATAGGGACCAGTGCTGCAGCAGCAGGTAGTTCCATCTCCATCGCTGATAAAGAAAAAAGAAAATTCGTTCAAAGGGTGATGACGCTTCCTCCAAGTCGCAATGATGCGTTGATATGGCTGGCACGCACTTCTATCGAACAAGGAGAATATGGCGAAGCAGGTGGATTGATCAGCACACTTCAACAGGATCCTAATCTTCCTAAGCGATTGCGCAACGACCTGGATGAAGTCGCTTCTTATCTATTCTTCAAACAAGGAGGCTTCGACAGCTCGGCTGCACATCTTGAAAAAGCACTGAGCAATGCTGAAGATAAAGAAGATAAATCGCGACGCGAATATTTGCTGGCGCAGTTGTTCGAAATGAATCACCAGTATGACAAGGCATCCGTTTATTATTTAAAAGCGGCCAAACATACCGTTGACCCGCTCATGGATATCTATGCACGCCTCAACAATGCAAAGATGCTGAAAGGTGGCAGCATCAAGGAAATGGATAAAACGATCGATAACCTGGCAAGAATGGCCCGCAAGGATAAGTACGACACTTATCGCGACATCATGTATTATGCTGCCGGACAGATCAGCCTGCAAAAGCCAGACACTACCCTTGCCTTAAATTATTTTCACAAGAGCCTGAAGTATAACGACAATAATCTTCCTTATAAGAACAAGGTATTTCTGCAATTAGGTGATATCGCTTTCGACCGCAAACAATATCGCCTTGCATCAGCTTTGTATGATAGTCTGCAAACCAGTGATAGCACCCTGGGTGATCGCCTACCGCAGATCGAAGCAAGAAGAGCAGCTTTGTCGAAGATCGTGGAGGCTGTAACCAATATTGAAAGAGAAGACAGCTTGCAACGCATTGCAACGATGGTACCGACCGAACGTGAAGACTACGTAAAGAAATTATTGCGCAGACTTCGCAAGGAAAATGGTTTGAAAGAAGATAAGAACGATGTCGGTAGTGGGTTCAATGATCCATTCAGTGCGAGTAGGCAACCGCAGGATATTTTTGCCGGCAATAGCCCCAAAGGGGAATGGTATTTCAATAATGGTTCGATGAAATCCAAGGGCTTCAATGAATTCAAAAGCAAGTGGGGCAATCGTGCTAACGTAGACAACTGGCGACGGGTGTCAGTTACAGCCGCTAATCCCAATAATAGAACACCGGGCATTTCTGATGTAAAAGATAAAACCAAGGGCAATAATGGTACACCTGGTAATGGACCGGGAGATGACCTGACCTATGAAGGGTTGATGAAGAATCTTCCTTTAACTGATGAACAAAAGGTTGCCAGCAATGAAGTGATAGCAACGAATATGTTCAACCTGGGCAAGACCTACCAGAATGAACTGGAAGAATATCAACTTGCTGCTGACACTTATGAAGGCTATCTCCAGCGCTTTCCAAACCGTTTGTTGAATGGTGAGGTGTACCTGGGTTTATATTATTCCTATCTAAAACTTGGAAACAGATCCAAAGCAGAATATTATAAGAATTTGCTTTCAACCAAGTTTGCCGACTCACCTTCAGGCAAGTTGCTCATTACTGGTTCAGCTTCTGCCACTACAAAGAATCCGGCAGCAACAAAAGTGTACGAACATATTTATGATCTATTCATCGAAGGCAATTTCGATGCTGCCATAAACGAAAAGAAAACAGCCGATGCTACATACGGCGTTAATTATTGGACGCCGCAATTATTGTATATCGAGGCGCTGTATAATGTTAAGCAGCGCAATGATAGTGTTGCGATCACGGGCTTGCAGAATATCATCACCCTATATCCAAACTCGCCTTTGAAAGATAAAGCGGAAAATGTTATCAACGTATTAAGGAGAAGGGCGGAGATTGAAACCTATCTTACCAACCTGCAGGTCACGAGAATGACTGACGATTCGGTAATTGTACAAAACGACCAGCCGATCGTGAAAGCGCCGGTAACGCCGCCTGTTGTAAAAGACAGCGTTAAAAAAGTTGCAGCTCCTTTAACCAATGGTTCGTTCACGATGTCGGTCACGTCTCCCCATTATGTGTTGATGATACTTGATAAGGTAGATGGAGTTTATGTGAACGAAGCCAAGAATGCAATAGCCCGTTACAATAATGAAAAATTTTATGGCGAGCCTATCGTGATAAACAAAGACGTATTGGATGCCACCCGCAACCTCCTGGTCATATCATCTTTCCCCGATGCCGAAGCTGCGCTAAAGTATTATGGCAAGCTTAGAAATGATGCGAAGAGTGAACTTTCCTGGTTGCCTGCAGCCAAGTATTCCTTCCTGATCATTACCGACCAGAACCTGCAGTTGCTCAAAACCAATAAGGATATCACGGGTTACAAAACCTTGTTGAATACACAATATCCAAATAGGTTTTAACTCACACTTATACTGCATTGCATGAAACGTTCAGTCAAAATTTTATGGCAGATATTTTTAGGAGGATTGGCTCTTTTCCTCATTATGCTGTTGTGCGCCAATTTCGGTTTATTTGGGAAGATGCCTTCTGTCGTGGAATTGCAAAACCCAGAAGCCGATCTCGCTACGGAGATCTACACCAGCGATGGCGTACTGATGGGAAAATATTATTCGGAGAACAGAAGCGAAGTAAAATACAATGAGATATCTCCCAATGTTATCAATGCATTGGTGGCCACGGAAGACGAACGTTTCTATGACCACTCGGGCATTGATGCGCAGGCATTGGCACGTGCGGTATTCACTTTAGGATCACAGGGCGGTGGAAGCACGCTCACGCAACAGTTGGCAAAGATGATACTCGGCCAGGGCAAAGGCAATATCTTAAAACGTGGTATTGATAAAATGAAGGAATGGATCGTTGCGGTAAAACTCGAAAAGAATTTTACGAAGGAAGAGATCATAACACTTTATCTCAATCGTGCACCCTGGGGAAATGTCTACGGCATTCGCAATGCTTCCCGTACTTATTTTCAGAAAGAACCCAAGGATCTAAAAATAGAAGAAGCTGCTGTATTGATCGGCATGCTAAAAGGTTTTGTGTACAATCCTATCGGGCACCCCAAAGCTTCGCTCGACCGGAGGAATACGGTCATCAACCAGATGGCGGTTTGCAAAGAGCATTATCTCACCGAAGAGCAGGCCAAACAATACCAGGCCAAGCCATTGATCACCAATTATAAAAAGATCGACGAGAACGTGGGCGTTGCTCCCTACTTCCGGGTAGTGTTGGCAGATTATTTGAGAAAATGGTGCAATACACATACCAACCCAAAGACCGGTGAGAAATATGATCTCTATCGCGATGGCTTAAAGGTTTATACCACGATCAATTCCAAAATGCAGCAATACGCAGAGGAAGCCGTGGTGCAGCACATGCCTGTTATCCAAAAGAAGCTTGACTGGATCATGAAGAATAACGGCGCCCGGATATGGAAGGGCCATGAAAGCATTATCGAAGACGCTTTCAAATACACTGAGCGCTGGAAGACGATGAAAGAAGACGATGTTCCGGAAGAAGAAATAAAAAAGACATTTTATGTGCCGGTGAGAATGAAAGTATTTGCCTGGAACGCAAAGCGTGAAATGGATACGGTGATGACGCCCTACGATTCTATTAAGTACCATAAGCAGATATTGCAAACCTCTTTCGCTTCGATGGATCCACACACCGGTGAAGTGAAATGCTGGGTGGGTGGTATTGATTTTAAATGGTTCAAATACGATCACGTTACTGCACAACGGCAGGTGGGTTCGTCCTTCAAGCCATTTGTGTACACACTGGCTATACAGGAAGCAGGCTATACTCCCGAAACGGTTATTCCTGGTGGATCATTGACGCTTGGCGGAAAAACGATCTCTGGTGGTGGAGGCACGGTGGCCTATTGTCTCGCACATTCTAAGAACATTGCAGCCTGGCGCCTCATCAATGTAGTGGGTGTAAAACGCACCATCGAATTCGTACAGGCCTGTGGCATCAAAGCCAAGATACCTCCCTACTATTCTATCGCATTGGGCTCTGCCGAAATTCCTATGCTGGAGATGATGCAGGGTTATACCATGTTTCCCAATAAGGGATTAAATGTGGAACCGATCGTGATGACGAGGATCGAAGATAAAAGCGGTAATCTTCTGGAAGAATTTAGTTCGGCTCCCAAACAAGTAATCAGCGAAAATGATGCCTACACCATGGTGAAGCTGATGCAGGGCGTTATTCAATTTGGTACGGCAAGAGTATTGAATAACTATTCTATACCCGTACAAAAGGCTGGTAAGACCGGTACCACCAACAATAATGCTGATGGTTGGTTCATTGGCTATACTCCTGAGTTACTTGCCGCAACATGGGTGGGATGTGATGATCCGTTCATAAGGATCTATGCCAACAACGCCGGTGGTGCGGAGATGTCGGCGCCCAAGTGGGGTATTTTTATGAATAAGGTTTATGCTGACAAACGACTCGGCTATGGCAAGATCAAAGAGTTTGAAAAACCGGCAGAGCTCAGCAATGATCCCATCTATGCCGATCCAAGCATGGAAAGGCTTTTCCGTGATGGTGATAGCACTACGATCGACGAAGGCAATGGTGATGCCGAAGATTTTGGCAACCCTCCTGCCGAAAAGGATATCAAGGTGGATCAAAATATCAAGATAGAAAGCGAGATACCAAAGGCGAGGCCCGATACAAATTCAAAGCAACCGGCAAGTAAGGATAAAGATCCGAAAGCAACTACTCCCGCTGCTGTTAAGCCTGCGGATGATAAGAGTGGAAAAAAAGTAACCAAGCCTGTTGTGAAGCCAAAGCCGGCGAATGATTATTAGATCATGACCTCAAGCTATAAGGTTCTATAGAAGATCCTTCGGATTGAAATACTCTGCCGGAACCTTATAGGTTGCCTCCAATGATCGCTACACAAAGTCTTGTTAAATACAGCTACTTCAAACCGTTTTAACAATAATCCGTTGCGGGTGCACAAACCAGCATATATTTTTGTGGATTGACTGCAATATTTTGAGACGGCAAAAACTTATGAAATTTCTACTCTTTTTTAAAGTAAATATTATTTGCCCAATTATTTTGTTAGCTCAACACACTGCCGTCACTGACACAACGAAGTCTATTTATAAAAATCTACCAGTTTTAAAACAATATGCAGTTTCTTCATCAGCGTTGATAAGTGCTGATACGTCATGGTTTAAATTAAACGATAAGGAAGTAGATGAAAAGACATACAGAAAATATACTCAGTACTCAGATAACATTAACAAATGTAGACCTTGTATCCTACTAAGTTATGACACAAGTAACAATTTGCTTTATAAGAGTATCGCTTATGGAGATTGCAGAGTTGGTTATTGGATTGAGTATTATCCCAACGGTAAAGTAAAAGTCATAGGTCACTACAAAGAAAACGCATCTGGGAATTGGGAAAATATTTCCGACAAGGGTTATTGCAGAGAAGATGGGTTTTGGACATATTTCAACAAAAATGGAATTATAACCCATTCCGAGACGTGGAAAGAAGGAAAACTCGTAAAGAAGTTAAAAAGAAAAAGCAAATAATGTTTAATTACAAAAGCTGCAGCTAACAAAAGTATTTGCAGAAGCAAGGCAACCAACACTTACAACTTACATCTATTACATGAAACGTTCAGTCAAGATCTTATGGCGAATATTTTTAGGAGGGCTCGTGCTTTTTTTTCTCCTGTTGATATGCGCCAATTATGGCCTATTTGGTAAAATGCCCTCCATAAAAGACCTGCAAAATCCTGAAGCCGATGTGGCAAGCGAAGTATACAGCAGTGATGGCGTATTGATGGGAAAATATTATTCAGAGAACAGGAGTGAAGTAAAATACAACGAGATATCACCTAATGTGATCAATGCGCTGGTTGCAACTGAGGATATGAGGTTCTATGATCATTCCGGCATTGATGCGAAAAGATTAGCCAAAGCGGTGATCACATTGGGTACAAACGGCGGTGGCAGTACCATTACCCAGCAATTGGCTAAAATGATCCTGAAGCAAGGCAATGGTAATTCTATCAGGCGCTCGATGGACAAACTCAAGGAATGGATAGTAGCTATTAAATTAGAACGGAATTTTACAAAACAGGAAATTCTTACGCTTTATCTAAACAGGGCACCCTGGGGTAACTTTTACGGCATCCGCAATGCGAGTCTTACCTATTTTCAAAAAGAACCAAAGTTTCTTAAGGTAGAAGAAGCTGCGGTGTTGGTAGGAATGTTAAGAGGACTTATTTATGACCCTATCAGGCACCCAAAGGCAGCGATGGACCGAAGAAATACGGTAATAACCAGGATGGTTGATTGTGATCAACATTTTCTTACTGCATCAGAAGCTGAAACTTATAAAGCAAAACCCCTCATCACCAACTATAAAAAAATTGATGAGAACGTGGGCATGGCGCCTTACTTCCGTGCGGTGTTGGGAGATTCTTTAAGGAAATGGTGCAACACGCATAAGAACCCAAAGACCGGCGACAACTTTGATCTCTACCGCGACGGCCTAAAGATCTATACTACCATCAACTCCAAAATGCAGCAATATGCCGAAGAGGCTGTCGCCAAACACATGCCGGTGATACAGAAGAAGCTTGACATGATCATGAAAAAGGACGGAGACAAAACCTGGAAAGGGCATGAAAATATTATTGACAGCGCATTTAGATTTACACAGCGCTGGAAGGATATGAAGGAGGATGAGATACCCGATGAAGAGATCAGGAAATCATTTTATGTGCCGGTGAAGATGAAGGTATTTGCCTGGAATGCAAAGCATGAATTGGATACGGTAATGACGCCTTATGATTCTATCAAATACCATAAGCAGATACTGCAAACCTCATTCGCGTGCATGGATCCGCATACGGGTGAAGTGAAGTGCTGGGTTGGAGGAATAGATTTCAAATGGTTCAAATTCGATCATGTTACTGCGCAACGCCAGGTTGGTTCAACATTCAAACCTTTCCTGTATACTTTGGCAGTGCAGGATGCGGGCTATACACCCGAAACGGAAATGCCAACCGGTTCACTTACGCTGGCAGGCAAAACGTTCACCGGCAATGGCGGAACCCTGGCTTATAACCTTGCCATGTCGAAAAATATTGCGGCCTGGCAACTCGTACAGCAGATCGGTGTAAAGCGCCTTATTGAATTTGCTCATTCCTGTGGTATTAAGGCCAACCTGCCACCCTACTATTCTATTGCACTCGGCGCCGCTGAAATTCCAATGCTGGAAATGTTGCAGGGATACAGCATGTTTCCCAATAAAGGATTGACTGTGGAACCGATATTCATGACGAGGATCGAAGATAAAAGTGGTAACATCCTGGCAGAATTCAGTTCCAACAGCAAGCAAGTAATTAACGAAAGTGATGCATATACAATGGTTACTATGATGCAGGGAGTAATAGCATTCGGAACAGCGTCGAGGGTGATGAGTAATTATCCAATACCAATAGAGAGCGCTGGAAAAACCGGAACCACTAATAACAATGTTGACGGCTGGTTCATTGGCTATACACCCGAACTGCTGGCTGGCACATGGGTAGGATGCGATGATCCGTTTATCAGGATCTATCAAAATACTACAGGCGGTGCGGATATGTCGGCACCCAAATGGGGCATTTTCATGAGTAAGGTTTATGCGGATAAAAGATTGGGTTATGGCAGGCTGAAAGCGTTCGAAAAGCCTTCGAAGATGAATGATGGAACCTTCGATATGAATGATCCCAGGTGGAAATATCTTTTTAATAAAAGCGACAGCACGCCGATCAATGAATATCAATAAGGCCGGGATAATTTAGAAATATTCGCCCGCATCGTAAATAAAAAAAGCCCCTTGCAATCGCAAGGGGCTTCTATTTTCAATTCGATTTTATTAATAATTCCTCAGTTTCATTTCTACCCTTCTGTTCTTAGCACGGCCTGCAACAGTTTTGTTGGTTGCCCTTGGCCTGTCTGGTCCAAAACCTTCAGAGCTGAGGCGACTTTCATCGATACCACCTGTTGTCTTCAACCACTCAGCAACGGCTGCTGCACGGTTTTGAGACAAGGTCATATTCATATCATGCTTACCAGTACTATCGGTGTGGCCTTCGATCGTGAGTTTGAATGTTGGGTTATCTTTCAATATTTGAGCCACTGCCTTCAATGAAGGATCAGAGTTCTTAAGCAGTTTATAGCTTCCTGTTGCGAAGAATACTTTTTCTGCAAGATCACGCATCTTTTTCTGGATCGGATCAGGAATAATAGGACAACCGAAATTAGTAGCAGGACCGGGTTCGTTGATACATTTATCTTCTTCATCATTAACACCATCACCATCTGTATCAGGAATTGGACAACCTTGATAACGTGCATATCCGAATACATCAGGGCATTTATCAACTTCATCATTGATACCGTCTTTATCACGGTCAGGAATTGGGCAACCTTGATAGCGAGCCAATCCTGGAACATCAGGACATTTGTCATCGATATCAGCGATACCATCACCATCCCTATCAGGACAACCTTTCAAAGAAACAAGGCCTGGAGTATCAGGACACCTGTCGGTTGAATCAGGAACATTATCATGATCGCGATCGTATTCAATGACTACTACTACCGGCTCAGGTAATTTAACAACCTCAGGTTCTTTCTTCTTACGAATATTTGCAGCTATGCCAATGCTATGATAAAAATGATAGGCAGTATTTTCAGTAACCGGGATACGGTATTGAGAATTTACAAGTAAAAATGCATCATCAAAGATCCTCACCTGAACGCCCACACCCACGGGTATGATCGCCCCGAAATAGGTCTTGTATTTTGAAGCACCCACACCTGCTGTAAGGAAGGGGTTAAACCAGTATTTGTCAGTAAGTAATTTAAGGTTGGCCGTTGCTACTGCTTCGAGCAAGATATTATTGGCATTTGCTGCCGGTACACCAGGAACAGGATAATCCACAAAGGTCATATTCAGAGAACCAGCAAAATCCAAATGATCACTCAATCCTTCTATATAACTTACCGCGATCCCTGCAGACATTCTGCCAGTCTTATGAAATTGCTTTGATTTGATCACACTGCCCAAACCATTTGCACGTAAATCAGCAGCTGTTTTGAAGTCGGTTAGCGTAAAATGAATCCCAAGGGCCGGACGCTTTTTCCATTCGCCTTGTCCGAAGGAACATACAAACAAACCAAGGGCTAGAAATGATAATAAGATTTTCTTCATAAATGTTAGTTTTCTAAATCGTAACAAAAATAGTCGCTTAGTTTCAAAACATAAAATAATTTACCAACATAATTGGAACTATTATGAGTTGCCAAAAGGACAGTAAAAACACCTTTAATGCTGCAATATAAGGCTTTACAAGCTGTGTTTTGCGGCGATAATCGCCAGATCGACTGTTTAAGTTAGGCAATTCCACCCAAAAAACTAGCCCATTTATCCCCATCGCCCGCTACGAGTGACGAACAGCAATCTGCTATAATTGCTTGTTGGCGAAATATTTTTCCCTCAATACCTTGTCCTCGCTATAGATATCATCATAAAAAACCAGCTTTCCATCCTTTCCTTCGCAGGAAAAATAGCGGATGAACAGGGGTATCTGGCTCTTCACATCTATGCGATGCCGCTCTTTATGGGCCACCCAGTTTCGGATCGAATCGGAATTGTACCGCATCGTGTCGTGCTTCGCTGCATTGGCGCTATCGTTTCGGGCAATGTAGAATGCCAGTTTTTCCCACTCCTGCACCCGCACACAACCATGGCTGAGCGCCCTGGCCCCGTTCTTGAAGAGATAGCGTTGATTGGTATCGTGGAGATACACGTCGTATTTGTTGTTGAAGTTGAATTTCATCACGCCGAGGGCATTGTTGTCACCACTCGCCTGCATCACCTTGAAGGGAATGCCCCTGGAATATTTGCTCCAGTTCACCTCCGCCGCGTTTACCACCTCCCCCTTGCCATTCATTAATTTCAAACCCAGTTTGCTGAGATAGTTTGGATTTTGTTTCAGTTTGGGCAGATAAGATTTTGCGATGATACTCGTGGGCACCGTCCAGGTTGGATAAGTAACCATATCCGTTATTTCACTGGTGAGCAATGGCGTCCTGGTGTCGGGTTTGCCGCAGATGATCTTGGATTGCAAAGCGATCGTATCGTGTTCCATCACCTTCAAATAATAGCCGGGCAAATTGACCCAGATATATCTTTCAGGCATTTTTTCGGGCAATAACTTGTACCGATCCAACGTGATGGCGATGCGTTTGAAGCGCTCCTCGTCGGTGGTATTCAATGTGCGAATGAGTTGGTTGCCTACTTTTCCATCAACCGTGATGCCTTTCTGCTTCTGTATCTTGGTCACCGCCGCTTTCAATTCGGTTGAATCCGGCAAATGGCTATTGACATCCCATACACCCGCTTCTGCCAATCTTTTTTTGAGTAGTTTCATGAAATAGGCGGAATCGTTGGCGTCGCCTTTTTTGTAGGGATAACTTACGTATGTGTACACCCTTCGATCCATGCTATCCACAAAGGACTTGATACCTTTTTTCAATTCCCAATAGCCTTCATGCTTGGGTTGAATTTCATTAAGGATCGCCGTAAATGTTTTCTTCTCTATAAGGCCTTTCAATCTGTCAACATAAAAATTCTCTTGCAGCGAAGTATCTTTTTTTGCGGAAAGACTATCCGGCCTCAGTCGGCCGAGTTTTAGATCCTTTATTATACGCATGAAACCATCAGTCATCAGCAGGTCGGCCCTCGTCCACAATGCAGCATCCATGCGCTTTAGCGAGTCACCATCCAATGTCGTTTTCAGTAAATGAATGTCCTTGAAATGATAGTCAGATGGAAAGAGCCCTTCAAATTCAGCGTTCGCAATAAACTGGTATAAAGAGTCGCCGAGCGGCTGCCATTTTTCTTCCTTGCTCCACGCAGGTGTGTAGTCGGTGGCTTTGTAAAAATCATGAACGATGCTATCCAAAACAAGGCGGGTGCTATCGTCCAATTTACCGTCTTTATCCAATGCACTATTTAGAACGGCCTTGATGTTATCGGCAAGACGGGTATCCATTTCCGCCGGAGTTGAAACGATCTCTTTGTCTTTGGGTTTTTCCGCGCTATTGCAGGAGAAAAGTAATATCCATATCACGAGCAGTGCCAGGTCATGATATGGGTATCGCTTTCGGTACATAAGTCAGGGTAAAATTGTAACTTGAAAATAATATTTTAAACTGAGTATTGGGTCAAAACATTTCAAACAAGATAATGAATCGCCTTCAATTGCTGCTCCTGAGCCTGCCGGTTTTTTTATTAATTCACCTCCCTGCGGCAGCGCAGGATAGTTCGACGAACAAATACGGGTTGAAGATCATCAGCAATGCAGCCGCTTTTAGAAAAAGTATCAGCAATGATCCGTCGAAGGCAATGGTTGACCTCAGCAAGGTCATCCCAAAGCTGGTAGTTGACCTTCGTTATGCCGGAACCAATAATTTCATGAAGGAAAAATTATACCCGCCAGCTGCAGGGGCCTGGTTGCGAAAAGCTGCAGCCGATTCATTGGCGGTAATTCAAAAGGAGTTGGCTGTCTACGGACTTGGGCTAAAGATCTTCGACGCTTATCGCCCTTGGTCGGTAACAGAAAAGATGTGGGAAAAGGTAAAGGATGATCGTTATGCTGCTGACCCAAAAAAAGGAAGTAATCATAACCGCGGTATTGCTGTTGACCTCACGATCGTGGATATCGATTCCAAACTGGAAACGGAGATGGGCACCGGTTTTGACAATTTCAGCGATACTGCACATCATGACTTTAAGCAATTGCCGATGGCCGTGTTGAATCATCGTGCCTTGTTAAAAAGATTAATGGAGAAGCATGGCTTCAAAGCATTGGATACGGAGTGGTGGCATTATAGTTTGGTGGGTGCGGGGGATTTTGAGCTGTTGGATCTGGGGTTTGAGGAGTTGAAAAAAATAAAATTATGACACCGATAGATATTCAGTATAAAACCACCAAACTCATTAAGAAAGGCGAAGCTAGTTTGAGTTCTGAATTTATTGATCTTACAAACTGGATTGAAAGGGAATACGATGTTAAGGTTTTAAACCTTGTTCACGATACTATAGAAAATACCAACCAGCCAAGGTTACGGATAATTTTGGAATATGAAGATGACGCAAAAAAATTAAGCAGTCTCTACGGCTTCGGAACCAGTTATCAGTTAGAAAAATCTGCCCCGTTTATTCAGCTTGTTACGGAAAAATTAATAAGGTCTAACACTGAGAAAATTTGCATAGTCATTACATCATTCGAACGAGCAGCAAAAGAAGAGGCAATATGGGCAATATCTAAAAGTGAAATCGAGACACTTCACTCCGAGATTAACATACCAGAACTTTGGAAAATTCATACAGAAATATTTTGCACTGCTACTTTCTTTCTTTTTACAAATGAACAAGTGCAGCAGTTTTCGCGAAATGGGATGAAGGAATATTTTCAACAGAAATATTTCGAGCTATTAAAACGGCATGATGAATTTGAATATTATCAAAAAGATGAATTTTCTATTGAACTTGAAAGCAAGGAAAACTTTGAAAAAATTTACGAGAATAGTTGGTTTAATTTTGATAGAAGATAACTACATCACAATAACAACATACAATCATGCTCAAAGAACTCCTCCCCACCATCTTCGAACGCGACCTCCGCAAACTCATCGATGAGATCAATCTCTATAAAGACGAAGACAAGCTCTGGTCCATCGCTCCCGGCATCAGCAATAGCGCCGGAAACCTTTGCCTGCACATCATCGGCAACCTTAGCCATTTCATCGGCGCAACACTTGGACACACGGGTTACGTGCGTCGGCGCGATGATGAATTTGCGTTGAAAAACATTCCGCGGCAAGACCTGCTCGTGAACCTGGAGAATACGATCCTGATAGTGAAGAAGACATTCGCTGAATTGAGTGAAGAAGAATTTGAAAAAGATTTTCCCTTGCAGGTATTTGGGAAGCCGGAGAAAACGGATTTTATGTTAGTGCACTTGGCAACCCATCTAGCCTATCATTTGGGGCAGATCAATTATCATCGGAGGATGATCGACCTTCAGTAAGTCTAAAGTAAAATTCAAAAGTAAAAAAGGGGTAGCCTCTTTTGGACCCCGTTTTTGAATTTTGATTTTTTACTTTTAACTTCTCAGAATTCTCGGTATCTTTTGCTCCAACACAAAAAGATCAGCCAGCACCATCGCCGTTACAGCCTCCAAAATAACCGGAACACGCAAAGCGATACAAAGATCATGTCGGCCTTTCACCGAAAAATTCTCCACCTGGTTTGTTTCCCAATTCAACGATTGCTGATCCTTTGGAGTAGAAGAAGTAGGTTTTATTGCAATGCGATAAACGAGTTCGTTTCCATTCGTCAATCCTCCAACAACGCCACCTGCATGATTGGTTTTTGTTTTGCCCGATGCATCGACAATGGCATCATTGTGTTCGCTGCCAAACATTTTTGCAGCAGCAGCACCTGTTCCAAATTCAATTGCACGAACAGCAGGTATGGCAAACACAGCATGGCTGATCAATGATTCAACAGAGTCAAAAAATGGTTCACCTAAACCAACCGGCAGTCCATTTACCCGGCACTCGATGATACCACCAACAGAATCCTTTGCCGCAATAGCTTTTTGCAAACCGGCTTCGATATCTTTCTCGCCTCCTATCTCAAGAATTTCAGAAGTGATGGTAACGCCGAACATCAGTTTCTTTGCCACAACTGCCGCGGCAACCAAACAAACCGTCAACCTTCCGCTATAATGTCCACTGCCCCTGTAATCCTCATGGCCACCTGCTTTTGCATGCGCAACAAAATCCGCATGACCCGGGCGGGGAATATCTCTTTGCTTTTCATAATCGGTGCTGCGGGTGTTGGCATTGTCAAATAAGATCGTGATCGGAGCGCCGGTTGTTTTGCCGTTGAATAGGCCGGTCTTGATGTGTGGGATGTCGGCTTCTTTTCGTGGCGTGGTTCCTTTTGTGCCGCCCTTGCGGCGGTCCAGGTCGGAAAGAAAATCATCGACAGTTAATGGCAATCCCGCCGGACAACCATCGATGGTCAACCCCACGCATTCACCATGCGACTCGCCAAAAATGTGTATGCGGAATATGCGGCCGAAGCTGTTCATTATTTTTTATTTTTCCCACAAAGGCGCAAAGTGCACAAAGTATTTTCCTTTGTGGTCTTAGTGCCTTTGTGGGAAAAGAAATTTAGTTTATTGGTAAAGATACAGATGCTCCAAGCATTTTCAAATCTTCATAAAATGCGGGATAAGATTTCTTAACCGCCTCCGCGCCTTCAATAATCGTTTCGCCACTTGCTTTGAGGGCCGCAACAGCACAAGACATCGCTATCCGGTGATCATGACGCGAATGAACATTTGCTCCAACAACTGATCCTGTTCCTTTTATTATCATCAGGTCATCCTGCAATACGATCTCCACTCCCATTTTCTTAAACTCCTCTTGTAAAGTTAATGCCCGGTTACTTTCTTTATGTAATAAGCGACTTACTCCTTCGATCACAGAATCGCCATTGCAATAAGCAGCCAATGCAACCAGCGGAGGAAAAAGGTCGGGACAATCGGTTGCATTGAAATGAAAGGGTTTATATGAGCCTCTGCCCCCATCCCCTAAAGGGGTGACTGCGATTTCACTTTCCGTAATTGAAAGACTAACTCCCGCCATCGTTAATGCTTGCAATACCGCTCTATCTGCCTGCATGGACGCAACATCCAACCCAGTCACAGTAACGCTTCCGGCGATCGCCCCGGCAACCAACAAAAAAGCTGCACCGCTCCAATCGCTTTCTACTTCCATTTTAAGCGGAGTCGGGACCCGCACCAAATCCAAACCGAAGAGGGGGTTCGGCCGGATTAAAAAACGCTCATAATCATCATTCTCCACCTTATATCCAAAATCCCCCATCATCTTCAAAGTAAGGTCGATATACGGTTTACTCTTAAGATTATTAACGTTGATGGTCACTTGTTCCGTCGCAGCTGCCGCAAACGCGATCAACAACCCTGTTAAAAACTGGGAACTCAAAGAACCATCGATAGAAATATCTTTTGGGCGCAATGGTCCTTTGATCTTTAACGGCAATTTGCCATGGTTAGATTCAATGGCAACTCCCAGTTGTGGAAATATCTCATCAAAAAATTCCAGCGGGCGATTCAACAAACTGCCTTCCCCATCGATCGTGATCTCTTTTGAAGACAACGCGGCAATGGGAGCAAACATTCTTATTCCCAATCCGCTCTCGCCACAATTTATCGATGTATCGACCGGATTAACACCAATGCTACGCACTTGCAATTCACCCATCTTCATTTCGATCTTCGCACCTAAGCTTTGTATCATCTCAATCGCTGCAAGATCATCATTGCTCTTACCAGGATTGCCGAGAATGGTTGTGCCATCACGCAGCAATGCCAGCGCACAGGCCCGCTGCATGGCGCTTTTGCTGGCAGGCGCTACAATCGCACCCCGTATCAACGATGGCTGAATGATGGCCCTCACTACAATATTTCTTTTAAATGTTTGTGCAATTCGCTCAATGCGATGGGATGTATGATACCATTGCCGATCTTATCAATAAGAATGTAATTCACCGAATCGCCGGCTCTTTTTTTATCCATCTTTAACACCTCAAAAATTTTTTCGTAATCGGTCTCCAGGTCAACCGGCAGATGGTATCTTGATAAAAGCAATATCACTTTTTTTGCTTCATCAAAATGCAGACCGGCGAGCTGCTCCGATAAATTACAAGCAGCAGCCATGCCGATGCTTATTGCATGTCCGTGTGGAAGTTGATGCAGGTTTTCAATCGCATGCCCAACGGTATGGCCGAAGTTCAATAATTTTCTTTCGCCTTTTTCAAACTCATCTCTTGCAACGATATTCGTTTTGATGCTTACATTCTTTTCGATCAGATCCGCTATCAATGTTTCATCCGCCTGGAAATCGTGTAAAGAATATCTTTCCAATGTTGCAAACATCAAAGCGTCTTTTATACATGCGTGTTTGATGATCTCTGCAAAACCATTCACCCATTGCTCAACAGGCAATGTTTTTAAAAAAGAATAATCATAAAATATGAAGTTGGGTTGACGAATCGTGCCCACCATGTTTTTATAAACGCCTACATCAACGCCGTTCTTTCCGCCGATCACTGCATCCACCATACACAATATGGACGTGGGTATCAGCCCAAACGCCACCCCACGCATATACACCGACGCCACATAACCCGTGATATCCGTGACCACGCCTCCACCTACGCCAACCAGAAAACTATCCTTAGCGGCTTCCAGTTTGATCAACTCGCCAATGATATGGTCAACAGTTTGCTGATTTTTATTTTGCTCCCCCGCCGCGATCCTTATCACACGCCATCCCGAAAACTTTTCTGCATGAAGCGAATAAAGATTTTCATCGGTGATGATGACCACATTTTCCTTTGGAACGATCTGTTCCAGGTAAGAAAATTCAGCATCAAAGTAGAAGGATACTTTTTTTTCGGAGAAGGACTGTTCGGTTGTATGCATAAAATATTAGGAGTTCATTATTTTATTCTGATGATTGATACTTTCCAAATGCACGGCATCAAAATACTTGGTGACAAATTCTTTGCTCAACCCGAGCAGCTCTCCTTTGATGAAGGCCCGCTCCAGTATATCGTTCCAGCGATTCGTTTGCAGGATGGTGATGTTATTTTCTTTTTTATAAGAACCGATCTTATCGGCGATCTTCATTCTTTGTCCGAGTAAGGTAAGCAGCTCATCATCCACCTGGTTGATCTGTTCACGCAATGTAGCAAGAATGGTGATGAATTCCTTTTCGTTGCTGGTCTCAAAGCGCCAAACCAATGCATCCAGCATTTCCGCCAACCTTTCCGGTGTGATCTGCTGTTTAGCATCGCTCCAGGCATTGTCGGGATCGATATGGCTTTCGATCATTAGTCCGCCGAAATCAAGATCGATACTTTTTTGTGCTACCTGTTGCAATAATGTTCTGTTGCCACAAATATGCGAAGGATCGCAGATCAGCAACATGCCCGGAAACCTGCGTTTCATTTCGATCGGCAAGTGCCACATGGGCGCATTGCGGTATTCGGTATTACCATAACTCGAGAAGCCGCGGTGGATCATTCCCATTTGCGTTATACCCACTTTTTGCAATCTTTCGATACCTCCGCTCCACAGTTCGAGATCGGGGTGAACGGGATTTTTTATGAGCACAGGGATATCAACTCCACGTAATGCCTCCGCCACTTCCTGTACGCTAAATGGATTCACGGTTGTTCTTGCACCGATCCAAAGTACATCAACATCAAATTGCAGGGCATCCTGCACGTGTTTTGCCGTAGCTACCTCAACGGTGATGGGTAGCCCGGTAAGTTTTTTTGCCTGTAGCAGCCATGGCAATCCTTTTGTACCAATACCTTCAAATAGCCCGGGTTTGGTACGTGGCTTCCAAATGCCGGCACGAAGCATATCCACCTTCCCCGTTTTCGCCAGTCGTGTGGCGGTTTCCAGCACCTGCTCTTCCGTTTCGGCACTGCATGGCCCGCTGATGATCAGCGGACGTTTGTTCCATTTTTCCTGTACTGTTTCTTTCATTGTTCCTGGTTGCGCTTGCATTGTAAATATAATTTTTTGTTACTGTAATGTTGATTATTAGGAAGTGGTAAGAGGCTAGTGGGATTCTAACTCGTAGTTTCCCACTTGCTACTCGCCACTTCCCACTCACATTTCGTCATCTCAAACTTTATCTCCCCCTTCCCATGCACACCCACTTCCTTCCATCCCTGCAATCTGTAAAATTTTTCTGCACGGCTATTAGGAGCAGTTCCCAACCATATTGTTTCTTTGGTTTGATCGAAATACCAATCGAGCATGAGCCGGTGCAATCTTTTTCCAATGCCCTTTGCTTCATGATCCGGGTGCATAAATAGTGCCCAGATATTGTGATCCACCAGGTCTGCGATCGCAAAGCCAACGATCTCGCCATCTATTTCGCAAACCCATCCTTTTCCTCTCTTGGTTATGAAATCTTCCACATCGCTATCGGGAACAAGCGCAGGATCGGAGAGCATGTTTTCCTTGACGGAGTTGCGCACTACCTGTATTTGTTTGATATCTGCTATTTGTGCTTCCCTGAAGATCATTTTAGTATCCTTTTGATTTTATTCGCATTTTGTATCAGCTCGGTCAAATATTCATAGTTCTCTTTCTCCAAACAACTCTTGAATTTTCTTAACTGCGAAATATGTTCGTTCAGTACGTCGAGCACATTGTCCTTGTTTTGCATGAAGATCGGCACCCACATGTCAGGATTACTTTTTGCCAACCGCACCGTGCTCTCAAACCCGCCACTGGCGAGTTCAAAGATGGCGTCTTCTTCTTTTTCTTTTTCCAGTACGGTAAGCGATAAAGCATAGGACGCAACGTGTGAGATATGGCTCACGTAGGCCGCGTGCACATCATGCGATGCCGCATCCATATAAACCAATCTCATCCCAATAGTTGTGTACAATCGTTCCACTAATGCTACCGCGTCTGCATCGCTGTTCTCTTTATCACAAATAACCGCCACACGGGTTTTGAATGCATCTTTCACTACGGCTTCCGGTCCACTTTTTTCGGTACCCCACATTGGGTGCGTGGCTACAAATCTTTTTCTGTGAGCACTTTTCGCAACGGCATCGCAGATCATTTTCTTTGTCGAGCCCACATCCATCACTACCTGGTTACCAATTTTTTCCATCAGCGCCGGCAGCAATTTCAAGGTTGCATCAACCGGTATGGCGATAATGATCAATTCCGTTTGGGCAATAGCGTCTTCCAGCAACATGGCATCATCTATCCAGCCAAGTTCCTTTGCCTTGCTGAGGTTTTGCGGATCATTGTCAACGCCGATGATCCTTTTCGCAAAACCCGTTTCCTTCAATCGGTATGCCATTGAGCAACCGATGAGTCCTGTTCCGATAATGGTTACGTTCATATAAGTAAATAAAAATCCCCCGGCTCTTCCGGGCCGGGGGTCGTTTATGTTAATGCTTTAGATCGTTAGTTTTTAACAAAAATATTCCGGCCATCATTACGATAGTAATAAAAATAAAGCCAGCTATATGTATTGTTCTTTGTCATTCCAAAACAAAAATAGGGAACTGTGTTCAATTTTCGCAAAAAAGATTTCACGCAAAGGCGCAAAGATCAATACAAAAGACGCGAAGATATCTTGGCAACTTTGCGCTCACTTAGCGCCTTTGCGGGGAGTATTTCATAAAAAATGCCCCTCTTAAGAATAAGAGGGGCTTCAACGATTGCTTGCCATATGAAAAATCTTTATATCGAACCAGTCGTCATCTTCAGCAATCGGGTAACTGGTGATTAATTACTTTTTCTTCATTGTATCGATAGTAGTCGTCGTCTTAACAGTAGTGTCTTTAACTACCATTGCAGTGTCTTTAGTAACTACGGTTGTAGTGTCACTTGATTTTTTTTCGTCAACTTTTTTATCGCTGTCATTGTTACAAGCTACGAAAGCTACAGATACAACCGCGAATGCTAAGATTGCTTTTTTCATTTTGTTTTGTTTAAATTTTAAAATTATAATTTGATATTTATACCCAGATCGACGAAAGGTAACCCCTCAATAACAATTATTTTAAAAAAAAGGCGGGTTACCAATGTTACATAACCGTATTAATACTACACAGGGTGAGTAATTTAGAACAAGAAAAGCTGTTACTGCAGGGTTTGGCCCTGAATGAGAGGCAGTCAATTGAGACCATTTATCGCGAGAATTACCCTGTAATTCAAGCATTTATACTCAATAACAGTGGTGACCCGGACGAGGCGAAGGACATTTTCCAGGAGGCAATGATCGTGTTGTTTGAAAAAGCCAGTTCGGGAACTTTTGAACTGAATTGCCAGTTAAAAACCTATCTCTACTCCGTTTGCAGGAGGCTTTGGCTGAAGCGGCTACAGCAAATGCAAAGGTTCGGCAGTCAATTGGACCATGGAGAAGAGACCGTAACCGTGGAAGAAGACATTGAGGTGCACGAAAAGCGGAATGCGGATTTCATGATCATGGAAAACGCATTGAAAAAGATCGGCGAACCCTGTAAAAGCCTGCTTGATGCTTATTACATGCAAAAAAAGCACATGCAGGAGATAGCAAAGGATTTTGGATACACAAACGCCGATAACGCAAAGACACAGAAATATAAGTGCCTGGTAAGATTGAAGAAACTATTTTTCGCACAATTTAAAAATGCATAGGATGGACGATATTTTACTCATAGAAGCAGTTGAAAGATATCTCAGGAATGAGATGTCTGCTGAAGAAAGGGCTTTCTTCGAAAACCTGCGCAAAACAAATCCTGAGATCGATCAGGCCGTTGTGGAGCATAGCTTTTTGTTGAACGAGCTGGATAGGCATGCGGCTATCAAGGCTTATAAGCACTCTTTATACGAGACAGAAAATAAACTGACTGAGGAAGGCGTGATCAGCAAGCCAAAATTGACGGGTAAGGCGAAAGTGGTTTATTTCTGGAAAAAATATAAGCGGAACATTGCAGTGGCAGCTTGTATCGCGGGATTTATTTCATTGACTACTGCAGGCTTGATAGTTTCTTACACTAAGCAAGTGAACGAATCAAACAAAGAAGATCTTGTTGCAGTTATTAAAGAAGTTAAAGACACAAAAAAGGCAGTCGAAGGCTTTATGAGTTCCGACAAAGCGCCAAAAATATTTCCAATAACTCCGACTACGGATTTTAGAGCTACAGGTTTTTTGATAGATGGCAAGGGTTATCTGGTTACCAATGCGCACGTAGTGAACAGGCTTAAAACTATTTATGTAGAGAACAATAAGGGCGAATATTTCCACGCCGTTTCTTTATATGCTGATAATACTGCTGATGTGGCTATCTTAAAAATAACTGACACAGCATTCAAAACAGTATTAAATCTTCCATATAGTATAAGAAAGACCAACGTCGACCTGGCGGAACAACTATTCACACTCGGTTTTCCAAGAAATGAAATTGTTTATGGTGAAGGATATTTGAGCGCCAAATCCGGTAACGACGGGGATTCTACAGCCTATCAGCTTACGGTGTCAGTAAATCCTGGAAATAGTGGAGGACCTGTTCTAAACAAGAATGGTGAAGTGATCGGCATCATTACGAGCAAGCAAAAAAATGCAGATGGCGTAGTTTATGCCGCCAAATCTCTGAACATTTATAAACTGCTTGAAGCGATTAAAAAAGATAACGATACCACCAATATTAAAGTCCCCAATAACACCGGGCTTAAAGGTTTAGATAGAACTGCACAGGTGAAGAAAATGGAAGAGTTTGTGTATATGGTGGTAGGAAACTAAAGTTAAAAGTCAAAATTAAAAAACCCAAAAGTGGAGATGCCTTCGATTTAGATGGCCCTACTTTTGGGTTTTTGCTTTTAACTTTTGACTTCTTTTATTTCCACAACGAAGAAGGGTACTCCTCCGCAGCCACAAGCTTATCAATGCTCGCCTGCACCCCCGGCGCATCTTCTTTATAAGTAACTCCAAACCACTGCGCCGATGTAGGAATTACTTTAATACTATTAGACGGATCTTTTATAAA
>Ga0070682_100000175_pt1 | contig 47814 bp, 46 predicted proteins | sample KBSC63LmetaG_FD_64668 | JGI IMG/M metagenome (GOLD analysis project Ga0070682, IMG submission 64668) | Corn rhizosphere microbial communities from Kellogg Biological Station, Michigan, USA - KBS C6-3L metaG | ecosystem: Host-associated > Plants > Roots > Rhizosphere | place: USA: Michigan...
ACATCCGTCTGGGACAGGAAGAAGGCGCTACTCTGCTTGCAGGTGGTGAAGGCAAACCGGAAGGCTTTGAAAATGGTAATTTTGTCAAGGCAACCATTTTCACGAATGTTCGTAATGATATGCGTATTGCTCAGGAAGAGATTTTCGGACCTGTGTTGTCTATTATTCCTTATACTAATGAAGAGGAAGCGGTTGCTATTGCGAATGACACTACTTATGGGCTGGCAGCTTACATCAGTTCTTCTGACAAAGAGCATGCAGAACGTATTGCAGCACAGATTGATGCCGGAAGAATATGCATCAACGGGTTTTCACATGATCCTTACGCTCCTTTCGGTGGTTTTAAGCAAAGTGGTATCGGCCGTGAGTATGGTGTATTCGGATTGGAGGCTTATCTGGAACCTAAGACCATTCTTGCCTGATCGTAAAATCCTCAAAGTCTGTGATTAGCGGACTTTGAGGATTTAATCAATAGGTAATTCATCATTGATCCTAAAAAAGTTTTGTAAGTTTGAAAAAGAATCCATCAGAAAAACCGTCTGAGCCATGAGCGAAAATAATATTCCCTTACCTATCAATTACTCCTGTCATTTTTCAGAATTCAGGGAAGGAGAACAGTTTGCAAGAATCCATAGTTTGGGGCTGGTCCTTTCCGGGGAAATGGAACTGAATGACGGAATCACAAAGACAATATTTAAAGAAGGTGAACTTTATTCTGCCAGAAAAAACCGTCTTCTGAAGTTTGCAAAATACCCACCTAAAAATGGGGAGATAAGAACGGTAACCATCTATTTTGATGAAGCTATCTTACGTGATTTCAGCCGTGAATATGGTTATCAGGCAGAGAAGAAAGACAATACTCCGGCTTTTATAAAACCGGATCAAAAGGCATTAACTTCTTTTATGTATTCTTTACTTGCGTATGAAGAGCTTCCTGCTTCTACAGAACTTCTGCGACTCAAACAGAAAGAAGCATTACTTCTGATGCTGAGCGATGATCCGGGTCTTAAGGATATTTTATTTGATTTCTCTGAGCCTTACAAAATAGATATTGAAGCTTTTATGAACAAAAACTTTCATTTCAATGTCAATGTAGAGCGGTTTGCTTATTTGACCGGGAGAAGTCTGTCTGCCTTTAAAAGAGATTTTCAAAAGATATTTGGGATACCTCCAAGACAATGGCTGCAGCTTAGACGATTAAAAGAAGCTCATTTTCTGCTTACTCAAAAAGGGAGATCGGTTTCTGATATTTATCTGGATCTGGGCTTTGAAAATTTATCTCATTTTTCCTTCGCATTTAAAAAGCAGTTTGGCTATCCGCCGAGTTCATTACAGGTAAAATAACTCAGACTTCATCTAAAAACACATATCTGAAAGCGAGGATCACTAAAATAACAGATCGTGCCATGAAAATCATAACACGATCTGAATTATTGAATCTAATTATTTTAAAGTTTTTTAAAGTGCATATTCTACGGAAGCTTCTTTAGCGGCTGCCACCATTGCTATCAAAGCTTTTTCTGTTTCTTCCCAGTGTCTTGTTTTCAGCCCGCAGTCAGGATTTACCCAAAGCTGATTGGCAGGAATAACGTTCTGGGCTTTTCTCAACAATTCAATCATTTCTTCTTTGGACGGAACTCTTGGGGAATGGATATCGTATACACCCGGGCCGATTTCGTTCGGATATCTGAAGTCTGCAAAAGCATTCAGCAGTTCCATCTGGGAACGGGAACATTCTATGGTAATCACATCTGCATCCATATCGGCAATATTTTCAATAATATCATTGAATTCCGAATAGCACATATGGGTATGAATCTGTGTAGCATCTTCCACTCCGCTTGCTGAAATTCTGAAAGCTTCTACAGCCCATTTCAGGTAATTCTGCCAGTCTGTTTTTCGTAATGGAAGCCCTTCTCTTATTGCAGGCTCATCAATCTGAATGATTCTGATTCCAGCTTTTTCAAGATCCACAACTTCATCTCGGATGGCCAGAGCAATCTGCTTACAAGTCTCGGAACGAGGCTGATCGTCACGCACAAATGACCATTGTAAAATTGTAACGGGGCCTGTAAGCATTCCTTTTACCCATTTTTCAGTCTGGGATTGTGCATATTGAGACCAATATACCGTCATCGGAGTTGGGCGGGAAACATCACCGAAGATTACAGGAGGTTTTACACAACGGCTTCCATAGCTCTGTACCCAGCCATTTTTCGTAAATACAAAGCCTTCCAGTTGTTCCCCGAAATATTCCACCATATCGTTACGTTCGAATTCCCCGTGAACCAATACATCTATTCCTATTTCTTCCTGCCAGTTGATGGTTCTCTGGGTTTCTTCTTTCAGTAAAGTATCATACTGCTCTGCCGTCAATTCTCCTTTCTTGAATTTTGCTCTCCAGCTTCTTACCTCTGTGGTCTGTGGAAATGACCCGATGGTTGTTGTTGGAAATAAAGGAAGCTGAAGGACTTTCTGCTGTTCTTCTTTACGGATTTTGAAGGTATTTGTTCTTTGTGCATCTTTTTCAGTAACAGCATTTGCTCTTTGCTTTACCTCATCGTTATGAATAAGCGAGGATGTTCTTCTACTTGCAATTGCTTTTTTATTTTCTTCAAAAGAGGCAAGAATCTGTTCATTTCCTGTTCCGGATGCCAGTTCTTTAAGCGTTACAACTTCTGCCACTTTCTGTTTGGCAAAAGCCAGCCAGTTTTTAATTTCCGGATTAAGAGTGGTTTCAAAATCCAGATCACACGGTGAATGAAGTAATGAAGAAGAAGGGGCGATTAAAACTCTTTCAGATCCCAATTTCTCAACTGCTTTTCTGATGAAAGACAAAGATTTTTCAAAATCATTTTTCCAGATATTTCTTCCGTCAACTACTCCTAATGAAAGGCTTAAGCTTTCCGGAATACCATTCAGGATTTCATCCAACTGTTCCGGGTTTCTTACAAGATCCAGGTGCAATACATTCACAGGTAGTGATGCCGCAAGTGATTCGTTATCATTTAATCCTTCAAAATAAGTAGCCACAATGAATTTCAGTTTCGGGAAACGTTTTCTTATTTCGGTGTAAACAAAATAATAGGTTTCTTTGGCTTTCTCCGTCAAATCCAACGCTAGAAAAGGTTCATCAAACTGAATCCATTCTGCTCCCTGCTCCTGAAGTTTGGTTAAAATCTCAGTATATACGGAAAGAAGATTTCCAGCCAGATCCAGCTTATCAAATCCTTCTTCTTTTTCTTTTCCTAACAGCAGATAAGAAACCAGCCCGATAATTACCGGTTTTGCATTGATTCCCGCTTGTTTTGCTCCTGCAAATTCATTGAAAATTTTATCTGAACTCAGTTTAAACTGCTGATTTTTATAAAACTCGGGAACGATATAATGATAATTGGTATCAAACCATTTTGTCATTTCCATTGCAGTGATATCCAATCCTTCTTTCTGGTATCCTCTTGCCATAGCAAAGTAAAGATCCAGCTCAGAGTTGTTTTTTTTAAGCACTACTTCATGATAACGTGTAGGAATTGCTCCCACCACAAGGCTCATATCCAATACCTGATCATAGTATGAAAAATCATTACACGGAATTAGGTCTATTCCTGCTTCTTTCTGAATGTTCCAGTTTTGGTTACAGATTGTTCTGCCTGTATTCAGAAGTTCTTCCAAAAGGATTTTACCTGACCAATATTGCTCGCAGGCTTTTTTGAGTTCTCTTTTGCTACCAATACGCGGATAGCCCAGAATGTGAGTTTGCATTTTTAAACTTTTTAATTAAACTTAATGGTAAAGTCCTTTTAAAATGCTTCGGAATGTTTTACGGATAAAAATTTCAGGGATCACGATATAACAAACAATACAACTTCCCTCACAGAGAAAATGTATACATCCGATATATCATCTGTATGACCCAAAAGCTTCAGACCGCGAAAGCATTGTCAATTCAGTAAAGGCAGGTCTCCTGACTTGTAACAGTTTCCGTCATCCTTCCCGCTTTTGGCAGTGGATATGCAAGGACAGAAACCTTTGGCATGTTACTTACAGTTGCGCGACAGCTCGTGATTCTCACACGATTCCCTATTAATCTACGCTAAGTAAAACCTTTCCTGTTTGATGAAGTATCTCTAAGGAACTGTACTTTTAACAATGACGATGATCATCATTAAAAGTTTTTAATTTTGTGTAAAATTAACAATACAGAATAAACATACAATAAAATACAATTAATTAAGCAAAATAATCTTTTAAAAACATCAATAAAAGCATATAATTCTGTACATTTGACTATTTTTATAATCTAAAAGAATATTATTCTGTGGAACAACTTGATGATAAGGATGTACAGCTGCTGAGGCTGCTCCAGAAAAATGCAAAACTGACCGTTAAAGAGCTTGCAAAGGAAGTGAACCTCTCCACTTCACCGGTTTTTGAAAGGGTAAAAAGATTGGAACAGGAAGGATTTGTGAAAAGATATGCTGCTGTTCTTGATGCTGAAAAGCTCAACCGTGGGTTTACAGTTTTTTGCCAGATCAAGCTGAAAATTCATGACAGATCTGTAGGCTATGATTTTGTAAAAGAAATTTTAGAAATTGAAGAAGTAGCGGAATGCTACAATATTTCCGGAGATTTTGATTTCCTTCTGAAAGTTCAGGTACGGGATATGAAACATTATCAGGATTTTGTGTTTAACAAACTGGGATCTGTAGATTCTATCGGGAGTACCCACAGTACATTTGTCATGGCTGAGGTGAAAAACAATCATGGACTGACCATTTAAATAATGGAAAAACAGAGAATTGAAAATGGAAGATGATACTTAAATTAAACCATGTTATTTTCAATTCTCTGCCTTCCTGTTTATTAGTTTCCTTTAAAGTCCGGGCTTCTTTTTTCCATGAATGCCCCGATTCCTTCATTGTGATCTTCTGTGGTAAACAATTCCCCAAATAAAGCGGCTTCCTGCTTCAATCCGTCTGTGATATGCAGTTCAAATCCGGTATTTAGCGATTGTTTCGCTTTTGCAACGGCTACAGGTCCTCTTGCAGCAATTGTTTCTGCCAATTTTTGAGCTTCGTTCAGCAACTCTTCGGGAGCGAAAACATGATTGACAAAACCAAAGTCTTTACAGGTCTCCGCGGAATAAAATTCTCCGGAGAAAACCATTTCCCTTGCTTTGTATAATCCAATAGCTCTCGGAAGACGCTGGGTTCCGCCAAAACAAGGCAATAATCCTAATGTCACTTCAGGGAGCCCAAATTTTGCTTTTCCACTGGCCAGAATAATATCACAGGATAATGCAAGTTCGCAACCTCCTCCCAACGCAAAGCCATTTACAGCGGCTATCACCGCAAACGGAAGCTCTTCAATAGCGTTAAAAGCCGTCTGCGCAGCAATTGAAAACGCCTCTGCTTCTTCGGGAGTCATCTGCTGCATCGCTTTAATATCAGCCCCTGCAACAAAAGCTTTTTCTCCGGAACCGGTAATGATTAATACTCTGATATTTTTATCTGATTTTACCTGGTTAGCAAATGATTTCAGCTCCTTTAAAACCTGTTCATTCAAAGCATTTAAGGCCTGCGGACGGTTAATCGTCAGTGTTCCGATGTGACCGTTTTGTTGATATAGTAATGTTTCAAAAGTCATTTTTAGTTGATAGTTGATAGTTGATAGTTGATAGTTGATAGTTGATAGTTGAAAATTATTAAAAAGTGTTCACAGACAGTATTTTATATTCTGTTCAAATTTTTAAAGGTCTCTGTTTAGAAATTGAATAATACTTGAAAAGTCTGTTTTTCCGTTTCCTGATTCGCTCCACATTCTGTATAAATTCAATGCCGTATTGCCGAGAGGTGTGGATGTTTTGGTTTCCAATCCCGCTTCTGCAGCAAGGCCCAGATCTTTTGTCATCAGGTCTACTGCAAAACCTCCGGAATAATTACGGGAAGCCGGAGCATTTTCCATCACACCCGGATAAGGATTATACACATCTAAAGACCAGTTTTTTCCGGAACTCTTCTGCATAATCTCACTTAAAATCTGAGGATTAAGACCATGTTTCACCCCAAGATTGATGGCTTCTGAAGTTCCGATCATATGAATGGCCAGCAGCATATTATTGCATATCTTGGCAACCTGTCCCGCCCCGGATTCTCCCGCATGGAATATATTCTGTCCCATACACTTGAGTATCGGCCGGGCTTTTTCATAGTCTTCCTGTTTACCACCAACAATAAAAGTGAGTGTCCCTGCCTGAGCTCCGGCAGTTCCTCCGGAAACAGGTGCATCTATCATCCTGCAGCCTTTTGAAACAGCAAGTTCAGCAACTGTACGGGCTGTAACTGCATCAATAGTACTGCTGTCAATCAATAATGTGTTTGGTTTCAGACTGCTTATAAACTCTTCTGAATAAAGATCAGCTACGTGTTTTCCTGAAGGCAGCATCGAAATCACAACATCTGCGTCCTTAGAGGCTGCTACAGCAGATTCGGCAGTCTGCCCTCCTTCTGAAACCGGTATTTTCAAAGCTTCTTCTGAAAGATCAAAGCCTATCACATGATGGCCTTTTTTGATCAGGTTAACGGCCATTGGACCACCCATATTTCCTAATCCTATGAATGCTATATTTGACATAATTTCTTAGTTTAAAGTTTAAAGTTGAGCGTTCAAAGCGTAATACTTAAATCTCCATTCTCAATTTTTCATTCTCCATTTTCAGTTCTTTAAAATAGGAATCTATCCATTCTTCTGTAATATCTTCCCATGTTGCGGGATGCCATTTCGGAGACATATCTTTGTCTACTAATAATGCTCTTACTCCTTCTGCAAAATCAGGGTGAATGCAGCATTGGCAGGATAGATTCAGTTCAGATTGAAAAACCTCCTCAAGGCTTAAATCTTTACCTTGTTTCAGTTGTCTGAAAATAATGTGCGCTGAACTTGGAGATCCGGCTTCAAAGCTTTTCACACCGTTATTGATCCATTCGTCTTTATCATTATAGCTGACTAATACTTTCCTGAAATTTTCCAGAGAATCTACGCCTTCAAACTGTCTGATAAAAGATTCATGTAATGCTGCCTGAGACTGAGGAATAATGACCTCTTTTGAAATATTTTCCAGGATATTAGAAACGGTTTTATGAGAGGTTCCATTCCAATCTGCCTGCTGAAGGGAATTCAGAATAGTTTCTTTTGAAGAGGATTCTATATAATAATCTGCCAATCCTAAGAATTTACAATCTGCACCATCCAATCTTGCGCCTGTTAATCCTAAATAAACGCCATAAGCAGAAGGCATTTTATTCAAAAACCAGGTTCCTCCTACATCTGGATACAGACCAATTGTAATTTCGGGCATTGCCAGTTTACTTTTTTCTGTAACGATGCGGTGTGAGGCACCCACCATCAGACCAATTCCACCTCCCATGACGATTCCGTGGCCCCAGACGATGACAGGTTTTGGATAGGTATGGATGGCATAGTCTACTTCGTATTCTTTTGAGAAGAAGTCGAAACAATCCTGTGGAACTTTTGTATCGTCTATTGCACGCTGTGCAATAATAGCATCATGTAACTTTCTCACATCACCTCCTGCACATAATGCTTTTTCTCCGGCTCCCTGAAGGAATATACAGGCTACTTCATCAGAGGTTTTCCAGTCTTCCAAAACGGCTTTCAGTTCTTCTATCATTTCCAATGACAGCGAATTGAGGGTTTTCTCAGAATTCAGGGTAATAATTCCGACCTTATTTTTTATTTCTGTTATAATTACACTCATGGTATTTAATTAAAAATTGAGAGTTGAAAATTGAAATTTATTATTTAAAAGTTATCTAAACTTTATACAACCACAAAAGTCACAAAAGTTTTTATTTTAAAATACTTTAATTCCCTTAAGTAAGTTTAAAATGATGCCGCAGAAAAGCTCACATAAGATGAAAATCAAAGATTCTACAGTAATGAAAAATCTGTTATCATCTTATTTGTAAAGTAGCTCCTTCTTCAAGGATCTTTCTTGAAATAACGAGTTTCATAATTTCATTAGTTCCTTCTACAACCTGATGTACTCTGGCATCACGCATCAGTCTTTCAACCGGGAAATCCTGTGTACAGCCATAGCCGCCTAAGATCTGCAGGGCCTCGTTGCAGATATTAAAACTCATATCTGTAGCCAGTCTTTTCGCCATTGCACAATAAGTAGTGGCATTGGGATCTTTGGAATCAAGTTTGAATGCTGCCAGCTGTACCATTTGACGGGCTGCAACCAATTCTGTCACCATATCTGCAATTTTAAACTGAAGAGATTGAAACTGGGCCAATGATTTCCCGAACTGCTGCCGCTCATGCATATAGCGCTGAGCCTGATTAATTGCTCCCTGTGCTGCTCCTACAGAACAGGTTCCAATGTTGATACGGCCTCCGTCCAATCCTTTCAGAGCGATTTTAAATCCTTCCCCTAATCTACCTAAAAGATATTTCTCTTCTACCTCCACATGATCTAAAAACACAAATCGGGTCGGCTGCGTATTCCAGCCCAGTTTTTTTTCTTTTTCTCCAAAACTGATTCCCGGAGTATCGGCATGTACTACAAATGCACTGATTCCTTTGGTACCGGATTCCCCCGTGCGGGCCATGACAATTAATATATCACTTTCACCTGCTCCGGAGATAAACGCTTTGGTTCCATTAATAATATATTTGTTCCCTTTTTTTACAGCAGTCGTTTTCAGGCCTGCTGCATCTGAGCCTGAACCTGGTTCGGTAAGGCAATAGGAGCCTAAAAGTTTACCTGATGCAAGATCCGGACATACGTTTTTTCTGATTTCATCATTTCCAAATTCATCAGTCATCCATGAAACCATATTGTGTATGGTAATATAGGCCGTGGTGGAAGGACATGCTGCTGCCAGTTCTTCAAATATAATGGCAGCATCCAGTCGTGATAGTCCCAGTCCTCCGGCTTCTTCACTGGTATATACACCGCAGAAACCCAATTCTCCGGCCTTAACAATAGCTTCTTTGGGAAATTTCTTTTCAGCATCCCATTCTGAAGCATATGGAAACAGCTCTTTTTCAGCAAACTTTCTCGCGGCATCCTGAAATGCCAGCTGATCTTCATTGAGGTTAAACTCCATAGTATTGAATTGAAAATTTATTTGAATTGAGAATGAATAATTGAACGTAAAAAGTGAATATTGAGAAGTAGAAACCTTTTCAATGATCTGCTTTCCTTTATTTTAAGCTGATGGTCATATTCACATTTCCTCCCGGCACATCTTCTTCAAACCAACGGGCAGTAATGGTCTTGGTTTCGGTATAGAAACGAACGCCTTGTTTTCCATAAGAATGCAGATCGCCAAAGAATGATTTCCTCCATCCTGTAAAAGAGAAAAACGGTAGTGGAACAGGAATCGGAAGGTTAACTCCAATCTGACCTACTTCAATCTCATGCTGGAATTTTCTTGCAGCAGCTCCGGAATTGGTGAAAATTGAGGTTCCGTTTCCGTATGGGTTTTCATTAATAATTCTAATCGCTTCATCTAATGTTTCGGCCTTTAATAACAGCAATGCCGGCCCGAAAATTTCTTCTTTGTAGATGTCCATATCCACAGAAACATTATTAAATAAGGTAGGTCCTACAAAATAACCGCTTTCATAGCCTTCTACAGTACAGTTGCTTCCATCTAACAGAACTTCTGCTCCCTGATCGTAAGCACTTTTAATCAATCTTAACACTTTATCTTTGGATTGTTGATTGATTAACGGACCAAATGCAGCAGATTCATCAGACCAAACTCCTGGTTTGATTGTACTTAAGGCCATTTTAATATCTTCTACCCAGTTTTGGGCCTCTCCTACCAATACTGCAACACTGATCGCCATACAACGCTGGCCTGCAGCACCACAGGAAGCTCCCACCAGATTATTGATTACCTGACTTTTATTAGCATCCGGCATGACCACCATATGATTTTTAGCACCGCCAAAAGCCTGAACTCTTTTCAAATTATCGGTTCCGGTACGGTAAACATGTTCTGCAACCGGTACAGAGCCTACAAATGAAATAGCTCTGATATCAGCATGATTCAAAATATGGTTTACCTGATCTTTGGTACCATGAACAATATTTAAAACACCTTTAGGAAAACCTGCCTCCAAAAACAGCTCTGCCATTTTCATGGAGGTCATAGGAGTCTGCTCGGAAGGTTTTAAAATAAAGGTATTACCGCATGCTATCGCCATAGGAAACATCCACAAAGGAATCATGGCCGGAAAGTTGAAAGGAGTAATTCCTGCACAGACCCCAAGAGGCTGAATGTAACTGTAAGTGTCTACTCCTCTTGCAACGTTCTCTACCGTTTCCCCCATCATCAGAGTCGGAATATTACAGGCATGCTCTACGACTTCTATACCGCGCCAAACGTCTCCCATAGCATCTGCAAAGGTTTTTCCGTTTTCCCTGGAGAGAATTTCTGCAATTTCTTTTTGATGTTCTTTTAAAAGATGCTGGTATTTCAGAAATAATCTTGCTCTTTCGGGAGTGGCAACTTCTTTCCATATTTTGAAGGCTTCCGCGGCTGCTTCAATAGCTTCATCTATTTCAGATAATTCTGTGAGAGGAACTTCTGCGAGGATCTCCTGTGAAGCAGGATTTTCTACAGGAAGATAGTTTTTCGTTTTACTTTCTGTAAAATTTCCATTGATTAATATTTTTATTTTTTGTGACATAGTTTTTAAATTAAAAATGGAGCATTGAAAGTTTTAATCATAAAAATTGAGAATGGAGAATTGATCATTTTCAAAAAAATATCGACTATTCATTAAAAACGTTGTGATATTCAATTCTCCATTTTCTTATTGATTTTAAATGACTAAAAGATCTACAAATTCATTGACGTTAAGATTCACTAAGGTGTCATATTCCAATGAATTTTCAAGGATTGTTCTTTGTTGTTTTTCCGGGAAAATACGGGCAAGATTAACTTTATATTTCTTGATCAGTTCAGGAATACCTTCATCTCTTCTGCGTTTGTGGCCAATAGGATATTCTACCACTATTTCGTCTAAAACAGTTCCGTCATTAAGTTCTACCGTCATCGCATTTGCAATGGAGCGTTTTTCCGGATCGTGATAGTCTGCTGTAAACTGAACATCTTCCACACATTCAATTTTGTCACGAAGTACATCAATTCCTGGATCAGAAGCGATGTTATCTTCATAATCGGCAGCTGTCAGTCTTCCATAGATCAATGGTACAGCCACCATATATTGAATGCAGTGATCACGGTCGGCAGGATTATTTAACGGTCCTTTTTTATCGATAATTCTAATCGCCGCTTCGTGGGTACGGATGGTAATTTTTTTGATATCATTTGTTGTTTTTCCAAGGCCTCTTAAAGTTGCGTGTAATGTCATTGCGGCTTCCACTGCGGTCTGCGAGTGAAATTCTGCAGGGAAAGAAATTTTAAAGAGTACATTTTCCATTACGTAAGAACTGTATTCTCTCTGGAATTTGAATTCATTTCCTTTGAAAGAGACATCATAGAACCCCCATGTTTTTGCTGTCAATACAGATGGATAGCCCATTTCTCCTGTTTTTGCAATCAGGGCAAGACGTACCGCTCTTGAGGTAGCATCTCCTGCAGCCCATGATTTACGGGAACCTGTATTGGGAGCGTGGCGGTAAGTTCTTAAAGACTGTCCGTCCACAAAAGCCAGTGACACGGCATTGATAATTTCCTCGCGGTTTAACCCGATCAGTTTTCCTACAACTGCTGTAGAAGCCAGCTTTACCAATAAAACATGGTCCAGTCCTACTTTGTTGAATGAATTCTCCAGTGCCATTACTCCCTGAATCTCGTGAGCCATAATCATGGCCTCCAATACCTGTTTCATTTTTAAAGGAGCTTTTCCTTCTGCAATATTTGTTCTGGATAACCAGTCTGCAGTAGCTAAAATTCCTCCAAGGTTATCAGAAGGATGTCCCCATTCTGCTGCCAGCCATGTATCATTGAAATCCAGCCAGCGGATAATCGCACCGATATTGAATGCTGCCTGAATCGGATCTAACTGGAATTGGGTACCCGGTACTTTTGCTCCGTTAGGAACTACCGTTCCTTTTACCACAGGTCCTAAAAGTTTCGTACATGCAGGGTAGGTCAATGCTTCCAGGCCACAGCCAATCGTATCCAGAAGACAGTAGTGGGCCGTCTTCCATGCTAAGTCATTTTTAATTTCGTAGTTTAAGACATAGTCTGCAATGTCTGTTAATACCTGATCGGGTTGTGGTCTTTCGTTTGAGATGTGTGAACTCATTTTTTTTATCGTTGAAAAATTTTAATTAATTAAAAAGTTAAGTGTAAAAAGTTGAAAATGAATTATTTTTCCCATTTCCAACATTCTATTATTTACGGTCGTTAATGGACACAAATTCTTTATTTTCTGGTCCTGTATAGTTGGCACTTGGACGGATAATCTTTCCATCCTGTCTCTGTTCTATGATGTGAGCACTCCATCCGGTCACTCTTGAAATAACAAATAACGGGGTGAACATCAAGGTAGGAACTCCCATCAGATGATAAGAAACAGCGGAGAACCAATCGAGGTTCGGGAACATTTTCTTTTCTTCCCACATGATCGTTTCCAGTCTTTCAGCAATAGTATACAGCAGCATATCTCCTGCTTCTTCAGAAAGCTCTTTCGCCACTTTTTTAATCACAACGTTTCTCGGATCGGAAATGGTATACACCGGATGCCCAAATCCAATAATCACTTCTTTGTTCGCAATACGCTGGCGGATATCGCTTTCTGCTTCATCCGGAGAATTGTATCGGCTTTGAATTTCAAAAGCAACTTCATTAGCTCCTCCATGTTTTGGTCCTCTTAAGGCACCAATGGCTCCGGTAATGGCTGAATAAATATCAGATCCTGTTCCGGCAATGACACGGCTGGTAAATGTTGAAGCATTAAATTCATGTTCTGCATAGAGATTTAACGAGATTTCCATAGCTTTCACCCAGGAATCTGCAGGTTTTTTTCCGTGCAAAAGGTGAAGAAAATGCCCTCCTATCGTGTCATCATCGGTTTCTACATCAATTTCTTTTCCATTATGGGTATAGTGGTACCAGTATAGCAGACCTGAGCTGAAAGATGCCAGCAATTTGTCTGCAATATCCCTTGCTCCCGCCATATTATGATCGTCTTTTTCCGGCTGAATACTCCCAATAGCGGAAACCATGGAACGCATGACATCCATTGGATGAGCCGCTGCAGGAATACTCTTAAGAATATTTCTCACGGAATGAGGCAGTCCTCTCAAAGATTTCAGCTTGGCTTTATAATTTTTCAATTGCGCTCCGGTAGGCAGCTGGCCATAGATCAAAAGATAGGCTACTTCTTCAAATTGTGCTTTCTCTGCCAGATCCAGAATATCATATCCTCTGTAATGGAGATCGTTTCCACTTTTTCCGACACTGCAAAGCGCAGTATTACCTGCTGCTACCCCTGAAAGCGCAACGCTTTTTTTAGGTTTAAATGTGGGTTCACTGTTATTTGGCATTATCAATTATTTTGTTTAAAAAGGTTGTCTAATTTTTGTTCATAGTCGTAGTATCCAATGCTTTGATAGAGCTCTTCCCTGGTTTGCATGGTATCTAAGACATTGGCCTGTGTTCCGTCTTTACGAAGGTGTTCGTATACATTTTGGGCCGCTTTATTGGCAGCACGGAAAGCCGAAAGCGGATAAAGAATCAATCCTACACCTGCATTTTTTAATTCTTCTACCGTGTACATTTTTATCATCCCGAACTCTGTAATATTGGCCAGTACAGGAACTCCTGTCGCTTCAACAAACTTTTGATAAAAGCTTAGGTCAGGAACTGCTTCTGCAAAGATGAAATCTGCTCCTGCTTCTTTATAGGCGACTGCTCTTTCCAATGTTTTTTCCAATCCTTCATTGGCAAAAGCATCAGTACGGGCACCAATTACAAAATTATCATCGGTACGGGCATCTGCAGCAGCTTTCAGTCTGTCTACCATTTCTTCTTTGGTTACCACTTCTTTTCCCGGGCGGTGTCCACAACGCTTTGCACCTACCTGATCTTCAATATGCAGTGCCGCAGCACCAGCTTTAATCAGAGACTTTACGGTTCTTGCAACATTGAATGCTGAAGGCCCAAATCCGGTATCAACATCTACCATGAGTGGTACATCGCAAACATTCGTAATACGCTGAACATCAATCAATACATCTTCCAGCGTGGTAATCCCTAAATCCGGAATACCCAGAGAACCTGCAGCAACACCTCCTCCTGAAAGATAAATTGCATTGAAACCTGCATGCTGTGCCAACAGCGCATGATTGGCATTAATGGCTCCAACAATCTGAAGGGGATTTTCTTTTCGCATGGCCTCCCGGAATTTCAAACCGGGAGACTTCAAACTTTCACTTGTAGTCATTATAATATTTATTGTTTAGTTGAAATTTGTCCACAGAAAGCCATGAATAGGCATAACAATGACCACTGCCATTCCATAAGGTGGTGGTAAAAAGGAAATCAAAAGAAAGCTGATCTGTGTTATTCGTTTTTTGTAATTCGGAATTATACATCATTAATTCCCTACACACCTGTTTATCTCCAAGTCTGCTGCTCCTGCATAAATAATCGAAATCGAATGGGTACATTTTTCTAACTTTTTATATTGATTAAATCCTCATAAAAAGTTCCTGGTAAGCTTCACAATGCCTGTGAGAAAGAAAAATATGGAAAAGGAAAATACGATGAATACATGATAATGAAAAGAGCATACTACTCCACTACTTATCTGTATCACAAAAATAACACGAGCCGACAAAATATATTGATCCCACTGTTATCCATATCGTATCATACCTGACTATAAGCTTCAGACCGCGAAAGCATCGTCAATTCGAAATAGGCAGGTCTCCTGACTTGTAACAGTTTTTATCGTCCTTCCCATATAGCTAGGTATACAGTGGACCTTTTTTGATAAAAACCTTGATGTTACTTACAGTTGCGCGACAGTTCGTGATTTGCACACGATTCCCTTTTAAGACACAGCTAAGTGTAACCAGTTTCGGTTGATAAAGAAGATGTTAAGAACTCCTTGGTGGTAAATATAAGTATTTTATAAAAACACGAAAGATATTTTATGCAAACAATAACTATTTAACCATAACACACTGGTTTTGTTATTATTAAAAATATTTTTTTACTCAACAAACATTGTAATTTAGATTATTCTGCTCGTTCTTCGTTACTAAATTCTTAAGATATGTAGTAAAAAAATGAAACAACTTCAAAGAAACAACTTCCTTATTGTCATTTTCCACCCTGGAATTGAAGTGTTTTTTTTAACAATTTTTTAAGGGATAGTGGATATTTATCTTTTGATATTAAATGATCTTTTTTATATCATTTTTTAGTCATCAATTTTAATTTTTATTCTTCAATCCATTTTCTGAAAGCAGCTATATTTCTTTGTAATCAGAAGGGTTTTTCTGTACTTTTATTTGGAATGAATGGATAGAAAAAATCCGCCAAAAAGTGACGGATTTTATAGGATTTGAAAGTTTGTTGAAATTAATTGGCTGCCGGATCAATCAGTTCTGTAGTAAGTCCTAAAGATTTTAGCAGGTTTTTATTGTCAAAAAACAAGGTTGCATAATGTTTCCCTTTCTTAAAAATCAGTTTTGAACCTCCCGGAAATTCACTGTCTGCACCAAGTTTTTGCGTTTTAGCATTGTATTTACTGAACTTGGTTTTGCTGTCCTGCAGTGTAGTTTTATTCATGATAAGACCAAATGGAAGTCCTTCTATCACTACGGGCTTATTATCAGAAATGGTAAAAAACATCTCATCAATCACATTGTTTTTCCCAAGGCCGCAATACAGTTCCAATCCTGTTTTTGTAGGCCATTTTGCATATTTTTCCTCGTTGGCATCTTCATAAAACACAGGTTTCATGTTCAATGCTTTTGATATTTTATCGGGAGTCTGCGGAAAAATAAATTCTGAATTTTTATCTAATAAAGAATTTAGAACTGCTGTTTTCTGTGAAAATGCCGTGATACTTACCAGTTGAAAAAAGAAAATTAAGATGAAAGTTAATGGTTTCGTCTTCATGGATTATTTAAATGTTAATGATTGCTAAAGGTATTAAAATTTACTTTATCCGATTACTACAAAACGACAATTATATGACCTCTTTTCCTTAATTTACTTGCAGAACTACAATAAATCTTCCATTTCTCTTTTGATATTTCATAGGTGCAATCTTTTATTGTGTCAACTTTTATATATGATTCCGATAGCAAATGAAAGCTAATTATTTTTAATTTATTCTGTAAAAATCAGGTTTAATAATCCGATTCAAAAGTTTATATATTTCATAGACCACTTTTCCCCAAAAGTCAAAATTAACCAACAAATAACAAAATTCGATAAGTTTCGACAGTTTTCGACAGCTGCGACATCCCCCATATTTAAGCAATCTTAATAATTTTGCATACGATTTGAAATGGTGTAGTCCGCTTCAAATATTTTAAAAAAAAACACAAATTAATACTAAAGGATGATTCACGATATCAAGAATATTCACATGGGCGACCTCATCACCCAAAGAATAAAGGAATTTGAAACAGATCAAATACGAATCTGTAAATTTTTGAAATGTACAGATGAAGAATTAACAAAAATATTATCCCAAAAATCTATAGACAGCGATCTTATTTTACGGTTTAGTATTTTACTTGAATATGATTTCTTTAGAGTTTATTCACATTATCTTATACTTTATGCTCCTCCTGCTAATGTAAATACAAGTAATACAACTATCAAATCTACACTCCCCCAGTTCAGAAAAAAACTGTATACCCAGGAAATTATTTCATTCATTCTGGATCTTATTGATTCAGGTAAAAAGAGTAAGCAGGAAGTCATGAATGAATACAAGATTCCTAAGACCACCTTATACAAATGGATGGGTAAATACAAAAATGGGTTTAATTAGTACAATTTACGTTCGTAATTTCCAGTTCTCATAACTACACTCAATTAAAGGTAAAAAACAATTTTATCGAACGCTCTATGAAAATAGACAGCACTTAAAAGTATTATCAAATTTCATAAAATTCTATAGATAATTGTCTATATCAATATAGATATAAAACTCAATTACTATATATTATGATAATTCAATAAACCACAGCAAATAAATAAGTAACTTTAATAAGTAAACCAAATGAATCAATTTGTGTTTATTAATGGGATTTTATTCAACATATAAAAATTTTTATTTGTGAAAATTAAATTTTTACTGATAATTTTAGTTGTCTTTTATAATTTTTGTTATTCACAGGACAATATTAAACAACAAAAAAGTATAGATAGTATGATTATTGTTGTCCAGGATAAAGGCATATATGCCAATAAAGGCAGCAAAGAAGTTTTAAGAATCTGTACTGAAATATATTACCAATCTAAAGAGATTGACTACTCCAACGGAATGATTCAGGCTGACATGAAAATGTCGGAAGTTTATCTGAATGAACAAAATTATAAAGCAGCTCTAGAGAAGATTCTGCAAGGCAAAAGTCTTGCAAAAAATGAAAATGAGTATTACTTATTATCCATATTTTTCATACAAGAAGCTGTGGTTTATTCTGAACTGGGATATATAAAAAAATCTCAGAAAGCGCTTATCAATTCTTTAGGTCTTCTTAATAGAATACCTGAAAAGGAAAGTTATTTAATAAAAGGGTTTGTTGACAGGACAAAGGCAAAAAACATTCAAATTAGAACAAACAGCACGAAAGATTCAGCGTTGATTTATTTATATCGTGGACATCAGGAAATAAGAAAAATGGGCAGTAAAAATCCCTATAAAAACTTTTTACTGGGTCTTTTCGCAACAGATCTTGCCGAAGAATATTATCTGAGAAATAATTATTCAAAATCAGAGATGTTTCTGGATGAGTTTAAGAAGGTGATGTCTCAGGAAAATGATCAGTCCGATTTTATCCGTTATTATATCCTTAAAGGAAATATAGAAAATAAAAAGAAAAACTATACGCAGGCACTGGAATACTTTGATAAAGCCTTAGAACTTAATCAAAAGTATAAAATATACACGCTCACATTAAAAGATATTTATTCAGGGAAAGCAGAGTCTTACTTAATGCTTAACGATTTCAAAAATCAGGCAATATACAGTACAAAGGCAAAAAGAATTACAGACAGCATGGCTATAGCTGACCAGCAATTGTTAAACAGTATGTTAGATACTAATGAAAATGAGGATCTTTTTATTGATAATGAAAATAACAACTATTATCTTGCGGCGGGTATACTCATAGCATTGGCAGGATTAACGTTTTATATTTTACATCGTAAAAATTCCAAAAAAGGACGTGTAGAAGAAAAACTTCCGGAGCAAGCCCCTAAACCAATTGCTGTCCCTGAAAATGAAAAGTCTGAAACGGAAGTTGAAGCCCTGAGGGAACTTGTTCAACTGGCTAAAAATGATGATAAATCTTTTCTACTTAGATTTTCTGAAGTTTTTCCGGCATTCAATCAGCGGCTTTTGAGTATAAATTCTCAGCTTACTCATTCAGACCTGGAGTACTGTGCCTTAATCAAATTAAAATTTGACACTAAAGAGATTGCCCGTCATAAAAATCTTACTATAAATTCTGTGGTCAGTAAAAAATACCGGATCAGAAAAAAACTGAACATAGGCACTGATGAAAATATGTATACATGGATGTTGAATATCGGATAGTTTTATTTGATTTCATCAAATTCAATTTCTCTTAATTATTAATCTATAATAAAAAGTTTGGTGTTCTTATTTATATTTTACTTTTTTAAACTTGCTTCTGTGAAAACAAAAATATTTTTCTTCATACTCCTTATTTTCAACACTATAAGTTGTTATTCGCAAGATTATTCTAAGCGTAAAAAGAGCATTGACAGTTTAATAAATATTGTAAAAAATAAAGATGCATACCATGATATTGGCAGTAAAGAATTATTAAGATTGTGGCATACTATATTCTCACAATCAAAGAGCATTGAATACCCAAAAGGAATAACGGAAGCTATGAGAATAATACCCTCCATTTATATGAACGAGCAGAGGTATGAAGAGGCCATGAAAATAATTCCTAAAGGTAAAATTTTAGCCGAGAAATATCATGATTATTACACTTTAGCATGGCTATATATGGAAGAAGGCATGATTTATACTGAGCTAGGTTATACCAAAAGATCCAGAAAATTACTTAATAAAGCTCTTGACCAGACAGATAATGTAAGTAATGAGGAAGCTCATATCATAAAAGCAACGGCATACAGAACCATGGCTAGGAATCTCAGAAAAGAGAATGAAAACGAAAAAAAAGATTCTATCTTAATTTATCTTCACAATGGTTATAATGAATCAAGAAAAATAAGCACTGCATTTCCATACAAAAATTTTTACATTTCTTCATTTGCTATAGAATTAAGTGAGGAATATTATTCCAAAAATGATATTAGCAATACTGAAAAATATCTGGCTCAGTTTGCCAGGGATATGAAAACCGAAAAAGATGAATCTGAGTTTATCAGATATTATACATTAAAAGGAAATGTAGAGAACAAAAGAAAAAATTATTCTGCAGCTTTAGAAAATTTTGACAAAGCAACACAAGCAGCCAAACAAGCTAAAATATATCCGTTACAGGTAAAAGATATCTATTCCGGAAAGGCTGAATCTTATTTAGGGCTTGAAGACTATAAAAACCAGGCTTTTTATTCTGCAAAAGCCCAGAAGATAACAGACAGCATCTCAAACGTTGAAAAGAAAGTCCTGAATAATGTTATTTCTCCTCCTGACAGGGAAAACATTTCCAATACAGAAAATACAAAATCAAGTAACAATAATCTTCTGATTATCATCATTATTGCATTCATTTCGATTACAGGCTTTGTTATATATGTCTTTTATATCAAAAGAAAGAATGATAATAAAATGACTGAAATATTCATTGATAATAAGGAGAACTCACTACAAAATAATGTGCTTTCAAATAAAAATATAAAACAAAATATCAATACTGAAGATTTGAATGAACTTATACAGCTTGTTGAAAACAATGATAAATCTTTCCATCTGAAATTTTCTGAAACATTTCCTACATTTAATAAACAATTGCTGGAAATAAACCCACAACTCTCCCATTCTGATCTGGAATATTGTGCGCTGATCAAATTAAAATTTGATACCAAAGAAATAGCTCATTATAAAAATGCAACCCTCAATTCCGTTATCAGTAAAAAGTATAGAATCAGAAAAAAGCTGAACATAAGTACAGAGGAAAATATGTATTCATGGATACTAAATCTTGGATAATTTTCAACGTTTTCAGCCTTTTAACAATTCCGATTACTAAAACGACAGATTTCGCTAGTTTATGACAATACCTTTATAGTATCAATAATTAAACTTTAAAATAACTTTGTCATAGAATTCAGATAATCAATTGAAATAAATAATTAGCATAGTATTATTGTCACAATGAACAGTTTTAAACTATGTCATTATGTATTTATTGGGCTTCGATTCTATTAACACAAATGTTATTATATTTTGAATTAGGAGGAAGGATATTTTCCTATATCCTTCTTTTCTAAATCTAAATTTAAAACACAAGAATGTAAAAAATTATACGATGAAAAAAACACATTTCATGCTATTCTGCATGCTGACCGTTAGCGGATATGCCCAGGTTAGTATTTCCACCAACCCTAGTGATCATGAGCCGCACCCTAACGCTATTCTGGATGTAAAATCCACAGTTCCGGCAAAAGCTGTATTACTGCCTTCGGTATCTCAAATAAGCAATGCTGCCAATCCTGTTGGAGATAATACCTTTAAAGGAGCATTAGTCTACAATAAGAACAATGCTTCTGTTTACGAACATGATGGAACCCGCTGGAAAAGCACATACGATTATGTGGTAGAAACCAAACCACAATATTTTGCCCATTTTTCCAGGCCTTCAAATGTTACACTGTCATGTACTATTCCCTTTCTTGGAACAGGCTGTACAGTATCGAACGTAATAATACCAATTAGTAATTCGGGAAGCTCAGACTTTCAGGGAACAAATATTAATCTGTCACTTGCCTCTAATATTATCACGGTAAACGAAGCTGCATTATATAGAATTACCTACAGATCGTTTGCAGCATTAGCCACCGCATCTAGTGACCTAAAATTGAAACTACAAAAAGCAAATGCAGCAACCCCTACAACCTTTGCTGATATTGATTCTCAATCATTTACTTCCGACAATGCCCGCCTAGGATATAATCCGGTATTTAATGGTTCAATTGTTATTCAGCTCAATGCAGGTGATAAAATTTCTCTGTCAGGTTACATGCAGTACTCTCCTCTGATACCTCTTCCTGGTCTTACAGCATCAGCCACCTTCCAGAACAATGGTACAAACGGAACCGGGGAACTTGTTTTTGAAAAAGTAATCCTTTAATTATACACATGATGAAAACACAAATATTTACTTTTCTTTTTTCTGTGCTGCTTGGCGCTTCCGTCTCTTCACAGATCCTGATATCTAAAACCGGAGGTAGTCCTAATGTTAATGCATTGCTTGATATAAAAGATTCTTCCAGAGGACTTATACTCACAAAAACCAACACTATAGGTAATTTCCCTCTATATAATGCAGCAGTGGAAGATCACTTTGATGACCTTCCTTCTTTGGAGGGAGCTCTTCTGTACAATAAAGAAGATAAACAGTATTATAAATATGACGGAACTATATGGATCCCTGCATTGCAGCTGGGTGGATTTTACAATCCCTTTGAAGCCCGTACAAAAGCAAACGGAGCAAAAAACTGGACATGTGTTTCACTTTTGGGAATTAATACATGTGATTTAACACAGTTGTTTGGAAGTAACAACAGACAGACTATTCCTTTATCAAATCTTACCAATAGATCACAGCTACTCGTTAATAATTTAAATACTCAGGTCGGAACTGATTATATCGTTATTCCTGCAGCCGGACTTTATCACGTTTCAGGCGTAGTAGGTTTTTCCGGAACCAGTTTACTGGGGTTTGGACAGGATGTATCTTATTGGGTAAATCTGGATGTGAGCTATGATAACGGAACAAGTTGGTCTACTCTTGCCTTTAAAGAAACCAGCCAAAGCGGAGGAATATTTATTGACCTCGGACAATCCGGGAATAAAAGCGCCAGTGTGTCTTCCACCGTTACATTGCCGGCTAACAGCAGAATCAGATTGGCAGCTGCCGTATCTACAAGCTCTCTTATTTCTACGTATTCCAATTCTACGGATCACACCGATACTTTTATTAATGTACAGAGAATCAGATAACTTTTAATACACAAACGATGAAAAAATACATATTATTAAGCAGTATACTGGGAGGATGTTTATTCAATGCCCAGGTAATTATGGGAGGAGCCAATGTTACATCCCCATACACACAGTTAGAATTACAGAATACTACCGGACAAAAAGTATTGATACAGCCTGCTGCAAATAACAGCACAACTTTACCGAAATATAATGCAGCCCAGCCTGACAGCTATGATGATGATCCCACCATGGAAGCTATGCTGATGTATGACAAGAATACCTCCGTTTCCAAAGTGTATGATGGTTCTACATGGAAACAGGCGTTTATTCCGCAAGGTAAGGCCACTACATGGACCCGGGCAAGAATAGAACCATCTAGCGTAGCATGCTTAAGTTTCTTGTGTACATCCGGAAATCTTCCTTTATCTATTCCTAATAACAGTAATCAGTTTTCGGATTATCTGTCTGTTTTCAGGCCAGCAGATACTTTCCGTATACGCCAGAAGGGATTATATAGAATCAATTTTAATGTACTATTCAATGGAGCTAATATAGGTTTTGCAGGCGTAAAAGTAAATATAGCTATTGCTGTAAACGGAGAACAAAAAGCTTATATGTCAGCAAATGCAGCCTTTATCAGTTCAAATAGTTTTTCAGCTTCTGCAGATACCGTTCTGTTTCTTGACGTAAATAATGATGTGAATTTCAGGGTTAATATTAATACTCCTGGATTGTCTATTGCAGCTTTTACATTCGGAGGAACACCAGACAGCAGTATCAGCCTAGAAAGAATATTATAAATGAAGTTTACAAACAGTAACGAATGAATAATCCGGATTACAAGAAAATATTTAAAGATATCATTCAATATCAATATCCCCAAAAAGCAAAGGCTTGTGAAAGTATTTTGAATAAGGAAAGCTTAACAGGAATAGATGTCATTACCCTTAATAATCTCATTTTTGAGTCACGCAGCCAGGAGACTGTTGTATTCAACCAAAAACATCACTTTTATGATAAGCAATCAATAATGCAGATATTGGAGTATCAAAAAAAGCACAATCTCAATAATACTCAAATTGCTCAAAAATATAAACTCAGTAGAAATACTGTTGCCAAATGGAAAAAGCTTGGTCTGAATCAGAATAGTGAATAATTTCTTGTTCATCCGGCAGTATGTGTTTTATAGCCTTCCCCTATTGGGGAGGTTATTTTTTACTCATTAAATAGAAAAGATCATCTTATATTAAGTTAGATCTGTTTCTTAATAGGATATATTCTCATCGGTACTGAGAAATAACCTTAAAAGATATTCCTTACCTATTTAAACATTCTATAATCTTTTATCCTTGTTTTTCTATAAGGCTTATCCCTTCATAGCATTAGCAGAGTGATAGTTCTTCTTCAAACAATTATCCCTGTTTTTGACAAAATTTCCAATTCTTACATACTTCAATTCAATAAATTAAATCATGAAATTTTCGATACTTATTGCCAACTACAATAATGGTAAGTTTTTCAAATCCTGTTATGAATCTTTACTAAATCAAACCTATCAAAATTGGGAAGCAATTATTTTAGATGATTGTTCCACAGATGACTCGGTAGAAATAATCAGGAATATTATTGATAAGGACTATCGCTTCAGTATTTTTGAAAATGATAAAAATTATGGGGTGGGTGTAACTAAAAGTAGGTTAATAGAGTTATCAGATGGGCAGTTTTTTGGTTTTGTAGATCCTGACGATGCAATAACACCTAATGCCATTCATTCAAGTGTTAAGGCTTTCATCAAAAATCGGGATGTAGTGCTCACTTATTCCAAGTTTATCAGATGTGATGAGAACCTTACACCTATTAATACTCCCAAATTAACAAAACAGATCAGGAACAATGATCAATATTTTTTTAACTGCCCGGTACAAATTGTAAACTTTACGGCCATTAGAAAGGATGCATATGAAGAAACGGTGAAAATTGACAGTACCTTAAGAATAGCAGAAGATCAGGATTTATATCTGAAATTATATGAAAAAGGGAAATTTAAATTTATCAATGAAGCTAACTATTTTTATCGCATGCACAATGGAGGTATTTCTCAAAACTCTAATAAGGAAAAATCAAGAGAATACTTTGCAAAAGTAATATTCAATACCATGAAACGCAGAAAATTGAAAATGATAAATGGCAAAAAAATTCCAGATCAGTATAATACCCCTTCTGATATTTACACTTTGTTAGAATATAAGCATTCCAGACTTTACCGTTTGAAAAATAGAATCCATGTATATATAGAACTTTTACGGGGTTTATAAATAAACTGAATACCGGATAAGGTGTATTAATTGCAATAAAATATATAAGCTTAGTTGAAATACTGTTGCCAGATGGAAAAAGCTTAGCCTGAATCAGAATAATGAGTAATTTCTTGTTCATCCAAAGCAGTATGTGTTTTTTGTAACCTTCTCGCTTGGGGAGGTTATTTTTATGTTAAAAACAAAGCTCAGAAAAGAATTAAGTAATATCCAACTTCCTTATTTACTCCTACTTCTCCAGTTCTCTTCTTACTTATATATTTTTCAGAAAATATTTTCTATTATGTTTGCTGTAAATTAAATACGGTACCGGCAGGATCTGTAATCCAGTGCATATTTTCAGGAAGCTCTTCAATCTCGTCACAGGTTTCTACTCCGTTCGATTGCAGATATTCTGTAGCTCCTTCTACATCAGGAACTGTAAGCTGCAGCCAGGTTTCGGAATGGGTATAATTATCTACACAGTCCAGCCAGATGATATTATTCCCGAATTTTACCTCATGGGTTCTGGAAACAGTTGGATTCTTAATCGGTTTTTCTTCAACATTTAACCTTAAGATGTCTCTATAAAAGGCTACTGTTTTTTCATATTTACTTTTTGGAATTTTTATGGCAATATTTATTCCTGCTTCAAATTTCGTATTCATATTGTAGGTTTAACAGTTATAAAAAAATTAATTAAAGACCCTCTGTTATATTTCAACATTACCTGTCACAATCTCACCGGAACGTCTGTAATTGGCTATAATAACTCCTTTTGATGTTACATGGCTTTCCGTCAGAGCAAAAGCAGACGGAACTGAATCATCATCAAACAGTTTTTTCCCTCGGCCAAGGATCAACGGATATATTTTTAGGCGAAGTTCATCTACAAGATCATGTTTCAACAGCAGATGAGCAATTTCACTGCTGCCCCAAATCTGAATATCAGCACCTTCGGATTGTTTAAGCTTTTGGATGTCATCCAGATTTTTGAGAAAAAAGGTATTCTTCCAATCTGAGTTTTCTATTGTTTGAGAAAGAACGTATTTATTTCCTTCATTGATTCCCGGCCAAAATTCAGCATGCTGAGGCCAGTACGATGAAAAAATATCGAATGTTTTCCTCCCCAGAAGATAATCAGTCTGTTTCATTTCTTCCTGCATGATTTCCCCGAAAAGTTCATCACCATAAGATACGGTCCATCCACCATATTGAAAGTTTCCGGATGTATCTTCTTCAGGACCGCCGGGTGCCTGTATGACGCCATCCATTGTAATCATTGATAAGACAGTTATTTTTCTCATGATATTTAATTTTATGAATGATATTGTATCTCATTATTTTAAAAAGCCGTTCAGATAGTTCAGAATCATTGCTGTCTGCATCATCAGGCTGACATGGGTTTGTCCCGGAGCGATGGCCAATTGAGATTTTGGCATTGGCCCCATATCTGCAAAAACATCACCTCCCAATAATTTATAGGTTTTTGATAACTCGGTTTTATCCAATCCATCATTATCACCCGCAATAATTAAAACTGGCGCTGAAATTTTAGCAATATTATCATCACCCAGATTGAATGGCTGTCCGGCAGAAGCAATCATCTGCTCCAGAAACTTTGTCCATTTTGTTTTATCAGGTGCTACGGCGTTGTAGGCAGTATGCATAGGGCTGTTTGTAAAGAGTTCGGGTTTCATCCCTTCAAGGGCTTTATTTACTTCAGGCAGCCAGCCGCTGGTTTTATATGTTGATGAAATAATCACCAGTTTGTTCAATCTTTCCGGGCTTTGTACAGCCAATTGATAAGCTACTTCTCCTCCAAAGCTATATCCTGCAACATCTGCCTTATCAATTTTCAGATAGTCCATTACTTTTGTAACATCACTAGCCAAAATAGCATGAGATAATTTCCTTTCTGAAAACGGAGTATGCCCGTGTCCCTGTAATTCAAGCGCTATTACTTTTCTGTTTTTAGACAGTTCCGGGATCAGCTCGCCCCAGTTCATATCAATTGTCATGAAAGCACCATGTAACAATACAATGGGCTTTCCTTTGCCATAGACCTCGTAGTAAACTTTGATGCCATTAACAGGTGCATAGCCACTTTCAGAAGGTTTCACTTTTTGTCCATATACCTGGGATGTGATAATGGTAACAGTTAAAATCAGTAATGATTTCAATAGGATAGAGAATTTGAATAGACTTTTCATAATAGTATCGGATTTGGTGATTCAACTTTTAACCAAAATTAGCGAGTCATTATGACATCCAACTTGTCACAAGACAAGATTTTATTCAAAAGATATCAATTCTTTGTACATTCCTTTATCAAAGCCTATTCAGGCTGCTTTACATGCGTTACATTTTACTTAATTATAGAAAATTCAAAGGAAAATATCCAATAATAAACTTATTGAAAATAAATATTTTCATGATAATTCTACAACAGTTGATAAAAATTGATTAATTTCGAATAGAACTAAACCTATATTATTATGAAAAATTTAAAGAAAATCGAAAGACAGGAATTGAAAACAATTAAGGGTGGCATTGACTGCAGAGGCGGACAGCTTTGTTTAATCGGCGGAAAATGGCAATGTATGCCATATGACGGATGCGGTGGCGGAAACCAGCCCTAAGTTTTAGTTTAATTCAATTACTTGACTATGAAAAATTCTAAAAAAATTTCAAGAGATCAGTTGAAGAATATTAATGGCGGAGCATTGAGTTGCTCTGAAGCCTGCTGTCCACCTCCGGGAATCAAGAGATGTCCTTGGGTGATTTGTATTGCACCATGTGAAATATTAAGTTAGAACACTGTATTCTCCAAAATAAAACCTGCAATTCATATGAGTTGCAGGTTTTTATTTTAAGTTTATTTTTTCGTTCAAAAAGTCTCCCAAAATCAGATTGGGAGACTGAAAAAAATACAATTAGATTGTTTGAAACCTATTGAAATATCTTTATTGTTCAACTATGGTAAGCGCATTATAAGCACCGCTTCCTGAAACATCAAACTGACTGATTGTCCCATCAAAGGCTACTGTAATCCAGGTAAAAGGTCTTAGTTTGCTGCCTTTATTCAGGTATACACTAACTGTACAGGCTGAACCCACCGGTACTGCGTTGGGACTTGCTCCGGTATCAGAAGCATATCCGTTATTTGTTTTTATTCTTTGTGTAATGGTGCCAGCAGAATCTCTGACTTCCCAAATTGCTTCTGTTTGATTATTAGCTCCGGTATTTACCTGGCTGGATTGTAATGCAAAAGTAAAAGTTGCAAAATAAACACCATCACGTGGTGCTGTAAATTCACCTGTAGCCGGGTTGAAATTTGAGGTTGGAACTCCTGAATCAGAGTCTAATTTTTCAGTCCAGTTCGTTAAATAAGAGGATCTTCTCTGAACTATGCCAGATTTTGTTCCTATTTCTGAAGGAGTTGCGCTTTCAAACACATAAGTATCCTGAGTAGTTTTACTTGCCATTACTATAATACGCGGTTTCCCTTTAGGAAAAAAACTAACCCAATTTGAACCGTCTGAAAATTCTAAATATCCCTTTACCCCTATTGCCGGACTTGCAATATACCGTAATGCCCCTGCACCAGCCTGTGCAGCTGTTTTTGCAGTATTTCCAATAGCTACAGAACTATTTGTTCCACCGCGCAGATCCAGAGCTACCTTAGGACTGGCAACCATTGTACCCATTTTTCCGGAGCTATTGATTATAATATTACCGGCATCTGTTTTAACCTCAAGAGGATTTGTCGGGTTTGAAACTCCTATTCCAATTTGAGCATTTATATAGGTTACATTCAGTGACAAAACAATAACAGCACTGATCAATTTTTTTATTTTATTTTTTCGTCCCATTATTATGTATTTTATAATTCACTGATACTTAAGTTATTTAATCTACTGTCATTCAACGTATTTCGGGCACTGCCTATATTATGCCTAATGCTGAATTTTATCGTATCATCTTTTTTAAGATTGAAAATAGCATTACAATTACCACTTATATAATTACTTACTGCACCAGCCTGAAAAGCAGGATAAGAATTTATTGTTTTAAATACAGGAATGTTATCTGTACTTTGACTGCTTTCTATTGCAGTTTCCATGAATGTATTTTTAGGGATATTTCCATTGGCCAGGGTAATGTTGAAAGAAACCAGATAAAAACCATCACGGGGAGCTTTAAAAATTCCTGTGGAAGGGTCAAAATCTCCACCAACGCCAGCACCTAAATCAACTGTTTCTGTCCAACCTGTAATAACCGTTGAAGTTACACTTGGAATACTTTGTGCAGAACCTTTACTGGCATTTACCAGTGCTTTTGTTGGAGCGGCAAGTGGCAATGCGATCCATTGTTCACCGTCAGAATATTCTAAAAATCCACTGTTATTGTAACGTATTGCTCCTCCTCCTGCTGCAGAAGGGGTTTGTGTACTATTCCCTAAACCAATAATTCCCTGGTCAGATGAAGACCTCAGATCAACTTTAGTAACGGGATTTAAAAGTCCAAAGCCCACCTGGCCATCTGATGTAATAACAACATCATTCGATATTTTTGTTGCATCAGGTGCAGAGCCATTATCTTTTCCAGCGTCTATATGCAAAGGCTGTGCAGGTGTAGGAGTAAAAAATCCTGTTTGTGCAAAGGTCTCAGTTGCAGAAAAAACTAAAATACAAGCCAATAGTTTATAAGTTATATTGATCTTTTTTTTCATAATCTATATCTTAATGTTCTATTATGGTTAAATTGTTAAATCCATCATCTGGATTTGCAGGATTTGAAGAATCAGTTGTCACTCTAAGCGGAATAGAACCTGAAGTAAGATTTTGATATAATCTGACACTTACTTTAGTCCCCGCAGTAAGAGTAAGGGTAACGGTACTCGATCCTCCAGCCTGTGTTGAGCGTGTTGAATTTGCGTCATCAGCTGTACCTGTCATAGACTGGCCGAAAGTTTTATATACACTGGCAAGAACTGTGCTTGTAGTGGGATTATAAAATTGTGACTCAACTCTTGAACCGTCACTAATAACTGCTCCGTTAAAATTGAATGTTAATAAAAAAGTATATGTTCCATTTCGGGGAGCTGTAAATTCACCAGAGCTGGGATCAAAGCTATTGCTCATATCACGTACCTCGTTCCAATTAATAATGGTTGTGGCAGAAGCAGACGGTATAGACTGACTTACAATTTTACGCACAACGATCACAGCTTTTTGGGGAGCAATATATGCTTTGTGCCATACTGCGCCATCAGATACTTCAATTTTAGCGCCTACCGGTATATTGTTTACATCATATCGTGTAGCACCTGCACCTGCTGCTGTTGCCGACATTGTTGTTGTCCCCAGACCAAGAGCATTTTCAGTTCCTGCGGATCTGATATCGAACTGAACTTGAGGATTAAGAACTCCTGCACCAATGAACCCTGTTGTTTTGTTTACGATAAAATCATTAGAAACCTGTGTTGCTGTTGGTGCTCCTGAAGCTGAATTATCTTTAGCTCCATCTACATGTAAAATTCCTTGTGGATTATTTGTCCCCATTCCAACCTGACCATTCAATGCATTAATAAGGAAGCAACAAGGCAAAACCAGTGTTTTATGTATTTTTTTTCTCATATTCTCACTTAAAAAATTGAGGTAATAAAGGTTGTTTTAATCCTTACTATTAAATGATAGGTTAAACAGCCTTTCATAAATCATTTTAATAATTTATAAACCGGATTTCAAAATGAAAATAATATCTTCAACAAAATGCACATTTATTAATAATGTAGCAGCCAACCAATAAAATATTGTGTCCGAGGGGTTAAGCAAATGTGTTTTTAGAATCTTGTTTTCATTGATGTAAACATCAGGTCAATAATAATTTTTTGCAAAATTGTTGATTTTTCACAATCATGCAAAACATAACCTATCGATAGATTTCGATATCCCGATAGATTTTTATGAGTTTAAGATGCTAAAAAGGATTTTGGCATTACTACTATTCAGATGTTTTCAAGCAAAGAAGATGATCAGGTTAGTTTTTACCATGTAGTCAATAGATAATGTACAGATTATGATTATTTAGCACTTTCACTCCCTGCATGGAACAAAAAAAGCTGTAAAATATTTACAGCTTTTGTACTATTTAATTGAGCATATATTCTAATAGGGTATATTTCCTTTCCTTAGTCTAAGTATCACATGTTGAATCTGTGGAAACAAAACGAGCATCATGACAACACACATCACGCCCAACAGCATCAAGTCATAATAATCCCGGGTAGCACGCGCCAAAATCTGTTGCCGGACTAATATATTGAAGTGGTTTGCTGAAGCTGCTTTTGCAGTATATATATCATTACCTGCATTCATATAGTGGTTTTGAATATCCATTAATGTAACAGGCAATTGGATATTGGTTTCTGTTAATGTTTCCCTGACTTTTTCCCTCACAGCCGATTTAGCAAATAATTGAAGTTCATTATTGACAGCCAGGCTGGCAGTAAAACCGACGAACCTTGCCAATATTCCTATAAGTGATGCATTAGTGGCAATCTTTGGTGGTGCAGCGGATATAGTAAATGAAACAATAGGAACAAATAAAATACCTGTCGCTGCACCGTAAATAAACATAGGCAGAATGAAATCTGCTGTTTTCCCCTGAACAGAGATAAAAATCAGCATATATAAATAGTACAGGGCCATAAAACCAAATCCTGCGATAATAATCCTAATCAGATTAAATCCCATAAGTATCAGCCGGGAGGTAACAAACATCCCTAATGTAGTTCCTGCAATTACAGCTATCCAAATCGGTATGGTACTTAGCGGGTCGTTACCTAAAATAGCCTCAAGATAACCATAAGCAAGCCCTGTACTTCCTTTGAAAATATAAAACAGAAAAAGTAACAGCAACCCAATTACAAAATTTTTCGTTCTGAAAATTTGTAAATTAATCAATGGACGTTTAAGCTTCAATTCTCTGGCAACAAAAAGTACAAGAAGAATTAGATTGCTTAGGCTAAGCAGAGCAATTAACGGACTATCATACCAACCTAATTGCCGTCCATATACGAGGATATATCCCAGAATCAAAATAAAAGAGACATAAAATAAATAACCGGCCCAGTCTACCTGATACAGAGGTATTTTTCTGGTAAACCTGGCCTTACCGTTCATTGTTGCCAATACAACCAATATCAGTAAAATAAGTATCATAATAAAACCGTAAAACATCTGGTTGAAATCATAAAAATGAAGTACAATACTGGAATAGATGGAATAGAACGGGACAGCGATTTGTATACTTCCATATAAAAGACTATATGCGATTATCCGGGCACGTGTGGACTGCAATCTTGGAAAGATAAGCTGTAAGACGATTCCAGAGGTCAACGCACAGGTAATTCCCTGCACAAACTGACAAATTACAAAGAGTATCCAGTCTTTGGAGTAAAAACAGATAACAGAGCATATAATATTGGCTGAAAATGCTGTCAACAAATACTTCCTCGGAGCAAAATATTTTACAATACGAAAATCCAGCGCTAAAAAGGCTACAGTTGAACCATAAATAACGACCATGGCATATTGAACGTCAGTAACTTGTACGCCATAAAAACCCATTGCAGAAACAGGGCTGCTATAGTAAGCGAAACTAAAGAGGCAGGTCATCAGAATGGCAAATATTACAGATCTTGCCAGCCATTCGGAAACCCAGAGTTTAAAAACCGGAATTTTATGTGCCTGCATAATTAATCTTTTAAAACGTAAACATTGGCATTCATTCCTGCTGAAAGTTTTCCCAATTTTTCAGGAGTATCTCTCAGTCTGATGCGTACAGGAATGCGCTGTATGATTTTCACAAAATTACCGGTAGCATTATCGGGTGGCAGTAATGAATATCTTGACCCCGTTGTTGGCGCAAGTGATTCAATAACTCCTCTGAATTGTTCATCCGGAAAAGCATCTACTTCTACCGTTACAGCCTGACCTGTTCTAAAGCTGCCCACCTGCGTTTCCTTAAAATTGGCGATCACCCACTTTTCTTCTGATTTATTGACCAGAAATGCCAGCGTCTGGCCCGACTGTATCAATTGTCCTTCCTGAATGGTTTTTTTGCCGATCTGGCCATCAAAAGGCGCAGTAACTACAGTATATTTAATGTCGAGCTCCTGACGTTTCACCAAAGCTTTCTTTATTTTTATTTCAGCTTCTGTTGCATTTCGCTGTGCATGAAGATCATTAAGCTTTGATTCGGCAACCCGCAAAGTGGCCATTGTCTGTGCGTAATCAGATTGTGTGATAGACAAAGCAGTACTTACATTATCAAATTTTTGTGGTGTGGTTGACTCGTCAGCCAGAAGGTTTTTGTAACGATCAAATTCTCTTTTTTGCTGCTTCAGCTTTGCATCTGCCCCCGCCAGTTGTGCTTTTATAACCTCAATACTCTTTAGTTGTGTTTCTTCACTGGCCGCCAAAATAGGGAGTTTAGCATATGAACCGGCCAGTTCTGCTGATGCAACATCTCTTTTTAAACCATATTCATCAAGCTCAATAACGACAAGTGTATCGCCTTTTTGTACCTGTTGATTGTCTTTATAATAGATCTTGCTGATGTAGCCACCTACTTTTGCATTGATAGGAGATAAATAGGCATCTACCTGTGCATCGTTGGTTTCTTCGTAGTGATATTGCCTTATGAAATATAAGATCCCCCATATGAAGATCCCTGTTAATAATACGGCTCCCAAGCACTTAGTTACGTTTACAATCAATTGATCTGTTTTATTTTTGTTCATAATTATTTTTTTTAAAGAATTCCTACGATTGCCAGTAGCCGGATATGGCTAAGTCTTACGTTTGTTTGCGCAGTTATTAGATTAAATTTTGCTTCCAGCAAAGCATTCTCTGCCTCCAGAAGATCGGTCAGCAGGGATTCCTGATTGAGATAACTGTTTCTGATAACCCGTAGAGTTTCCGTAGTTTTTAAGATATTTTTATCTGCGGTTTTAACACTTTCCAAAGCTTGTTCATGCTGGAGGTAAGCTTCTTTTATCTGAAGTGAAACTTCGGCTTTTTTACTATCGGCTTTTTCTTTAGCCTCGCCATTGATAATCCGTGCCAGGGCAATAGAATGTTTGCTTTTGTATAAATTATCTATGGAAAACTGCACTTTAATTCCGGTTTGCCCGAATCCCCATATATCATTTGAGTAAGGATAGAATGAGATCTGGGGATAGGTATAGTTATAAGTTGAATACAATGACACTTTAGGCAAACGTGCGGCTTTAGCCTGGCTGATATTTAATTCGCTCGATTTAATATCGCTGTCCATCAGCTTAAGCTCAGGTGACTGATTGAGTGCAATATCCAGATAACCGGTATAATCGCTGCCCTGAATACTTTCCATCTCTTGACTTCTTTTATAATCAATTTCCAGCTGCTCCGTCTGATCCCGCCCCATCAACACATTCAGACGTTGTTTTCTGATATCTATTTTCTTTTCTATATCAGACAGACTAAGTTCCAGCTGGGATAATTTTACAGAGGTTCGGATCACATCGCTTTTTAGTACAATTCCGTTTTGGTGCAAACTCTCGATAAGTGATAATTGCTTATTCTCTGCAGCAATTTCTGCAAAGAGAAAATCACGGAAATACAAAAACTTATAGAGATCAAAATACTCAACTGCAATATTATATTTCACACTGTGCTTTTCCAGCTGAACTTCATATTGCCCGCGTACTTCTTCTTCCCTCTTCATTCTAATATTTATTCTTTCTTTTCCACCATTAAAGAGATTAAAATTTAAGCTATATCCTGCTCCATAACCATAGCTTTTAACAGGTACATTCTGTGGAGAGGAGAATAAACCTTCATTATAAAGGAGAAATCTGGAATTGAGCTTTACATCTCCACCTAACGAAAGTTCCGGCAACAGATGATCTTTGGCTTCAAGTACTTCTAGCTTACTTTGCTGAAGGTGTAAATCTGACAGTTTCAGTTGACGATTATTCACTTCGGCAGCTTTCCACATTTCTTCCAGACTCATCAGAGTGGCTGTTGTATTCTGAGCATGAAGATATGATACAGGTAGCAACAATACTATTCCCAATATTGGAATTAATTTATAGGATTTCATGATCATCTTTTTTTGTAAATGTTTCTATTTTCTCTTTTTGTAAAGAGCCAATCTGCTATCATTTTTCCCAATTCATCAAAGATTAAAGTCAGATCGATCATAGGCATAAAAGGATAGGAATAGTCAAATCGGTAGAAATTAATTTGTTCGATAGGGTAAACCGGATAACAGTCTGTGTGATCGAAAGTTTTATCTTTTGTTTCAATTTCGGGGTCTTGATCGGGGGGTGCTATTGTGTGTTTTATCATAACTCTGTTAATATTTACAGTAGCAAAATTATTCATGAACGAAAACTATCTTTTAATATAATTAGCCTAAGATTTGTTATATTTGGCCATATGGAAATTCTTAAGCAGCTTTTAGACAGTGTAGACCAAAATCCGGATTCTATTCTGGTGGTACGACAGCAAACTGAACAGCAGATGCCTCCTCATCAGCATAATAAGGCACAATTATTATTGGTTTTTGGTGGAATTGCTTATCTGAAGACCGCGGAGAAGGATTTTTATATTCCGTCAAGTCACTACATCTGGATACCAGGAAAATATCCCCATAATCTGATGTTTAATACTCAGGATCTGTATATTATTAACATCTATTTTCCAGAAGAAAAGTCTGACGGATTTTATAATGAACTGGGAATTTATCCGGTGAGCAACCTGTTATCAGAAATGCTTACTTTCAGCGAAAAATGGCAGGGAGATTATTATAAAGGTTCCTGGGAATTTCAATTTCTTACAACACTAAAAAGCCTGATATCGAAAGAAAATCTCAAAAAGTTTTCCATTCAGCTTCCTACAACCGATGATCAGCGGCTTAATGCTGTTACAGATCATCTCAGAAGTCAGTTAAATGAAAAGCTTACCTTAGAGAATACCGCAAAACAATCAGGAATGAGTGTAAGAAGTCTGACGAGGCTTTTTCAGACAAAACTTCATATCACTTTTATTCAGTATATAAAAATGCTTAGGATTATCAGGGCTATGGAATTAATTAAGGATACTGACCTGAATATGACTGAGATTACTTATGAAGTCGGGTATTCCAATATTGCAGCTTTCAGCAATAATTTTCACCAACTAACTAATATGAGGCCTACCGAATTTAGGGCAATGTCAAGAATATAAAAACTCAATGGATGAGTTGGATAATACACCAGCATTAATCCCATCTGTCATTATTTTGCCATTGAAAGATATAGAAGTATTTGTATAGCTCATTTAACCTATGATTTAAATGCATACTCATCATACACCGTATTGATAAGGTCATCAGGATTGATATTTCGTGAAAAAATAGGATAATGAAAACGGTCCAGTTTATTAAGAATTCGTATAAGTTCCATCTTCTCGTAATAGTTGAGATTTCCTGCAACAATATTGGTCGCCTGACGGATTTTTTCCATTTGATTTTCCAGGATCTGCAATCCTCTTCCGGTGATACGGATCAATTTACTGCGTTTGTCTAAATCAGAGTCTGTCTGTTCAACAAGTCCCTGTCGTAAAAGTCTGGCAATAATCAGCATACCTACGGGCTTATCATGAATATTTTTTTTGATGAGAGCCATTTTTGTCATCTCACCAAAAGCTTTAAGATTAATCAGATAAATAAAGTCTTCCTGAGTCGAAAATTCAGAATCTGAGATGGCAGACTTTGAGTAAGTTTTTGCATACCGGTTAAGGTGAACAAGTAATGTACTGATCGCACTCTCCGGTGTTCTTCCATTCTCCTTTCCTTCCCAGTAAGGTTCTTCAGTTTGATTTTCTTCAATATTCTCTTGATCAGAAATCCATGCTTTAAAGCCCTGAATAGTTACCGGATACGATTCTGGACTGGTGCTGGCTTCAGTTTCAAACTCTTCCAGCAGATCTATAAAATCTTTAATAAGCGTGTAATTCATTTCTGTTAAATAGTTTACAAATATACCTAAATCATGGTATATATATCAAGACTATAAAGAAACAATACCCTGATCTTTTGGTAGCTCACGTTTTCCGATCGCCCATTCTGGTATATTAAACATCTAATACGGTATAATAATTGTTGAAAAATAAGAAGAAGTAAAATAACCATATGGATCATATAGAAACCGAACCAATAGATTTGGTAAGAGATAAAAATTATATTGATAAGTACTTCAGTTTAACTATAAAAAAAGAATTGAATATTGACATCGATGTGAGCAATGAATATATTGCTGCACAAAATATTGTTTCCAGAAAATTAATTCTGGTTAAAACATTTTCTGAGGTTGTCATGGGAAATCCCGAACTATATCTTTTATTGGTTTCTTTAATTCATGAAGCCAATACCCGTCCTTTGACAAGGGAACAAATCAATTCAGTACTGGAAAAAAAATAACAAGATCCCCCAAATATTTGAGAGATCTTCATTTTTTTAATGTAAAATAGGTTTTATACCTGTTCTTTTAAATGTTTCGCTACCATTGCTTCCAGATCATCGAGATTAAAAGGTTTTGAAACATAATCATCAGCTTTTGCTTCCGATGCTAAAGCAACAATATCATTATTAGCCGTAACGTAAATTACCGGAATATGTTTAAATTCTTCGGTGCTTTTGAGAAGTTTTGTAGCTTCTACCCCTCCTATTTTGGGAATCCAGTTATCCATCAGAATAACATCCGGCTGATAATCTGCCACTTTCTCAAGGATATCGTGTGAAGTCTCTGAAATTCTGACATCATATCCGTTTTCTTCAAATATGATGGTGATGACCTCTAAAATAGCCGCTTCATCATCAAAAATTAAAATTCTCTTTTTACTCATATTATGTAGATTATTCTATTCTTAAATATTATAATTGATTTATATAATCCGCTAAACCTGCGGGTGTGATAATTAAATCATATTCAATTGCTTCTATGGCATGTTTAGGCATAAATTCCACCTCTGCTGTTTCCGGATCCTGAATCCAGACCTGCCCATTATTCCTCTTAATATAGCTCAACCCTTCTACCCCATCAGCATTAGCTCCCGATAAAAGGACGCCTATTACATTTTGTCCATAAATTTCTGCCGCAGACTTAAAAGTAACGTCTATAGATGGGCGGGAATAGTTCATTTTTTCAGAGCTGTCTAATGACATCCATTGAGTATTCTCAAACAACAAATGATAATCAGCGGGAACAATATATATTGTGTTATCTTCAACTGCAGTTTTATCTTCAACCTCTATGACCGGTATTTTCGTAAACTGCTGCAGTAACGTCCGCAGAATATCTCCGGATTGAGCCTTACGATGGATCACAAGTACAATGGGAACAGGGATCGCATGATCCAGGTTTTTGATCATTTCTATAATGACCTGTAAACTTCCTGCTGATCCTCCGATAACAATTAATTCTGTATTGGTTTGTGATTTCATTCCGGTAATTATTAATGGTGATCAATTTTTTTCCAGATTTTCTGATCTTCAACCTGATGGTAGTTTTTGTCAATAGCAGAAAACCGAAGAGTCTCTTTTGCTCCCAATGCGAGAAAACCTAAATTCTCCAGGCTATCATCAAAAAGCCTGAATACCCTTTCCTGAAGTTCTCTGTCAAAATAAATTAAGACATTCCTGCACACAATGAGCTGAAAACTATTAAAAGAGCTGTCTGACACAAGGTTATGTGTTGATAAGATCAATTTTTCCTGCAAGCTTTTATCAAATCTTACACTATCATAATTGGCGGTATAATAATCCGAAAAGTCTTTTAATCCGCCTGAAAGCATATAGTTTTCCGAGTACAGTTTCATCTGTTGCAAAGGGAAAATACCAGCTCTGGCTGTTTCAAGAACAGCGGGATTCAAATCGGTCCCATAAATCAGAGATTTACTGTAAAGGCCGGCCTCTTTCAGCAGAATGGCTATAGAATATGCTTCTTCTCCTGTTGAACATCCTGCAATCCATACCCTGATTAGCGGATAGGTACCTAACTGAGGCAGTATATGGTCCCGCAGTGTTTTGAAAAAAGAAGGATCTCTGAACATTTCCGTAACGTTTACTGTAACTTCTTCTACAAAACGTTTTAAGTACTCAGCATCATTCATAACGGTGTATCTGAGCTCCGCAAAACTGGTAAACCTGTCTAAAAGACATATACGGTTCACTCGTCTTTTAAATGAAGCTCTGCTATAACCGGAAAAGTCATAGCCATACCTCTCATAAACATCTCTGATGAGATATTCTATTTCTTCATCTTTTATGATACTTGGTTCCAGCATCTATGAAAGTTTTTCTATTGCCGTTATTAACAGATCTACATCAATTGGTTTTGATATGTAATCATCAGCTCCTGCTTCCATACATTTCTGGCGGTCTTCGGGCATTGCCTGTGCAGTGACAGCTATAACCGGCACATATTTGATTTCCTGTGTATTCCTTATCATTCTTACGGCTTCGTACCCGTCTATCCCAGGCATCATCATGTCCATAAGAACAACAGAAAACTTAGGATTTGACTTCAGAATTTCTAAAGCTTCCTGAGCCATTGTACAGGATTCAACTGCATACCCACGGGCCTTAAGGGTTAGTTTTAATGCAAATATATTGCGTGGATCATCATCCACGATTAAGACTTTCTTATTCATCAGAATTTTATCTGTTTAACTTTCATACAACCAAACACGAAGGAGCGACAATAGCTGATCAATATCTACTGGTTTTGAGATATAATCCGAAGCTCCTGCTGTTATACATTTTTCACGTTCTCCAATCATAGATTTGGCAGTTACGGCTATAATAGGAAGTCTTTTATAAGCCGGTATTTTTCTTATCTGCTTTATTGTTTCATAGCCATCCATTTCCGGCATCATCATGTCCATCAAAATAACGTCTATGTCAGGATTGTGGTTAATTTGTTCCAAAGCGTGCTTCCCATCCATCGCTACAATGACTTCAACTTTATATTTTTCCAGTGCCTTGGTTAAGGAAAAAATATTGCGGACATCATCATCAGTAATGAGTACTTTTTTGCCACTCAGCACTTCTGTTAAAGAACCGAGCATTCTGCCAGTGGTACTTTCAGCCGAACTGTTTTTTTCTTCCACCAAATGTAAGAATAAACCTACCTCGTCTAAAATTCTCTGATAGGAATGTGCTGTTTTCACAACAATTGAATCCGCATACTGCTTTATTTTGAGTTCTTCTTCTTTTGATAAATGATGTTCCGTAAAAATAATAATCGGAAGATTTTCAAGCCCTTCATAGGTTTTGATTGATTCTATGACGTGATAATCATTTCCTTTTGTGCTTCCAATATCCAGAATTACACAGTCAACAAGGTCTGAAGTGAGTGCTTTTACACTATCCTCTACACTATGTTCTACTGATAATGAAATATTAAAATTACTCAGGAAATAAGATAATGCGCTGGCATGTTTGGCATTTTCTTCAACAATTAAAACCTTTTGAGGTCCTTTCTGTAATGCTTCTTCAATTTTCCTGAATACATCGGTCATTTTATCCAGAGCAACAGGTTTGTTGATGAAGTCCACCGCTCCTTTCATAAGACTTTCTTTTTTCACATGCAGGGCAGACATCATATGTACCGGAATATTTTTTACAGTGGTATCAGACTTCAGTTCGTCCATCACTTCCCACCCATCTTTTACAGGAAGCTGAACATCCAGTAAAATAGCATGTGGATGATACTGCCGGGCAGCTGACAGAGCATAATCTCCTCTTACCACAACAATACCTTTATAATTCTGTAAATGGGCATACTTCAGTAAAGCTTTTGCAAAATTGGTATCATCTTCAATAATCAAAATAATTTTATCACCTTCCTGAATATTATCCCGGTCATCAGGTACATCTTCAGGAATTTCTAAAGTGTTCGCATTCTTATTTTCTCCTTCATCCAGGATATTCTGAATTTCCTCAACATCTTCCCGGATAATTTCTACCAGATCCTGATCGGTTTCAGGCTGAACAATCTCAGCTACGGGATGTACAGGAATCGTAAAACTGAATTCACTGCCTTTATTTACTTCGCTTTTCAAAGCCAGCTCGCCTCCTAAAAGCCTCGCAATTTCACGGCTTATTGAAAGTCCCAGACCGGTACCTCCAAATTTCCTTTTCGTAGATCCATCAGCCTGCTGGAATGCTTCAAAGATAATTTTCTGTTTGTCTTCTGCTATTCCGATACCGGTATCTTTCACTGAAAATATAATAAAATCAGGTTTTTCAGAGTGTTTTTTAACATGTAAATCAATGCTTCCTTTTGTGGTAAACTTCAAAGCATTGGACAGCAGGTTTCTTAGTACCTGATCAATACGGAGCCTGTCACTTTCAATGATGGGCTGTACTTCTGAATCAATCTCGATGTTGAAAGGAAGTGTTTTCTCCTGAAATACTGGACTGAAAAGACTTTTCAGATCTTTTATGATATCTTCAACAATAACTTCCTGGTATTCCAGGGTCATTTTTCCTGATTCTATTTTTGCCAGGTCAAGAATTTCATCTATTAACGTTAATAAACTTGTTCCTGAGCTTTGAATAACTCTTGCAGATTCTATCTGATCTTCATTAAGGTTCTCATCCGGATTTTCTGCCATTAACCGTGATAATAGAAGAATTGAGTTAAGAGGTGTTCTCAATTCATGAGACATGTTGGCAAGAAATTCAGATTTATATTTGGTACTGAGTGCCAGCTCTTCTACTTTCTTCTGAATCTCATTATTACGTTCAGCAATCAAATGATTTTTTTCTTCCAGTAATCGTGAGCGTTCCTCCAGTTCTGCATTGGCCTGCATCAGTTCTTCCTGCTGTACTTTTAATTCTTCTTCTGAAGCCTGAAGTTTCTGCGTTTGTGCTTCCAGTTCAGTATTGAGATTTTCAAGCTCTGAGTGCTGTACCTGCAGCTCTTCAGACTGTGCCTGAGTTTCTTCCAGCAGCTGCTGTTCTTTCTCTCTTCCTTTTGCCGCATTCAGGGCTATTCCGATATTCACGCAACATTCCTCAAAATAGCTGATTCTGTCTTTATCAAAATTAGAGGTAGATCCTAATTCTATGACTCCTATCACATGGCCGTCTGCAAAAACAGGTATCAGGATGATGCCATAGATCTTAATGGTACTGCTGGCAAAAGTGACTACAAAATCATCTTCGTGAAGATTATTGTACACCTGTGTCTTAGCATTCTTAAAAGCCTGTCCTACCATTCCTTCCCCTTGCTCAAACGTTTTTTTCATATTTGCTTCCAGCCCGAATGCATTGTTAAGTTTCAGAATGCCTTCGTCAAAAAGATACAATGAACCGTTGATGCAGTTTCCGTATTCAATCAGCTGGCTTAAAGCTTTATTGGATACTTCTTTTACTGATTTATTTCCGACAAGGGATTCATTAAGCAGAGCAAGTCCTTTCTGGCGCCAGTCGCTTTTATTAATTTTATCAAAAGAAGTTTTCAGGGATTCGGTCATGTGGTTCAGGGATTCTACAAGATCTCCAAGGTCATCTTCCGAGTTATCTACGGCTTTCTCACTGTAATCTCCATTGGCTACTCTGTTTGCTATTTTTTGGATGGCACTTACTCTTCGGGTCATTTCCTGATCTTTATCTCTGAGCATTTTCTCCAGTTCGTCCCTTCTGATCAGATCGGCACGCATTTTAAAATAGAAAAATGTAGTCACGACTACCGCAGCCAGTGCAGAAAAAACAATAAAAAGAACTGTTGTTTCTGATGAGCGTGTTAAATCCCTATTTTTAATTTCTACCTGACTTTCTTCATACTGCACAAAATCTCTTACGATTTTACGGCATTCATCCATATAAGCTTTGCCGGTAACGATTTGCTGTTGAGTCATCACAACGCCTTTCCGCCTGTTTTCCACCAGATTTTTAAGGTTATCCATCACCTGGCTGACTGCTACTTTTAACCCGTCAAGTCTTTCCTGTTGGTTTTTATCCTGAACCCCTAATGATTCTGCAAGCACCAAAGCTTTGGAATATTCTCTTAATCCGCGTTTATAAGGTTCGAGAAAATCTTCTCTTCCAGTCAGCTGATAGCCTCTGTTTCCCGTTTCGGCATCCAGCAAAGCTACCAGAACATCTTTAACAGCCGTCACAGAACGCCTGCTTTTGGAAAGGCTCTCACGGTGATTCATTTGATTTTGAATACTCCAGTATGAAGCCACAGAGCTGGCTATCAATATCAGAAGTGAAAGACCAATTCCGAACTGGAGATTTCGTATAATTTTTTTCGGCATGAAGATTAATTTAATGGTAAGGTAAAATAAAACGTAGAACCTTCATCTACGATACTGGAAACACCAACATTTCCGTGGTGCTGTTTGATGATTTCAGAGCATATAAACAGCCCGATTCCCATCCCCTGGAACTGCAGTGAAGATTCTTCTACACGATAGAATTTCTTGAATACCGCATCCTGTTTAAAATCAGGAATTCCAATCCCAAAATCAGTAACATTGACTCTCACTTCCTGAGCTTCATGATCCACAAAGGTGGTAACGATCACCTGATTATTATGAGGTGAATATTTGACAGCATTGGTGAGAAAATTAATCAGTACCTGCTCGATACGGATCTCATCCAAAGGAATTAAAATATCAGGTTTTGTTCCGTGGCGCTCTATTTTTACCTGTTGCTCATGAGTCTGTAATATGGTTTCAATCGCATTACTGATCACATTTTCCAGATTAACGGGCTTTTTATTGATTTTCAATTTTCCATTTTCAATTTTCGACACATCCAGAAGATCGGTGATCAGAGTATTGAGCTTTTCAATCTGTGTCTGAACTTTTGTAACAAATCCTGCTTCAGCACTGTCTTTATCTAATTTCAGTTTTCTTTCCAATAGCTGAACATATGCTTTGATACTGGTTAAAGGAGTTTTTAATTCATGGCTGGCAATACTTAAGAATTCATCTTTTTCTTTTTCCACTTTTTTCTGATCGTCAATATCAGTAAATGTTCCCACCCAGTTTTTAATACGGTCTTCATCATATACAGGGGTTACCCTAAGCAAATGATACCGGTAATGATCTGAAATAACATTTTTAATTCTGATTTCTAATTCCAGGGCTTTTCCTTTTTTCCTGCATCTCTCCAGTTCTTCGCTTATACTATGGTCATCAGGATGTGTTTCAGGGAAATCCTGCTCATTGTCAGAATACTGATACCATTTACCGTTAACGAAGTCAACAATTCCATCTTCATTAAGGGTAAACGCAATCTGAGGAAGAGACTCCAGCATGAGATGAAAATGATCGATCTGGGATTTCATGGTTACCTGAGATTCCCTTCTTCCTTTCACTTCCAGTTCCAGATTCTGTTGTGTTTTTTTCATTGCAATATTCTGCTCCTGGAGGTTATAGAAAGTTTTCACCTTAAGCAGAAGAATTTCAGGATCTACAGGCTTCGTTACATAGTCTTTACCACCAGAAGCGTATCCTTGGGTAATGAATTTTTTATCGGTATTAACAGCGGATAAGAATATAATAGGAACATCTTTCGTTTTACTGTAGTCTGCAAGCGTTTCTGCAACTTCAAAGCCATCCATATCAGGCATCTGAACATCTAAAATAATTAAGGCATAATCATTTTTCAATGCTTTGCCAAGAGCCTCTTCGCCGGAGCCGGCCGTTTCAACCTGAAAATCTTTAGATTCAAGTAATTTTTGAAGTGAATAAAGATTACTTTGGTTGTCATCAACAATTAAAATCATAGAAGTTAAAATCAATAATTAGTTACGGATACTTTAGCATCAAAAATACTCACAATATTTGAAAAAACAGTAATTTTTAAAGGTTTATGCATAAGGATTTCATACCACATTTTTCAAGAAAAACATCAATGGCATAAGGATTGAAATTATTTATAATCTTAAAAAAAATCTTTATAATTTCAGAAAAATCATAATTATGAAAAAAACAATAAGTTGCATGAATATCGATGAGAAAATCCTTCACTCGTTCGGAGGTGAAAATGTCATCTATAAGGCTCACGAGTTTATTTTCAAAGAAGGTGATCATTCACAATATTATTTTCAGATTATCAGTGGAAAAGTAAAACTGAACATCTTTACTGAAAACGGAAAAGAATTTATCCATAACATATTAGGTAAAAATCAAAGTTTTGGAGATCCGCTTCTTTTTATTGAAAAGCTTTATCCTACGAATGCCATAAGTTTACAGACTACAGAAATTGTAAAGATGCCCAAAGATAATTTCATGGAAATGCTTAAACGTAATCCGGAACTTTCCCTGGAAATGAATATGTGTTTATCACAACGACTTTATTATAACAACTTAATGGTCCGTAATCTGGCATTAGCAGATCCTATTCAACGGCTGAAAGGGGTAATGGATTATCTGAAAAGCTATCATGACGGAGACTGCCAGCACTGTTTTCCTATAGAGCTTACCCGCCAGCAAATTGCTGATCTTACAGGACTGAGAGTTGAAACAGTCATCAGAACGGTAAAAAAAATGGTAAACAATGAAATGATAAAGCTTGAGGGCCGCAGGATTTTATATTAGAATGCAAGTAAGATTTGATTTTCAGAAACAAAAATAGAGTATAAATAAACTATAAAACAAAAAAGATGGCCGGAATTTTTTAATTCCGGCCATCTTTTTAAACTAACCTTAATTTGTTTTTTTTCTCCATTCTGCCTTCACATCTTCAGCGGCATCTTTTGTTTTTTCCCATGCTTCATCAGCTTTATCCTTAATATCTTCCCATGCATCTGAAACATTTGATTTCACTCTATCCAACCAGTCTTCCTGAGTTGCCTCCTGATCATTATCTCTTTTTTCATTGATGTAATCTTTAGCCTTATCTGCTAATTCACTGATCTTCCATTTTGCATTATCAGCTGCATTTTTTAAAGAGCTCTCCGTTTGGTCTACTGCATTTTCTGCTTTGTTGTAATCTGAATTATTCATAATATAATATTTAAGTATTTGGTATATAAATAAACAATGTTCATGCCTAAAAAATAAAGATCGTGTTAAAATTTTCTTAAAATTAAATTATTACAATTAACAGATCATCTATTTGTCAAAAGGACTTTTTTTATCCTGCTTCACCCATATCAATTTGGAAGTATCATAACCGATTGCCTGTGCCTTACTTATAAAATTCTGTCTTATATTTTCAGGGATCGTCTTTTCACGGGAAAGAATCCAGAGATAGTCTAAATTTTTTCCTGCAACAAGCGCATACTTATATTCTTCCAGCGCAACTACGTTATAACCGGCATAAAAAGGTCCGAAAAAACTCACCTTCAGAGCTGCTATATTTTTTTCTCCTCTGAATTTAGCAGTACCATTTGCAGAAACCCATTCGTTCTTTTTAAAATTATATCCGCTGTTGACTACATTTACATTTCCGTCCGCATTAAGGCTGTACTGAGCGATTGCATTATCAAGATCTTTTTCAAAACGATAATCGAATCTCGCAATCTCATACCATGTCCCTAAATATTTGTTGACATCAAACTGACCGACAGGCTGTGCTTTCTCAGGCATAGAAGAACAAGAAATCAAACCGTTTAACAGTCCGAAGCTTAGTAATAATGTAAGAATGATTCTATTTTTCATTTTTAGTTATTTTTTTAAAGAAATAAATATTGAGTAAAAACTGGCTGTACCCGTAAACAGCATCTTCAACGGGAATAGTTCCCATTCTGATCCCTAAAAAATCATCAGGATTATAGTTTACAACAGGCGAGGGAATTAAAGATCCCGTCAGGATTCCATTCACTGCAAAAAATCCGGGCATCAATACCAGATATACAAAGCTTGCTCGTGCTATCCAATCTTTTTTAACAATAAAATGCAGATAACAAAGTGTAGATATCGTTACAATCACAGTGAGCAAAGTATATATTCTCTCATGATAAAGAAGTCCCGTTACACTGAGAACAACAACAGCCGTGAATACAATAAGATTATTTAAGCCATCAATCCCCCTCAGGCTAAAAAATTTTTCCAGACAGTAATAAGTAAAAACACATGCAAACGGAATACAGTAAAAAAACAGCCATTCTTCAATAGGAAGCCCTGCTATTGTAAAGCCTAATGTATAATTGAGATCAAACCACCACACTCCTTTTGAAGCAAACCATACATCCCAGATAATAAAAGGAATTGCCACGATGGTAGATGACAGCAGAAACTTCCCGAAAAGTTTATTAAACTGTATTCTCCTGTCAAAAGAGGCCAAAAAGCAAATAATGACCGTGAAAAAGTTTATCAGTATGTAAGTATAAGGCATCATTTTTTATTGAAATACATTTTAAAATATTTAACAGGCACCCATAAAAAACCAAAACACTCTCCTTCTTCCTTTCCCAGATGTTTATGATGCTGCTTATGAGCACGTCTTATGGCAAGCCAATACGGATTCTTTGTTTTTGTAAAAATCTTTGCTCTCTGATGAATAAAAATATCGTGTACAAAGAAATAGGCCATTCCGTAAAGGCTTATTCCCAATCCGACAAAAAACAGATAACTGAATTCCTGCCTTACTCCTAGATACAACAATATGATGGCGGGACTGGCAAAAATGAAAAAGAACAGATCATTTCTTTCAAGTTTCCCATCGTGGCTGTGATCATGATGATCCTTGTGAAGGCTCCACAAAAAACCATGCATAATATATCTGTGAATAAGCCATGTGGCTCCTTCCATGGAAATAAAAACAAGCAGAACGATCAGAAAATTCATATTAATTGCGTTTACGGTTAAAAAGATCATTCAACACACTGTATCTGAAATCGAAAATACTTCTGAGTTTTTCTTTAACAAATAAACGGTGCGCTACCCTTCCTAAAATTCCCAACGGGAGTTCATAATCTACAGTATCTTTCATTAATACACCATTCTCATCAGGAATGAACTCGTGGAAATGATTCCAATGTTTACAAGGGCCTTCTTTCTGAAAGTCCGTAAAGCTTTTACCTTCTTCTACTTGGCTGATAACA
>Ga0070682_100000176_pt1 | contig 47755 bp, 47 predicted proteins | sample KBSC63LmetaG_FD_64668 | JGI IMG/M metagenome (GOLD analysis project Ga0070682, IMG submission 64668) | Corn rhizosphere microbial communities from Kellogg Biological Station, Michigan, USA - KBS C6-3L metaG | ecosystem: Host-associated > Plants > Roots > Rhizosphere | place: USA: Michigan...
TTGAAAGCAGAAGTTGCCCGTAAAACATTCGATCTCAGCCTGATCCGCGATAGCAGGGATAATTTCATCCCACTTTGGCAAACGATAGTTACCCAAAAAACAAATGATGAAGCTTTGAAGGGATTTGATCCCAATTCTGCCGGACTTATGGCTGCCGTATTCAAGGATTTTCCGCAAGCCAGCAGGATCAGGGAAATATCCACATTAAAAAGCCTCGAACGTAACCCGGAGAACATCATGATCTTCCTGGATAAAAACCCGGTGTTCGCACTTCGGGATTCATTGATATTCATTGCCGCCAACACACAACCCGAAAGGTTGATGTTCTTTATTGCAAATTCAAAGAACGAAGAATTGCAAAAAGCCATCCATCAAAATACTTCACCATTGGTGCAAGCGCTCATTTCTGTTGCCCCTGAAAGGAACCTGAAAAATTACCTTCCTTTCATGTTGCAAATTGCCCAGAAGAAGATGACGCTCGCTGAAATTGACAGGCTAAGAACACAACCCGTTCAATATTACCAGGCGATGGTTGACGCAGCAATTTCCAACCAGGCCGCAAGGCAAGCTGGCGCAAGACCGCTGTACGTAAGGCCTACAAGGCAATACCTGAAAGAATATGGCATCATGTTCTATACCGATATCATCAATAGTTTGCATGAAGCACCTGAGAAAGAACGCTTCGAAGCATTGAATGAACTTCGTCCACAGGATCTGTATTATATCATCACCAACGGAGAAACAGAATTGTACACCAGCAGTTATTTATACACGTATAAAAAGCTGATGAAGTCTTTTGATAAGGTAACATCCGACTCAGTTTTTGGGCTGGTAAAATATGACCAATACCGGAAATTTCTTTTAATGGCCGGCCGTTATAACATGCTTTCAACCTTTATGTCGCAGATGCCAAGGGATAAAAGCATTAGTATCATCAAAAGGCTCATGGGCTCGCTGGAAGAGAATGGGTCTGGCGGTTTGGAAGAGATCATTAATGTGGCTGAGACCTTCCCCGGTATCGTAAAAGACAATAACTTGGCGGCACTCACTTCCCAGGAGATCAAGAATAACTACAATCGCTGCCTGGCCATTCCCAATATGTATGGGGTAAAGGTTTACAGGCTGCTTTCGGAAATGTATAAGGCGGTAAGAAGTGGCCAGCTTGATAACGGCAAGAGTCTTCCTCCGGCCCTGGCGGTGTATTTCAAGGTTCCCAACGCTGCCCTGCTGGATAGCAAGGGTGTTGTTAACCAACTGGTACTTTTTTATGGGGATGAAGATGGAAAAGGTTCTTATTCAAGCTTTATGACGAACTACAGTGACGCTTCACAATGGGCAATTGAAAAAAATGCGTCATGGGTTACTATCAAGTCGAAGAAAGGCGCTCCAATAACTATTTATGCTAACCTGCCATTGAGCAATGAAGACGGTCTCGATATTAAAGCACAGGAAGCACTCGCTGCGTACATGAAGGAGCAGGGCGTAACGCCGCATATCCTCATCCACAGGGGGCATAGCTATCACCTGCTCAACAGTATCAAATATGCAACACCCGATACCAAGTTGGCCATCCTGGGCTCTTGTGGCGGATACAAAGAGATATTCGAGATACTGAACAGAAGCAAGGAGGTGCAGGTGATCTCCACCAAGCAGATCGGTTCGATGCAAGTAAATGAGCCGATCCTGAAGCTGATGAACGAAAGGTTGCTGGCCCAAAAAGACATCGATTGGTCGGACATGTGGACGGTCCTTGAAGCAAAATTCAAGAACAACAAATTGGCCTACGACTATTTCCAGGAGTATGTGCCGCCGTATAAGAATATTGCATTGTTGGTGGCTACTTTGTATACACAGTCTGGGCTTGAATAAGTTATATAGTTTAGAAAGTTTAGAGGGTTTAGAAAGTTTAGTATGGAGTTCCATGGGCTAAACCTCCTAAACCCTCTAAACCTTCTAAACCTTACCTGTTAATGATTTATTAATCCTTCCCCATCTAAACTTTCCGCCTATTGTTTTATATTGAAAAAGTGTAGCTTTGTGCCTGAGTTTGCGTGTAGGAATTTTCCATTATTTTTAAGGTCGGAATCCAATTTTTATAACGATTTTACGTTTACTGTAAAAACCGCGTCAACAACATGGGTAAATTTTTTAAGTGCTGCATCAGCTTCATCTTACTGAACGCAACCACCCCTACTATTTCTTTTTGCCAACAACATCCTGATAGTATTCAGCAGGATAGTTTTGTTAAAACAGGTATCTCCCCCACGCCGTCTTCTATAGCAAAAGTTGCCTCAGCCATTTCATCAGATAACGGTGCAGAAGTTGTTGTGCGTGATACTTCTTTCATGCAGATAAACACAAAACTCAAATATGCTGCAATCAAACTAAAACAAAAAACCATCGAGGCTGAAGAATTTGCAAAGAAAAATGATTTCAATACAGAGTATTGCTTCATGGTAGATATGTCGATCCCATCAGGTAAGAAAAGATTCTTTGTTTACAATCTGCAAAAAGATACAGTGGAACTTTCTTCGTTGGTATCGCACGGCAGCGGATCTTATACAAAGGATTGCCAGGATCATCTCACGTTCTCCAATGCACCCAACAGCTACGCCACTTCTTTAGGAAGATATAAGATCGGTGTTTCGTATTATGGCACATGGGGATTGTCTTACAAATTATATGGACTGGATAGCACAAACAGCAATGCTTACAATCGTGCCGTAGTGTTGCACTCAGACAGCTACGTTCCTGAAAAAGAAACTTATCCACGTCATATTTATGAAAGCGAAGGCTGCCCGATCGTTCCTCCTTCTATCTTAGGCATTTTGGGAAAGTATATTACCAAGTCGAGTAAGCCGGTGTTGTTGTGGATCTATAATTAATTCGTTTAGAAAGTTTGGAGGGTTTAGGAAGTTTAGTATGGAACGCATCTATCTAAACGTCCTAAACCCTCCAAACTTTCTAAACCTACTCTTCCACCTTCACAAAACACACCCCCGGCAGTTCCACCTTTTTAAATTCTCCTTCTGTTTTATCGAAGTAGCGAAGCAACACATAGCCATCTTTTCCAACTCCTGTTACCACTAATTTTATTTCTTTATCAGCTTTAAAGGCAACCAGGTCGCCGATCTCTAATTGTGTTTCCATGATGCGTTGGTTTATTGATTCTTTCAGCAATAAACTTACAACTTTTAAAAAAGAGTTTCTATTTAGATTTTGCAGAAGGGAAAATGCCAAAAAGATCGTACGGCTTTTTACTAAATTCATCATTGAAGAATCTTGCCGTGAAGAAAATGGACCCGGCAAACGCAAGCACGATCAACAGTTGAACCCAGGATGTTTTTTGAATATCCTGTTTTGATCTGCGGTCACAAACTTCTCCGGGACAATACTGTGTTTTCCCTTTATTAAAAACCGAATAAACCTTACATGCCAAACAAATACCAAAGGCCGACTCAAAGAACAGGAAGATCAGGCAAAGCAGGCAGATGATACCGGTTATCGGGCTATAAGAATTGACCAGCACCATAAAAATGAACATGGTAGCCGACAGCAGCACACCAATTATCCAGGCAAATTTTTTCTGCCTGGCACCTACGTATTCCGGCACCTGGTTGCGAACGATCAAACGGCCCATTATCAACGTAGGAGAAAACCCGGTATTGATAAAGACGCGTATGATAAAATCAACCAGGAAAAATGTGATCACATATTTTATGGGCAAAAAATTGTTTTTGAACATGATGAACATCAGCGACATGAACGTCGCCAAAAAAAGTATCCCTGCAGCTGCCCTTATTTCCCTTTCATTTAAAACAGGAATATCATATCCTTCTACATGTTCCCCGAATTGTATGGTTTTATTCATTTTCTTGATTTTTTATTGCACGATCTAAAATGCTAACACAACATTATCCAATATAACCAGGCGGCAAACGCAACTGTCAATGAACAACACATTATGGTAAACAAACGACCGAATTGGTGAGAGTCTTTAGTCTTTAGTCGGCAGTCGCTGACTCCAGGCTCCCGACTAAAGACTAAAGATTTTTCTCTACTACTCATTGACCGTTTTGGGTCATTCGTTTACAGGGAAGCCTGTTATATAGAGATTGCAAGGGCACAGCGAAAGATTTACCGATATTTACCTTTTAAATTCAGCGTGAAAAAATTATTCGAAATAAAACGGTTCATATTTTATCTCTGGATCGCGTTGCCCTATGGGTTCTTGTGGATATGGCACGACCTGTCAACTTTTGAAACGACGTTTCTCGAAGCATTGCTAAATAATCTTTGGCGGGCAGTATATATTGTTGTTGTCAACTTTGTATTTTTTGAGTATGCCCTTTATTTTATTGTTAGAAAAAGGCGGTACATTATTTACAACATATTCCTTGGCGTCGTAACGCTTTTTGTTTTTATGATAATATGGTCGTATGGTTTGTACGCCTGGAGGACCTTGGGAGTTGCATTGAATATTTATACCCCCCTGGGTGAGGTTGGGGCGCTGAAAAGATTACTGGCCTCGATGATGGCATTTAGTGCAGGATCTATTTTCTTTTTCGCGATCGTCAGGCATACTTACAAGTACATAAAACTGCAGCGGGCGGAACAACAGTTGAGGATCGAAAAGCAAGCGGCGGAGCTGAATTATTTACGGGCTCAGACCAATCCGCATTTTTTATTCAACACGCTTAATAACATCTATTCCCTGGCAAGGGATAAATCCGACCTTGCACCCGAATCGATCCTGCGCCTCTCGAAAATATTGCGATTCATGCTGTATGAAACGGGTGGCACCTTCATAGCCATTGACCAGGAACTGAAGATCATTGACGACTATATTTCGCTGGAAAAACTGCGTTATGATGATTCTTTACGCGTTAATTTCAATTATGATGTTGAAGATATGAAACAAGCCTTGCCACCCTTACTACTGATCCCGCTGGTGGAAAACGCATTCAAGCATGGCGTATCTGAGACGAGGGGCCGCCCTTACGTGGATATTCATCTTTCTTTGAGGAACCGGCAACTGGTATTTATAGTGAAGAACTCATCAGAACATCCTGCGGAACCTGACGGAAAGGAAACGATCGGCCTCCCTAACCTGAGGCGCCAACTGGAGTTATTGTACACAGATTATGAATTGTCTGTGGGCCAGGGCGATTCGGCGTTCACCGCTACTTTAAAGATAAACCTGGCAAGCCATGTCTAAAATAAAATGCATCATTGTAGAAGACGAACCGCTGGCGGCAAAAGTTCTTTCGGATTATATTTCGCAGGTGCCTTTCCTTGAATTACAAGGATCTTTCAAAGATGCTATCCTGGCAACTGATTTTCTCCGCAATAATAATGTCGACCTTATCTTTTTAGATATACACCTGCCAAAATTAAAAGGCATGGCTTTTTTAAAAACACTTACACATCCGCCAGCAGTGATCATCACCACGGCCTATCACCAGTATGCAGTAGAGGGATTTGAACTGAATGTAACAGACTACCTATTGAAGCCATTTGAATTTGAGCGTTTCTTAGTTGCTGTAAATAAAGTGCGAACAGGAGAATTAATAGCAGCCCAACCCCGTGGGGGCCAGGATGCAAAGGATTTTATTTTCCTCAACGTGCAAAAAAAGAAAGTGAAGATACTTTTCTCAGAGATCATTTATATCGAAAGCCAGCGGGAGTACATTAAGATCGTGACCACAAAAAAAGAATGGCTCTCAAAACTGAGCACGCACGAGATCGAAGAGTTATTGCCTGCAAATCTTTTCAAACGCATTCACCGGTCCTTTATAGTTTCCACTTCAAAGATCGAATCTTATACGGCTGAGATGGTGGAGGTTGGGGGAGTGAGCATTCCTATAGGCAGAGGCTACCGGGATGTTCTTGAAGGCTTGTAGATAAAATCAAAAGTTAAAACTCAAAATTCAAAAGCTGCAGCCCCTTTTGATTTTTTATTTTTGAATTTTTACTTTTGACTTAGCTATTCTTTTCCAACTCAACAAAATCTTCACGAACCGGCAGAAAACAATCTATCAACTTGCATCCAGTAATAGACCTTGCAGAGTGAGGCATGTCAGAGGGAATAAAAACCGCCATCCCCGGAGTTAGCAATTGCTCGTCGCCATCAAGGGTGAATAATATTTCGCCTTCTATCACGTGCGTCCATTGCTCATGTACATGATGATGCAATGCTGCTTCAGCTCCGGCCGCAAAATCAATGTGTACAAAACTGATTTGTTCGGAATGATACATTGATCCGGTAATTCCTTCCCAGATCTTTATCTTTTTCCCCTCGTTGAAATTGATGAATGGCATATGCTTGGAAAGTTTTACTTCAATGATATCTTGCCGGCATCGATCTCAAAACTCCACAATTTTATACTGTCCACGTTTTTACCATTTAAAGTACCGGCCTTCCAGGATAGTAAGGTTTTAAATGTGTTTACCACCTGGTCATCCAATAGCGGGCTTTGGGTTTTGTTATCGATCTTACATTGCACCACCTCTCCCTTACAGTTGATGATCAGGCTCACCATGCCTTTGTCTTTGTAATTGGGTTTATCTTTTATGAACTGCACGCTATCGTTAAGCATCTTTTCTATTTCGGGATCCTTTACCGAGCACACTGCTTCTTTCTGGCCCTTGAACATTTCTAAAAGAGCATACACATTTTTTTTGTCGCATATGCCTTGCACATCTTCCTTGATCTCGGCCCTCGCAACAAATTGAGAGAACCCACACAGGGAGAGTTGTGCAAATAAAATGATCAAACTTATTTTTTTCATAATCGCAGATTGTTGTTAAAAGTTTATTACCTCAAATTATAGGAAATTTAATAACCGGGCGGCAGCTATATTTCGATATCTACTGATCAGTAATTTGAATTAGCAAGCTCTTGCAATTCCTTAGCCGACTTCTTAGTGATCACAAATGTGCCGAATGTTCTTCCAAGAGGGATAGCAAAAGCATCTATCATTTCCTGCTTGAGAAGATCCTGTGCTGATTGTCCAAGGAAAAAAATTGTTGATAGGACGAGGCCGCCTTTTGCAGTTGTCACGGCGCTATCCCTGTAGGTCTGCAATAAAGGAAATGATCCGCTTGGTGTTTTTAAAACAAGGTCTCTCATTCTAAGATCCACCATTTGCTTCGTGGACACAAAAAATTGAATTCCTTGTTTGCCCGACTTAAATTTTACCGCGGCGACCCGAATCGACGAAATAAGGCCCGTTGGCGAATAAGAAATTTTCACAGGTTTCGAAATATAACTGATTGCCGTGTCCCTGGAAAAAAATTCCTGGCTATAGCAGGTCGCTATTGTGATACTAAGTATGATGGTGAAGATTACATGCCTCATTGGTATATGAAGATAGGCTATATCTGATGCAGCCGGATTAATACTTCATCTTGAACGAAGACTCAATTACATTTAACCCAGGCAGAACCTGGTCTTCGTATTCATTGGCATAAACAGATGTAATTATAAATGAGCTTTCTTCAGTTGATGAAACAAATATTACCAGTTTGGATGGCATGTTGGCAGTATTATTTCCTTTGATGATCGCTCCCTGGCCTTTATAATTTCCCCAGTTGGTAATGTATTTAACCACGCCATTGGGCATACTTTTATTTAACTGTGCTTTTATATGCCTTTCCAGGGATTCTTTTTCGTCTTGCGAATGATCAAATATAAAAACGGTGATCAACCCGCTTTCAAGTGGTGAGTGAAGTGTAAAATGGGTCTTCACGTTTTCCAATTTTATGGAGGAATCGATCGTCCAATCACTAAAGCGTTCCACAGAGTAAGTTGGGCGATCAATTAAAAGTTTTGTGCCTGAGGTTTTTTCGGCAACGAGATGATGACCGGAAGTTTTGTCGGCGTTGTTATTGCAAGAAACGAGCAAGGCTACGGTTAGTATAAATAATGTATGTCGCATAAGAGTACTGCTTATCGTTGGGCCGGTATTGGCTAACACACAAAGTAAATTAATAAACGAAAGCAAATGGGAAAAATGTTAAAAACATCTTAGTCGACCGGCCGCTCATAAAGCTCACCATTTTTCAACAGCTCAACTCCACCAGTGGTTTTGAATTTTGTTCTCACAAACGAATCCATCTCATAGTTCAATTTTCGCTTCACGGAGAAGTGGAGATGGGGCCTCAATACAAACCCGGTACTGCCGCTATAGCCGATCACTTGTCCCTTGGCAACAGGTCCGCTTCTAACCACAACTCCATTTTTCTTCAAATGCCAATAACACCCGAAGCTGCCATCATTGTGTTTAATGATTATAAAGTTTGCCTTCTTTCCATAACTTGAAAAAGGCCCTCCCTCATCGCTATCCTCTTTATAGGCATAGATCACACCGTCTCTCGCCGCGCAAACAGGCGTTCCTTCGGGCATATCAAAATCCAATGCAGCTGTATTTTTATGGGAAAATAAGCCTCCATAACCCTGAACAATTCTGTACTTCGCCCCGGCTTCAAAAGGAAGGTTGTAGATATAACTGTCTAAGTTCTTGGTAACACTACTGCTTAACAAAGAAAACACAAAAATGCTGGTGACTATTAGAATGACAAACAGCGTGATCATTACCGACAATTTCCAGAGCCATAAATTGGTCTTTATCATTCCTGTGGTTGAGCCTTGTGAGATAATTATTGGGTGGATCCAATCAAATAACAAATCTTATCTCCGTGTTCCAATGTCAGTTTTCTACCGCCGTCCATCTTTATGAAATCGACAGAATAACTGCTGTCTTGAAAAGCACAACTGGTGTCGGCTTTGTCGTAACGGATCTTCATGTTTCCTTTTTGTAATGTCCAATGAAATGTCCCTGAAACGGCAATATGCGCATTAATATAACCCGTTCCATTTTGAAAAAATGATATAATGGGACCATTATTATATAGCGGCGTTGATGCCCCAGCTTTTGAGACCGAATACATAACCCATGGGCCAAGGATCTCCTTGTTGTCAAATATCGGGTTATTATGGGCGCAAGAAATGTTGCTCAAAAGAAACAACAATAATATAAGATTTTTCAATGTTATTTTTTAAAAAAAATTGTAACCCTAATAACACAAACTTACAACCTCGGCCTCAATCTTTTCTTACTCTTATTAAATACCATCATCCCCTTATCAATTCCCTTTCTCAATTCTTTTTGTTCTTCCTCCGGCAAATTATAAACCGTTTGACATTCCACACTGCAGCAACCATCATATTTTTCTGCGCAGGCTTCGCATTGAATGAATAGCAGGTGACAGGCAGTGTTCTTACAATTGGTATGTGTATCAGCAGGCAATCCGCATTGATGGCAACGGGCGATGATATCTTCCGTGATCCGCTCCCCCAGCCGATCATCGAATACAAAATTCTTTCCGATGAACTTACTTTCCAACCCGGCTTCCTTGGCTTCACGTGCATAGTTGATGATGCCGCCTTCCAAATGAAATACATTCTTGAATCCGTTGTGCAACATGAACGCACTTGCTTTCTCGCAACGGATACCGCCTGTGCAATACATGATGATATTGCTGTGCTTTTTATCCTTCATCATATCCACAGCCATCGGCAATTGTTCGCGGAACGTATCGCTGGGTATCTCGATCGCTTTTTCGAAATGCCCCACTTCATATTCATAATGGTTGCGCATGTCGATCACCACCGTTTGTTCATCCTGCAGCATTTCATTCATCTGTTCCGCATTTACATAGCGGCCCTTGTTTTCCATGCTAAACTCGGGATCGGTGATGCCATCGGCAACGATCTTGTCACGCACTTTGATCTTGAGCACCCAAAATGATCTGCCATCATCATCCACCGCAATATTCAACCGGATTCCATGGAGCGCTTCAATGGAATACAAATAGGATCTGAACGATTCAAAATTACTATCGGGTACACTCACCTGTGCGTTGATGCCTTCATGAGCGATATATATCCGCCCGAATACCTTTAATTCATTCAACGCTTTGTACAGTTCATCCCTGAATTGTTTAGGATCATCTACAGGAAAATATCGGTAAAAGGAAATGGTGGTACGGTGCTCCGTTTCGGCGTACAATAATTTTTTGAGCTCCGCCTGGGAAACGCGGTTGTGTAATACTGGCATATTTGTGAATTTGATCGGTGGCCCGGTCTGACAGCCTGCCCCGATAATTTCGGGGTCCTCGTCTGACCGGGCCGGTTGAAATTTTCATGATGGTCAGACGAGGGCGTCAGACCATCATAAAAATTGGATGCTTGCAGGGCAAACCAAATTTCGATACAAAAATAAGAAATAAGGAATAATAAATAAGGAATAAGGAAGTAGCTAGCAGCTTTTAGAAAGGGGGTAGTCCTTTTTCATTCGCGGGGGCGCTTCGGTTATATCTTACCTTACAATAAAGCTTAACAAATTTTCACACTGTTGCCCCACTTCCTTATTCCTTATTTCTCATTTCTTATTCCTTATTCCCCAATTCTTATTTCTTATTAAATTTTGAATATCTTTAGATTCATAAATCAGCTAACATGATAGCTCTCCTGGTCATCCTCGCCATCGTCGTGATCCTGGTATTCTGGGTCATTGGCGTTTACAACAGCCTTGTTCGATTGAGAAACACGCGTGAAAATGCTTTTGCAGATATCGACGTGCAGTTGAAACAACGCAACGACCTTATTCCTCAACTCGTGGACACGGTGAAAGGCTATGCTTTTCATGAAAAGGACCTGCTCACAAGGATCACGGAGGCACGCTCGGCAGTGATGAATGCCAGCAGCATCGACGACAAAGTGAAAGCTGATAATCAACTCACCAGTGCATTACAGGGATTAAAAGTGCAGGTAGAAGCTTATCCTGACTTAAAGGCGAACCAAAACTTTATGCAATTGCAGGAAGAGATCGCCGACATCGAAAATAAACTCGCAGCCACCCGCAGGTACTTCAACGCGGCTACCAAGGAATTGAATACAGCTATCGAATCATTCCCTGGCGTGATCATCGCCGGGCGCTTTGGTTTTAGCCGGCAGACCATGTTTGACCTTGGCACCGATAAAAGGGCTCAGATGGATGAACCACCTAAAATCAATTTCAACTCATGATCGAATACCGCGGTATTCAAAGTCAGCAACGGATCAACAACACTAACTCAGTTTTATTGCTGACCCTCTTCCCCGTTTTATTGCTGGGGATGTTTTGGGTCATCGTGTTTTTCATTAATCAAAAACAAGGCGGGAATATTGATTTTTTTACAACGATCGCGCCAGCGATCTTAGTCATCACGGGCATTTGGTTTTTGATAGCCTGGGGACTTAACAGCAAAATGATACAATGGGCAACAGGTTCAAAGCCGTTGGAGCGGATGGAAAACAAACGCGTTTACAACATCGTCGAAAACCTCTCCATTTCCTGTGGAATAAAAATGCCAGCCGTGTTTGTGATCGAAGATGATTCGCTGAATGCATTTGCGAGCGGTATCAATGCTTCTTCTTATTCCGTTACATTGTCGCGTGGGATCATCAACAAATTGAATGATGAAGAACTCGAAGGAGTTGTTGCGCACGAGCTCACTCATATTCGCAACCGCGACACGAGGATGCTCATTATCTCGATCATTTTTGTGGGCATATTTTCTTTCCTTGCAGAGATGGCTTTTCGCAGCATTCGCTTCACCGGCGGACGAAAGTCGGGCAAGGGCACGGGCGTTATCATTCTTGTAGCAGTGGTAGTATCGGCACTCGCTTATCTTATCTCGATGTTGCTCCGCTTCGGCATCTCCCGCAGCCGCGAATATATGGCTGATGCAGGCGCAGCGGAAATGACAAAGAAACCTGAAGCTTTGGCGAGCGCACTTAAAAAGATCTCTGATGATCCATTGATCGAAGCTGTTCAAAGCCGTGATGTGGCGCAGCTCTTCATCAACAACCCCACTCCTTCGCAACACAGGGCTTCATGGGATAATTTATTTTCTACGCATCCGCCGATCGAGAAGAGGATCGAGTATTTAGAGCAGTTTCTGTGATATTTAATATTGAATATTTTTTTAACCCGGATCGGTTTGCGAAATAGAAAACGGCTTGGCTTTGAAGGAAATATTAAATCTTCGATATTAAATTCGATGAAACGATCGATCTTTTTCTTGCTATGTTTTGCAACAATTCATACACATGCACAAAACAATACCGGCAAAATTTCCTGGAAAGATGTTTCCGGTAAGTGGGTAGTGGGAAGCAGTAAGTGGGGAATGGCAACGGATATTCCAAGCTGCAAAACAGCTCGCTACTTATTAATTATTATACTGCAACCCCACTAACCACTACCCACGGCCCATTCCCGATTCTGGCACCACATTTGCCCCGATGTTTTGCGCTCAAATCTGATAATAGTATGGAACATATTCAAAAGGCAGGTTCACTAAACAAAGTCGCGAAGATCACGCTGATCTTCTGGTTAATGAAAGTAGTGGCTACCACACTTGGGGAAACATTGGGGGATTATTTCTCCATGACACTCAACCTGGGATATATTGTAGGCATCGCTATCACGGCCGCATTTTTCCTGGTCGTTTTAACTACACAACTTACGGTCAAAAAATACTACCCCGTAATTTACTGGCTGGTGATCGTTGGTACCACAACATTGGGAACCGAGATATCCGATTTCCTTGATCGCACCTGGCACCTGGGATATACCTGGGGAAGTGTGCTGCTGATCACCTGCTTGCTATTGACATTATTGTTATGGTACAAAAAATATAAGAATCTCGAGGTTTACCCGATCAGTGAGAAAACGAAAGAGCTATTCTATTGGACCGCAATACTTTTTTCAAACAGCCTCGGCACAGCATTCGGGGATTTTTTAAGCGACGACGTCGGACTGAGTTATTTAACCGGCGCATTGGTTACCGGAGGAATAATTCTTGTGGTGGTAATGATCCATTATTTTACCCGCATCAATCACGTTTTGCTATTCTGGATCGCATTTATCTTTACCCGCCCATTTGGTGCCACTTTTGGGGATTTTCTTACCAAGCCACTTGACAAAGGCGGATTAGCATTCAGCAGGTTTACTTCTTCAATGATCTCCGTGGCGGTGATGGCGTTATTGCTCGTCGTTGCTAACAGCCAACATAAAAAGGAGTTGAATAAGTAAGATTGAATATCAGATCCTAAAACGAAATATTCACACTTCTCGAATTACCCCTGATACTTCCGCCAATGATACCCCCTGTGCCGATACGAACGCCTGTCTGGCCCTTTGTTCCATTGACATAAGCAACAACAAAGTCAACGCGGAATATCTTCAGAATATTTTCAAGCCCGGCAAATACTTCCACATAATTGCTATTCTTATTTACATAGAATGCATTGCTACCTCCAACCAAATTCCAATTGAGGCGATTGAATAAGGGAATTTTATTGGTGAGCAATCCGTTGAAATGATGCTCGAGATGCCCGAACGAATAGAAGGCTGCATAAGTACTGTTGGCATAATAAGACGCCAGTTGAAAACTGTTCACGTATTCACTTGCACGGGTTGAGCGATTGCCGTTGAAATGCTGATAGTCTTGCACGAACACTTTCTTCGCGTTGAGGAAGCCGCCGATACCAACCTTATATTTCATCGCCCCAGCCAACTTAAAATTCTTATCATCATTGATGGTGAAGCGCCATTTATCAAAATTCACATCGCTGCCGAATACATTCTCGATCCCCTTGGTATAGTTCAAACTAAAAGTCGGATATTTTGACCCGATGGCAACCTTTCTTCGCGGAAACTCAATATAGCGCTGCCCTGGTTTAAAGCTGATATCGAAGCTCAGCACTAATGCCTGATGCGGCATGAATTGCATGGTATCCAGTTCAACGGGGAAATTCGGTGTGAAGGCCCAACTGGTATCTTTTTTCTTGAAGCTGAAATCCGTCGTGTTATCCAATGGTTTCCTGTCTTCAAACAAAGCATTAACATTGAAACGCAGGCCGCTTTCATAACGCTTGTTGAAATTGATACTACCGAAAGTATTTTCGTAGGTCTTCATGAAATTATCTCCCCAGAACAAAATATTGATGCTGTTGGTAAATGCACTTATAGGATTGTCCTTGTTGAATTGGCTCACACGTTTCCCCCCGGAGAAGGTCCAGGTATAACGTTTTAATTTTTTATCGCTCGCCCAATCTCTTGTGCGGAAACTGATATCCGCCCAGGCATTCAAATGTGTGTTGCTAAAGCCGTAACGAATATTGGGTTGTATGGATAGATTGGTCTTCCATTTTCGCAGGTATTGATTGTAATTGCCATTGACATTGAGCACAAGGCCCTCCGCTGTATTGTATTCCAAACCTTTTATCAGCGATTCAATTCCCCACGAATAAGTATCCGTCTTGCTAAAATGCGTGCGATGGATGCCCGACCAAAAAACTTTATAGGGTTTTAGTTTGCCTTGCCGCTTATTCAACGAATCAACAGAGGACTGGCTCCTGATCGAATCCTTTTGTAGTTCGTAAATGCTGTCCCTCACCTGGTAATCCTTTTTCTCTTCGGGCTCCAACGGCACTGGCCGGATGCTGTCCCAGTAAGCTTTTGGCCGCTTGTTCACCGCCGTATCGTATTTGATGACCACCCTGTCGAAGAAATTTTTCTTGAATGCTGGGTTGATATTATAATCGGAATATACGTTCACAAAATTTCCAACCGCATCGATACCGAATTGTTTAAAATTAAAATGCAAAACCTGGTTCTTCACGCGCCAGGCACCCTTACCCACGGGCACATGTATCTGAGTGATCTGGAGCGTATCCAAAATTTCCAGTTGCGAAGTTTTTACGAGCGTAAGATCAAGGCTATGAATGCGCCAATCGTTTTCGGTGATATAGATGATGCCCGAGAACAAAGGCTCATACAAACGCTTCGGTGTAACTCTTATGCTATTCACCTCTTTGCCATCTTCAAAAAAACTGCCGAGGAATTTGTACTTATAAAAATTCATCGCCCCGTCGGCAATGGGAGAAATGAATCCTCTCGGGTTGAGTTTCTCACTGAAGATGGTCACATTATTTTCATACAAGCTGATGAAGGAGGGGAACGCAAAACCAAAACTACCGCTGCCACTTATCCGGCTGCTTATCACTTCCATCTTGAACTTATCGGGCTCCTGCGCATGAATTCTTGCAACGGATTCGGACAAATAAATAATTCCTGCGCCGGAAGAATCAAGCCCCATATCTTTTCTATCCGCATCAGGAACTTTTTGTCCCAATATTTTTTTGGGCAGCGTGCGAAGTTTAACGATATCCTTTGTATAGAGATCACATTCAAAACCCTTGACCTGTTTATTGTAAAAGGGGCGTTTCTTAATGGCTTTCCTGATGATGGCGTATGCCGGGTCTTCGCCGCCGGATTTCACCAGCACAGGATTCAATGTGAGCTTTTGATCGGAAAGAATGAATGTTAGTTCCACATCTTCCTTACCAACCGTTATTTGCTTTTCCTGCCTGGCATATCCCACGTGCTGGCATACTACGGTATAGGTACCCGGCGCAACAGTTATGGCGAACTTAGCTTTATTATTGGCGCTTGCGCCGGTGGATGTTCCTTTGATAATGATGGATGAATAAGGCAGCAGATCCCCTTTATCGGTGAATACCGTTCCGTAAATTTTTTGAGCCGATGATTGAAGCGAGGAAAATAAAAAGAGAAATAGCGCCAGCCTTACCATGCAGTTGTTTTTTGTGGGACGAAAATAGCCTGTAATTTGTTACGAGGATGTGAAAAGAAGGGGTAGTTGGTAGTTGGTAGTTGCTAGTTGGTAGTGGTCCCTAAAAATTAGAGATCCTTTTTGTTGGTTGGCTACAACTACAAACTACCACCTACCAACTACCAACTTCTCTCATCCTTTTCTTGCTCTCAAAAAGCTGCCTGTTAACGCGGCGAATCCAGCAACCAATCCAGCGATCAATGCAGTGAGGGCAATAAGCAAATACGAATTTCCTATCCCCAGAACCGCTGCTATTTTTTGCGCAAGAATATGATCGTTCCTGCTGCTCAACCAAAAACTCATTCCACCCCATAAAAGAAATAAAGCAATAAAACCGGTAAGAAAGGCCCAACCCGGGCGCTGTGGTATCAATGCGGCTATTAAAAATGCAACAATGGCAATGCTCCACCAGGGCAAGTAAAGACATGCGGCAAAACTTAGGAAGGCTGTTAATATTAATGAGACGAAAAATTTCATTATAGTTTAGAATTAAGAATTTAAAGTTATGGGTTGTTGGTTGCGAGTTATTAGTTACAAGTTCAACTCTAAACTCATAACTCTAAACTCTTAACTACTTACTAAAATTCATCACCCACTTCACTCTCTTATCCTTCTCCTCCCCTCTTGTCATCATCCACAGCGGATAATATTTTCCCGCCGCCCACTGATCAACAAATGTATCGTAGAACTTACTTCCGGGATTTCCGTTTTGTCCGCCGGGATAAATGCCCCAGGCCTCGGTTTGAGCACTTAGCTGCACGATCATCCTCCAACTCGGTCCATGAACGTCCTTGGCCGCATTGATATTATGTACGCCTCCGCCGATCGGCAAATTCAAACGGCTAAGACCGGGGATGCGCAACAAATGCCTGATCATCGTGGCCTTGTATTTATCCCACTCCAGTTTACCATTGGCTGACGCTTTATTCAATTCCACCGAAGTTTTTTTGAATGCAGCCGTTACATCATCTGCCAAAGTTTCTTTTTGAGGTGTAGAAATATTATCTACATATTTATAAGCAGAATCTTTTAACAAGCCTTCCGCCAATGTACTTTCAAATGGCAGAATAGTGAGCTTTGGTGCTTTTGCATATTCATCTTCATAAATAGTGTCGGCTAAGTTCTTCCAAAACACTTCAAACACCGTTGCGCCTTTTGAACCCACATCATTTCTCAGATCCCAACCTTTCAACAGATCGGCGTATTTTTTTTCATCGGCATTCAAATCCCCTTCTTTCAGATTTTTTAGCAATAAAGGCAAGATCATTTGTGCCAGCATGTTGTAATTGTCTGTTTGCAATGCTTTCATATCATCCACGGTAATACCATTCATCGCCGTAAGCCGTTTGTTGATAGTGATGCCGCGATACAAAGGATAATTTCTTCCGAGATAATAAGGATAAGCTTCGTCAACAGGCTTTTGATTGGCACTACTGATGAATCCTCTTTCGGGATTGTATTGAAACGGCACTTCATCCTGCGGTATCATGCCCTGCCATAAATAACTGGTATCCGTTCCGGGCATTACAAAATCGCCCTGCCCCTTCCATTTGGCCGGCCACTCACCTTGGGTGCGTATCGCAATATCACCGTTCTTGCAGGCGAATGCACAGTTTTGTCCCGGTGTGTGCAGGTTGGTGACCGCCGCCTGGTAATCGCTGTAATTCTTTGCACGATTGAGCATGCTAAATATCTTGAGCTCATTGCTTGCATCATGCGCCTTCCATCTTACCGCATAATATTTATCGCTGTTGTTTCTTCCGCCGCTATAAGTTTTGTCGTACATCACCGGGCACCAATCATTGCCCAATTGCACATAAGCAACCGAATCAATAAAATCTTTTCTGCCTTTTATCTTAATTGTATCGATCCTGAATTTTGATTGTCGCCATTCGCCATTGAATAAATATTCTCTTCTTGTGTCGTCCTTGAATTTTATTTCATAATAATCTCTCACATCTCTTCCGCCATTGGTAAAACCAAAAGCGCAACTATCATTGAACCCGATGATCACCCCCGGTGCTCCCGGAAAGCTGGCGCCATAAGCATTGAAGGCTGGCGTGCTGATCTGCAACTCGTACCAAACAGAAGGAAAATTTAGGCCTAAGTGCGGATCATTGCAGAGGATCGGAGCTCCACTCTTTGTTTTTTTGCCACTCACTGCCCAGTTGTTGCTGCCATTCTCCCTATCGGGCTTCTGCGTTTCTTTGACCGGCACTGGCTTGATGTTGAAATAAAGTGAATCTGCAGAAGCAGGAGCTTTCGGCATAACTTTTTGTTCAGCAAATGCTGTTCCCCGCGGAATGATCGGATCCAATGAATCCTGAATCGCAGGATATAATTTTTCAAAATCTTCGGCGTTGAAAAAACTCTTGGCATTTGTCATTTCAAAATCATCATCATGACCGGCAAGATCAAGGCTCATATATTTTAAGAACAAAGCAGTTTTTAGATTCGTCCATTTTTCGGGAGCATAGCCAAGCAATTTGTATTCGAGCGGTAATTTACTTTCAGTAAGTGTCTCGATATAGGCATTCACGCCCGACGTATAAGCATCACAGGCTTTCTTTGTCACGCCATCTTTTTCCATCTCTTCCAAAGAACGCTCTGCACCATATACCATTCCAAGCCTGCGCATCATTCTGTCAACATCGAGAATACGTGGATCGCTTCCTCCCAGGATCTCACTCAATCTTCCCGACGCCGCATAAGTTTGAAACTCCATCTGCCATAACCTGAATCTTGCGTGCAAATATCCCTGCACGAAATACGCATCGTTTTCCTGCTCGGCGAAAATATGCGGCACAAGACGTTCGTCTAAATAAACATTCACTTTTCCGTTGAGTTGTGGAAATTTCAGGTCGGCGCTATAATCCGTGTTCACCGATTCCGCATTTTGCCAGAACCCGTGCTGCGGACTTAAAAAACTTCCAAAGGCAGGAGCTTCCTTACCGCCTATCTTGAGCCGCATATTCAAAGCGATCACCAGGCCTGTGGTAACAACTGCGCAAACTAAAAACGGGACGATCCTCATATACAAAGATTATCCTGTAATTTAATCAAACCTTGTTTACCAAAGCCCTTTCATTTAATTAATTTTGCCGCATGAAGAACGACAACAACGACGTAAAGAATATCCTCGGATTAAAGCTGCCAACAGATCCGCGTTGGGTGAACCTGGCGGAAATGGAGCTGGAAGAGATCCTCACCGATCATGCCTATTGCGAGCAAAAGGCAGCCACCACCTGCATTTCGTTGATACAACGTTACCCCGACAGGTTGGAACTGGTAGAAGAACTCTCGCCGATCGTTACCGAAGAATGGGGACATTTCAGGATGGTATTGGCGGAATTGAAAAAGAGAAAACTGAGCCTGGGCAAACAACGCAAAGATGAATATGTAAATAAATTGCTGGAGTTTCAAAAGAAGGATGGCAGTGTGGAAGACAGGCTTTTGGACCGGCTCTTGACCATGGCATTGATTGAGGCCCGCAGCTGCGAGCGTTTTAAAAGATTAAGTGAAGGGCTGGATGATGCTTATATGCGTGAGTTTTATCGAAAGTTCATGGAGAGTGAAGCAGGGCATTATACTTTGTTCATCAACTTATCTGAGTTGTACATACCCAAAGAAAAAGTGAGAAAGCGTTGGAAGGAATGGCTGGCTTATGAAAGTAAGATAATGGATGAATTGGAAGTAAGAGGTGATAGGATACATTAAGTAGACCCAAGCTGCAAGCTCCAAGGGAGAAGCATGTGTTGTGAAAGAACTTCTAGAAATAGCGGGCTTATCCCTTTCCGCTTGCGGCTTGTAGCTTATTTACTCTCTTCCCGCCAAAATTATTTTCCTCAACACCACGATCTGCCCCAAATGATAATGGATATGTTCAATCACTCCGTGAATATTTCGGTAGTAAGTTCCGTATTTGCCATCCGAAAAAGCCTCACCCAGTTTATGCTCCGGTAAAGCTTCGATCAATGCCGCAAAGTTTTCGGCATCGGTCCATGTCTTATTCAATAAGTTCTCCCAATCTTCCTGCGATTGTATGGGTGGAAGGTTAAAACTAAGTTTATCACTTGCATCCAATGGCCCTCCTTCAAGCACTTTCAGTACCGCACTCACATAATAGTTCATGTGGTAAACAAGGCTTGCGATGGTATTGAAAGAATAAACCTGCGTGGTAGCCTGCTGCCAGGTAATTGAGGTCAAATTGTCTTTGAGGTTCGATGCCGTCCAGTTTCCTCCAAAATGAACCTCTCTTAAATGTCTTGCTATTTGTTGGGTCAAACTCATACTATTAAGTTTCTCTGTCAATTCGACGATAGGAGAAATCTATCGTCGAATTGACAGGAGGTTTGGTATTAACGTTCTCAATAAAATACTTTTACAAACTAAAATAATTTATCTCTTCCTCAAAATTTATGTAGGGAAATTGTTGTTGCAATTTTTTCACCCGATCCAAATTTATCTGCAGAAATTTTTTATGCTGTTCTGATACGGGGTTAAAGGGCTTATGGCTTTTGGCCGCGTTGATACTATTGATATCTTTCATCAGCCCCTGCGAAGGCTCGTCAATACAGGTCGCAATAAATTTCTTCCATACATAATTCGTCGCCGCATAATTGGGATGCACCATGTCTTCGGCGTAGAAGCGGTAGTCACGCAGATCGTCCATCACCAATTCGTAAGCGGGGAAATAAAATGTATTACTGCGTTGGGTAATTTGCTGTACAGCCAGGTGTAGGGTGGCTTTGCTACGGTTGTTCTCTACAAAACCGTCTCTTAAATGTCGTACCGGGCTGATAGTGTAAATTATTTTCAGGGAAGAATTAAAGGCGATCAATTGCTGTTGCATTTGCTCTAAAGCAGCTACGACTTCCTCAACCGATAGCAATCGCTTGCTGAATTTATCCGTTGGAACCTTATGGCAGTTAGCTACCACGGCTTTGTTCTCCAATTCATACACAAATGCAGAACCAAGCGTGATCAGTAACCAGTCGGTCGACCGCAAAAAATCATGTGCGTTATTTTGCGAAGCATTGATACCATCAACACAGGCTTGCTGATCGGGATTTGAAAAACGGCTATGGTGTTCCCAACTGTTCCAACTTTCGTTTTGATAAAAAAGATCGGCAGCGCTGTACTGTTTATTGCTGATATAAGATGAAACCGACCTGGTAATGCTGATGGGGTTAAATAAAATGCCATTGGGATTATCCAGCACCCGAAACTTGTGATGCGCCAGTTTATTCCCGATCTGTTCGGTAAAGCAGGAGCCGATCAGCAATAGTTTCTGCTGATGGGTGATCTTAGTGTCAAACGGTTTAGGCGTAAATTCTAAATGAAATTCCATGTTGAGAAATTTATTACACGAACTGATCGTGAAAAATCAACCTATAAGGTTCCCCGCAAGTTCTTCCAATTCAAAAGCTTCTACGAGGAACCTTATAGGTTATTTTTCTTCAAAAAAATATTTCAGCAGCAATTCTGCTCGCTTCCTTCAATGCTTCCTTGTTTAATCCATTTAACAAATTCAACTCCTCAAAATACGGGATCATCAATTCCGTATCCATATTCCCCACCAGTTCATCATCTGCCATCGGGCATCCACCGATACCCTTCAATGCACCGTCAAATCTCCGGCAGCCAGCCTTCAAAGCTGCATCCACCTTTGCTTTCCAGTTGACGGCAGTAGAATGTAGATGAACTCCTATCTCTGTTTCCGGAAGCGCATCAACAAGATATTTTGTTACGCTACCCACCTGTTCCGCCGTAGCCAAGCCAACTGTATCGGCAAGAGAAATGATCTTAATATCCATTGCGGCCAATTGATCGGCCCAGGTAAATACGATCTCTTCATTGTATTCATCGCCATAAGGATTTCCAAATCCCATTGAAAGATAAACAACGAGTTCCTTTTTATTTTTAATGCAGAGGTTTTGAATATGCTCTACCCTTTCCAATGATTCGGCAATCGTGGAATTGGTATTCCGCATTTGAAATGTTTCCGAAACTGAAAATGGGAAACCCAAATAATTTACCTGGTCATAAACAACTGCCTCCTCTGCCCCCCTTTCATTTGCAACTATCGCAAGCAGCTTTGTGCCACCTACCAACTCCAAACTACCAACTACCAACTTCGTATCGGCCATCTGAGGAATTGCCTTTGGCGAAACAAAACTCCCAAAGTCGATGGTATCGAATCCCACTTTGAGCAGTGCATTGATGTAGGCGATCTTCTTTTCGGTAGGAATAAAATGTTTCCAGCCCTGCATGGCGTCACGCGGGCATTCGATGAGTTTTATTTCGGAGTTGATTGAAGACATAGTTTGCAAGTTGTCTCTGAAGTCAAAAATCAAAAGTCAAAAGCCCCAGCCCTTTTGACTTTTGATTTTTGATTTTTGATTTTTGACTTTTTGTTTTATTTTTTATTTCTGCCTGCAAAGTTAACGCTATTACTTCAGCATCGCCCGGTACTGGCCGATCTTATCACGAAGCCGGTTGAAAAAACTAACCCTTTCTTTTTCACTCGTTGAGCTAATCATGGTAGATTTTTTCATCAGGTTATCGAGGTTGGTAAACATGGCATTATTAAAACGTTCGTCCCTGGTACCAACTCCATACAACACGCTATGATTAAGAAAAGTGATACGTGAATCGTCCAATTCCGCCCCGATCGTATTATCGCCTAATATCAGTTCATTCACAAACATCCGGTATTCGGCGGCGTCTTTACGTGGCTCTGTGCCGATATTAAATTTCAAACCCAGTTCTGCTTGCTTTTCGATATGGTTGATCAATTCTTCCAGCCTGTCGTAGAGTAGTTCAACATCCTTTGGATTTTTATAAGAACCCGATTCCCTGTAAAAATTGATCTGGCATAAGGAACTATTGATGCTCTCCACGTTCCATATTTCCGTCATGGGTATCTTATTGTACACTTCAATGATCTTGTTACTGATCTCATGCATGGGCGCATATCGTGGATCATTGAGATCAAACTTCACTCCCTTCAACGATTCGTCGTGCAAAATTGACTTCATCCAGAAGTAGAATTTAAAACTGGTGAGTTCCGGCACCTGGAAGTGGACAAAGGGCGGAATGTCCTTCATCAGGAAGTAAATATGCTTCTTATTAAAGCTGTTGAAGTACTTGAATTTTACCAGGATATCTTCGAGGTAATCTGTAAATACCGTTTTTGCCCCATCGTTGATCTTGCCCGAAAAGATGAATGCGTCGCTTTGCAGGTGCAAAAACTGGTCGAGCGATATTTTGTAGTGGCTGCACAATATCTGCAGTTCCTCAAAAGCCATGGCTTTTTCTCCCCTTATCCTCCTGTAGGCACTGTCGTTGCTGATATTGAGCAATTCCGCTACCTCATCCACCATCGATAAATGGGGAGGAAGGTTGTTCTTGATATGCTGGAAGAAAAGTACCTGTACGTTTACTGCCTCCATATTTGCGGTTTTGTTTGGTAAAAATTGCCGACCAGGCAAACCCTGTTTAGTAATTATTGCAAATTAAGCAAACTATCGTGGTATTTATTGCAAAATATCCTCAAGATAACAGGACAGGATTGTTGCATAATCGAATTGCACCAAACCCGCCACTGGCTTTGCATTTATCAATTAGGGATCGGGGTTGGGCGGGATTAGTTTTGACCCATAATTAATTCCTAAACCAAAAACAAACGATCATGAAAAAGCTCCTCCTACTCATTTGTGCAGCCGCCATCAGCAGCTCATCATTTTGCCAGGAAAATACCGGCAGCGACGGGCAAAAAAGCATTGCTTCACTAACCTATCGCATCAAAGCAAAAAAACAAAAAACAGCGGCATGGATCTGCCTTGGCGGAGGATTCGCATTTGTGACCGCGTCTGCTGTGATTGGTTTGAGTCATGTTCCCGAAGATCTTGTCTCTGCTGTAGTTTTCAACGAAGAGCCACAGCGCAACGACGTTGCCGAAACGATCCTGGCAGCTATCGGTACCACCGCGATGCTTAGTTCTATTCCCCTCTTTATAAGCGCAGCACACAACAAGCATAAAGCAAAATTGGTGATGACAGAACAGAAGACCGCGATCGGTTTGCCGATCGTCGTACCGAAGACGATCACATCGCTAACACTCCGGATCTTTATTTGAAATATTTTTTATCACTACTAAAACTACGACCATGAAAAATTTATGCATCATCTTACTTGCAACGGTAATATTCTCCTCCTGCAGTAATTTTTACAAAGCGGTAACCACCATCGGCCACTCCAATGCTGCAGATCTGGAAGAACTAAAAAGGCAACAGAAATATTTTATCCTGAGAGATAACTCTATGGCTTACGGCATGACCAACATTTCCGTGAACCCCGATGGGAAAAGCGTTCAATGCGATCTCGTCAGTTTGCCCGACCAACACCTCACGCACGCATCGAAAGCCGTAGCAGATAAACCCAAATATGACAAAGTGTATGCTGACTACATTTTCAATGAGGTGCATATATACACTAATCCTGACAGCAGCAGGGCTCCGGGACATTACACCTTACCATTCAGCGATGTATTGAAAACAGAAGTACTTCAGAAAGATACGGTCAGAACCAGGCGGAACCATATTAGATCGGTACTCCTCGGTGTTGGTGGCACCGTAGTGGTGGTTGGCGCCATTGGAGCGATCGCTCTAAGCAATTTAACATTCAGTCTTTATTGACTTGAGCATATCGACTTCCAATTATATCAGCAAATAATTTTATCAGAAACTAAACTCACAGAAATGAAAACAAAAATCTTCTTCATCCTCGCACTACTCTGCACCGGCTTTATTGCTTGCAAAAAAACTGATAGCCCCGCCGCTGGCGGCACTACTCAACAAAAGATCCTGGGCAAATGGAAATTTCAAAATGTTGTGGTGAATGATTTTTACTCCGGATCATCACATGTTAGTAACTACCCCGGCGATCCGGGCGACTATTTCGATTTCCGCGCCGATGGTAAAGTATATTTGCTGGCCTGGGGAAGTTATGATACCTCTACCTACAAGATCATCAACGAAACACAGCTAACGATCGACGCGGCTGGTGATACCAGCGATATCAAGGTGATCAACAGCGTGGCTTTGCAACTCTATCAGAAGGACGTGTTCGCACCGGGAGATTATTCGGAGAGCACGATATACCTAAGTAAATAAGGAATTCAACGGAATATGAGTATATTAAGTCACAATTAAAAATTCAAAATGGTTGGCAGCTTTTGAATTTTGACTTTTGAATTTTAAATTAGGTGTCCTAAACTCATCAACACATGATCAGCTACCGCCTGGCAACACCTGAAGACAATGAGCAACTGATCTGTCTTACCGCGGCAACGGGTATGGCTGGGAATATCGGACTTCGCATTGATCGTAAACCGGATTTTTTTAAGCTGTTGGAATTGCGGGGAGAAACAAAGGTCTTTGTAGCATTGGACCACGATAAGATCATCGGTTGCCTTTGTGTTTCATTGCAACAAGTGTATGTTGGAGGCCAGTTATATCCATTGCAATATATCGGCGACCTGAAAGTGTTGCAAACGTATAGGAACCAGGGTATCGGTCTGCAGTTGTGTAACGAGATGGCGAACTATGTGATAGCATTTGGCGCGGACCTGGCATTTCTCAATGTTTCAAAAGGGAATAACAAACCTGTTTCTTTTTTTAAGAACAGGCCTAGTGTGCCCGACTTCGATAATATCGGCCTGTTCAATATTTACCAGTTCTTTGGAAAGAAAAAGAAAACCGTTGATGCACGGTACAAGATCGAATCAACTGGTTCAACTGATGAACTGCTGCAGTTCCTTGATGCACATTATTCAAAATACGAATTGGGTACGCTGATCAACAAAGAGAAGCTGAACGGCCTGGAGCATTTTGTGATCCGTGATTCCGGAAAGATCGTTGCGGCAATGTGCCTGATGGATACCATGCCGATCAAACAAAATATAGTGACAAGTTTATCATGGAAGGTGAAATGGCTGCTCCGTTTGTTGAACCTGTATAATGGCGTTGCCGGCAATTCAAAGATGCCGATGCTCAATGAGCCTGTGCGAATGATCTATATCAGGTGGTTAGCTGTGGATGAACAGAATAAAGCATTGGTGCGGCTGCTGATCGATCACGCAAGGAATATTGCTTATGAACGGAAATACTCTTTTGCTTCGATCGGCCTGCACGAAAAAGATCCGATGGGCAATTGTTTTGGCAGGATATTTAAACTAACTTTTCATTCGGTGGGAATGTTGTTGAGCATAAAGAATAACAGGGAGTTGATCGAGAGAGTGAAGCAAGGAATTCCGTTTGAAGATTATTCGCTTGTGTGAGGTTCAAGAAGAAACTTCGACCTTAAGACGTCGAATGAAGATCAACAGTACAAGAGTGCGACGCAACGATGATGCTGTGAAAAACAAATGTTGGGGACAAAAAAAGAGCACAATGCGTTCCGCTGGAACGCTGGCACCTTGTGAATGATGAAGCTACCTACAATTTGTTCCTATCGGAACAGCGGAAACAGCTCACATTGTTCAGGTAGGAACAAATTGTGGGTAGAAAATAAAGTGGCCGCGGTTTTACGTTCCATAGGAACGTTTTGTGAGGGTCAAAATTTAGAAAACAATACATTAATATTTTACCAGTTAAAACCTCAAAATTATGGAAGCAACACAAAACGAAACAATGAGCATCGAAGCCTTCAACGTAATCTCCGACGTATTCTCACAAGCCGTAACTGGTGAACTCATCGGAATGTCAAATTTTGCATCGCTTGCCGATACGATCGACGATGTACATGAAAAAATGGAAGCGGTTGAACACGCAAATAGCGAACGCGGACATGCGGAAGGTTTTTTGAATTACGCAAAGAAAGCAGGACTAAAGATCAACGTCAACCTGAACGGACAATATTGGGGAAACGTGCGCAAACAATTTTTATCCTATGCCGCTAAAAAAGATTTTATCGCCTGCCTCATCATACAGGAAGTGATTTTGGAATCCTTCGCCGTTTCCATGTACACCGATGTTGGGCATGCATTAGGTGATGAGGCCGGACGACTCTTCCTTGCTATCGCTGATGAAGAGAAAGAACACCTGGAGCATTCTTCCGACCTGCTTCGTGCCGAACTGAAGAAAGACCCGGTTGCCTTCATCAATAAATTTGAAGAGATACACAGCAATTGCATGACGATACTTGCAGAGTTTACCGCCACAACCGATCTGCGTGGACATTGCGGTGTTTGCAATGGCGATTGTATGAAGGGTGCTTTGCATCATATCGGGCTTGATGTTACAACCATGCGGGGCAATGCACTCGCGCTGTATGCACAGGCATTGGATAATATCGGGATCCCCGGTGAAAAATCGATCGTATGGATAGCTCGTCTCCCGGCATAGACTTCGCCGTTATAGGACACCAGGATAGCTGGCAGAATATCAGCTCTTTTATCAACGGCATCCGTGATGAAGGGCAGGAACTTTCTGTCGAAAAAATAAAGGATATATTTTCTTTTATTCCTCCGCGTGATATTTTCCGTGTGAAAGTAAGATCGAAGACAGGTGCAGCTATCAACGGTGTGTATATCGAAACATTCATTGATCCGGGAAAACTCGATGCATCGTTCACAAAAGCGAATGTCAGTAAAGTAATGCAGGCGATCTCGCATGCGAAGAAGATGGGTGCACGCATCGTTGCACTGGGAGGATTCACGTCGATCGTGCTGGAAGGAAACCTGGATCCATTTGCAGGAGATGATACCAAATTCACCACGGGTAATACACTCACAGCATCCTATATCGCAAAGGGAATAGAAAAAGCAGCGGGGCAACACGGGATCAATTTGAATGAAGCAAATGTTTTGATCCTTGGAGCCACTGGTGATATCGGGCTGGCCTGCACTCATTACTTTAAAAATAAAGCCGGCAAATTATTGTTATGCGCACGCAACAAATCAAGACTTGAAAAATTAGCAACAGAGTTGATCAATGAAAATACTGCAATAGAATATTCGTCATCGATGGATGAACTTGTTTCTTCTGCCGATATTATCATCTGTGTTGCGAGTTCTTCCGGCATACCATTGCACAATTGCAAAGAAAAGGTATTGATCTGTGATGCCGGCTATCCAAAGAATATTGAGAACAGTAGCGGCGATACTTTAAATGGAAACCTTTTTCACGGCGGCATGGGGCAGGTTAGCAATGGCTATGAGTTTAGTCCGGATTATTCGAATCAAATTTATCGCTACGCTGCGCCACATATCATACATGGGTGCATATTGGAAGCGATGGTGCTGGCGTTTGAAAACAAATTTGAAAACTATTCGTCGGGCAAGGGAAATATATCGATGCAAAAAATGGAAGAGATATTTGGTTTGAGTTTGAAGCATGGGATTGGCATAGCACCGTTTTACAACACTAAAGGTTTATGGGAAACGTAGAATTTCACGCAAAGACGCAAACCAAATGCAAAGGCGCTAATATAACGTTGCGGCTTTGCTAACGTGGCGGCTTTGCGTGAGGTATTCATATCAAAATTCTTTAAATGAAAAAAGAAAAAGACCAGGTCAGCTTATACAAATTGGTGTTCACCCAAAACTGGGAAGACCCCGAAAGCGATCATACCGCATTACAAATAAAAAGCGGCGACGCTGTGCAGGCCATTACCTCAGGCGGTTGCAACGTATTGGGATTTTTGTTGTTCGACCCCACGATCATTTATAGTGTCGATATCAATCCTGCTCAATCTTATGTATTGGAACTGAAAATAGCGGGCATCCGTTCCATGGAATTCGAGGAGTTCATTGCATTTGCAGGGTTGGCAGAACATCCGCGCCGCCTGGGCCTCTATGAAAGAGCCAGGCCATCGCTAAGCAAGGAAGCCGCCGATTTTTGGGACGGACAGGATAAACTTTTATCAAAAGGTTTTATCATGCAGGGAAAATATGAACGCTTCATCAAATTGGCAAGTAAGTTCATCAAAATATTGCAAGGCAGAAAAAGAGTGATGGGATTATTCAAAGAAAGAACACAAGAGCAGCAGGGCGACTATTTTGACAAGGTTTGGAATACCAAACGTTTTCACTACATGTTCAAGGTACTGTTCAACAAGCGAATGCTTGCCAAAAAAGGACTGGTGGCAGATTATTTTCATTTTGATGATGGGAGCAGATCTTTTGCGGAAAGTTTTTACAACCGTTCCAGGAAGGCATTCAGGAATATCCCGATCAAAGGAAATTATTTCGTTTCACTCTACCTCCTGGGAAAATACAGGAACAGCAATGAGGTTCCCGCTTATCTTAAAAAAGAAAACTATGCTCTTATCAGGTCCAGGCTCGACCGAATTAAGATCATCACTTCCGAAGCTCAGAGTTGGATAGATTCAATGCCTGCCGAAAGCATCAATTGTTTTGCCCTATCTAATATTTGTGAGTTGATGAGTGAAAGAGATACGCTTCGGCTGTTTGAAGGCGTTTACCGCACAGCCCGGCCGGGCGCAATGGTCAGCTTCCGAAACCTGATGATACCAAGAGATGTCCCGCAAATATTAAAAGATAAGATCGTCAAGGATGAAATGCTAAGTAAGCAGCTGTACGATACTGATCGCTCATTTGTTTATGGAAAAGTAGCAGCGTACAGTATTAAAAAGTAAAAATTCAAAAATCAAAATTCGTCCCTTCTAAACTAAACACTGTTCACTTTTGAATTTTTACTTTTGATTTTTGATTTATCTCTTACATAATTGAACTCTTTCCCTCAGCGTATTAAAAAACTTCACCCTCTCCCGCTCTCCCGCCTGGCTGATCATCACCGAACGGCTCAGCAGGTTTTGAAAATTGTTATCCATCTTTTCTGCGAATTTTTTATCCGAAGTGCTGATGTATTTCAATACGGTGGAATTAATGTAAGCTGTCTTTTTGCCATCAAGGTCAACAATGATATTATTATTACCGAGGATGATCTCGTTGATATAAAACCTTAATGCCGACCCTTCGCTTGTTCCATTTGTGCCGGGAAAAAATTTCTTTCCCTTCTCCGCCTGCTTTTGTAGGTGCTGCAGCATGGCATCGCAGGAGTCTACTACAGCAGCCAGGTCCTCCTTGGTTTCAAAGATGCCTGCATCTCTGTAATATTCGATCTGGTTGATGGTGCTGTTGATGCTCTCGTAATTCCATAGCTCTACAGAAGGCAACTGGTTATATTCTTTCAATATTTTTTGTCCCTGTTCAAAGTATGGCGATGCATCAAATTTTTTAATGCTGAATGAGCGTTCTTCAAAACCCGGTTCATTCAAAATACTTCTGCACCAGAAAAAAGATTTGAATGCAGCTATCTCCGGAAAATAAAAAAAGTAGAACACGGGCACGTCCTTGGAGAGATAAAAGATTTCCTTCCTGGTGTAGCTGTTGAAGTATTGCAACAATTGTATCAGCCCGTCAAGGTATTCGGTAAAATTGGTGATGGGCCTATCTGCCTCACTATCGGTAAAAAGCACCTTATCAGTATGCAACTGCAGCACCTGGTCGAGCGACAAATGAAAATGATCGCACAATAACTTCACTTCTTCCAGTGGTACTGGTTTTTCGCCCCGGATGCGCCGATATACACTGTCGTAGCTGATATTCAGCAGGTCGGCAATGGCATCCACCATCGAAATATGTGGTGGCAAAGAGTCCTTGATCTGGTTAAACAACTCTTTCTGTAGCAGGTTATCGCTCATAGCAAACCAAATTACGGATTTTCCTTAATTGAGATTACGGAAAATCCGTAATCATTCGATTTTCTTTATGGGAATCCCGTACCAGCGGTGAAAATTCCAGGAAGCAGAATTGACAATCCGTTCCGCAAGGGATAGTTGATCCCGTGATCTACGAAAAGATGCAGCAACACATGAATGGCAAGCAATAAGCAATTGGGGATCCGAAAGTTGAGCGCCTAGTTTTGGCTCCTAAAAATCATCGTCATGAAAAGGATCATCCCCATTGCAGCAATAATTTTCTCCGCACATTTTTCAAAAGCTCAATTCGTATCCAGCGGAACAAATGATCTTCCTCAAGGGAGAACAGCGCTCGAAAAGGAAGTAAAGAATGTTGATCCTGCCGAGGGTGGGCGGATAAATTTCTTTATCATCACCAAAGAGAAAAGCAAGAAATTTGATTTCACTGCATTTAGTACCGTGGTGAGGGCGAAGATCAGGGGATTTTTTGATCGGAAAACATTGTATGTGCTCATCGCCACTTCATCAGAAGATGCAGCGGAGCAAATAGCCCGAATCGTAGAGCATAGAAAAAAATTGATCGGTAATATCTGGTTTGATTCACACGGACATTATCGCAATCGATATTCTTCGTTTCACATCGGGACCGATGTGTTCAGTTATAAAAACATCAACGATAGTGTGGTAACAAGATCTTTACAACGCATCGCCGCCTATTGCGATGAAGGCACGAAAATAGGCCTGGGCGCTTGTTACGCGGGAGCCAGTTTTTATTTTCCCGCAACCGATACCAGCGATGCATCTCGTATGAATGGTGATAGCCTGATGATAGGATTAGGAAATATTTTTCATAGATCTCCCGTGTATGCAAGCGAAGGATGGGTCATGGCCAAGCCTGGTATCTTTAGCAATAAATTTGGATTTGCCGGTTACCCTTTGGGCAAAAGATATTTAGACAGTGTGTGGTTACCCGTATGGGAACACTTGGGTGAATGGCGCCAGTATTCAGCTGCGAGCGGAGAATTGAAAAATGTTCCGACTGTTTCATTGAACCGTTGGGGCGATATTCGTTTTCGTGACCGCAATTACCAGGATCTAAAAAAAGCAAAGAAGACGATCGCGGAGAAGATGGCGAAGTTGAAGAATGGGGTGGCGAAATTCAGCTAAACACCCCCTCCGCCCCCTAAAGGGGGAACCTGGAGTATAAGAATGCAAGCCTCTCTTCAATGTTTGAAAAGAACCACAAAGTATTTTACTGCAGGTTCCCCCTTCAGGTGGCGGAGGGGGTTCTTTGCGTCGTTACTTCGTAGAGAATGATACCGGTTGCCACCGACACATTCAGCGAATCAAAGTCTGCAGACATTGGAATGCGGAATCTTTCATCGCATATTTTTAACAAAGCCGGATACACACCCTGCTCCTCCCCTCCCATCACTATCGCACAAGGTTCTTTCATATCCAACTCAGCGGCTTTTTTGGGAGCCTTCATTTCGCTGGCAAAAACTTTTATACCGTTGAGGTGCAATTCATCCACAGCTTTCATCAGGCTGTTAACGCGACATACAGCAATTTGTTCCAATGCACCAGCCGAAGTAAGAATGGCATCTTCATTCAATGCGCCAACTCCTTTATCGGGTATGATGATGGCGTGCACACCAAAACAAAATGCACTTCGGGCAATACCGCCAATATTGCGGATATCAGTAACCCCATCGAGAATCAAAAACAAAGGCGTTTCACCTTTTTCCACCACGAAAGAGATCACATCCTGCAGGTTTTGATATTGCACTTTGGCGATCTGAGCGATACAGCCTTCGTGGTTGCTTACATTGAAATTGTTCAATTTCTCAATAGGAACTTTATTGATCGGGACCTGGTTCTTCTCAGCCAATGCCCTGATGGCATCAATAGCTTCTCCATGCACGGTATTTTGCAAATAGATCCTCTCTAATTGTTTGCCCGATTGCATGGCTTCCATCACGGCTTTGCGGCCGATGACGAGTGTATTTTTTTTGGGACGATGTTGTTGTTGGCGGAAATTTTTCACGAGGCAAAAGTAGTGAAAACTAAAAGGTTAAAACCTACTCATATTCAAGTTTCTTCCTTTGCTTCTTTTTAAGCTTAAAATTATTCGCTGGATTATCACAGTAATCCCTAACCAACTTACAAGAGCCCATCTCGATGAGTTTCTGATTTGTTGAAAGCGCCTTGTTTTCCAGGCAAAATTTAACCATCGCTGCTACAAAGAGATCGAACAGGTCGTGGTCATCTGCGATATCCTGCCCTATGCCTGATAATTTGAAACTATAGTCCTGTGTGCCGGCCATCCATTTTTTTAGAAATTCCTGCGCCTGTAACCTATCGGTATCTTTCTCTTTAAAAGGAGTGGAAAGTAAGGCCGAAGCCGCGGATAAAACCAATGGCTCTGCTTGTTTAAAGTCAGAAGGTTTAACCAGTTTAACTTCCACATATGGGAAGTTGATCTGGCAGAAAGAAAAGCTGGCGATGAATAAAAGGAGAATAGAGAATAAATACTTTTTCATATCACAAGCAAAATTAAGTAACCTGGCGGTGATTGTTAAGCCATTCTTTGATACTCTTCCCTGAGCAGTGAAAACACGACCGAATCTTCTAACTTGCCTTCCTTCATATAATGCTGCCGCAGCTGGCCTTCACGGGTGAAATTGTATTTGTCTATTAATTTCAGTGAAGGGATATTACCAGGTGAAATGAAAGCCTCGACCCGATTTAGATCCATTTGTTTAAACCCATAGTCAATAATAAAATTCAAAGCTTCAGTCATCAGGCCCTTCCCTTTATGGCTTTCATCTTTTAAAGCATAGCCAAGTTCAGCCCGTTTGTGATCTGCATACCAGTTATGAAAACCGGCGCCACCAATGATCTGCTGACTATTCTTGTCTACTAACTGAAAAAAGATGAAACTCCGATTGTAAGTAGCGTATCCCTTTTTGTATTTATTAAGCTCAAGATCGTATTCATCATTAGATGTGATACCGAGTAATGTTCTGATCTCAGTTTCAGGGTAATTTTCAAATATGTGATTAAAATCTGAGGGTGTTAGTTTCCTTAATAATAATCTTTCAGTTTCGAAGGTTTCAAAATTCATGTTGGTAGATGTAGTGGTGAGGACTTTTATCCATGCCTTTTAGTAAGCAATTCCAAATGCTGATCGTGTGCAGCTAGATGCTGATCATGGGATTTCAAATGCTCGCTATGTGAATTCAAACGATCAGTTAGCGTCTCATTTAAAGCCAACAACGATTTAATTGTTTCATCATATTTTTTAAGCAGGTCATTTACATCTTCCAAATAACTTACGATGTGCTCTATCTTTTCAGCATCGGATGGCAAAAGGTTTACTTCGTTTATGTCGTAGTTGGAGAGAACCAGATTTTTTTGATCCATGTGGAAATTATTATGGCCCTGAAAGTACAAATAAAAAAGCCCTCCATCAAGAGGGCTTCTAATATTTCTTAAAGAGAATCTTATTTCAATCCAAACACCTTCTTCACTTCCTTCACCGCATCCAGTTTCTCCCAGGTAAACAATTCCACTTTCTTCTTAATAGACTTCCCATCAGGAGAAGTAAATGTTTTTTCAACGATCTCGTTCTTGCGGCCCATGTGTCCGTAAGCTGCAGTTTCGCTGTACATCGGTGTGCGAAGCTTAAGCCTTTGCTCGATGAAATACGGACGCATATCGAAGCAAGACATTCCCATCACTTTCTTTGCGATATCACCATCGGTCATGTTTACTTTTGAAGTTCCATAGGTTACTACATTGATGCTTGTAGGTTGCGCCACGCCGATAGCGTAAGAAACCTGCACCAGCACCTCATCACACAATCCGGCAGCAACCAGGTTCTTCGCAATATGACGCGTTGCATAAGCAGCGCTGCGATCAACCTTGCTGGGATCCTTACCACTGAAAGCGCCACCACCGTGTGCGCCTTTTCCGCCGTAAGTATCAACGATGATCTTTCTTCCGGTAAGACCGGTATCCCCATGTGGTCCGCCGATAACGAATTTACCGGTTGGATTAACGTGGTATTTTATTTTGTTGTTGAACAAATGCGCATACTTTGGATATTTTGCTTTCACCCTTGGTATCACCACATTGATCACATCTTTCCTGATCTTGGCAAGCATCACTTCATCAGAAGCCCAGTCATCGTGCTGTGTACTCACTACGATCGCGTCGATGCGCACAGGCTTATTGTTATCATCATATTCCAACGTTACCTGGCTCTTGGCATCAGGACGTAAATATTTTATTTGCTTATTCTCGCGGCGTATCGCAGCCATTTCGATAAGGATATAATGCGCAAGATCCAATGCGAGTGGCATATAATTTTCCGTTTCGTTGGTAGCGTAGCCAAACATCATTCCCTGGTCGCCGGCGCCTTGTTCTTCTTTTTTCTTACGATCAACACCCTGGTTGATATCAGCAGATTGTTCGTGAATGGCAGAAAGAATACCGCATGAATTGGCTTCGAACATATAATCACTCACTGTATACCCGATCTTACGGATAACACCGCGGGCAATTTCCTGCACGTCTAAGTAAGCCTTACTTTTCACTTCACCGGCAAGTATCACCTGGCCCGTGGTTACCAGCGTTTCGCAGGCAACTTTGCTATTGGGATCAAAGGCTAAGAAATTATCGATCAATGCATCGCTGATCTGGTCTGCAACTTTATCCGGATGTCCTTCGCTCACCGACTCCGACGTAAATAAATAAGGCATGTTGATTTTTTTAAGAGTGCAAAGATAAGGGTGTGAAGGGTAAAGAACAAGGCGCAGGCAAAGTTTTGGGGCAGTTATTCACAATCTTGATAAAATTGTATGGAGCACTGTTTATCGAATCAACAACAATTAAAACCCGGTGAAAAAACCGGGTCGGCGAATTCATTTCTTATCGGTCATTTAACGACTATCGAATTAATGTATGCGTCATGGGTGCCGTCTGTGAGGTTGACCGCAACACCATTCTTCCAGTATTTTGCCACGCCTAGCCCGGCTGCATTTTCTTCAGACCCTCCGATATAAACATCAGTGCCGAATATTTTAATATCATCCGCTCCTGAGTTGAAAGCTCCAGTCGTCAGGTCAGATCCAACACCATTTTTCCAGTATTTCGCCTTCGAATTAGTGGCTGAAACTCGCTCCCATCCGGCTATGTAAACGTCAGAACCATCTACGGCAATACCACCAGATCTTGTTTCCATGTTGGCAGGCCCGGCTGGCATATTGGTAACCACTCCATTTTTCCAATATTTAACGGTATAAAAAGTAAAATCATGAGAATAGCCCACCACATATACATCTGAGCCGCTTAAAGTGAGGCCATCTACATATACATAATTATTGACTGGCGATGGTAAACCAGATGCAACGCCATTTGTCCATAGAGTAGCTGTGCCGAATCCTCCACTAGTTTGTCGGACCAACCCGGCTATATATACATTTGACCCTGATACAGCAATTCCTTCAGCGCTCGCTACATTCGCACCAGCATCAGGTAACCATGAGGCAACACCATTTTTCCAATATATGGCGTGAACATTCGCATTATTCGAAGGATCGATTGCGTTGCCGCAAACATATACGTCTGAATTGCTTACAAAAACTGAAGCGGCATGGGCATAATTGACCCCATTACTAAGGTTCGTACGAACGCCATTTTTCCATAAGACCGCTTGATTAATATTTGTTGCAACCATTTCCCAACCGCACACGTAGACGTCCGTTCCATCTACAAATATTGAAGTGGCGTCCGCATTTTTTGTACCATCGGTCAAGCTGGTGGCCACAGCATTTTTCCAATACTTTGCAACAGATTTGCCCGCAGCATTTGCTTCATATCCGCAAGTGTACACATCTGGCCCCGTAGTTGACAGAGTTGTGTAAGTCCTTTCATTTCCATACGCTGTGCCATTTGCATTGCTTGCATAGGCACGAATATAATAAGTGGTTGCGGGCGTGAGTGGGCTCACTGAACTCACAAAAGTTCCCAGGCCCGCGCCATTTGTAGTGTGGCTGCCAGTTGCAACAGGAGCAGTTGTTGTGCTCCAGCAAACGCCACGAGCAGTCACGGGTGATCCGCCATCGCTTGTTACATTTCCTCCGCTTGTTGCCGATGTTGATCCAGGGTAACCTATCGGATCCGTTGTAACAGTAGCCAGTCCTGGAGCAGCAACAGTAATGAATGTTACCTCATTTCCATAAGCGGTTCCGTTTACATTGGTTGCATAAGCTCTTACATAATATGTTGTAGATGCCGTCAGCGCTGTCATTGAACTGGTGAAATTGCCAAGGCCTGTACCATCAGTAGTATGGCTATTTGTTATAACAGGATTTGAAGAAGTGCTCCAACAAATGCCGCGTGCAGTTACTGTAGAGCCGCCATCGGTCAACACATCTCCTCCGCCCGAGGCTGTTGTTTGTGTTATCGTGCCTATCGCTGATGTGGTAACCGTCGGCAAAGCGCCTGTTGTTGCTGATGTGGTAAAACTGATCTCATTTCCATACGCTGTGCCATTTGCAGTCGTTGCATAGGCTCGTACATAATAAAGTGTGGAAGCTGTGAGCCCGGTTATATTGCTGGTGAATGTGCCTGTGCCCGTTCCATCTGTTGTATGATTGCCGGTAATTACTGGGTTGGCCGAAGTGCTCCAACAAACACCACGATCTGTTACAGCTGTGCCGCCGTCAGAACTGATATTGCCACCGCTGATCGCAGTTGTATTCGTTATGGATGTAACAACAGAAGTTGTAAGGGTTGCCAATAAATTGGTCGGACCATTTTCAACGCTTACTTCTTTCTGGCAGCTAAAAAACGTAAGGGAAAAGAGTAGAATTAGGGATATAGTTTTCATGCGGTGATCTTTGCTCTGATAAATATATGCAAATTATCTGATGCTAAATCTACCCACAATTACACAAGTCTCCATAAAATTGAAGAAACCGATTATTGTAAGACCGCGCTATCACTAGCCCGATCGCCCTACAAAGTAGAATATACGATCCGCAACTTCATCTTATAATTGGCATTATTGCCTCCTCCTACTCTCACCCTTCCATAAGCAATACTATTGCCGTAGTTGATGATCGTTGAAGCATACTGCGGGTAACTGAACGAAAATGCCGGGAACAACCTCAGGTCATAATTGTACCTGTGATTGGTGACGATATCCTGCACGTACTTGGAGATATTGAAATTGTAGTAATCGATCGTGTTACCGAAATTATCGAGTTTCTGCCTTTTGTAACCACCGAAATAGAAATTGTCGATACCGTTATTGGGATAATAAGGATAAGAGAATGGATTCTTATAATCCGGATCGTATGATGCAGCTGGATTCAGATCAAAATAAATAGGTTTCCATTTATTGGTGCTGCCGCTGTCTTTTAGATCCAGGTAAAGAAAATTGGGCGATTTAAAAATGCTTGAAGCGGGATCAGGTATTTGCTCCACGATCAATTCGGCACGATGGATTATCCTGTTTGATAAACCCGAAAGCGCCGGGATCTTCAGATTGGCAAAAGTACCTGGATTGGTTTGCAGGTATATTTCCTGGTCACCCGACGGAAGCGCCGGCCGCACACGTTCAATATTATTTGCCGTGTTGGAAGAACGAAAAGATGGTGTACCAAAATAATCGCTGTTCAATATAAACGAACTAAATACGGTATCCACCGAAGTCCCGTTGTTCTTTCTCCTATAATGTATCTCAAGACGTGTAGCAGGATCAGCAAGGTTAACGTATAGCAATTGGTTGCCCGGACCACCAGGATGTGGCACCACGGCAAGACCATTGAACAATCGCCTGAAAGTCGAATCCGAATAATACGCATTCGTTCCTGCATGAAAATTAACGCTGTCCATCCTGTAAAGCCTGTCGAGCCAGCCAGCTGCTGCTGCTCCCATTATCCTTATGCGAATAACATTTACACTCACATCCTTATTATTGAAATAATGAACAGTATCGGCAAGTTTGGCAACCTGCACTGTTGTAGTTCCTAAAAGGATACCAGTGGAGGGTTTATAAGTAACGGGGTTGGGTTTATTGGTTTGATCCCTGAAATTGACATCATTCACTTCCATCAGATCCAATTGCAATGGCTGCGAACTATCACCATAGAATCCTTTGTACTTCAAACAAAGCACCACCGAATCGAAACCGGTTCCGTATGCAGGGAAGGGATAAGAAATGGTATCGCCCCTGTTGCCGAGGTAATAAGAAAAAAATGGAGGCTTTAACTGGAAATAAGCGCCAGCCGTAGTTGTCCCAAATAAAGGGTCGTTGGTAAAGCCGATGGCATGATCCTCTGTTCTTGATACCACGGTGCTATCCGGACTAAACACTCCTTGTGTAGTGATGATGGGCAAGGTGTCGGCAAATGTATGTATGTTGTCAACTACTGGTAAGATATCGCCACCGATATCAGTTGTGTCGAGTTTATTACAACCAGCGTTTAAGAGAGAAACAAATAGAAATCCGATTATTAAAAATGATAGAATACGTCTTTGCACAATAGTAAATTTATGGAATGGTGTTAGTTTTTTTCTACTTTGCAAGGTCGGCATACAATTGCAAATAGTCTGTTAAATCACTGGTAGCGTCAAATTTCAGGATCTTCTTTCCCTTCACTTTTGAGAATTCATCTACCAGTTTTTTATCCACTTTCTCAGCGCCAAAACTAACGGCATCGGCAAATGTTGCCCCGCCTCTGAACATCGCCAGATTATTGATATCTTTAAAGGGCTCGAGTTCTTTTTTTGTCACGTGATCATTGATGGAAGCCAGTTTCAGGAAATCAGCGCCGAGCTTTTCCTTGAATGTGGTCTCACCAATGGTATAGATCACTTTACTATTTCCGAATACGGGCTCTTTCTTGTATGCATTCTTGATGAACATGGGGATAAGGCCGGTCATCCAACCACTGCAATGAATGATATCGGGCGGCCATCCAAATTTCTTAACGGTTTCCAATGCACCCTTGCAAAATAGTACGGTCCTCAGTCCATTATCGTCAAACCACTTTTCACTTTCGTCGTGGAAAATTGATTTTCTTTTGAAGAAGTCTTCATTATCAAGAAAATAAACCTGCAACCTTGCGTTGGGAAGAGAAGCCACTTTGATAACAAGCGGATAATCGTCGCCATCGATCGACACATTGATTCCCGACAGGCGTACAACCTCGTGCAAGCGGTGTCTCCTTTCGTTGATCACACCAAAACGAGGCATGATGCAGCGTACTTCCATCCCAGTGTCATTCGACTTTACAGCTAACTTATTCACGATCTCCGCAAAATCTGTAAGCTCCAGGTAAGGCGACATTTCGTTGGCAATGAATAAAATTCTTTTCTTTGTTGACATTTTCGCTTTGTTAGTGCTTGTAAGTATTTTAAAAGGGAGTGCAAAAGTACGCATTTTTTTTCTAAATTCAGCTTCCATAAGCACTTGACACTTAATACGTTAAAAATGATCATATTTAAGAAGGCCGCGGATATTAGCAGCTTTATCCGGGAAAAAAGCCCTGAGGCCAAAACTATTGGCTTCGTACCCACCATGGGCGCCCTGCACGCCGGCCATATCTCCCTGGTAGATATGGCGAAAAAAAGCGATGGCTTGGTAGTCAGCAGCATCTTCGTGAATCCCACCCAATTCAACGATAAAAAGGACTTTGAAAAATACCCATCCACCATCGAGAAAGATATCGACATGCTGGAAAAAGCGGGTTGTGACCTGCTATTTCTGCCCAATGTGGCCGAAATGTACCCAGAGGGAACCAATACTGAAACCCATTATGATCTCGGCTACCTGGAGACCATTTTGGAGGGGAAATATCGTCCCGGGCATTTCCAGGGAGTTTGCCAGGTGGTGGATCGGTTACTTGATATTGTGCAGCCCGATTGCTTATACCTTGGACAAAAAGACTACCAACAATGCATGGTGCTGAAAAAAATGACCGAAGCCAGGCATCCCAAAACAAAGATCATTATTGCACCTACCATGCGGGAAACCGACGGGCTCGCCATGAGCAGCAGGAATATGCGGCTGAACGAAGCCGACAGAAAGCTGGCAGTAAAGATTTCGGAAACACTTTCTTTCATAAAAGCAGAAAGCGGTAAAGGATATTTGGAAGACATAAAAGAAAGAGCCAAACAATATCTTGCAGCCGAAGGTTTTAAAGTGGATTATGTTGAGATAGCCAATGCATCAACACTTGAACCTGTAGAAAAAAATGATGGTAAAACGCCGCTTGTGGCGCTGGTAGCGGCATTTGTGGGTGAGGTGAGGCTGATTGATAATATCAACCTATAAGGTTCCTTGTAGGAGCATTAAATTATAGGTAGTCTGCCCAGAACCTTATAGGTTGATATTCGTAACTTGTAACTCAAATGCGCAAACGTCTATTCTCCATATTACAATACGTATTGTTTCTGGGCGGCGGCCTCTTTTTAGTATGGTGGCAATTGAGGGAGATGACGGCAGAGGAGACCGCGGAGTTCTATAATGCATTCAATCGTGCCAACTACTGGCTGATCATTCCCATCGTGTTCATGTCGCTGCTCAGCCATCTTAGTCGCTCCATGCGCTGGAAACTGTTGATGGAACAACTCGGTTACCACCCCAAATTGAAGAATGTATTTGCCGTAACCATCATCGGTTATCTTGCCAACGCCGCAGTTCCCCGCCTCGGAGAGATACTGAAATGTACTTTCCTGTCGCGTTATGAAAAATTGAAAGTGGATAAACTGGTGGGTACAATTCTCGTTGAGCGCACTTTTGATGTGATCTGCTACCTGATCTTCATCGGTATCACCATCCTTATACAGTTGGACAAGGTTGGCGGTTTTGTGAAAAAACAATTTAGTTCCTTTGGCGAATCTACTAGTATGCCCGTATGGGCGAAATTGTTGATCGTGGTGGCTTCGATTACTTTGTTTTTTTTACTGCTTAAATTATTGTTCAGGAGATTTCCACAAAACAAGATCCTCATTAAAATAAGGAATTTTTTTGCCGGCATCGGTGAAGGATTCAAAACTATACTGGGACTAAAGAAAAGAAAATTGTTTTTGGCACATACTTTTTTTATCTGGGCCATGTACCTGTTACAGATATACATCGGGTTCCATGCGATAGAGGATACCAGCCACCTCGGCATAAAAGCCGCTTGCTCGGTACTTGCCCTGGCTACGCTTGCCATGATCATTACTCCAGGTGGTATCGGCTCGTTCCCTTTATTTGTGATGCAAACCCTGCTTATTTACGATATCTCTAAGGCCGACGGACAGGCTTTTGGATGGCTGATCTGGGGCGTATCTTCGAGCATCGTTATCGTGGCGGGAGTGATCAGCCTTTCTATTTTACCATACATCAACAGAAAAAAAAATGAGATCAGTCAGGAATATACCGAACAAGATCTTCAATGACCTTGAACTGCAGCAACAGTTGAAACGATGGCGATTGCTAAACAAAAAGATCGTGTTCACCAATGGCGTCTTCGACATTTTACATGAGGGCCATATTGCATCGCTTAGCGAAGCCGCATCATTTGGAGATGTATTGATCGTGGGATTGAATGCCGATGGATCGGTAAAAAGGTTGAAAGGAGAAAGTAGGCCGGTTAACAGTGAAAATTCAAGAGCATTGTTGCTGGCTTCGCTGGTAATGACCGACGCGATCATATTGTTTACAGAAGACACACCTGCTAATCTCATCCGTTCTATTCTTCCCGACGTGTTGGTAAAAGGTGGCGATTATACAGTAGAACAAATTGCCGGTGCCAAAGAAGTATTGGCTAATGGCGGCGAGGTAAAGATCGTTCCGATAGTGGAGGGTTTTTCTACGACGGGGATCATTGAAAGAATGCAAAAGCAATAAGAGATAAGCTTCAGGCTACAAGCCCCGAGGGACAAGTCTGCTATTTCGAAAAGTTGTTTTGAACTCGTATGCTTCGTCCTTGGGGCTTGTGGCTTGAACCTTATTAAAATTAATTCACGAAAACTTAATATTCCTTTCATGCGCAGTTTAAACACAAGATTATAACTTCACCTCATTCAAGCATAACGTACTTGCCGAAACGAAAGATCATATTCAGGGATATCAGTTGGCTTTCATTCAATGGAAGGGTATTGCAGGAGGCTGCAGACGAAACCGTTCCGTTAAGAGAACGCATCCGCTTCCTGGGCATCTTCTCCAATAACCTCGACGAGTTTTTCAGGGTGAGAGTAGCCACGTTAAAACGCATGATCGAGTTTGGCAACACTTCAAAGATGCATCTCGAAAGCGAAGCTGGCAGCATTCTCGACGAGATACAGGATATAGTGATGGTGCAACAACTGGAGTTTGAACGTGTATGGAAAGAGATACTTCGTGAGCTAAAAAAGCAAAAGATATTCCTGGTCAATGAAAAGCAGCTGAACCGCAAGCAGCAAAAATTCGTGCTCGATTATTTCGACGAGGAGATCCGCAGCAACATCGTTCCGTTGATGATCGAAAGCATACAGAGCTTCCCGGTGTTGAACGATAAATCTATTTACCTCGCCTGCAAACTTTCAAAAGAAGACCGGTCCATTCCTCAAAAATTTGCATTGGTGTCTGTTCCGGCAAGACGCTTATCGAGATTCCTCATACTACCATCGAAACAATCGGAAAAACATATCATCCTGCTCGAGGATGTTATCCGTTTCTGCCTGCCGCATATCTTTTCTTTTTTCGGTTATGATACTTTCTCCGCACACCTAATTAAAGTAACCCGTGATGCAGAGATCGATATCGACAATGATATATCCACTTCATTGATCCAAAAGATCGAAAAGGGATTAAAGAACAGGAAGAAGGGAAAACCCGTGCGTTTCATTTTCGACAAAACGATCGACCCTTCTCTCCTCACCTACCTGGTGCGACGTGTTGGTCTTGCGCAAAAAGACAACCTGATCCCGGGTGGCCGCATTCATAATTTCGTTGACTTCATCGATTTTCCGGAGTCGGTATTTGCGCAAAAGAATCTTAGAAAGAAGCCCTTCATACATCCGTTGTTGCAACAAGTGACCCGTGTTACCGATGTTGTTTTGGAAAAAGATGTATTGCTGAGTTTTCCCTTCCACTCCTTCGATAGCGTGATCGATCTGCTAAGAGAAGCGGCCATCGATCCTGATGTGACCGTTATCAAGATCACCTGCTATCGTCTTGCTGCACGTTCTAAAATAATCAATGCACTTACCAATGCTGTGCGTAATGGCAAACAGGTGACGGTAATGCTCGAGCTGAGGGCAAGATTTGATGAAGAGGCCAACCTGGATTGGAAAGATGAACTTGAAGACGCCGGCGTAAAAGTATTATTGGGCGTGCCCGACATGAAGATCCACGCCAAGATCTGCCTGATAAAAAAGAAGATCAACAACCGCACCGTTCACTATGGCTTTGTAAGCACGGGCAACTTAAATGAACGAACGGCGCGTATCTATGGCGATCATTGCCTGCTCACGTCCGATCGCAATATCATGGCTGATGTGAATCGCATCTTCAACTATCTCGAACAGCCAAAAACACGGATCGATCTTTTGGGTGCGTGCAAAACATTGATGGTTAGTCCGACCGGCATGCGAAAACAACTAGTGGCACTGGTAAATAAAGAGATCAAGGCTGCCAGGTCAGGCAAGCGTGCATCCATCATGCTAAAATTGAATTCGCTTAGTGATGAGATGCTCATCAATAAATTATATGAAGCTGCCCGTGCAGGTGTGGAGATCGAATTGGTGATAAGGGGCATTTTTTGCATGCTCACCGAAAGCAAAAAATTCAAGGAGCCCGTACAGGCTATCAGCATCGTGGATGAATACCTCGAACATGCGAGGATCATGATCTTCCACAATGGCGGGAAGGAAAAAGTGCTTATTTCATCGGCCGATTGGATGGTACGTAATATCGATCATCGTGTGGAAGTGGCTTGTCCCATTTTAGAAAAAGGCAACCGCCAGGAACTGAAAGATATCCTGCAAATACAATTGAAAGATAATATCAAGGCGAGGATACTTGATAACGACCTTAGCAACCAGTATGTAAACCCGCGTAATACAAAAAAAATACGTAGCCAGGTAGAGACGTGGAATTATTTGTACCGGAAATCACTCTGAGAGTTAAGAATTATGAGTTATGAGTTATGAGTTGAACGATTCGAGGTCTATGAACCTTAGCGCCACACAACTTATCCACAAGCTTATTTTCTATCGATCATTTTAAAGTTACTCGCTCCCTCGCTTTTATCTTTGTACAAGTCGGCTCAAAGACCGTAACTCTTAACTCATAATTCTTAACTCTTAATTCGTTTCGTTGAAATTAGCCGCAATCGATATTGGAAGTAACGCCGCAAGATTATTAATAACAGAAGTTATACAAGACGATAAGAACAATACCGTTTTCAATAAACTGAATTTAATAAGGGTGCCGCTGCGCTTAGGTTTCGATGTATTCGAGTATGGCGTGATCCCAAAGGCAAAGACGGGCATGATACTCCAAACCATGAAGGCCTACAAACATCTGCTGAATGCTTACGGAGTTACCAACGTCATCGCCTGTGCCACCAGCGCCATGAGAGACGCAAAAAATGCCGCCGACATCATCCGGAAAGTAAAATTAGAAACGGGCATTTCCATCGAGGTCATCAGTGGTGAAATGGAAGCAGGACTGATCTATGAGAATCATATCGCGGAGAACCTCGACAAAGACCATAGCTATATGTACATCGATGTGGGTGGTGGAAGTACCGAGCTCACATTTTTCAGCAACGGAAAACTTAAAGCGAAAGAGTCGTTCAATATCGGCACGATAAGATTACTGAAGAATCTTGTTAAGGAGAGTGCATGGGATGATATGAAGGATCATATAAAATCTTATACCAAAGGAGAAAAAGAAGTGATCGCTATCGGTAGCGGTGGAAATATCAACAAGATATTTTCGATGAGCAAACGCAAGGATCCCAAGCCACTTCCATTTGACCTGTTGAGGGATTATTACAAAGAATTGAACAGCGTGTCTCTTGCCGAACGCATCAAGATATATAATTTGAGAGAGGACCGCGCCGATGTGATCGTGCCCGCATTGCTCATCTATATCAATGCCATGCGCTGGGCCGGTGCCACGGAGATATATGTGCCAAGGATCGGGTTGGTAGATGGATTGATACAGCATTTGTGGGAAGAAGTGAAGTAAGAACCCCCTCCGCCCCCTAAAGGGGGAACCGGAGTATGATCAAGGATGATCACTTCAAGGATCAAAACAGTTAGCCTTTTTCAAATAAAATGTTTAAGAAAATAGCAGAGTCGTTGTATAACTCCCCTATAGGGGATGGGGGCAAAAAACTGTTTTAACATTTTCCTTATACTAAACACTCACCCTCCTCGTTCGCTAAAAAGATGAAAAAACTCTTACCATTATTACTGCCGTGTTTGCTTTGTGTAAATATTTGCTTCTCGCAACAGCCTATCGAATATGCAAACTTCATCAAATCAGATACAGCCGTTAAGTGGGCCGCGGTTTATAATTCTTATGTGAACCTCACCCCTGCAAATCCAAAACTGAGCATCCGGAATTTTTATGTGAACAAATTGAAAAAGCAAGGAGCAACTGCATATATTGAAGACAGCGCATCATTTACTGTCACGCCCACCCACATCAATTACAATGACTATATATCTTCCATCAAACCGATCTCGTATGGCGACACAAAAACTGATTGGTGGTTCAGGGCCGATGAGAAGATGACTGCTTTGGAAATTGCATTCAATAAAGAATCGAATAAGTGCGATACCTGCCTGCTCATAAATAAAGTATCGCTTTTCAATGTAAAGCAATTATTGTACTACAAAGACCACCAGTTTAAGATCCAAAACGTTTTAATGCGCCCGGTCATTTATAAAAAAGGCGCCAATGATTTTAAAGAAGACGCCAGCTATTACGAAGCAACCGACCTGCTTTTCAATGAAGCTAAAACTGATGATGTATCAATTCCACCTTCGGCAAAATTCATTTCGCGTTCGTTTAATAATTTAACGTTGAAAGCATACCGGGAAACAAATGATAATGTATTCCATGAAACGAATTGCAAATTCCTGGGCAATGGCGATTCCATGCTTGTCAACTGGCTATACAAAGACATTAAAGACAAAAAATTACAGGCATATTCTACCGACAGATCCATCTACCCCGATCCACACAATATGCTTGATCTGCAAAAAGTTACTGAATACAAGAATGATCCGGTATTGGTACCGATAATGGATAGCACGGGTGCGGTAGTTCAAACAATGACAGTAAGGGCTGATATGGAAAATATGCTATCCCGCATTTACAATTTCACCCTCATCCAGGATCTTTATTTTGATTTCACTAAGGAGAAATTGTATTCCAAGGTAATAGCACTTGTCCCTCGCCTGCCTGTGTACACAAGCTCTGGTAAGCTGGTAGGATTTACGGATTACTGGGGAGTTATGTTTCCACAGGAGAAAAAGAAAGCTGTAAAGAAATCAAAATGATAAAATCCCCCTTCGATCTTCGCTTCAATGTAGAATTACCAATGCCGAGTTTACAGTAGTACAAAAGTTAAATCAGGGAACCAACCCGGAAAAGGCTGTAATTTTTCCGGGGCGCCTTTTTTGTTTCTTTTTTGGCGAAGCAAAAAAGAAAAACTAACTACCAATGTATCCTCTTCTCCAGCCTATTCAACTGCCCTTCCAAAATATCCGTAAACTGTTTTATCCTTTTATAATTCGCACTATCCTCGTTACCATTAACGATGGAGTGTACTTCTTTGCCCCTTTCAACGGTTATGGTAATATCCGTTCCATCATAAAGCCCATGGCCCGGATTACTTTTAATTCTATCAAGGTCTTTGATATTGATAGATCGGGTTAAGCTCATCCATAAACTACGGGCTGTTCTTTCCTTTATTGTCTTTTCTGCACCATTATGTCCCTGTGTGTACACGAGCGTATTTTGCGTGATCGTGAGGTTTACCGAAGTGCCCCCTCTGCCAGCATTGGTACTATAGGTTACTTTCATGATCGGGGGCATAGCCCTTCCTTGAACGATCGAATTTTTCGCCAATTCATGGGTTGGGCTCATCGCCAACAACAAGAATAGTTTCGCGGATATCAAAGTAGATAGATAGCTCATTTTCTGTTTTTTTCCTGCCGAGGCAGTTGTGACAATATGACCCTGTGTACCTATGTAAGTTAAAAAATGAAATGCTAA
>Ga0070682_100000177_pt1 | contig 47718 bp, 43 predicted proteins | sample KBSC63LmetaG_FD_64668 | JGI IMG/M metagenome (GOLD analysis project Ga0070682, IMG submission 64668) | Corn rhizosphere microbial communities from Kellogg Biological Station, Michigan, USA - KBS C6-3L metaG | ecosystem: Host-associated > Plants > Roots > Rhizosphere | place: USA: Michigan...
CGCGCCGACGAGGCTCGAAAACCCGACCGCGACGAGCAGCGCCACCGGCACGAGCGCCGCCGCCAGGTGCCGCGCGGCGTGAGCCCAAATCATGCCCCAAAAAAGCACCGTCGGCAGCGCCCAGGCAGCGGTTAAGAGCGCGAGGCGTCGCGTCTTCTCGACGAGCGCGTCGCTGCGACCGCGGCGCGCGAGACACGCATAGAGCGCGACGGCCGCCGCCCCCCACAGCACCGTGCCGAGCGCGTGGAGCGTGATGCGAGCGTGACCCGCATCGAACAGGGCGCGGAGCTCGAACGGAAACTGCTCGTTCCAATCAGCGGCGAAGCGCACGGCCGACGTTTCCACCGGCAAGCAGGTGCGAGAGAGCACGAGCGCGGTCACGACGCCGAGCGCCGGCAGCGCGCAGGCCGTCAGCAAACGTCGCGGTGTCGGCGCGGCGACGCAGAGGACGAGCGCAGGGAAGGCGAGCCCGCACATGGCGATGTCGGCCTTGAACGCGCCGGCGAGAGCGCTCGTGAGCGCGGCGCCCGTGAGCGCGAGCGTTTGTCGCGGACCGCCCGCGAGCGAGCGACCGAAGCAGACGAGACTCGTGAGGAAGCACGCGAGTGACGGAATGTGCGGCATGCCGTAGCCCTGGCCGTAGAAGTAGGCGGGAGCCACCGAGTACACGCCGATGCCGAGGAACGCGACGGTCGCGTCCCCGGCGAGCAGGCGGAACAAGAGGTACATCGGCGGCAGCGACAGCGCCCCGAACGCAACGTTCACGAGGTTCAGCGCATCGGCGAGGCCCGCGTGCGAGAGCCCGTGCGACAGCGCAAACCTCAAGCCGAGCAGGTAGAGCGGGCTCGTGCGGTTCAGGTACGTGTCGCTCGCGAACACGCCGTGCGCGAGCCAATCGATGGCATAAAGGCCGAGGCGCGCCTCGTCTTGCTCACCGAAGCCGCGGATGCGGTAGGTGGCATGAACCGCGAGCGCAAGTAGGGTCAGCCCGCCGAGCAGGCCCCACTCCCAGCGCTTCATCGCCACTCAGCCGGCACCGTGCTCGCGCGATCGCTTGGCGGCGCGCTTCGCTTTCGCTTCGAGCGCGTCGAGCGACGAAGCCGCGAGGTGGGCAGCGGCGGCGTCGCCCTCGGTCGCGACGTCTTCGGCCCCGATGTAGAGCTCCTCGGCGTCGACCGGCCCCTCGTGCGGACGATCCTCGAAGGTGAGCACGTGGTCGAAGAGGGCGTCGGCGTTGGCGAGCTCGGCCACGAGCGGCTCGAGATCGCGCTTGCCGAGCAGCTGAAGTACGTGGCGCGTCGCGAGCGCGAGCGTCTCTTTCACGCCGATACCTTGTGACGCGCTGGCTGGCACCACCGAGGTGCCTTCCGCGAGCTTGAGCCGGCGGCTCATGCGCTCGGGATCGAGCGCGCCTTCGACGTCCTGCTTGTTCACCTGCACGACGAGCGGGATCGTCTTTTTCCGTTGCTTCATCGTGCCGCGCAAGCGGGCGAAGGCGCGCATCGTGTCGGGGATCTGCGCGGGGGACGCGTCGCAGACGAAGACGACCACGTCGGCCATCTCCACGAGCGGCTTCCTCCTGTAGTTGCGCTCGATCTGGCCTGGGACGCTCACGAGCTGAAGCTTGATCGGCGCGGGGGCGCGCCGCGGACCGTCGACCTCGAGCCAGTCGAAGAACATGGTCCGACCGCGGAGCTGGGCCGGCGTCACGAGCTCGCCGCGGCGCGTCGCGGGAACGAGCTCGCAGATCTTCTGCAAGTTGGTCGTCTTTCCCGCCATGCCCGGGCCGTCGTAGACGACGCGCACCACGTAGCAGCCGCGGCCTCGGTCGAAGGACGCCATTGATCGACCGCTAACCCGGGCTCACCCGCGGCGCAAGCCCGAGCTCCTCACCCGTTGCTCGAGGTCGTGGAATCGTTGGGCTAGTGCACGCACGAGCGCACCGGTCCAGCCCTCGACGCCGAGTCCCTCGGAGAGGGTCGCGCGATCGAGCACGAGCAGCGTCACGTCGTCGACGGCTTGGACCGAGGCCGCGCGCGGCTCGTCGAGCAGGAGCGCCATCTCGCCGAACACGTCGCCCGGGACCATCGTCGTGAGGGTCTCCTCGCGACCGTCGACGTGGCGGAAGGCGCGGCAGTTGCCGCTCACGATGATGTAGGCAGAATCCCCGGTATCACCCTCGCGGATGATGACCTCGCCCGCCGCGTGCGCGCGGCGCGGCAGGTGCAGCCCGCCGAGCAGGAACGCGTGCACGTCGCGCTGCAGCTCGACCACGGACGCGTAGCGGTCAGCCGGGTGCGGCTGCACGGCCTTCATGATGATGCTGCGGATCCGCTTGGAAATCCCGAGGTTCGGCGCCTGCTGCTCGATCGGCAGCACGCGCCCGCTCTTCGCGAGCTCGATGATGCGGTCGGGATCGAGCTCGGGGCCGTACGGCGTCTTGCCGCACACGATCTCGTACAGGATCGCGCCGAGGCCGAACACGTCCGAGCGCTCGTCCATTTCGGCGGGGTTGCCGCGCGCCTGCTCGGGCGACATGTACGCGGGCGTGCCGACGGGGCCGGGCGCTTCCATCTGCGCGTTCGAGCCCGAGGCGGGGCGCGTGCGCGACAGGCGCGCGAGGCCCCAGTCCATCACGTAGACCTGGCCGAACCCCGCTACGATGATGTTGTCGGGCTTCAGATCGCGGTGAATCACGCCGCGATGGTGAGCGTACGCGAGCGCGTCGCACACCTTGAGGAAGATCTCGAGCCCTTCTTCGAGACGCTCCGTCGAGCCGGGGCGCCGTCGCTGGTCGAGCAGCCACTGGTGAAACCCGAGCCCCTGCACGAGCTTCATCGTGAAGTAGGGGACGCCGTTCTTGTCGAGCGCGAGCTCGTGCACGGGCACGATGTTCGGGTGCTCGAGCTGCCCCGTGATCTGGGCCTCGGCCACGAAACCGTCGCGGTAGAAGGGCTCCGTCACGAGCTCCCGCGCGAGGCGCTTGAGCGCGACGTGCCGCAAGAGGTTGCGATCGGTGGCGGGATGAATGCGCCCCATGCCGCCGCGCCCGAGCTCCGGATAGAGCCGCAGATGGGGCGGTGTCGGGATGCCCTCGCTCTTGATTTCGGCCGCGGAGATCTCGTTCGCGCCTCCGACCGGGATCGACTCGATGACGTAAACCGGGTGCGCGTCGGTCTGTTCGTCTTCAGCCACGAGGAGGCTCCTTCTGCTCGCGTGCCCTACCGGCCCCGCGGGTATTGCCTGAGCCTTCGACGGTACACCCGTTCGCGCGGGTCGGGTAGCATCGTGCTAGGAAAAGTGGCAGCCCGTCATGCGTCCTCGTGAGGGGAATACGACCGTTACCGAGATGGACTCGCGCCCGCTCGGCGCGAGTCGAGCCTCGAGCCTTACGCTCGTCTGGGTCTTCCCGCTCGCCTCCGAGCCCGCCGTTCCGCTGATGGGCGTCGCGCCCCGACTCGTCTCGATCGGGCGTGAAGAGGGCTCCGACGTGAAGCTCAGCGGGGACGGCGTGTCGCGCAGGCACGCGACCGTTCGCTTGGGCGTCGGGGAGGTGCCACCCGTCATCGAGGACCAAGACAGTCGCAACGGCGTGCGCGTGAACGGCGCGCTCGTGCGCACCGCGGAGCTTTCGCCGGGCGACGTCGTGCGGCTCGGGGGCTGGGTCGGGATCGTGACCGACGCGCCGGGACCGTTTCACGAAGTCGCGCCCGGGCTCTTCGGCGGCGCCGCGCTCGCCGCGGCGATCGAGCCGTTGCGGCGGGCGGCGCCGAGCGATCTGCCCGTCGTGCTCGAAGGTGAAACGGGCACGGGCAAGGAGGTCGTCGCGCGCGCGCTGCACGGCTTCAGCGGTCGCACGGGTCAGATGCTCGCCGTCAACTGCGCCGCCTTGCCCGAAGGCCTCGCCGAAGCGGAGCTCTTCGGCTATCGGCGCGGCGCGTTCACGGGCGCCGACCGCGCGAGCCCCGGGTTTTTCCGCAGCGCCGAGGGCGGCACGCTCCTGCTCGACGAGGTGAGCGATCTGCCGCTGCCGATCCAAGCGAAGCTTTTGCGGGTTCTCGAGCAGCGCGAGGTGCAGCCGCTCGGCGAGGTGCGGCCGGTGCCGGTCGACGTGCGGCTCGTGGTCGCCGGGCAACAATCGCTCGCGAAAGCCGTGCAGGAAGGGCGCTTTCGCGCCGATCTCCTGGCGCGTGTCGAAGGCGTCACCGTGCGCTTGCCTCCGCTCCGCAAGCGCCGCGAAGACGTGCTGCCGCTGTTCTCGCGCTTGCTGGCCGACATGGGGCAGGGGCGAGCGCCCGCGGTCGAGAGTGACTTCGTGGAGCGCCTGTGCGCTCACGACTGGCCGTTCAACGTGCGCGAGCTCGTGCTCCTCGTGCGGCGGCTGCTCGTGCTCCACGCGGGTGAAGCGACCTGGCGCGCGGCGCACCTGCCCGAGCGCATGGGCTCGGTGCGGCCGGAGGCGCCGACGGGGTCACAGCCGCGCGCCGCTGCCACGCCGAGCGAGCCGCACGCGGCCGAGCCGATCGAGCTGCCGGCGCTCGTTGCCGCCCTGCGCGCTTCGGGCGGCAACGTGGCGCGCGCTTCCGCGCTGCTCGGCATCACGCGCCAGCGCGCTTACCGCTTGATGGAGGGACAGATCGACCTCGACGCGCTCCGGCAGGAGGGTGAGTCGTGACCGAGCGCCCCGACCGGAGGGTGGGGGAGGTCGTCGGCGGCAAGTATCGAATCAGTCGTTTTCTCGCCGCGGGCGGCATGGGGTCGGTCTACGAGGCACAGCACACGCTCGTGAAGCGCCGCTTCGCGGTGAAGTTCTTGCACCCCGAGCTCGCTCGCAAGCGCGACCTCCTCACGCGTTTCCAGCGCGAAGCCGAATCTGCCGGTGGGCTCGAGAGCGAGAACGTCGCCGCCGCGGTGGACCTCGGCGTCGCGAGCGACGGCTCGCCGTACATCGTCATGGAATACCTCGTGGGCGAGAGCCTCGAGCACCTGCTCGTGCGCGACGGCACGCTGCCGGCGTCGCGCGCGAGCGATCTCGTGCAGCAGGCGTGCCGCGGCATTCAGGCCGCCCACGAGCACGGCATCGTGCATCGCGATCTGAAGCCGCACAATCTCTTCGTGTGCCGGCGCGAGGACGGCACCGACCTCGTGAAGGTGCTCGATTTCGGCGTCGCGAAGCTCGAGGTGCTCGAGCAGAACAGCGCCGCGACGCGCACGGGAACGGTGCTCGGCACCCCGTCGTACATGTCGCCCGAGCAGGCCCGCGGCGAGAAGGGCGTCGGGCACGCGGCGGACGTCTACGCGCTCGGAGCGATCCTCTACGAGCTTCTTTCGGGGAAGAAGCCGCACCCGGGCGAATCCCACAACGCCATCCTGCATCACATCTCGACGCAGCCCGCCGTCTCGCTGTCGACGGTGACCGAGGGACTTCCCGCGGAGCTCGTCGCCGTGGTGATGAAAGCGCTCGCGCCCGCTGCGGAGGACCGTCCGCCGTCCGCCGATGCGTTCGCGCATGCGCTCTCCCCGTGGGTCGAGCGCAAGAGCTGGCCTGCGCCTGCACCCGACCCGGTGACGCCCGTGGGTGCGGAGGCGTCGAGCACCGAGCTCGCTCCGCCGCGCCGTGGGGAGCCGTTTTCGCCTGCGCCGAGCCTCGCGGTGGCGTCGCTCGATCGCGAGCGCACCCGTTCGCCGAACGGGCCGCGGCTCGTCGCGCTCGGAGGCGCACTCGCGCTCGTGGCGGTCGTGCTCGTGCTGCGTCAGTCGACGGCGCCGCCAGCCAAGGAGACGAGCCCGCTGCAATCGGCGCAGCCGCCCGCTGCCGCCGTGGTTCACGAGCCCCCACGGCCGGAGTCTCCCCGGGCCGTGGCGACCCCGCCGCCCGCTTCGGCGTCACTTGCGGCCGCGGTTCCGACCGTCCTGCCCGCTCATCCAGCTCCGGTCTCCGCGACGGGGGCAACGACACGACCGGCGCGTCATCCCGGAGTCGCCGAAACGCGCGTGCCGCCCGCGACCCAGAAGTCGAGCGCGCCGGTTGACCCCGCCGCTTCCCCCGTCACCTTCGATCAAAGAAATCCCTATCACTGAGTGCGGCTGCGCACCCGGGAGCGCGACCCGAGCGGCGCGCGTCGTTTCGGCTGTCCCGTGGGCATCCGGCACGAAGCCTGCAAAGGTGCGAGCCATGCGCAACGGAGGCGCGCAGGTACGCTGCCCATGAAACGGCTCGTGCCGGCGGCCCCGTGGCTCTGGTAGGAGACTGACGTGCGGATTCTTGCTCCGGTGCTGGTGGCGGCTTCGCTACTGGTCGCTTCGCTCCCGGCGTTTGCCGACGAAGAGCCGTGGCGGGCCGCCCGGGCGCACTACGAGCACGGCGTCCAGCTCGCCAACAAGGGCGAGTACAAGGCCGCGCTCGAGGAGTTCAACGCCGCGTACGCCGCAAGCCCGCATTTTGCGGTGCTCTACAACATCGGACAGGCGGAGGTGGCGCTCGGACGTCCGCGCCGCGCCATCGACGCGCTCTCGAAATACCTGCGCGACGGCAAAGACGACGTACCGCCCCCGCGCCGCCAGCAAGTCCAAGCGCAGATCGCGCAGCTCGAATCGATTTTTGCGAGCCTCACGATCACGACCGATCCGCCGGGCGCCCAGCTCACGCTGGACGGCTTGGAGGTCGGCCGCTCCCCGATGGATGCCCCGCGCCGCCTTGCGGCGGGCTCGCACGTCGTGACGGCGAGCCGCCCGGACGGCCCCGTCGTGACCCGCGTCGTCTTCTTGGCCGAAGGCGAGCAATTCACGCTCACGCTGACGCTCCCGCCGAGCGAGCCTCGCATCCTCTCGATGCAGTGCTGGGAGCTCGGAGCAGCGCCGCTGCTCGACGGGCAGCCGGTGGACGTCGCGAAGGCGGGGCTCGGCGTGCCGGTCGCGCCGGGGCGTCATCGCGTGGGCTTCTCCGGTCCTGACCGGCACTGGCCGGAACAGTTCGTCGAGGTGCCGCCCGGCGTGCGCGCGACGGTGCTGTGCGGCACCGTGCCCGCGCCGGTCCACGAGAAAGCGCCCGCGGCGAGCCCCGACGGGCGCTTTCCGACCGGCTACGTGCTCATCGGGGCGGGCGCCGCGGTCGGCGTCGCAGCGCTCGTTCAGGGCCTCTGGAACGCCGGCCGCGCGCGGGATTGGGAGACCGAGCAGGCGAGCATCGACGGCGATCACTCGAGTGGCCGTTACGCGCGGCAGGTCGAAAACAACGAGCTCGCCGAGTCGATCGATCGCGGCAGCGTCGCGACGGTGGCGCTGACGGCGACGGCCGGCGCGCTCGTCGCGGGCGGCGTCGTGTGGCTCGTGCTCGACGAGCCTGCCCGTGCGAAGCAGCCCCCCGAGCGAGCCAAGCTGCGCCTTCCTGTGTCCTTCGACGTCGGTCGTGGGTCGGCCGCGTTCACCGTTCGGGGGACGTGGTGAGCCGGCGGGCCTTGCGCGATCGCTGCGTCTGCGCAGCGGTTTTCGTGGCGTCCGTCGCGGTAGCCGGCTGCTACGACGTGCACAGCGTGGACCCCGGGCATTCGATGGTGCCCCTCGTGGCGGACAAGACGACCGGCACGGTGAAGGCAGACAGCAACGCGCTCGGCCTTGCCGGCGACTGGTACTCCTACGGCGATCAGTACCCCGTACTGCCGCGCTGCACCGAGATCGGCTTGCATGATGCGGACGTGGGCGAGCACCTCGACGGCCAGTGCTCGTTCGTGGGCTCGCCGGTCCCGCAGCAGTCACCCGGCCCGCCCGGCACCGGCTACTTCCCGAATTTCGGTGACCGGCTCTGCACGTACGGGAACGCGGCGCGGGTCATGCCGTGCAAGGACGACCTGAAGGCCCTGTGGTGCTCCGACGGTCAGCCCGACTACGGAAACATGTGGGGCGCGGGCATCGGCTTCGACTTCAACCCCGAGAACCTTCGCGCCTCATCGGGAGACGCCGAGAGCTGCGTCCCCGGTGGCTGGGACGCGACCGCGCACGGCGTCGTAGGCATCGCCTTCGATTTCGAGTGGAACGACCCCACGCACGAGCCCGATCCCATGCTGCGCGTCGAGTTTCCGGTCGCGCTGCCGCCCGAGGGCCTCACCCTCGAGGATGCCACGGTGACGTCCGACGGGACTGGTTACGCGACCAGGCTCCCGGGCGAGATCCTGGAGTGCGGGGCCCCGAGCGAGCAGCACCCTTCGGGGTCCCCGTTCGCCGACGCGCCCGTCGTATGGGGCACGAGCGGCACCTCGAACGATCCGAGCCACATCGTCGTCGGACACAACGAGATCCTCTGGTCCGACGTGAAGGGCGCGCCGCGCAAAGTGGCCGATACGGATCATCCGCTCGACTACGCGTATCCGTTTCATCCCGAGAATCTGCGCGGGATCCAGTTTCACGTGCCGTCCAAGAAGGACTATCGGATCCCGTACTCGTTCTGCATCTCGAACATCGCGTTCTTGCGCGAGTAGCTCGGGACGCTGCGTTCGGGACGTCCGCCCGACGTCCACGCGAACGTCCGCGAGGCGTGCGCACACCGGCGCCCGCTGACGACGAGGCACGGATCGCCCCTCATTTCCGGCGAATCCGTTGCGGCATGTGCGTTGCACTTCGACACGGCTCGTGAACCACGAGCCCCATTCGCAATTTCACGTCCGCACCCACTCACTGCGCGTCGCCGTCTTCGCACTGCTCGCGCTGCTCGCGCTCTCCGCACGGAGCGCCCGTGCCGAAGACACCCCGGGCGACGCTCCGAAACCGTCCGCGACCGCTGCGCCCGCGGACGCCACGCCCGAAACGGCACCGCGCGTCCCCACGATCGGCGAGGAGCCCTCCACCGCGCCCGGCCCCACGCGCCCGATACCGCTGCTCGCGCCGGGCACTCAAGTCGCGACGATTCCGTCGCGGCCCGCCCCGTTGCCGAAGCGCGACGAAAGCTCGTGGAAGTTCTCGTACCACGGCTACCTCCGCGCCCCGATGCGCCTCGGCGTCGGCAAGCGCATCGATTCGGATCTCCCGCCCGGCTACGAAATCAGCGGCAGTCGCACGACGTTTCACGAAGCCACGGTGCCCGACGATCAGGCGCTCTCCTTCTCTGCCACGCAGCACAACCCGCGCTCCTGGGCCGAAGGGTTCTTCTCCTTCGGCAACGATCTCGCGACCGGCACGCTCGGACTCGGCTCGTACAACCTGACCGAAGGCGGCTTCAACGACGTGCAGGCGAACTGGGGCATCATGCAGGCGTACGTCACGCTCACGCCGAGCCTGCCGTGGGACGGCTGGCGCCTCTGGGCGAAGGCGGGCGCCATCGTCGACAAGTACGGCATGCCCGGCCGCTACGACTCGGGCGAGTACGACATGTACATGTTCGGTCGCACGCACGTGCTCGGCGAAACGACGCACACCGAATACGACCTGACTCCCGCCTGGACGCTCTACTTCGAGCAGGGCTTCGGCAGCCACAAGCCCGATCCGAGCGCGTGGAACACGGCGCGCTACACCATGCTCCACCACGAGCACCTCGGGCTCAAGAAGGGCCGCGACCTCGAGTTCGGCCTCCACTACCTGATGTCGTGGTCGCAGGAAGAGTATCGCTCGAGTGGGCAATCCGCGTCGGCGGTCGATCTCGCGCCGCGCAACGGCCTGCCGCCGGGCCACTATTGGATCGCCGGCGCCGAGGCTCGCGCCGAGCTCGGCGCCTTCGGCTACCTCTACGCCGCGTACTCGCATGCCGGCGCCGACTACGCCGTCACGGTCTCGCGCGCGATCGAAGCGCTCAGCACCTCGGGCGGTGGCGAGTTCGACCTCGGTCTCACGAGCAACTACCTCGACAGCCCGAACTGCTTGAAGGCGCTGAACCCGAACAATCCGCCCCCCGCGGCGGGCGCGCCGGAGAACTGGGCGCCCCTCCGCCCGCGCGGCTGCAGCGACGGCAACGGCGCCGTGAACGCGCTCGGCGCCCAGTACGAATTTTCCCTCACGAACTTCAAGCAGCAGATCACGGGCGGGCAGCGTTTCTGGGGCGCCGGGCAGGACCTCGTGCTCAAGCTCTACACGCTCGTCGCCTTCGTCGACAGCGCGGCGCGCGACACGACGGTGGTCTCCAAAAACGTGGGCCCCACCGACACTCCGTCGACCGACTTCTACAGCGCCACCAAGGCCGGCTACAAAACCACGAAGCTCAAATACGGCGCCGATCTCACGGCCCAGGTCGTGCCTTGGCTCTCGGCAGGCCTTCGCTTCGACCGCGTGCAACCGGAGAAGGCACTGCCCGAAGAGAACTTCATGGTGCTGTCCCCGCGCATCTCCTTCAAGTCGCAGTGGGTGACGCACGAACGGCTCACGATCGGCTACTCCCGCTACATGTACTCACAGCGCACGTGCGAGCCGAGCACCGTCACCTCACCGACGGGAGCGATGTCGCCGAACCCCGATCCGCTCGCGCAGTGGCGTTGCGCGCGACCGGCGCCGTCGCCCGTTCCGTACGACGGCTTCGGCACGACGACCGGCAAGCAGCTCCCCGACACACGCGCGACGGGCGTCACGCGCCCCGACGAAAACGTGTTCAAGATCGAAGCCACGATGTGGTGGTGAGCGGCCGATTGCGCTTCGTGCTGAGCACGAACTCGCGCTTGACGGACGTCCTGCGGACGTCCGGCGTCCCGGCGTACACGCTCGGAACGGCAGAAATCCCGCTCAATGCGCGCAACGCAGCGCGGCATGGCGCGTGCAACAGGGCTCCGCGGGCAGCGCGCCGCTCGAACCGTTCGAGTGGTTTCGGGGGCTGCCGAGAAGAGGAACGCCAATGAAAAATGTGACCATTGACTCGACGTGGCTCGTTCGTTTCGCCTGCGGCGCGCTCGTCAGCGGCCTCGGCGGCTGCGCGGCCAACACCGACGGCGCGCCGCTCGCGGGGACGGAGCCGTCGACCACAGAGGCGGGGGACGCCCTGCGCTGCGATTCGCCGTCACGCGAGCTCGACCCGAGCACCAAGTTCTTCGTCAAGTCCCCGGAGCCGGGCGCCTTGACCCAGATCAAGCAGCTTCTCAAATCGAAGAAGTACGCTGACGCCGCGCGTATCGCCGCGATGGAGGCGACGCCCCAAGCGGCGTGGTTCACGAAGGGCACACCGTCCGAGGTCAAGTCGTGGGTCAAGGACACCATGGCGGACGCCGCGCGTGTGCATCGCGTTCCGACGCTCGTGGCGTACAACCTGCCGTACCGCGACTGCTCGCAGTATTCGGCGGGCGGCGCCACGGATTCGGCCGCCTACAAGGCCTGGATCGACGGCTTCGCGAAGGGCATCGGCTCCGGCAAAGCCGTCGTCATTCTCGAGCCGGATGGCCTCGGCCTGATCCCGTACAACACCACGATCTACGGCCTCGAAGAGTGGTGCAAACCGACCGTCACCGATAGCGAGGGCAATCAGGTGCCGGCCCCGGGCGCGACGGCCGACGAGCGCTACGCGCTCATTCAGTATGCGGTTCAAAGCATTCTCGCCAAAGCGCCCAGCGCCTCCGTCTACATCGACGGCTCGCACAGCTTCTGGCTCGGCGTGGGCGAGGCGGCGCACCGGATCTACCGGGCCGGCTTCAAGGACGGCGTGCAGCAGGTGCAGGGCTTCTTCCTCAACGTCTCGAACTACCAGCCCACGGCGGAGCTCGAGCAGTACGGGACCTGGGTCTCGATGTGCCTCGCCGCGGGCACGCCGGGCGTCGGCCCCGACTGGATGCGCGATGCCGACACCGGAGCGCCGCACTTCGACTGGTGCAGGAGCCAGTACGACGACCTTGGCACGGCGCACTACACGCCCGAATTCGCCGCGGAGGTCAGCGCCGCCCTCGAAGGGCTCATGGACGGAGCCGCCCCCCAGGTGAAGTTCGTGCTCGACACGGGACGAAACGGCCTCGGCGCCTGGACGCCTGATCCGAACGCGGGCTATCCGGACGCCCAAACCTGGTGCAACGCGCCGCACCGCGGGCTCGGCCTGCGTCCGACGGTGAGCACCGCCAGCCCGCTCGCCAGCGCGTACCTCTGGATCAAAACCCCCGGCGGCTCCGACGGCTCGTGCAACCGCGGCATCGCCGGCGGGACCACGGATCCGGAATGGGGCGGCAGCGTCGACCCGATCGCGGGCGATTGGTTCCCCGACCAGGCGCTCGAGCTCGCACGGCTGGCGTCGCCGCCGCTGTTCTGAGCCCGGCGTCGCTTTCAGAGGTGATCCGCGCGCCCCCGAACGGCATGATGCGGCCATGGCAGGCCTCGTCGTGCCCTCGGGCGGCGCGTTCGATCTTTTGTCGCTCGGCGCGCTCGTGCACCGGCTCGACCCCGGGGTGATCCCGTTCCGCAAAGCGACCGAGTGCCAGATCCACGTGAGCGGTGGCGAGTTCAACGTCGCGGCGAACCTCGCCGACTGCTTTCGGCTCCGCACCGCGCTCGCCAGCGCCATGGTCGACTACCCGATTGGCGAGCTCGTGAGCGAGCGCGTTCGCGCGATGGGCGTTACCGGCTTCTACAAGCACTTCGCGCACGACGGCGTGCGCGGCCCGAACATCGCCACCGTCTACAGCGATCGCGGCCACGGAGCGCGCGCGCCGGTCGTCTTCTACAACCGCGCGAACGAAGCGGCGGCCGCGCTCGGTCCCGGCGACATCGACTGGAAATCGCTGTTTTCCGGCGGGGTTCGCTGGTTTCACACGGGCGGCATCTTCGCGGCGCTGTCCGAAACCACGACGGAGCTCATCCTCGAAGGGATGCGCGCGGCCAAGGCGGCCGGAGCCGTCACGAGCTTCGACCTCAACTACCGCGGCAAGCTCTGGCTCGTGCGCGGCGGCGGACCGAAGGCAGTCGCCGAGCTCGGCCGCATCGTCGCCCTGACCGACGTACTCGTCGGCAACGAGGAGGACCTGCAGGAAGGTCTCGGCATCCCGGGCCCCGACGTCCACGCAAAGAGCGCCCTCGATCCGAGCGCGTTCCTCGCCATGATCGAAACGGTCACGAAAAAGTATCCGAACCTCAAGGTGCTCGCGACCACGCTCCGTGCCGTCCACTCCACGAACCGCCACGCCTGGAGCGCCGTTGCCTGGATGGATGGCCAGCACGCCGTCGCCCCGAGCGCCGAGCTCGACGTCCTCGATCGCGTGGGCGGCGGGGACGGCTTCGCCGCAGGCCTGTTTTACGGCCTTCTGACGGGAGCCCGCCTCGACGAGGCGGTACGCCTCGGCTGGGCCCACGGGGCGCTCGTCACGAGCTTTCCGGGTGACACCACCATGGCGACCCTCGCCCAGGTGCGCGCTTTCGCGGCCGGCGGCTCCGCGCGCATCCAGCGCTGAGCCTTTCGAACGCCCTCGGGCCTCTAAGCAACGAACGTCATCGTTAGCTTTCGCCCCGTTCGTCCCGCTCGCAGAGAACCATGACGGCCCCCGGCGTCTTCGACGACGATTTTCTGCTCGAGACCGAGCTCGCGCGGCGTCTCTACCACGGCTACGCCGAGCGCGAGCCCGTCATCGACTACCACTCGCACCTCTCCCCGCGCGAGATCGCCACCGACCACCGCTTCCGTTCGCTCACCGAGCTCTGGCTCGACCGCGACCCCGACAAGTGGCGCGCCATGCGCACCAACGGCATCGCGGAGCGCTTCTGCACGGGCGACGCGACCGACTTCGAGAAATTCGAGGCCTGGGCCCGAACCGTCCCCAAAACCCTCAGAAATCCCCTCTTCCACTGCAGCCACCTCGAGCTCAAGCGCGCGTTCGGCAAGCGCCGCGCCCTCGATGCGGCCTCCGCGCGTGAAATCTTCGATACCGCGAACCAGGCGCTCGCGGCGCCTGGCTACGGCGCGCGCGGCTTGCTCGAGCGCGCGCGCGTCGCCGTCGTCTGCACGGCCGACGATCCCGCCGACTCGCTCGAGCATCACGTCGCCCATGCGCGCTCGCCCGCCGCCGAAACACTGCGCCTCTACCCGACGTTCCGCCCCGACGCTGCCCTCGACGTCGAGCACCCGGGTCCGTTCCGTGCCTGGCTCGACCGCCTCGGCGCCTCCGTCGGCGCTTCGGTGCGCACGTACGATCAATTGCTGGCAGCACTCGAAGCACGTCACGCGTATTTTCACCAAACCGGCTGCCGTCTCTCCGACCACGGCCTCGAGCGCGCCCACGCCGACGACTACACCCTCACCGACGCGCGCTTCGCTTTCGAGCGCGCCTCGCACGGCACTCCCGTCACGGGCGAAGAGGCCGCGCGCTACAAATCAGCCGTTCTGCACGAGCTTGCGCTCCTCGACCACCGCCGCGGCTGGGTCCAACAGCTCCACCTCGGCGCCCAGCGCGACAACAACACGCGCGCCTATTCGACGCTCGGCCCCGCCACGGGCTTCGACTCGATCGGCGACCTCGAGCAAGCCCGCCCGCTCGCGCGCTTCCTCGACCACCTCGACCGGCAGGGCCAGCTCGCGCGCACCATCCTCTACAACCTGAATCCCCGCGACAACGAAGTCTTCGCGACGATGCTCGGCAACTTCCAGGACGGCACCATCCCCGGCAAGCTCCAGCTCGGCGCCGCGTGGTGGTTCCTCGATCAGCTCGACGGCATGCGCCGCCACCTCGACGCCCTCTCCGCGCTCGGGCTCCTCTCGCGCTTCGTCGGCATGGCCACCGCCTCGCGCAGCTTCCTCGCCACCTCGCGCCACGAATACTTCCGCCGCCACCTCTGCGCCATCCTCGCGACCGACGCCGAGCGCGGCCTGCTCCCCCACGACGAGCCTCTCCTCGGCAACCTCGTCCGCGACCTCTCCTTCCGCAACGCCCGCGACTACTTCCGCTTCGACCTCCCACCAAACGCACGCGGCGCATGAGCGCAGGGGACTGAGCGCACGGGGACTGAGCGCAGGGGGCTGAGCGCAGGAGCATGACCGCAGGGGCATGACCGCAGGGGCATGACCGCAGGGGCATGACCGCAGGGGCATGACCGCAGGGGCATGAGCGTATTCAGGATTTGGATTTGCCGGAGCGCGTCGACGGGCGGCGTAGGCTGAAAAGCATTGCCGGGGCGGCGAGCGGCGGAAGGAAAGCGGGAGAGCGGAAGGAACCCCGTCGTTGCCCTCGCGGCGCTCGGCGCGGTGCTCGAGTGCGTCGCGCAGCGGGGCGGCAGATGGCCAGACGGGCACGGTGGGGCGGCGCTAGCGGTCGCGGTAGCGGTGCGCCGGTCGGGCGGCGCTCGTCGCGGTGCTCGAGCGCGTCGCGCAGCGGGGCGGCGGATGGCCGGAAGGGCACGGTCGGGCGGCGCTAGCGGTCTCGGTAGGGTTCCGGGAGAGCAGCGCCCCGCCTGCTCGCGAAGTGCGCGGATCGCGGTGGAGCCTTCAATGTTTGAATTCAAACAAGGGAATGTTTGAATTCAAACATTCAGATGGGTCGCGGAAGGGGGCAGGGGCAGGGCAGAGGCAGAGGCAGAGGCAGGGGCAGAGGCAGAGGCAGAGGCAGTGGCAGAGGCAGTGGCAGAGGCAGAGGCAGTGGCAGTGGCAGTGGCAGGGGCGGGCGGAGGCGGAGAGCAGGAGAGGGGGCGATGGGGAGGCGGGAAGTGGAACCGGGAGCGGGAAGCGGGGGGCGAAAAGCTCAAGGAGTTCGGGGTTTGCTGGCGCTGGGGGGCGGTTTTGGGGGAGATTGAGGGGTGCGGGCCGTGGTCACTGAGACATTGTTTGTCACACGCGGAGGTCGCGTGAGCGGGTCGGTGGCGTCAGGATGCGAGGAGCGAGTGCGGTCATGAAGCTGATTCATTCCGATGTGCTTCGGAGCACGCCGCTTGAGGTGAAGGAGCTCGTGCGTGACGGCGTGTACTCGTTGTACGTGGTGGAGCACGCCGAGGCGGGGTTCGTGCTCGTGACCGACCGCGGGGATCTCTACTTGCTCTCGACGGCGGGCAGCATCATGCCGGCGCCGAACGGCGCGAACCTCGAGAGCTTCGAGCTCGGCGAAGCGGTGAGCTTCTCGGACGCGTCGGTGTTCGGCTCGGCTTGCGTGAACGTCGCCTGACGCGTTTCTGGCCGTGAGTGGGGTGTGGAAAGTCACGAAGACGAACACGCTCTGGGTGTTCGTATCGTGCTCTCATGAGCCGCGCCACCTTTATGATGTGATCTTCGCCGTCGACTGCCTGCGGCATCGCGGTGTCGCGGACGCGCACGTGCGCGTCTTCGTGGATCATCCGAGGCCAGCGCAGTACCTGGCTCCTTACGGAATTTCCGCCGTCCATTCGATCGAGGACGTCGCGCCCACGCTTGCCGCGGCGTCGCGCTATCAGCACGTTTTCACGACGGTTGCCGGTCACGGCAGCACGGCGGGACTCGGGCCTTCGGCTCACACGGTGAGTCCCACCAAGCTTTTGACCGATGTCCGCTCGGTTGCCGGCATCTCGCACGCGACGCTCCTCGTGACCCAATGTTACGGCGGGATCTTCAACCTGCTCGACGCGACTCAGAAGCCCGAGACGGTCACGATCGGCGCCACCAACCTGAACCCGAGCCTCAGCGCGCCGATCAACATGCCGGCCATCAAGCAGAAGAACGGCTCGGATGGCGTCAGCAGCTGGACGGCGAACCTCTTCATGCTCGAGCTCTTCAACTGGCTCCGCGCGCCGAAGGACGTCGACGGGGACGGCCTCGCGACCCTCGTCGATGCGTACAAGCACGCCGGCGCGGCGACGAACCAACACCTTCGCGCCGCGAAGGCCGGCCTCTTCATGCAGGTGCGGCGTCTCGGTGAAGAGCTCGAGAACGCGCGAAAACAGGGCAAGCTCCCCGTCGAGATCGACGCAATCGAGCTCAAGCTGAATCGGAGCCTCGAGACGCTTCACCTGCATCAAGAGCCGTGGCTCTTGCACGCGAATTTGGCGCGAAAGATTCAGTTTTAGGGCCGGACGTCAGCGCGCGGGGCTTTCGCTGAGTCCAATCAGCCCCCGTCGTCGCCAGCCGACGTTCACGAGCCAAGACCTGGCAGCGGAAACGATGGGCGCTGCCGCGTCGCCGCGGCCCGCGTTCAGGAGTCCTCGGGGTCCCGCCGCCAGTGGCGGCGAGACCCCGGAGTGCGGCCGCCACTCTCGCCACCCGTTGAACCAAACGCCCGACGAAAACGGGTCGATGCCCTTCCGCGGGGTGCGGCGTGCGTGCTTCCTGAAGTTCGCGAGCACGTAGACGAGCGCATTTCTCACTTCGCGCGGAGTCTTGAGAGCACGGCTGTGAAAGCGGTCTGCCCACAGCGGGCCGCGACGCGACAGTAGGTCGTTCACGTAGCGGGCCACGCGAATCGCGATGCTGCGAATGCCGCTCGACAGAGAGCGCTTGTCGTTTGCCTCGACGATGAGATGCAGATGGTCGTGTTGGACCGAGAAATGCAGAAGCCGGAAGCTGTCCGCGTAGCGGCGTCCGGCCCGCAGGAGCGCCAGACGGACGCTGGGAAAAACGTGCTGACTGCGAAGCGGGGCGAAGCGGGCGCGGAGGGTGACATGCACCGGCTCCGTCGCGCGGTGACGCGGGCGAGGCAGGTGCGGCGTGTTCCCGCGCTCGGAGCGCTTGCGGCCGGCGCCCCGTCGGGCGCCGCCCCACGTGAACGGAAACGGGAGGGGGAGCTGGTGCTGGCGCGGGCGCTGCTCGCCTCGACGGTTGCTCCGCTGCTGTGCTGCCCGCAGTCCTGCCGGAGGTGCCACCCGCTGTCCCAACTTGAATTTGGCTATAGTGCTCGAGCGGTTGTCGTCAAGCGATACGCGTTGTGGTTTGCGTAGCGCGGATGACCGGGGGGAACGCGGGGACGCGGGGGATGCAACAAGCGCGATGGGTGCGCGGATGAGAGTGCGACGGTAACGAGGATTGGCGCGTGCGTGAGTTGGCGGGTCGCGAGGACGGCAGAATGCGTCCGCCTTCGTTCGTGGCGCAGGCGCGCGCACGCGCGGTGTGCTCGCGTGGCGAGGGGATACGCGCGCCGCTACTCGCATCGTTCCTCGCCGTCGCGCGAGTGTTGCCGTCGCGCGAGTATTGCCGTCGGGCGCGCCGTGCGGCGGCGTGCCGTACGGTTTGGTTCTTTCACGTGGCGTGGTGGCGTGAAGGCGGAGGGCCGGCGAAATGGTGTCGAGACGGAGCGCTTTTCAGCCTGCGACGCACGATGAAGCACGGTGGCAAACCCAACCAAGACGAGGCTCGGACGTTGGGCGGCCCTACACGACGCGTGGGGTTGGGTGAGCCGCGCGGGGGCGGGGCTTGGGCTGGAGGGTGGCGTGGATCGCGCGCTCGAAACGACAACGCGCGCTTCGATCGGGGATCGAAGCGCGCGTTGGTGGCGCGCTCGGTAGCGGCGCCTTGGGGGGAGCGAGGCGTTACTTGAGGTCGTACGCTTCGATCGCGTTGTCGACGAAGCGGGGGACGATGACGCGGCTGCGCTTGGTGTCGAAGCCGATGTCGGCGGGGCCTTTGACGCCGTGGATGACGGGCTCGAAGGTGCCGCCGAGCTTGCCGCGGAAGACGGCGGAGGCTTGCCAGCTCGAGACGAGGAGGTTGTCGCCGACGCTCACGAGGCCGTCGAGACCGCCCTTGGGGAGGTGCGTGACCTCTTGCATCTCGCCCTCCGGTCCGAGGCTGAAGACGGTGTCGGCGTTGAGCGAGTTGACGATGATCTTCTTGTCGAGGACGAGGATGCCGTTCGGGCCGTTGAGGTCCTTCGACTTGGCGAGGGGCTTCACTTTGCCGGTTTTGTCGATGACGTAGACGGCGTCGCCGCCCGCGGGCTCGAGACCTTTCGCGCCCTCTTTCACGCCCGAGTCGGTGACGAAGATGCGGCCGTCGGCTGCCGCGGCGACGTCGTTCAGGAAGACGGAGTCCTTGATCGGGATGTCGCCTTTCGGGGCGCCGGTCTTGGCGTCGAACTTGCGGACGACGGTGATGTCGGAGACGTAGAGCACGCCGCCCGAGATGGCGCTGCCCTTCGGCGCGTCGAGCTTCACCTTGCCGGTGCCGCCGGCGATGAACTTCGGCTTCGTGACTTTGCCGTCGCCCGAGATCTCCGTGATGTAGCCGTTGTTGTCGACGGTGGTCGGCGTGCCGTTGATGTTCGAGACGAGGTAGCGATCGGCGGCCGCGTCGTAGAGCACGCTTTCCGGCGTCGCGATCCCCTCCGTCACCTTCCACACCGGCACGGACGCCGCGGGCTCGGGGGGCGGAGCGGGCACGGCGGCAGCGGCCGGTGCTGCGCTCGCGGGCGGAGCCGGGGGCGGCGCGGGCTCGGCCGCGGGTGGCGGCGGAGGCGGCGGAGGCGCGGGGGCGGGCTCGGAGCCACCGCAACCGGCTGCAAAAGCGAGCAGGAACGGAACCATATGGAGTGTGCTGCGAGTCGTCATGGGCCCCGGATTAGAGCCCGCTCACGCGCGCGTCAATCCTCGGTGGGTGCCTTGGCGCGGCTGTTGCACAAAGCCCCGCACCCTGTGGCGAGGTGGCGTGCAGATGTGGCCGAGAACGTCGAAATTGTTGGTGATCGTGAGCCTTTCCTTGGCGTCGTTGCGGCAAGCGCGACGGGCGCAGGCGACCGACCGCGGTGGTGATTCAGCGACGGCAATGTCGCGATGGGCCTCGTGAGTCTCGGGACGCGCGTCGCGCTGCCGCTCGGTGGAGCCTTCGCGGGCGTGTTTCTCGGAAGTGCGACCGGGGCATGTGACCGCCACGGCACCTCCGAAGACGACGGGACGGGCGAGCTCGGCTGCGTGCTCGGTTCGGGTGCGCTCGGATTCGCCCTCGGCTATGCCGGGGCCGTCATCATCGACACCTCCGTGCTCGCGTTCGACCGGGACGAAAAGCCCGCCGCGTCGATCGTTCGGCGTTCTAGTTGAGGCGGGCCGGGCGAGGCGAGTACTCTCGCTGGCTTTGGAAATGCCGAAACGTCACAGCCGACACCCCGTTCGTTCCGGAGCCCGCCCGTGACGCTGCGTCTCGGCGTGCTCGGCGTCGGCGAACGCGGTGGCGCGTACGCTCGAGCGCTCGCGGGCGGCGGCGTGCCGCGCGCTCGCCTCGCGGCGGTTGCGGATATCGCGCCCGCAGCCTTGCTCGGATTCCCCGGCGTGCAGCAATTTGCCGACGACGCGAGCCTGCTCGCGGCGCGCTCGCTCGACGCCCTCGTCATCGCGACGCCGCCCGCCGTGCATGCGCAAGCGACCCGGCTTGCGCTCGACGCGGGCCTCCACGTGCTCACGGAGAAGCCATTGGCCTCGCGTCACGCCGACGGCCGGCGCCTGCTCGCGGAGATCGAGCGCGCCGAGCGCCGCGGGTGCGTGGTCGCGACGGCGTTCCCGCTGCGCGCGGATGCGCGCTATCTCGAGCTCGGGCGGCTCCTCGAGCGGCGTGAGCTCGGCCGCTTGCAGCGCGTGTGCTGGACGGTCACCGACTGCTTTCGAACCGACGCCTATTATCGAGCGAGCCAGTGGCGCGCGACGCGCGAGGGGGAGGGCGGCGGCGTGCTGCTCAATCAAGCGCTGCATCAGCTCGACCTCTGGCAGCGCCTGTTCGGTATGCCGGCGCGCGTGCAGGGGCACTGCGCGTTCGGACGCTTTCACGCGATCGAGGTCGAAGATCAGGTGACGGCGTACCTCGAGCACGACGACGGGATGACCGGAGTCTTCGTGGCGAGCACGAGCGAGCCGCTCGGCGTGAATCGCCTGGAGATCCACGGCGCTCGTGGTCGCATCACGCTCGAAGGGCGCGAGCTCGTCGTCGAGCGCACGAGGCCGGCCGAGGAGCGCTCACCCGCCGAGGCGCGCATCCGCGTCGCGAGCCACAGCGAGCGTCGCACGCTTCCGGTCGGCGGCCTCGATCCGACGGGACTTCTCGCCGACTTCGTCGCCGCGATCCTCGACGGTGCGCGGCTCGTGTCGCCCGCGGGCGACAGTCGCGCGCTCGAGCTCGCGCACGCCATCTTGCTTTCGAGCCGCGAGCGCCGTCCCGTCGAGCTCCCCGCCGTGCCCGCGCCCACCGCCGCTGCGCATCCGCTCGGTGAGGCGTCGCGATGAAAATTCAATGCATGTGGAGTTTTCTGCGCCGCGCGGGCGGCTCGCGCAACGCGAGCGCGTAGTGGTGCTACGCTCGAGGCGGTGACACGAGCTCCGTTACACGGCGTTGTCGTGGGCATTGCCGGCGCGTGGCTGGCGACGCTCGGCGCGTGCGGTCGCACGGCGCCCACGCTCGACGACACGTTCGGCTACGGCGACGACGACACGGCGCTGACCGGTGGCGCAGGTGGCGCGCGCGGGGGCTCGAGCGCGCGCGGCGGGACCACGAGCACCGGCGGATCGAGTCGCGGGGGCAGCACGAGCAAGGGCGGGTCGGTCAACGCCGGTGGCAGCTCGGGCACCAGCGCCGGCGGCGGGCCCGCGCGCGGCGGCTCGAGCTTCGGCGGAACCGCCGGCACCGTCGAGGAGGGCGGGAGCTCCGGGGTCGGCGGCACCTTCGGCCGGGGCGGCAGCGTCGCCGACGGCGGGACGGTTGCGGTGGGTGGCAGCGTCGGGATCGGTGGGACGACCGGACGCGGCGGCGCGTCGGGGTCGAGTGCAGGCGGGACGACCTCGAACGGCGGAAGCGGTGCGCAAGGCGGCACCGGCACGATGACGTCCATCAGCTGCGGCGACGAGGTCTGCGACCCGAACGCGAGTGTTTGCTGCAACCGCCGCTCGCAGCCGCCGTATTGCGCCGAGCCCGGCGCGGATTGCCAGGGGGCGACCCTCACGTGCTCCGGACCCGGACAATGCGCCGCCGGCGAGGTGTGCTGCTACCACGCGCGGTTGAGCTACTGCTCGACCGTGTGCGAGGTGAGCGAGGGCGAGGGCCGCAATCCGCCGACGATCGTCCTCTGCGACTCGACTGCCGACTGCGGGCCCGATCAGACCTGCGTGCTCGCTCCACGCGGCATCGCGTACTGCGGCGAAAACCTGTAGCGGGCGGCTCGCGCGCGGGGCTCTCGGGCGCCCCCTTTACGTCCGCGCGCACCAGCCCTTTAGTTGCGGACCATGAACCCCGCGATGGTCAGCAAGACACTGGATACGGCGCTCACCGTCCTCACGACCGTCGGCTTGCGAGTCGTCGGCGCGCTCCTGCTCTACCTCGTGGGCCGCTGGCTCATCTCGCACGTCATCGGCCTCGTCACCCGCAGCATGGAGCGGCAGAAGGTCGATCCGACGCTGCTGCGCTACGTCGGCACGGTCATCTCCGTGCTCGCGAACATCGCGCTCGTGGTGGCGATTCTCGGATACTTCGGCGTCGAAACCACGTCGTTCGCCGCGCTCCTCGCGGGCGCAGGGCTCGCGATCGGGACAGCGTGGGGTGGCCTGCTCACGAACTTCGCCGCGGGCGCGTTCTTGGTCATTCTGCGGCCGTACAAGGTCGGCGAATTCGTCAACGCGGGGGAGGTGACCGGGACGGTGCGGGCGATCGGGCTCTTCGTCACGACCCTCGACACCCCCGACGGTGTTCAGACCCACATCGGCAACGGCAAGATCCTGAGCGGGACCATCCAGAACTTCTCCGCCAACCCCGAGCGTCGCGTCGACCTCACGGCGCAGCTCCACCATTCGGTGCCCGTGGCGGACGCGATCACCCGCCTCAAGGCCAAGCTCAAAGAGATCCCGAATGCGTCAAAGGAGCACGGTCCCGACGTCGAGATCCTCCAATTTACCGAGTTTGGCCCGGTGTTGGCGGTGCGGGCGTATACGCACACCGATCACTATTGGCAGGTCTATTTCGACATCAATAAGGCCATCGTCGCCGTGGGATCCGAGGCCGGCTACCCGCCCGTGGAGCGAACGCTGAAGATGCGCCAGCCCTGACCCCGCGAGAACCCGTCGAAACATCCAGTTAACGGATTGGCAACGAACGGCGGGTCTGGTACCGGTGACATCCGTAGCCCGGAAAATTCAGTGTTCCGGAGTCACCGCGAGGGTACGGATGATGTCAAAGTCGTGGGCTCGATCCTTGGTTCTTTGTGGGACGACGCTGTGCGCCGCCCAGGCAGCAGCGCAGACGGAGGGGTCGGCCGGCGCATCGCTGTCGACCGGTGACGGAGCGAGCGCGGACGCGTCAGCCTCCGCTCCTGCGCCCGAACCGGCTGCACCCGCACCCGATGAAGCGGCGGCGGTCACGAAGCCGGTCCCCCCGGCGGAGGAGCCGTATCAGCCTTACGAGGACGGCTACCCGCCGGACGGCAACGTCCTCGAGCTCGGTGCGTTCGGCACCCTCCTGATCCCGAGCAAGACGCACAACCTGCGCGCCAAGGAGTTCCCTCCCAAGGAGTACGAGCTCGGCTACGGAGCTGGCGCGCGACTCGCGTACTACCCGCTCTCCTTCCTCGGCCTCGAGGGCGAAGGCATGGCCGCCGGCTCGAAGGTGAAGGGCACCAACAACCAGGCGATCTTCTACCGGTACGACGCCCAGCTCGTCGTGCAGTGGCCGCTGCCGTACGTGGCTCCGTTCCTCGCGGGCGGCGTCGGGCGTCTCGGCGTGCTCAGCCGCGCCATGGGTCACGACATCGACACGTCGTGGCACTTCGGGCTCGGCGCGAAGGTGGCGCTCACCCATGCGCTCTCGTTGCGCGTCGACGGGCGCGACAACCTCACGCCCAACATCGACAAGGACGGTCAGGCGCACACCTTCGAGGTGATGCTCGGCCTGAGCGCTACCATCGAGCGCGCTCGGAAAGAGCTGCCGCCGCCCCCGCCCGACGCGGACAAAGACGGCGTGGTCGACACGGTCGACATGTGCCCGAACGACTTCGGCGTCGCGCCGGATGGCTGCCCCCCGGACAGCGACGGCGACGGCGTGAAGGACAAGGACGACTTCTGCCCGCGTGAGGCAGGACCGGCGCCGAAGGGCTGCCCGATCGTCGATCTGGATCCGGACAAGGACGGCGTGAACCTGCCGTGCGACGCCTGCCCGGACGAGGCCGGCGTGAAGCCCGACGGCTGCCCGGTGCGCGACTCCGACCACGACGGCATCTTCGACGACAAGGACAAGTGCCCGAACGAGCCGGAGACCAAGAACGGCTTCGAGGACCTCGACGGCTGCCCGGACAAGGTGCCGGACGCCGTGAAGAAGTTCTCGGGCGTCGTCAAAGGCATTTACTTCAAGAAGGGCAAGGCCGAAGTGCAGCCCAACTCGAAGGCCGTGCTGATGAGCGCCGTGAAGGTGCTGCAGGACTACCCGAGCATCAACTTCGAGATCTCGGGCCACACGTCGAGCGAGGGCGATCCCTCGGTGAACCAGTCACTCTCGCAAGAGCGCGCCGAAGCCGTGAAGGACTGGATCGTTCAGAACGGCGGCATCGACGCCAAGCGCCTGAAGACGCGCGGCGCCGGGTCGGACGAGCCGATTGCGGACAACAAGACGAACGCCGGCCGCGAGAAGAACCGGCGCATCGAGTTCAAAGTTCTGCAATGAGCGCATGAGCGCCCAAGGCCCCGAGTACCGCTCGGGGCCTTGAAACGGACGCCCCGGGCTCCTCTCGGGGCGTCTTCGCGTCCGCCCTAGGTCGTCGAGCAGCGACGTAGCGCCACGCCACAGGTGCGCCGAGCCAAGCCGCGCGCTAGCATGGGTGTTGTTGACTAACGCCCTCGGACGTTGGTCATTTCCCGCGACTTCTTCCCGCACGGAGGATTCCATGACGGACACAAGGATGATCCGCGCGCTCGTGCTCGGCTCGGCCCTGGCGCTGGCGTGCAAATACTCGGAGCCGGACGCCAAGCTCGGCGGCAACAACGAGGAGCAGAAGGTCAGCTCCGAATCCCACGAAACGCCCGAGCCGGCGAATCAGGAAACGTCGTCCAGCCCCGCGAAGAAGGACACGCCCGACGAGGCGAAGCGTCAGCCCACCGAAGCGAGCGGCTCCTGCGACGATCGCTCGTGCGTCGCGTCGCAGGATTGCTGTGTCGGCTATCAGTGCGGATTCGACCCCGAGCGCAGCAAGGTACAGCGCTACTGCTTGCCTCAGTAGCGTGAGCTCGCCGAAATAGCCCGTCTCGAGGGCCCACGCCCCGCGACCTTGGTGTGCGAACGCGACCGAGTTACGGTCTTTGGCGATGGACAATTCGTGCCGAGTGACGGTGGGGCGGCTGATGGAGATACGAATCCTCGCCGGCTTCCAGTCCGAGGCCGACATCGACGCGCAAATTGCGCGTGTGAGAGCGACCATGGCCGGCGTCCCCGCGGGAACGAGCGTCGTGATCGCCGCGGATTGGCGCCGCTTGCCCGTGATGTCGGAGCGCGTTGCTCTCCGGGCCGCGAACCTGCTCACGACGACCAGCGACCGCATCGAGCGCAGCGGCATCTTGGCGATGGCGGACTCTCCGACGGCGCTCATGCAATTCTTTCGGCTCGTGCGCGAGTCGGAGCATCCGAGTCGCAGGGTCGTCACCTCGATTCCCGAGCTCGAGAGTTGGCTGATGCCGCTCCTGACGGCCGCCGAAACGCGACGCCTGGTCGAATTCGTGCACGAGTGAGCGGCAGAACCAGGGTTTCGTGACGCTCGTCTACGCACACCGAGGCGCACCCGCGGAGCAGCCGGAAAACACGCTGCCCTCCTTTCGCCGTGCGCTCGAGCTCGGCGCGGACGCTCTCGAGACGGACGTGCACCTCACCCTGGACGACGAGATCGTCGCCATCCACGATCCCGACGGGCGGCGCGTCGCCGGGGTCGACCGGCTCGTGCGCGCGGCGACGCTCGCCGAGGTTCGGAGCTGGGACGCGGGGTATGCCTTCGTCGACGCGCGCGGTGAGCGGCCGTTCCTCGGGCGCGGGTACCGGATCGCGACGCTCGCGGAGCTGCTCGCCGAGCTGCCGCCCGTGCGGCTGAACATCGACTTGAAGTCCGAGGATCCCGCGCTCGTCGAGCGCTTCCTCGAGGTCGTGCGCCGTCACGACGCGGAGGCGCGCGTCGTCGCGGCGAGCTTTCACGCCTCGGTGCTGCGGAATTTGCGCGCCCGGGGCTTTCGCGGGGAGAGCTCACTCGCCGAGCGCGAGTTCATCGCGTGCTGGCTCTGGCCGGCGTGGCTGCGTCGCTCGCCACCACCCGGCGCGCGTGCCCAGATCCCGACTCGTTCGGGGCCATTTCGGTTGGCGACACGCGGCACGCTCGACAAGCTGCACGGGCTCGGCCTGCGCGTGGACTACTGGACGATCAACGATCCTGCCGAGGCGAAATTTCTCGTCGCTCTCGGTGCCGACGGAGTCATGACCGACGATCCCGCGCTGATCGTGCCCGCGGTGCGCGGCGCGGGCGGTTGACGTTCATGCGCGTGCTTCCCGTCACCGAGGAGAACCGCGGCGCGGTGGACGCGTTTCTCCGAGCGCACGCCGACACGGCGCTGTTCCTGCTCTCGAATCTCGCGGCGTGGGGCCCGCGGCTCGGCACGGCGCCGAATTCGGGCAACTTCAAGTGCATCGCGGTGGACGGCGCGATTCGTGCTGTTTTCGTGCTGAGCCGGCGCGGGAACCTGATCCTCGAAACCGGGGGTCGGCCGGACTTTACGGCAGCGGTGACGGGCGCCTGCGCCGGCGAGCCCGTGGAGCTGCGCGGCGTCATCGGACAATGGGAGTCGGCGCGCGCGGCGTGGGAGCATTTGCGAGCGGAGGGGCGTGTCGTCGAAAGGTTTGCCTCGCGCGAGTGGCTCTACGCGCTCGAGCTCTCCGTGGCGGCCCGTTCGCCCGCCGGCGGCGGCGCTCGCGCGCTCGTTCCCGCTGACTTCGCGGAGTGGGAGCCGTTGAGCTCCGCGTTCATGATCGAAGCGGGCATCCCGAACGAGCGCCCGCTCGAGGAGCGGCGCGCGGGATTCGAGCGCGACGCACGAGCGGGCTACTTTTGGGGGTCCTTCGACGCCGGTCGGCTCGTGGCGGTTGCCTGCCTCACGGCGGTGGAGCCGCCGCGCGGTCAGATCGGCGGCGTGTTCACGGCGCCCGCGCACCGGCGCCGCGGCCGCTGCCGCGCGGTGATGCAGAAGCTCATCGACGATTCAGCGAGGGTGCACGGCCTCACGCGTCTCGTGCTCTTCACGGGGGAGGAGAACCGCGCGGCACAGGGACTCTATGAAGCGCTCGGCTTCGAGCGCGTCGGCGAATTCGGCTTATTTTTCGGTGGTCCGGGCCCGCGCGGTTGATTCAGGCGCCCGGTTTGGATTGGGAAAGGCGCGCGATCAAGCCGCGCACGTTGTGCTCGAGCGCGGGGATGGCTTCGCTCGCTGGGGCCGCGTCGATGTCGTGGACGTGCCAGAACTCGACGCGGTCGAGGAGGGTCGGGAAGCGAGCCCGTACGAGCATGCGATGCTCGGCTTCCTTGAGGGCGACGGTGACGGCGGCCTCGCGGATGTCGTGCTCAGTGACGTCCTTGGGGTCGCGGTGCACCGTGGGGAGCGCGATGCCGCGCGTGCGAAGTGCGTCGAGCGTCTGGGGAGCGATCGGGCCGACGTTGCGGGTGCGGCAGTCCGGCCAGAGTCCGGCGGAGTCAGCCTGGTAGCCGAGCCCGGTGCCCGCCACCAAGTGGTTGAAGAGGTGCTCGGCAAAGCGGCTCCGGTAGTAGTTGCCGCTGCAGAGGAAGAGGACGACCGGGGCCTCGCGACGCATTCTCAGGGTACCTTACAATACGCGGCCGGCCGGTAGCGCTTTTCAGCCTGCGACGGACGGCGGGCTCCGGCGGCCCCAAAACCAAGCGTTAGGAAGCGATCGGCTCGCCGTCGGCGCGGTCTTCGAGGTCGACCGCGAGCACCGTCGTGGCGTGCGTCGTGCGCGGACGCTCGCCGGAGGGACGCGTGAGCTCGGAACGGGTTCGCTGCCACGCGGTGGCGGCTTCGGCTTCCGTCCACGGTAGCGCGGTCGCCTCGAGCAGCTCCTTGAGCGCTCGGGCGCTTGCGGGGCGCTTGCTCGGGGATTTCTCGAGGCAGCGGAGCAGCGCCTGCTCGAGCGCCGCCGGCACGGGGCGGCCGAGGCGCGCGGAGGGAGGCTCGGGTTGCGTGTGCAGGTGCATGCCGCACACTTCGACCACGGTGCGGCCCTGGAACGGCGGCGCGCCCGTGAGGAGGAAGTAGCCGACGGCGCCGAGCGCGTAGAGGTCGCTCGCGGCGCTGACGGCGGCATGGTCGGTGATGCCTTCGGGAGACAGGTAGAGCGGCGTGCCGAGGATGGTCGTTGCCGTCGTGGCCTGGACGGCCGCTCCGTCGCCGGAAACCTCGAGCTCCTTCACGAGGCCGAAGTCGACGACCTTGGCGATGTCCGGGACGCCGCCGCGCTCACACAAGATGATGTTGGCGGGCTTGATGTCGCGGTGGACGAGGCCGAGCCCGTGCGCCTCCGCGAGCGCGCCGCACACCTGCTTGAGGATATGCGCGACCCGACCCGGCGGCTGCGGGCCGTCGAGCTCCATGAGCCGCTCGAGGTCGAAGCCGTCGAGGTACTCCATCGCGTAGTAGAAGACGCCGTCGGGCGTGCGGCCGTAGTCGAAGATCGCCACGGTGTTGGGGTGGGTGAGCCGGCTCGTGAGCGTCACCTCGCGCTCGAAGCGGGCGAGCGCCTGGGCTCCGGCGCGCTCGGCGGGAAGGAGCTTCACCGCTGTCGGGCGGCGCAAGAGGGCGTGGTGCGCCCGGTAGACCACGCCCATGCCGCCTTCGCCGATCTTCTCGTCGAGCAGGTACTGGCCGAGCCGCTCGGCGCGCTGCACGCGACTGCGGAGGCCGTAGATGACGCGCGAGGCGACGGTCGAGATGACGATCCCCACCACGCACCACAGGATGCCGTTGATGAACGTGTAGGCGCGCGCGCTCGGGATGATGCCCTCGTAGGCGATGCCGACGCGCTGCGCGGCGTACAGCACGGGCACCGAGCACAGGAGGCCGACCATCAGCGTCTGGCGCGCCGCGCTCGGGACGATCACGGCGCGCGCCGTGAGCACCGCGAACAGCGTCAGGAGCGCGATCAGGTCCATGCGGCTGGCCCTGTCCGTCGGTGCGAGCACGCACATCCCCGAGTAGGCGAGGATCTGGAGCGTCGTCCCGGCGACGTCGGCACCGCGCACCAAGGCGTGCGCCGAGCGCTGTCCCCGCCGAGCCCAGAGCCAGATCAGCCCCGGCACCGTGGCCGCGAGGGCGTGCATGCCGTTGGCGAGCTTGATGTGGAGCGCCCAGTCGAAGCCGGGCGTGAGGCGCGCCGCGATGCCCCCGGCGACGAAGAAGCCGCCCGAGAGCGTGAACATCACGAAGTTGAAGAGCGCGATGCGCTCTTGATAGAAGGCGCGCCCCTCCTCGCTTTCGCTCGGATCGTGCGGCGTGAACCCGCTCGGCGTCGCCATGGGCCCCCATCGTAGCCCACGGCGCGCGCTCTGCCGTCAACCCCCGATGGCGAGCCAGGAAACGTCGACGGACCAGATCTGCGTGTGCAGCCAGGTCTCCACGACGATCGTGAACCCGTGCGCATCGACGGACTCGGCGCGCACGCGCAGGCGGAGGTTGTCTTGCTTGCTGGCGTCGAACCCGACGACGGCGAGGTGCACGACCGGGGGTGCGGAGAAGGGCCGCGCGAAGCTGACGACGTGGCGGTAGGCGCGGTCGCCGGAGCCTCCGAGCAAGGACCAGCCCTCGTTGAGCGACCCGAGCGGGACGATCGCCGAGAGCATCGAGAGGGGTGCCATGGATGACATCGGCGGAGCCTAGCCGAACTTTCCGAGTTGCGGCTCGTCAGCAGAGGTTTGGCCGCCTGGCGGTGTCGCGGGAGTGTCCGCGCGGTTACGAGGCGAGGCGATTGCGCCCGGCGGACTTGGCTTCGTAGAGCTTGTCGTCCGTGCGCTTCACGAGATCCTCGAAGTCGGCGTCTTCGGGCCGCAGGGAAGCGCAGCCGATGCTCACCGTCACGCCGATCGAAAGGCCGCGATACTCGGTGACGAGCGCTTCGATCTTGGTGCGAATGCGCTCCGCGACGCCGCACGCTTCCGGCAGATCCGTCTGCGGCATCAATACGGCGATCTCCTCGCCGCCGTAGCGCGCGACCATGTCGCCGTCGCGCGTCGCTTCGCGCACCGCCGACGCGACGCGCGCGAGCACGGCGTCCCCGGCGAGGTGGCCGAAGCGGTCATTCACGTCCTTGAAGCGATCGATGTCGAGCATCAAGAAGGTGGTCGGCAGGGCGTGGCGCCGCGCACGCGACAGCTCACGCCGGAGCTCGTCGCGGAGGGCGCGCTGGTTCGGGATGCCGGTCAGGTTGTCGGTGATCGAGAGCCGGTAGATCTCGTCGTGGTAGGCGGATTCGACGTCGTCGCCGGTCAAGAACTTGAAGATCTGCGAGCCGATCTTCAGGCGATCGCCGCCCTTGAGCTTCACGCACGCGTCGAGCTCGCGATCGTTCAAGAACGTGCCGTTCGTCGAGCCCACGTCCATCAGCACCCACGACCTGCCGCGCGCTTCGAGGCGCGCGTGACGGCGTGAGACTTCGGTGTCTTCGAGCACGATGTCGTTGGTCGTGTCGCGCCCGATGCGCATGACGGGTCGCGACAAGTCGAGGCGCTTCGTGAGCGGAAGCCCGTCGCGACGGTGAATGATCACGAGGCAGTCGGTGCCGTAGACGACCCCTTCGACGGCGGGGTCATTGACGGTCACGAGAGTGTCTTGCTCGTGAATACCCACGCTGCGCAGAATGCCAGGCGACGCGTGTACAGGCAATCAAATCATGTACGGGAACTAGACGTACGTGCGTGAGTGTAGGTGGGTAGGCGTGGTTGTCTCGAAGCCCCGCGGCTGTCTCGAAGCCCCGCGCCAGCGCGGGGCTCGGTCGCTCGTGAAAGGCGCGAAGGACCCTTTTGGCTTAGCGTTCGAATGGGCCCAGATCGGCGGGATCGGGGCGTGGGTTGCCGGCGTAGTCGCTCGGGGCCTCATCGATGAGGGGGCCGAGGTCGAGCCACGGCGCCGTGGCGGTCGGGGCGAAGTCCCGCGGGTCGTGGTCCACCGTCACCGGAAACGCAGTGAACCAGCTCGGGTCGAAGGTCGTGACGCGGAGCTCGTTCGAGCCGGGGGCGTATTCGGGCGCGCTGTCTTCCGAGCCGAAGAAGCCGGCGATCCACGCGTTGTGCGCGAACGTGTTGGCATCGACGGTCGTTGCGTCGGTCGCGAGCAGCTGTCCGTTGTCGTTTGCCGAAACGGTCGTGCCGTCGATGCTCACGGCGACGACGATGTTGTTCTCGAAGCGATTGTCGGTCGATTCGTTGACGAACTGCACGGCTTGCCGATTGTCGACGCTCGTGACGAACAGGTTGTGCACGACGACGTTGTTCGAGGCGCCGAGCTTCGGATTGTCGGTTTCCTGCCAGAAGGAGGCGCCGTGGCGCGCCGGCAAGGCGAAGACGTTGTTCTTGATCGTGCTGTTGCGGACCGACGTGAAGTTCGGGCCCTGCGCCTGGCTGTGGTGGAAGAAGTTCCCGTCGATCAGCATGAAGTCCGACGCGCCGCGACCGCCCGTCGGGTCGCTGCCTGCCACGGCGTCGCACTCCGGATCGTCGAAGGCGACGCCCTCGTCGGCGCAGGTCGAGTTCGGATCGGCGTTGATCTGAAAATCGGCAGAGTACGTGTCGTACGTCTCGTTCCAGCGCGCGATGTTCCAGTCGCTGCCGTTGCTCAGGTAGATGCCGTGCCCGTCGCCCGAGCCCGTGGCGTAGGCGGTGGAGCGCTGAATCACGAGCCAGTCGGATTGGCCGGTGAAAAATGGGTCCTTGTTCTGGCCGTGGCCGACGTTGTTCAGCATCGCGACACCCTTTTGGTGCTCGTCGGCGGGGTAGCCGCCACCGACCGCCCGGATGCCGTAGTCGCCGCCGACGAGCTCGAAGCCGTCGACCGCGACGTAATCCGCCGCTTCGAGGTTGATGCAGGTGTGCCGCCCGCTCGTGCAGCAGTTGATGACGACGGCGAGCGAGCCGTCGTCGTTGCGCTCGCCGCGCAGCACGATCGGGGCGTCGTAGGTGCCACCGTGGTCGGAGTCGAGCTCGAAGCAGCCGTCGTACGTGCCGCTCAGAAACTGGATCATGCGGCCGGGAACGGCGTCGGAGAGCGCGTCCGCGACGCTTGCCGCTGCCGTGGGGCTCGTGCCGTCGCCCGTACCGTTCGGGCTCACGTACACGGTGCTCGCGGGCTGCCAGGCGCAATCGGTGTAGTAGCGATTGAGCTCCTCCGTGAATCCGAAGTAGTCGCCGCCGCGCGTGACCGCGGGCGAGCACGCGTCCGTCGGCCCGCCGTTCATGCCGCCGCCCTCGCCGCCGTTCGTCGTGCTTTCGCCGCCGTTCATCCCGCCGGTTCCGGCGCTGCTCCCGCCGAGGCCGCCCCCTCCGCCGCGACCAGCGCCGGAGCCGCCCGTGCTGGCACCACCGGCGCCGCTCACCGTGCCGCCCGCCGTGCCGGCGCCGGAGCTCGTGCCGCCGCGGCCGGCCGTGGTGCTCGTCCCTGCGGAGCCGCCCGAGCCTCCGGTGCCGGGACTGCCGCTCTGCCCCGCGTGCGCGCCGCCGGTTCCGCGACCGGCGCTGCCCCCGCCGCCGGTTCCCGCGCCGTTCGTCGCGTCGTCGTCGGACCCCCCGCAACCGATGACGACGAGCGGTGACACGACGACCCCCACGGCCCAAAGGTGCTTGCTGCCCATTCGAGGGATTCTAACCGATCCTCCCTCCGTCAGCCGGCGTCACAGAAATGAAGAAAGGACGAGAACTGACCGGCGGACATGCAGGTGCCCGCGTTGCACTGACCGCTCGCGCAATTCGCGTGCTGGTTGCACGCTGCGCCGACCGGCAAGTTGCTTGGAGTCGGCGGCACGCACCGGTAGACGCCGTCCGGCGCGTCGGGCACCGAGGCGGGGTCGGGACAATGGTGCGTGGCGCATTCGAAGTCGTAGAGGCACGGCTCGCCGTCGGCAATCACGGGAATGCAGCGGTGCCCCTGGGACGTGTCCTCGAGCGGGCGGCAGATGAAGCCCGCGTCTCGCGAGCAGTAGTGCCCCTCCACGCTCGACGTGAAGACCGGCTCGACGGTGTCGAGCCCGAACGAGACGATGCAGGCATCGCCCGCGTTTCCGAGCGTCGTTCGATGGCAGCGCGCGTGGCGATCGCCCGCAATCCAACACTGCGTCACGGTCATCGGCGTGCCCATGCAATCGCCGTTGGCGCTGCACTCGCCGCCCGGACGGACTCGGCCGGCAGGCTCCGCCATGAGTCGTGAGCAGGCACCGCTGGGAGTCGCTGGAAAGATCGCGGGCAGGCACTCGCTCGCACTCGCGATCTGTCGAAGCTCGGCGAGGCAAGCCGTGCGAAGCGCGGTGTCTCGCGAAAACGACCAGCGCAACATGCCTTCGCTGCACGAGGCCACGTGATCGGCCACCGTCGGGACCCGTGACGACGTGTCGTGCACGCGCACGCAGCAGTCGGCGGTCAGCGTGCAAAACTCGGTTGCAAACGCCTTGTCCGCGTCGGTCGGCTGCCAGCAACCCGCTTCGCCGCACTCGCTCGTGTAACCCGGCGGGTAGCAGTTGCCGCCGGTGCACGTTGCTTCGGGGGTCGAATCCGAGCTGCCACACCCCAAAAATCCTCCGGCGACGAACACCGCGAGCGCTGCTGCCGCGCTGCGCCATGCGACAATAGGGCGTTGCGCGCTTCCAGGCGCACCGCGCGACTGTGCTACGCTGAGCGCCCGATTCGTCGGACTCCTACGAACGAGGAAAAGGTCCTTTGTCACTGAAACCCGTGCGTGCGAGGTGGGTGCAGCTTTGTATCGCGAGCTCGACGCTCGCGTTGGTGCATTGCGCCTCCGAGCCCGATCCCGCCGACGAGCTTGCCGCCGCCGCCAGTGCGCCCATGCCCACCCCTCGCGGCGGTACGGGCGGCTCCTCGCATGGTGGCTCGGGCGGTAGCGGCGGGACTGGTGGCAGCTCGGCCAACGGTGGAAGCTCGGCGAACGGCGGCAGCTCGGCGAACGGTGGCAGCTCGGCGAACGGCGGCAGCTCCGCGAACGGCGGTAGCTCGGCGACCGGCGGTACCGGGATCGCCGGCAGGTCGATGAGCGCCGGACGTGGCGGCCGGATGGGCACCAGTGGAACCGGTGTCGGTGGCGGCCAGGCGGGCCGAGCCATGTCCGCTGCGGGCGGCGGCGGAGCGGCGGGCAGGACGAACACCGGCGGTACCGCTAATGCCGGGCGGGCGGCGGGCGGCCGCGCCGGAAGCCTCGGGACCGCGGGCCGCTGAGCCCGGGCACCGGACCTCGCTCAGAAACGCCCCCAGGCGACCAGGCCGGCTTCTCCCGGACCTGCAGCGGGAGCGACGTTGACGGCGGTCTGCGAGCTCGAGCTCGACGCGCCGAAGAAGAGGATCGCGCCGGCCGCGAGCGCGGCGCCGCCCACGCTGAAGCCGACGATCGCGAAGGTGCGATTGCGTTTCGCGTCCGCGACGGTGTCTTCGTATTCCTGCTTCTCGTCCGGGCTCGCGCAGGTGTTGTCGCTGCCACCGGCATGGCAGAGCTCGTCGCCCGCTTTGTCTTTGCTCTTCGCGAGCGCGGCGAAGATTCCGCCCGCTGCAAGAGCGGCGATGCCGACGCCACCGGCGACGAGCCCCATCGTCTTGCGCGAGCTGCTTGATTTCGAGGCTTCGGCGGGCGGCGGGCTCGGTTGAGCCGGTTGAGCTTGCGTCGCTGCGGCGGCGGGAGCGGGCGCGGCCTCGGGCTCTCTCTCGAGCAAGGGGACCAGCGTGCTGCTCGAGCTTGCGGCGGCCACGTCCACGCGCGTTTCCCACGGCTTGCGACCGGGCGCTCGCGCCGCGATCGTGTGCGCGCCGGGGTCGACCGGGATCGCCAAGCCGAACTCGGCGGGTCCGACGCCCACGCCGTCCCGCGTGATCTCGAGCCCCGGCTCGGCCTCGGCGGAGTCCACCGTGATGGTGAGCTTGGCGAGCTTCTTCTCGAGTGCTTGCGCGCGGTCCTTGGCGACGCGCTCGACGTCCTTGTGGCCGTTCTTCTGCGCTTTTGCCGCGGCTTCGAGGAACTTGCTCCACGCGCTCGCCGTTCGGCCCGCCTTCTCGTAGCAATCGGCGAGGTTCAGAATCGTTCCGAGCGCCGGGTCGAGCTTTTGGCTCTCTTCGAGTGCCGGACACGCTTTGTCGTAGCGACCCTTGGCCATCTGCGTTTTGGCCTCGTCGAACAGCGCCTGGGCGGCCGCGCTGCTGTCCGTCGCGTTGGCGCGCGGGCACACCGCGACGGCGCCGAGGAGGGCAGCGAGCAGAACCCCGAGCGACCGATGGCGGCGGAGCTTCATCGCTTCGAGCACGCTAGTCGAACTTGCGATTGTTGAAAACATCGACCGGTGCGGGCTTTGCGGCGGGAGTGGGGGCTGGTGGAGGTGGCGCGCTCGCGGGCTCTGGGCGGGGAGCCGCAGCGGGCGAAGCGGTAGGTCGTGAGGCTTTGGCGCTCCCGGCGGCGCTGCGCACGTGCGCGTTCGTTCGGGTCGGCGGAGGCGGCGCGCTCGCGCTCGCGCTTGCTGCACCCGTGGGCGGCGTGTTTGGTTTCGCCGGGACGGGCTCCGCCGCCGACACGAGCGGCACGGGAGCCACTTGGATCGCCGGTGGGTCGGGGGTGGGACTGGGCGCCGCAGTGATCGGCGTGACGACCGGGGCGGCGCTCGGTGGCACCTCCGCGGACGAGCTGGCGGAAGGTGCATTCGAGCGCAGCACGAACAAGCCCCCGGCTGCGGCAACGGCGCCGACGGCAAGCACGCCGAGCGCAATCCGCACGCCGGAGCCCGACTTGCGCGAGCCGTCGCGGCCGACACCCGTACCGGCGAAAGCGCCGCCCGTTGCAGGACCGCGCTCGAGCGGAGCCTGATCGGCGCTGCGCGCCGCAGCGAACGAGGCCGGCGCCTCCGCGGACGCCGGGCCGCGCGCCGTGGCGCTCGCGGTGAGGTCCGCAGTCGACGTGCCGAGCGCGTTCGCGATGCGTTCGACCGAGGGCGCCGCGCGCCGGGACGCAAACGGCGCGAGCGCCTGCGCGAACGCGGCCACGTTCGAGAAACGGTGCGCGCGGTCCTTCTCCAGACAACGGAGAACGGCGGCTTGAAGGGCAGGGGGCAGCGCGAGGTCGGGCGGGAACGCGTTCGGCGGCTCGACGGCGATCTTCACGCTGAGCTCCGGCAGCGTCTCGGCCGTGAACGGACCCTTGCCGCACAAAAGCTCGTACAGGATCACGCCGAGCGCCCACAGATCGGCCCGCGCGTCGACCTCCCTCGACGCGCGGATCTGCTCGGGCGACATGTAGAGCGGCGACCCCATCACTGCTGACGTCCGCGTCATCGCGACATCCGCGCCGCCGCTGATTTTCGAGATGCCGAAGTCGAGCACCTTGATCCACGGGACGCCGCCTGGGCGCCGCGTGAGGAACAGATTCGCGGGCTTGAGGTCGCGGTGCACGATACCGAGCGCGTGCGCCTCCGCGATCGCCTCGCATGCCTGCAGCACGAGCTCGACGGCGTCCTCCGCGGCGAAGCGGCCGCGCCGCGCGAGCTCCGCGGACAGGTCGGCACCCTCGAGGTACTCCATCACGAGGTACGGCAGGCCGTCTTCGAGCGTGCCCACGTCCGAGACGCGCGCGACGTGGTCGCTCTTGATCTTCACGGCGGAGCGCGCCTCGCGGACGAAGCGCTTCACCGCGTCTTCGTGCAACGCCGTTTCCGCGAGCAGGAACTTGAGCGCGACGCGCTCGTCGAGCTGCAGGTGGTGCGCCGCCACCACCATGCCCATTCCGCCGACGCCGAGCACGCGCTCCACCCGGTACTTGCCGACCAGGACGGTGCCCGGCTCGGGCGCTCGCAGGGCTGTCCCAAACGTCATCGCCCGTGACCTTGGCTCCGCGCGCACGAGCGGCGCACGGCTCCGCTCCGCCGCCTGCGCCGCAAGAGCGCGGCGGCGAGGCCGGCGACGCCGACGCTGCCCCACATCGCTCCCGCGGGACCACGTTGGGGCACGCCGCACAAGCACGCGTGGGAGCGCTCGACCGTGAGATCCTGGTTGCCGGTGCCGCCCTGAGCGCCGCTGCCGCCCGCAGCGCTGGCGCCGCTGCCGCCCCGGCCGCTCGTGGTCCCGCTCACACCGCCGCCCGATCTGCCACCGTTCGAAACACCGCCGGAGGGCCCGCCGTCCGTGCCCGCTTCCGCTGCGGGCTCGCCGCCGGTTTGCTCGCCCGAGGCGCCGGAGGACGACGTGCCGCCGTTGCGGGTGCCGCCGTTTTGGTTGCCGGTGCCGCCCATGCTCCGTCCGCCGCCCGTGCCGCCCGTGCCGCCTTGGTCGCCGGCTCCAGCTTCGCCGCCTGCGCCGCCGAGCCCGCCCGAGCCCACGGGCGGGCACGTCGTCACGTCGAGGCCCTTCGGCGTGATCTTCGAAACGACGCCGCCCTTCACGTCCGCGACGTAGAGCGTCCCGAGGCTTCCCATACGAAAGGAGCCGACGCCGGATGACGCCGCAAACGTCGTGGGAGTGGTCGAGAGGACCCCATCGCGCGCCGCGGTCACCTCGAGATACCAGATGGTGCCGCTGCTGTTGTCTCCGAACAGGTAGCGGGACGTCCACGGCGCTTCCCAGCCGCAGCCGCCCGGGATGAGACCACCGATGACGCAGGCGTTGCCGTTCGAGTGGCCGTAGTCATAAGCGGGTGGCACGCACGCTCGCGCGGGGGCGACGCCCATGCACGAGTTGGAGGGCTGAAACGGCACCTCGCTGGTCGAGTATTGGGTGGTGCCCTCGGCGAAGGGCCACCCGAAATGCTCGCCCTGGGCGCCGGGCCCACCGCCGTCGATCGGTGAGCCCACCGAGACCTCCTCGCGCGTGGTCTCGCCGACGTCGCCGATCCACAGGCGGCTCGTTTGCGGATCGATCCAGAACCGATACGGATTGCGCATTCCCCAGGCGAAAATGCGTTTCTCGGGCGCCGTGCTCTTGAGTGGCGTGTTCCAGTCGTCGCAGCCCGTGACGGAGGTCTCGTTCGAGAGCGGGTTGTCCGACGGGACGCTGCCGTCGAGGTTCACGCGCAGGATCTTGCCGTTGGTCGAGTTCAGGCAAGTCGCGAGCTCGTTGACCGGCGGGGTGTGGTTGTGCCCCGTGTCACCGACCGAGAGGTAGAGCTGGTTCTTGTAGATGACGAGCCCACCGCCGTTGTGGTTCGAGGCGCCGCCGTCCACGGACGAGCGCGAAGCCCTGAGGCCTTTGTCGATGATGGTGTCGCGCGCGCTGTCGAGCATGCTGTCCGCGCCAAGCTTGATCTTGTAGACCTTGTGCTTGTTCATCGGGTCGCCGCTCGTCGGCTCGGCGGACGCGTAGAAATAGAGGTAGCCGTTGCTCGCGAAGTCCGGATCCGCGACGACGCCCAAGAGCCCCTGCTCGCCGAACTCCGGGGCGACCGTGATGTGGCCCGCGACCGCCTGGTCGCCGTTCTTCTCGACGACGTAGACGTCGCCGAGTCGCTCGATGACGACCACGCGCCCGTCGGGCAGCTCGGCCACGTCGGTCGGCTCCGAAAAATCGACGCCCAAGAGCGTCACGTCGAAGGCGGCCGCCGGCTCGCCCGCCGCGAGCGTGACCGCAGCGTGCACGTTGGCTTCTAGGACCGAAGCCGCGGCGAGCACTCCCCAAAACGCAATCGAGCGCAAAATAGCCAAGCCAGCGCGAATATACGCCGACCCGCCGCGTCCCCAAAGCCGCCGCTCGGCGCCACGGCGCAAGAGCGTGAAATGTCCACGGTTCCCAGGCGTCGTGCCCTCCGCGCGGGCTCAGTAGAGCCGCACGTCGTCGATCAAGAAGTCGAAGCTCGCGGGCGAGGTCGCGTCCGTGCTGCCGACGAAGCCGAAGTACACGAACAGCGTGTGCTCGAGGTCCTTCGTTTTCGGGCCCCAGCCTTCCTGAGCGAGCGCGCTGAACGGGACCATGAGCTCCTGCCAGCTGGTCGTGAAGCTTGCGCCGTACGCGTAGTGGTCGTTGCAGTCGTCGCTGCAGTCGCCGCCCTCGCTCGTGGGCGTGGTCGTCGCCGTCGCGAACGTGACTTGTACGGTGAGCGGCGCCGTCGCTCGGGCGTAGAAGGCGATGCCGGTGTAGTCGGCGAGCGAATAGGCGCTGCCCCCCGCAAGGAAGAAGCCGAGTGAGGCCCAGTCGTCGTCGGTGTGGCCGAAGCCGGTGCCGGACAGGCGCATCCCGTAGAGGCTCCCGCTGCGGGCGGCGCTGCCGAGCGCATAGGCCGGAAAATCCTGGTCCGTGGGCGGATCGATGGAACGGTTCGGGCCGGCGGCGGTCCACCAGTCGCCGCTTCGGCCCTGGTTCGCGCAGGTGAGATGGTCACCGTCCTCCATGTCGTCGATCACGAGGGTGGGGGTGCAGCGCTTGGACGTATCGGAGCCGCCCGCGGCTCCGGCTTGCCCTGCGGCCACGCTCGTGCCCGCGCTGCCTCCGAGCGTGAGACCGCCTCCTCCTTCCGGCGTGCCGCCACCGCCACTGGCACTACGCCCAGCGCTTCCGCCTGCACCGCCCTCGGGCGGCGCGCCAGCAAGTGCGCCTGTTCCACCGCGGGCGTCGGCGCCGCCGGCTGACTCGGTGCCTCCCCGTGGCTCGTCACCGCCCGAGTTGCCACCGCCCGTGCCCGAACGGTTCGCGGTGCCGCCCATGTGGCTAGGCATTCCGCTGCCGCTGCCAGCAGCGCCGTCGCCCGCACTGTCGCCGCTGCTGCCCTTCGACCCTCCGTGGGTGGAGTCGCCGCCGGAGCTCGTCGCCATCCCTGCTCCGGCGCTGCCCCCGCTTCCGGCGCCGGCGCCGCCCGCGTTCGACGCGCCCTCATGGAATGTACGAACTGTCGGGGAGCACGCAGCGATCGCAACGAAGCCGGGCAGGAGTGCTTCAGACAGCCAACGATGTCTCGCTCGCAACGACCGCATCAACGACCACCCGCGTGGTCGAACCGTCTCACGGCGACGTTATTTCGTCGCGTGCCTCGGCGTGACGACTCTCGTGACGCGCAGGCACGAATGCGGGGGCCACAGGTTTCGCGCTCGGTCGTGCCCGAGGTGGGTGTGGCGGGAACGACTCGCGGACGGCGTCCCTACGGCTTCGCGTCGAGGCGCGGCGAGCCGTCGCTCGTCCTGTTCTGGCGCTCGAGCCAGGATTCGCGCCGGAGCATCAGGCGCGCGCGCTCGTTCCAGGCAGGCAAGAAGGTGAGCTCGCCGCAGAGGTAGGCCGTCACGCTGAGCGAAAGCGGCAGCACCGCGTGCGGTGGCACGGCCAAGTGCGTGAGCCGGTGCACGAGCTCGAGCATCAAGGCGCCGGCCAGCCCGTAGAACGAACCGAAGAGGCCGACGACGACCAGCAGGCGCAGGCGCGTGAAGCGCTGATCCTGCGCCGGACGCAGAAACACGAGCGGGCCCCAGAGCGCATCGGCGTCGCAGACCTCGTTCCACGCATCGTATCGCTGACGCCGCTCGCTAGACATGGCTCTCGATCTGATACGGCACTCGCGCTTCGGATATTTATGACCCGAATCACGGTCGCGCGCTCGCGTCTTCCGTTGCGCACTTGCACCCCGTACGGCGTACATCGTGCGCGGCCCACCTTTAGTGCCGCTCGCGCTCCGGCTTCAGCAGGCGCGTCCAATAAAGGAGCGAGTCAAGCAGCCCCTTCGCGCGCTTTTGCCACAGCTCCGCGCTCGGAAATCCGTGCTCGTCCGTCGCGAGGCCGATCATGTTGATGCTCACGTCGTCCCGCGACGGAACCATCTGAAGCTCGATGGACACCTGCTTCAGCTGCTCGATCACGCGCGAGCCTCCGGAAAAGCCGCCGTAGCCGACGAAGGCAACCGGCTTCTTGTTCCACGCCTGGTAGAGGTGGTCGAGGGCGGTCTTGAGGTGGCCGGGGTAGCCGCGATTGTATTCGGGCGTCACGAAGATGAAGCCGTCGATGGGGCGGATCCGCTCCGCCCAGCGCGCCTGGAGGGAGTCCTTCGCGTAGTGCTGCTCGGCGGCCGTCGCGTGCACCGGGTACGTGTACGCGGGAAGCGGCCAGTCCTTGAGGTCGATGAGCTCGGCGCGAACCCCTTCTCGCTCGGCGAGCAGCTTGAACATCCACTCGGCGAACGCCGCGCCTTTTCGCCCCTCACGCACGCTGACGAGCACGACGGCTATGGTTTCCATGGCCCCAGGCATAGCGCGGAGCCCTCGGAGCCGCCCGCTCGCTACCCGAGGAGCAACCCCGCGTGCTCAATCAGGTCTTCCGGGCTGTCCACGTCGAGCTCGCCCTCACACCAGGGCACGGCCACGACGTCCGGCATGGAGCGCAGGAAGCCTGCAGCGCCTTCGTCGCCGCGGAGCGCAAGCAGCCTGCCGAAGTGACGAGCCGGAAAGACCGCGGGGACACCCAGCTTTCCGGCGTAGTGCGAAGCCGCCAGGCACTCTCCCGCGGCGCTCGCGCGAAAGAGCGTGTTCAGGTGGCTCGTGCGGAGGAGCGGCTGATCGCAGAGGCAAATCATGAGCGCTGTCGCTTCGCGGGCGAGCGCCCATCGCGTCGCGGCGCGGATCGAAGCGGCGATCCCCTCGCGCCAGTGGAGGCTCGTGACGAGGTCGATGGGGAGCGAGCCCACGGCGTCCGCGACGTCGGACGCCGCCGCGCCCACGACGACCGACACCGGCCAGCAGCACGAGCCGCACGCGCATTGCGCCGCCCAGCGCACGAGCGTCGTCGAGTCGTGGACGCGGACGAGCTGCTTCGGACGGCCGAGACGGCGCGAGCCGCCCGCGGCGAGGACGGCGCAAGCGACGCTCATTTCGCCTCCGCGAGCGGCGCCGCGTCGTCCGAGTCGAGCGTGGCGCGAGCGTGGATCGTCCCCGAGCGCTCGCTCAGGAAGACCGGCTCGGTCTCCGACAGGACGGCTTGCGCCTCGGCGACCATGCTGAGGGCGATCTCTTCCGCCGTTTCGGCTCCGAGCGCGAGCCCGGCAGGTCCGAAGACTCGGGCCGGGCGTGCGGCGGCGGGCGCGCGCCCGTCACGCTCGATCTCGTCGAGCAGGCGTCGCGTTCGGTGCGCGGGGCCGAGGACCCCGACGTAGGCCGCCTTGGTTCCGAGCAGCGCCGCGAGCGCCCGGCGATCGGCGCGGTAGTCGTGCGACATGACGACGGCGAGCGGCCGGCTCGGCAGTTACGAATCGAAGGGTTGTCGCCCAGTTAGAGCGCGCGACTCGGCTAGAGCGCGCGACTCGGCGCGTCAGGCAGATTTGTCCCGTGCCATTTGTCCCCTGCGGGGCGAGGATGCTCGCAATGACGAGCGCCTCGCGCGGATGAGCGCGACTCCGGCTCGTGCACACATCGGCACCGGTGTCCCTACCTAATGAGGGCGCCGCCTCGGCCGTTCATCGGCTGGCGTCGGGCGCTCAGGGTGCGCGCGATTCGCACGGAGGCACATTGCGCTTTTCCATCATCGGGCTGCTCGGTACGGGACTCGTCGGCGTTGCGGTTGGTTGCGGCTCGGATGCAGTCGACGGCGACTCTGCATCGGCAGGTGCAGCCGGCAAGGCTCACGCGGGCACGGGCGGCAAGGGATCCGCATCGAAAGGCGGCAGCACCTCGAAGGGTGGTAGCGGCGGCTCGAAAGCTGGCTCCGCCGGCACGACCACCACGGGCGGTACCCACGCCCGGGGCGGCACCGGAGCAACCAGTGGCGCCGACATGGGCGGCATGGACGCGACGGGCGAGAGCGGTGCCAGCGTCGGGGGCTCCGGTCACGTCGGCGGCACGGGCGGCAAGGCGGGTAAGGGAGGCAAAGGTGGCACGGCAGGAAACGGCGGCACGGCAGGCACGGGCGCCACGGCGGGTACGGGCGGCATTGTCATCGTGGAAGCGGGAGCGGGCGGTCAAGCGGGTGAAGGCGGCACCGGTGACAGCGAGCCAGGCGCGGGCGGCGTCGATCCGGGCGCAAGCGGAGCCGGCTCTCTGGGCTTGGCGGGCGCCGACGCCGTTGGTAACGGCGGTGAGCCGAATGCTGCTGGCGCGCCCGGCTCTCCGAGTTGCGCGGGAGTCGAGTGCGGCGATGCGTGTATCGATCCGCTGGCGCGGACCCTCGACCAGACCCAGCTGGACCACAACGGACTCATCTACCTCACGCCAACGCAGCTTCCCGGCCAGTCGTTCACGGTCGGTACCGCCGGCATGCTGACCGGCATCGAGGTCGCTATCGGTCCCAGCAACGGTGCCGACGCATCCGGTAGCGTCGACCTCGAGCTCCTCGATAGCGCGGGGACGAGCCTCGGCCACGTCGCGCTCGCGCAGAGCGGCTTGCCCGAGATGGCGGGGGACGACGTGCACCTTTCCGAGCAAACCGTCGGCGCCGGCTACTTCGACCTCACGCCCCTTTGCATCAACGCTCAGGTCGGCGACGTTTTCACCTTCATGTTCAGCCTCGTCGGCAACCCGACCGCCATCTGCGACCCTGACTCCAACCAATGCACGAACAGCGGCGACTTCTGCATGGATGATTTCGAGTGCCAGGCCACGTATGTGCTGGATTTCACGAACTGTGGCGGCGTGGGCTGCGCGGGCTCGCCCTCCGACTACACGGGCGGGAACCTGTTCGCGCGCGTGTACGGCGACTTTCAGGCCTACGCGGTCTTCGACCTGACGTTCAAGACGTTCGTGCAGTGAAACGCGCAGGCTGGTGGCGCCGCGCACTGTGCGCCATGTAGGGTCCACGCGCGGCACAAAGTTCCAGCGACAGGGCGACTCGCGTCCTCGTGATGTCGCAAGTGATCTCACTTCGGTCGCTCGCGGCTCGGACGAGGTTCGTACACAAATTGTCGAGCGTGGATCTGCGTGTCTAGCTTCATCGCATGGCACAGCGCGTGTCGCGAACGCTCGCAAGCTCCCTCGTGCAGTGGATACTCATGAGCGCGACGCTCGGCGCCTGCTCGACGTCGTCGGGCCCGGCGCCGGAGGGTCTCGGCGCCGCGGCGGGCGCGCCCCGGGGAAATGCAGGAATTGGCGGTAATTTCGCGGTCGGCGGCGGCGCGGCCGCGGGCGGCGCCACGTCGGCGCAAGGGGGGGGCGGCGGCGTCGGTGGGGGCGTCGTCATTTCGGTGGACCCCGGCGCGGCCGGCGGTGAGACGGGGGGCGAAGCGGGCGCCGGCTCGGATCGACTCGACCCCGACGACGCTTGCGCCGCGGAAACGCACAGCGGTGAGCGGATCCCGGTCGACATCTTCGTGATGCTCGACATCTCCGGCTCGATGAAGGACCCGACCAAAGCCGGGCCGACGAAGTGGCAGGCCGTGAACACCGCTCTCAGGGACTTCCTCGAGTCGCCGGACTCCGACGGGCTCGGCGTCGGGATCCAATACTTCCCGCTCCGAGCGCCGGGCGTGCCCGACTCATGCACGAGCGACGGACAGTGCGGCGCGTTCGGCCCCTGTCTGTTCAATGCGTGCGAGAACGCCGCCCCAGCGCTCGTCCCCTGCTCGGTGGACGACGACTGCGGCGACTCACAAGGGCCCTGCGTGGAGCTCGGGACTTGTCTCGAGAGCGGGGGCTTTTGCATCGGCCTCGGCTCAGAGTGCACCGCGGATCTGCTCGACCTTTGCGTGCCGCTGCTTTCCAGCACCTGCCTCGACGCCAACTGCAGCCTCGATGCGTACCGGAAGCCGGCCGTCGCCATCGAGCCGCTCCCGAAGAACGCCGCGGCATTGCTCGCCTCGCTCGACGCGCAGGAGCCCGACGGCAGCACGCCGACCGGACCGGCCCTCCAAGGCGCCGTCGACTACGCGGCTTCCTACGCGGCGGACAATCCGAAGCACACGGTCGCCGTGGTCTTCGCGACCGACGGACTCCCGACGCAATGCGAGCCCCAGGACATCCCCGGCATCGCCGCGATTGCGTCGACGGCGCGCGCGGAGAAGCCGAAGGTTCCCACCTACGTGATCGGCGTCTTCGGTCCCGACGATACGGAGGCGCAGTCGAACTTGGACGACATCGCGACCGCGGGCGGAACCGACAGCGCCTTCATCGTCGACACGTCCCAAGACGTAGCCGCCGAGCTCACCGACGCCCTCAACGCCATCCGTGGTGTCGCCCTGGCCTGCGAATTCCAGATCCCCGAGCCCACGGGCGACGACAAACTCGACTACTCGCGTGTCAACGTTCAGGTCGACGACGACACGAGCTCGGCTACGGACCTCTACTACGTCACGAAAGCCGCCAATTGCGACGCCAAGGCAGGCGGCTGGTACTACGACGCCGATCCCGCCCGCGGCGGGACGCCCAAGAAAATCGTGGTCTGCCCCGCAACGTGTGACGCGTTCAAGTCGTCACCCGAGGCGCGCGTCGACATTCGCCTTGGCTGCAAGACGATCGTACCGCCGCCGCGCTGAAGCCTTCAGAGCGGCACGGCGACGGGCGAGCGCGAGCGCCCATCGATCTCGATGGTCCGGCCCGGCTCGACGCTGTCGGGGGCTCGTGTTGCGAGCACCGCCCGATACTCGCGCCAAAAGGCATGAGCCTTCGTGTCGTCCCAGGGGTCGACGGGGCAGGCGAGGAGCCGCTGCCGCAGCTCGGCGGCGCTCTGTGGGCGATCCTTCGGATCCTTCGCGAGGCAGGCCTGGACGACGGCTTCGAGCTCCGCCGAAACCGTGACGCCGCGCGCAGCGAGCGGATCGGGCGCTTGGTGCAGGTGCTGGCCGCAGATCTCCACGATCGTCTGGGCGCGAAAGACGTCGCTGCCGGCGAGCAGGTAGTACGCGACGGCGCCGAGCGCGTAGAGATCGGCGCGCCCGTCCACCGCTTCGGGCGTGCGAATGCTCTCGGGCGCCATGTACTGGGGCGTCCCGATCAGCGTGCTCGCGACGGTCACGTTGGTGTCGCCCTCGAGCGCCAACTCCTTGACGAGGCCGAAGTCGAGGACCTTGACCACGTCGCACTGGCCGCCCTGCGTGCAGAGCATGATGTTGGCCGGCTTGATGTCACGGTGGATGAGGCCGAGTGAGTGCGCCTCCGCGAGCGCGCCGCAGGCCAGCGTCAGGATGTGCACGACCCGACCTTCCGGCTGGGGCCCGGCGACGTCGACGATGCGCTGCAGGGTGGCCCCGTTCAGGAGCTCCATCGCGTAGTAAAAGATGCCGTCGTCGGTGCGGCCGTAGTCGAAGATCGTGATCGTGTTCGGGTGCGTGAGGCGTGCGGTGAGCTGCACTTCACGCTCGAAACGCGCCAGATCGCTGGCCCGCGCGTGGCCGGCCCTGAGGAGCTTGAGCGCCGACGAGCGTCGCATCATGCCGTGGCGTGCTCGGTACACCTCGCCCATGCCACCCTCGCCGATCTTCTCTTCGAGCACGTATTGGCCGAGACGTCGTGCTTCGCGCACCTCGAGCCGCAGGCCGTAGATGACGTACGAGATGACGGTCGAGGTGATGACGACGACGCTCCACACGACGGCGAGGCCCATCGGCATCCAGGGAAACGCGGGGGAGTCGAACGCACGGAGCGCGAAGTTGCCGTGCGACCCGGGCGCGAGGAGTGTGGGGGTCACGATCGTCGGGAGGCCCGCGAGCGTCGTGTACAAGATCGTACGGCGCGGTGACGACGGGACGAGCGCCGCGCGCACGATGATCATGAGCGCAGTGCCGACTTGCCCGAATGCCGACATGTACGCGTCCGCCATCAGGACGCCTTCCGTGGTCATGAGCGCGCGCTCGCGCAGGAAGCCGACGAGGACGTACCGTCCGAGGAACGAGGCCCCGGAAAAGTAAAGGATCAGGCCCACGGCCTCTGCGGTGCGGATGAAGCGCACGGAGCGCCGCCCCTGCCGGCACAGCTGCCAAACCGCACCCGCGAACAGCGCGAGGCCTACGTCGACGAAGAAGTCGGCGCCCCCCGGTTTTTTCAGGGGGCCGAGCGCCCCGAGGACGCTCGCGAAGGTCATGAGCAGGCAGATGACCTTCCAGAACAGCGCGACCCTGAGCTGGAGGAAAGCGCGAGCTTCCTCGCTGTCCTCGACGCTCCGGGGCGTGGCCTCGACGAGACGCATGCCCGGCAGGCGTAACACGACGGGCCGGAGCCCTCTAACGCATCTACTTCTTCAGCACGAGGACGCTGAGCTGCGCCTGCAGCACGTTGCCCGGGCTGCCGGCGATGATCCCGTCCTCACCACCGCCAATTCCCCCGGCGACGATGCTGATGGTGTGGGGCCCGGCGCTGAGCGGCAACGTGAGCGCCATCGACCAGTTGTTGGGTGTGGAGGGGACGGGCACCGCCGTCGCGATGAGGCGCTTGTATCCGCCGTTGGACATGAAGTTGCCGTCGACGAAGAACCCGACGTCGGCAACCGAGAAAGCGCCGTCCGTGGTGCAGCCCAGGCATTGGTACCCACCGTCAGCGGACAAGTAGACGACCGAGTTCGCCGGAACATCGAGCGTCGTCTCGAGACCGGGGATGACGGCGAACGGCGTTGAGCCACTGATGGTGACACCCCCGGAGCTGAACAGCGTGTCCCCGACCTGACCCGTCGTGCCGCCCGGTCCAGTCGCTCCCGTGGCGCCGGCTGGGCCGGGTGTCCCTGCAGGACCTGGCGCGCCAGGAGCGCCCGGGGGGCCCGCGACACCCGCAGGTCCGGTGGGACCGACGAGCCCCACGGGGCCGGTGGGACCGATCGGACCGATCGGACCGAT
>Ga0070682_100000184_pt1 | contig 46857 bp, 49 predicted proteins | sample KBSC63LmetaG_FD_64668 | JGI IMG/M metagenome (GOLD analysis project Ga0070682, IMG submission 64668) | Corn rhizosphere microbial communities from Kellogg Biological Station, Michigan, USA - KBS C6-3L metaG | ecosystem: Host-associated > Plants > Roots > Rhizosphere | place: USA: Michigan...
TTCTGGGGTAATTGATTCTCCAGAAGCTGAAGCAGACTATCGTAGAACCTCCGCAGTAACACAGATTTTACGAGAAGCTACAGCGAATCAAGCTATCCCTGGGGTTTCTGCCCCCGGCCGATTGTTATCTCAAGGTGCAGAGGAACTTCCTTGGATGTGGAATCATATTTCCAATGCCCAACGCGAATCCAATTATTGGTCTCGTCAATTACTTCGCGCTCAATCCAGAACATACCTACGTGATCCTGAATTATCGTCCAACGAAAACCTCCGAAAGGACTTGGCGACTCACTATGAGAACCTTCTCCATCCGGATCCGGAGATTGCTCAGAAGATGACAAAGTTTGCTTCGACATGGTTTTTGGGATTCAATTTAGCGAGTTCTTTGATCAACGCCGCCCAGCCATTTGCGACTCATGTTGGAGAATTGACCGCGATCTCTGGGAAACCGATAGATAGTTATAAGCGGGTACTTCGGGCCTTGTCGGAATTGGGGGGAAGGTTTTTAGGGAAGAAGGATTATGCATCAAAGGAACATCATGACTTTATGGAGGGCGCTGTTAAAGATGGCGAAGTAGGAATTGGTATGTATGATGACATGCAAAATCTTGAGGAACAAACGGCCACTAATCTCAAGAGAATGATGATGAAGAATAAGCCCCAATCTATTGGACAAAGATTGGGTTCAGCAGCAGGTACTTATTCTGATGTGGCCATGTGGGTTTTCCAACATGGAGAAAGATTGAATGCAAGAGCGGCATTGATTGCTTCATTTGATTTGTATCGAGATATGGGGTTGGGATTTGAGGAGGCGAAGCAAAAGGCTTATGAATTTAACAGATCGGTAAATTACTCTGGAGGTCGCGCGCAACGTCCAGTAGGCGCGTTTTCAGGGCGAGGAGCATTTCCACGAACTGCTGCAATGCTTGGGACGTCACTTCAATCTTATGTTCTTGGGACGACTTTTCAGATAGCCAGATATTTACAAAAAGGATTATTCCGTCCAACTGGAGCAACTCCTCACGAAGTCTATGCAGCGAGAAAAGCCGCCATTCAAATGTTGGGAACTCAGTTCGCAGCGGCGGGACTTCTCGGACTTCCATTTGTTTCAGGGGCCATTGGTTTGTTGGATAAATTGTTTCCTGACTTAGAGTTGAATAAACACGTCCGGGGAGGTATGCAATCCTTCCTAAGTTCGGATCATGAAAATGGATCAGTTTTAACGGACATTGCCATGACAGGAGTTCCTTCAATGCTTGGCTGGGATCTTCAGTCTCGTCTTTCGATGGGTAATTCATTGCCTGGAGTGAGTGAGATTAATGGGTTTCAGCCGGAGAATTTGATGGGGCCGGCTGCGAATATTGTGAGGAATTTTGTGGGCGGAGTTCAGGGGTGGGTCAAGGGAGATCCGAGTGCCACGGCGAATTTTTTACCTCCTGCTGTAAAGAAGGCCGTCCAACTTGGCACGTCCGTTCTAACCGACGGAGGCGAGATTCGAGATTACCAAGGAAGGCCGTTGTCACAGCCAACACCCGGCGAACACTTGGGTCAGCTTCTCGGATTCCAACCCAAACGTCTCTCAGATCAAAATGCAGCCGCTCGTATTGCGACACAAGCGGATCAAGTGGCTTCTCGTCATGAATCTCAAGATCGGATGGAGATGGCGCAGGAGATTTTGAAGGGAAATTTTGGGACAGTAAGGAACAGACTTCTTTCCCAAGCCAGAGACGACAAGAATTACAATCCTCAAGATGCTGTGAAAGCGATTGCGAGAAGCGCGGAAGAGCTAACTTTTCCTCGTGATCTTCGACGTGAAGGGAGTGCAAGGACCGGAAATGATCGGGCAGGTTTATTGAGTTCATTTTCTAATTTGTCTGGGGGCGTTTCACAAGCATCGGAGGTACAAAGGTTGCAGTATCGGATGGGGATTGAGCAGAAACTTGGGCTTCCGCCGACGAATTTTCGTTCGGAACTGGCAATGGCACAGATGATGGATCAGCTTCGGCAGGCTTCTCCATCGGCAACCCGCTCGCAGTTACGAGCGATCGCTCAACAACAACTCCGCCGGAGCGTTGGTCGGCAACCCATGCTTCAAGACATTCAGGAGTAGCGTAGATGGTTGAGGCTGCGGGAACGTGTTGGCCGTTGACAGAGATGCCGATATTGGCCGCTTTGATTTTGCCGTCGTTGACGAGGAAATTGAGAACCTCGGTAAGTGCCTCGTCGGTCTTTCGGCCACCAGGGACGTCACGGAAGAATGCAGTTTTGATCTTGAAGTACTCGACCGGCGCGGGCATGAGAGTTAGGTGATTGAAAATCTTGAGCGCAAGTTCGGTCAGGTCGTTCTTGCCAACGCCGCCGAAGATTCGATAGAGATCGTTTTCAAGAATTTCTAGATAATCCAAGGCTGTCTGGAAATGTTTAACCTCAAGCACTCGATCCAATCTCTCCGACAAACTTGTCAACATCCCAAGTTTCAAAACTTGTGTCGATTTGCTTGCATACCATGACCGAACCGTAGGATTCCTGGTCGGAACCAATCGCGAATTATTATTATACCAGTCCACGTACCATTCTCTTACTTCCCCCTCGAGAATGAATGGTCCGTGGACTTTTTGTATCGCGCGAAGGTGGGCTATGCATCGGGCGCGGGCGTCTTGATGCGCTTGATTGAATTCTGGGAGGGCTTTGGGATCGTGCCATTTTCGTTCACCATATTGAAATAAAGTACGCCTGGCCAATCCGGTATTGATAATTGCGTCCTTTTGCATGGACGAAGAAATTTGAGTTGTAAGCCCTCCGAGGAGGGTGATATATGGTCCATGAAGTAGATCATTTCCTTGGTTTTTTGTTTTATAGGAGTAAGAAGGTGCGTCAAATATGTTATTCAAAATGTTAATCCAGCCAATGTCATCGGTTTTGATGAAGTCCACGAACTCACTAGCGATGATGTTCATGGGATAGACTTCTTCTGGGATACCCTTTGGGGAAAGATAAAGTTGGCAATAGCCCGCTCCGCCATATGGTTGAACGGGCTTTGAGGCATTTGGATCTCCGGCCATAAATCGGAGAAGGCCCTCGGGGGTTTCTTTGTCACCAGAGATGGGAAGGTCCATCTCGGTCATCATTCGTTTGGCTTTGTTGAGTGCCCAGGATTTGCCATTGCCCGCGTCGCCGACAAGAAGGGTAAAGATGTTACAGAAGATTTCGGAATCCTCAAGGCTCATCCAGACGCGGCGGGAAATGGCGGCAGAGAGAACGGTGTATGCGCAACAGACGTGAAACTGGTCGGGGCACTCATTGCCTTCGGCGTGATAGAGGTAATCGTGGAGGAAGGACATTTAAACGTCAAGAATTTGGTGCTCCAAGAGCGGCTGAAGGTCAACGGGTTTGTAGGACGGGCCTTTAATCCATTTGCCGTCGGCACGGCGATGGCCATCGATGAACTTGGTCATGTTGGATTCATGGATAGCGTTGAAGATGGGTTGGATGTCGATACCACAGGTGACCGCGGTGCCATATACGACGTAGAGAAGATCGCCAATCGCATCGGCGATGGGGACGAAATTCTTTACTGCAAAGGCAACAGCTAATTCTTCAAGTTCTTCTCGGATGAGTTCTAGTCGAAGGATACAGTCTTTCTCACTAGGGATAGTAGGAACATCGTTGATTGTCGCACCGGCCTTCTCGTGAAATCGCCGGACTTTAAGTTGTTCGGTGGTCATTTGGTTTTCCAAGCGTAGCCTTTTTCGTGTCGAATTTGATCTTGTTTCATACGTTTGATGGAATTTTCTGATTTAGTAAGTGGTTGAATATTTCCGGGAATATATCCAAGTTCGTTTTTGATTCGGTCTATAGTAAGACAATGAGCAAAGTGCCCTGTTTGAAGGTGATAATCAGTTCCAACACAAGATTCAAATTCTGCAAAGGTAATAGTGAATTCTATCTTTCGTTGTTTAGCTTTATCTCGAAGTCGTGCAAATTGCGCCTTCATAGGATTCTTCTTTCTCCATTTGGCTTTGATACATTTGTGGCAATAGTTACGGGATTTAACTGCTTGATTACGGCAGCGAGGACTGTAACAAGTCCCTTTCATAATATCGCTTCAATGGTTGGGTTTTGTGGGATTCCGTCGATGGAATAAGTTAGGAATTTGACTTTGATTTGGTGAGAAACTGCGAGAGAAGGATTGGCCCAGATGTCAATTCGTTGTTGATCGGAAAGCCCGGAGGAGACGGAGAACCGTCCAGCTTCAATTCGTTGTCCAACTGGAGTTATGTAAAGGTCGCAAGGACCTTTATCACAAACCAAAGCTCCAACCATTCCGCGGTATTTGCCTTCTCCTTCTTGGAGACCGAGGCAAATGAATTCCTCATCTTGCCAATTCTTTCTTTTCAACAGATGCCAGACACGGTTGTTCTTGTCAGACAAGAAGCCTTTTTGCGACGGCGGTTTGCGTTGTTTGGGGATGGTGTAGGGGCAGTCGTTGATGCGATACATCATACCTTCGTAACCAAGAGAAACAAACGCTGAATAAAAATAATTGGCATCAGCTTCATCTTTTACTCTTTGGGTTTCTACGGCAAATACATTTGTACAAATGGGTCCTTTGATATAAATATCTTCAACAAATCTCTTCTCAAATCCCTGTCCATAATCAACCCTATCAAACACATGATATTCCACCAATTTCGTATCCTCATTTGCTTCTTGCCTAACCGGAGTCACCGCCCCAAGGATCCTCTGGAGAGGCCAGCCATGGACATAGAGTTCCCCATCGAGCACAATGTCTGATTTAAACAACTGTAGGAGGGGTTGCGCAAGGTGGTCAAGAAGCCCGACAGGAAAAGGCTGTAGGTCGCGAGACTGGAAGTGTCCGGCTTGATAGAGTGCTCGAACGCCGTTGAGTTTTGGCTGGACATAACAGGGGAAGCTGACGCGGTGTGGTTCATAAACGTGAGCGAGAAGTGGACGAATCCCGGCGGTTTGTGGTTGAGTCATAGTTTGAGAGGCATATCTCCCCAAGATGGACCGAAGGTTCCATCAAAAGGAATCGTAAGTTTCGTTCCTGCGATAGTCAATTCGTTATCAAAATAACTTCTTACTTTGGGTCTGGCCCATTCTCTGAGGAACTTGGGCCACTGACCGCAGAGTGCGTCGTGGACTTGGTGGAGGGGTTCGATGAGGAGGGAGCCGGGGACCATGCGTGAAAGCGACTGAATAGTTCCCGACCAATAAAATGTTGTGCCATCGCAAGTTGTAAGTCGGAAGCGACGTTTATCCACCTCAGCAACGCGGTTAGCTGGGTCACGCCAGAGTCTGAGCATTGCGAGGTTGGTGGAGTATGTGGTAGTGGATTGTGGTTCATGAGCTAAAAATTCCTTAATCGTATCTTTGATATCCCGTCCGAATCTGCGGCCAAAGAAGATTCTCTTTTGGCCAGACGGTGATATAAGTTCTCCTTTAGAAACTAAGGTCGATTCTGCCCAAGTGTGCCAAAGGGAAATACCAGGGTAGCGAGAAAAGTAGAAATTTTGAAGTTGGGTACAGACAGAGTGTTCTATATAAACAGGAACTCCAGATTCCTTGAATGAGTCCTTCATGATAAGGGTCATCATGGTAGGAATTCCCATTAAGTAGTTAGTTCCATGTTGAATCTTTTTACATCCTGTGTAAATCCAATCTCCAACGAGGGAAAGAATAACTTTCCAAGGTTTTCCGTTGGTCCAGAATTTGATTGATTCGCGGTCAAGTTCCCGGACTGCATCGCCCCAAAGATACATGAGGGCGATGATCTTCGCTGGTTTCAGACCGAACTTGTAATCATCGAACATGGTTGGATCACCAAGGCGCAGGCAATGCGCGGCCACGGTCCAACCATCAGCACCTTCTAGATCACATTGGAAGAAGTCGTAGTCGGGATCGGCGGTATAGTTTCCTCGGAGCTTTTTGGTGATTGTAGTGAGATTAGCCCCTGCGCCAGTTGGAGAAGTTTTACAACTAAATCGTCCTGTTTCTGTACCAACCACGTTGTAAGCGCAGCGGACTCGTCCGTCCCTGTCAGTAGAAATATTGAGGGTTTCCAATAATCCTTCAAGGTGCCGGTGTTCAAGAATTGCAGACAGGAATTTATCTCCCGGAAATTTTTTGCGTAGTGCAAGGTTAGAGTCGACATCGGAGGTTAGAGTTTTGGTTCGGAGTCCGCCGTCGAAATTGGTTTTGTATTGTGGGGGATACGGAGAGATTTTAAATGGGCCAACTTTACGAAGTTTTCCTGATTTTGTTGGTTTGGGGGGGAGCTGATAAAGGGCGTCAATAAGTCTTTGCGAGCTAAGTGAGCCTTTCGCTCCTCTAAGTTCAACTCCGGAGAGTTCATTAAGAGTTCTGGCGACATCGCTGAGTTTAAGGATGGTTTCATTTTTCTTTTTAAGAACAGATTGTTGATCGTAATTAATCCCCCGATGCATCATATATCGCGCCGCATTGAGCATGGCGATATTGTTCTGGTAATGTTCTTGTTGTTTTCCAGTGACGCAGGAATCGAGAGACTCGCAGATTTCGAGAGTGACGGCTACGTCCATACAACAGCCTTGAGCGAGATTCTCGCCAGTGGTCTCATACATTTCCTCGTCTTTCCAATGGGGCTGACGGGTGTAGATGGAAGCGCCAACGGAAAGAGATTTTGGAAGCTCGCAGTATTGCTCCCACATCTTGAGCATGGTGTCTTCAACAATGTTACGGAGAAGGATTCCGTAACCGAACTCTAGAACGAAGGCGTCGTAGAGGGAGTTTTGTAGAACCTTTGGGACATCCACACGAGACATGAGTCTCGCAAAGGCTCGTAATATTGCCACATGTTCGACGGGATTAAATTTCCACCAAGCAATCGCAAACGCCTTAGTAGGTCTTGCGGATAATGCGACACAACGCCATCCAATGTATCGCCTCTTCTTGGAATCTGCTCGTACTCCATCGTTAACACAATCATTCGGTAGCCCTCCCTCAATATCCAAGCTGCACCTTTGTCCACTTGGCCAGTTGTCCATGATATGGCAAATGGTGCTGGAGTCGTAGGATGTAATGAGTTCGCGGACAGGCAATACCAGTTGTGGATCTGATCCTTCTTCCCTCGCACGGGCAAGAGCATGTTTGAATCTGGGGAAGTTGCCATCAGTTCCCCAGAACCTAAGTATCCCCGCAGGATGAAAGCCTGGGATACATTTGCGAAAATGTAAAGCGGAACCAGATGTCCCCATAAACAGGCTACCAGACCACTCTGAGATTTTGAAGGGGTAATTTTTTGGGTCCTTGGGTCGTGGTTCGTTTGTCTTTGCGGCATGTAAGGCAGTCCCTCCCAAAAGGACGCAGATGTTAGGCTGGAAAAGATCGAGGTCATGGCGGAGTTGGGTTAAACCGGATTGAATTTCTTCGCCTGTCCATTCGAATCGGGAAATGTCGTTTTGAGGTGGTCGAACTCCGCAGACGTTTCCAACAAACACCTTATTCCGGTCAATCCCTGCGTCTCGTAAACATGAGTTAAGAAGCTGGCCACTAGGTCCAGAGAACGGGACCGAACATTGTTCCTCGGTTTCTCCAGGGGCTTCTCCAATGATTGCGATTCGATAGGGACATGGGGATTCATCGGCAGGGAATTGATTAGGGACAAGACGACGAGAGGTTATAATTGAGGGGGGGAAAAGGGGAGAATCGGTCATTTGTGATTTTGTCTCCTTGAAATCATTTGTTCAATCGTGTCGCGATGGGGAAGCGGAACGTCGGCGAGGTGGTCGTAAGAGATTGGGTCCCGCGGAGACGAAGGCAAGTATCTCAAGCACGACATGAAATCCCCGTCGTCATCGAGTTCGATGACATAGGTATCGGCATGGCGGGGATCAAGGAAGGAGAGGGTGAGCATGTCATGGATCACGCATTAATGATTTGATTGCAGCAGACCAGCTATAATCATTGAATAGCCAATCCAAAAATAGTGCAGTTAATAAGAAAGGGAGCAAAACAAAGAAGCGGATTATTTTTTTCATTTGAATTTTACTTCTGGTCCGAGGGCGGAACGGTAATGTGCCTGGAGATTGACGAGAAGGTGATGGTAGATTTCATCGGACAACTCCGTACCAAGCGGACGTAGACCTAAGTCAATAGCTGCAATAGGCATTGATCCGCTTCCAACGAATGGATCAAATACAATTTGACCGGGAATACTTACCGCTTTCATCAACCACTTCCAGACTCCAAAAGGCTTGGCAAATGGATGATTAAGTTTTTTGGTAACTGATTGTTCATCGGTAGAGAAGACGGCGGAATTTTGGACTTGGGCGAGGACGGTTCCTGGTTTACGGCAGACCATGGCAAGCTCGTAAGATTTGGGCCATTGGAGTCGGGGAGCACCATTCGACCGCGCGCGGAAGTCAATCTTTTGCCAGATAAGGGGATGAGGCTGGACATCGAATCCGGCCTCGGTGGCCCAAGATTGAAGAAGGTGGTGATGATCGATAGCATACCAGAAGATCAGAAACCCTTTCTCCGCAATAGCTCTATAAGCAAGGGGAAAGAATCGGCGCAGGTCTGCAAGTGAATCCTCAACAGAAGCTTGTCGGATGCCTTGTTGCATAAGTCCTGGTCGGTTATTAGCTGTCGAATTAATGGAGTCCAATGAGATTGCATAGTCGGGGTCGGTGATGATGTGGTCGCAGAAACCATCGGGCTGAGCGGCCATGAAATCGAGACCGTTGGTGTGAAGGAACATCTGGGATAGCGGAATGACATTCTCTTTTTGTCCTTCGGTGACGATTAAGGAGTGGCCGGGAAGCAAAGCAGATAGGCGATCGTTGCTAACTGCCGTAGTTTCCGGGCTAACTTGGGGAAGGATTGATGTAGGCGACGAAACCAATGTCGGAGACTTGGACATTGACCGAGTGACAAGAAGTCGAGTCAGTTCGGTGGACTCGGCCTGGAGTCGGACAGAAAGTGCTTGATGCATGTTCTGGCAATTCTCATACATGCGAGGGTTCGCAATGAAATGGTCGTAGATTCGGACCGCGTTCCACATATCGGTAGCACCAACTCCAAGCATGGCCCCGAAAGTGGAGGAGGCAAGGGATTCGCCTTCGTCAAGAGCCTGACGTTCGGCCAAACGAAAGGCGCGGACTACGGACTTGACCATGTCGCGCCAGTCCATCTGGTCGCGGTTGAGGTTTTCCTTGAGTTCTAGAATGAGTTGGGTGTGCAAAGGCGCCTCATCGCGGAGGATAAAACCCGGACGCTCTGGATCGCAGGTAGTTGCATGGTAGAGGGTATTACAACCAAGCTCAGCCAATGCGGCAGAACGACGACCTCCGGCGGTGAGGAGGTAAGGACGAGTGGAGTCGAGGGTAAGTTTGAATTCGGATTCATATTGAAGAACTAGGTCTGGCGTTTTCTCAACGATGACAATGGGTTGGATTAGCCCGGCTTCGGCGATGTCGTTGGCGAGGGCAAGGACATTCTCATGTTGTGTCCGCGCGCGGTGGCCGAGGTCGATGGAAAGGAATGGGATGGAAGAGGGAATGGATGAGGTCATAAATAAAAAAGTGGTGCTTCGTGGTTAGACGGATAGCCTGCACCTTAGCTTAGGAACACCAAGATAGAAATTAAACCCGACGCAACTAAGATTTAATTATCTTCTGCCGTCAAGGCACTCACGACTTGCCTGAAATTGGTAGCAGACTATTATGTCGATCCGGTCTGCCAGCGGAAACTGAGGAGAAGCCTCGGTTAAGGGTTACGTTTGAGGAGCTCGTGGAGCGTGCTATCGAAATCGATATCATCTTCACTCTTCATCGGAAACAGAATTGGTCCAAGCAATTCTTGAATGTTCGCGAGCTTGACTTGTTTCTCTCGACGGGATCGAGAGTTGCCAGCGAGTTGTACTCGATGAAGTGCCGCGGTTCGTTCGGCTTGTTGATAAGCTTCGCGAACATAACCCTCGGATTCTTTATCTGCTTCGTCGAGGGATTCGAGTTCGAATTTGAGATTCTCGAAATCTTCGACCAGCTTTTGCAAGTCGGATTTAGGATTCGTCTTCATCGTCGTATTCGATGTCATCGATTTCGACTTCGGTTGCGGTGTCGGGGTACTTGGCTTTGAGTGCTTTTTCAATGGCTTGACAGAGTTCATCTTGATCTTCGAGCTGGGAATTGCCCAGCCCGTGGATGGTTAGCATTACGTCGGCCATATGGATTAGGCGTTCAGGTCACCGGGAAAGGTGAACTTGGCGATCTCGTTTTGAGCGCCATACTGTTCATCGTTCTTCACCTTGACGGTGAAGTAGACTTCCTTGGCAAGCATGGCCTCGTTCATCTTGGCGACGGTTTCTTCGAGAGATCCCGCCGAGAAGTCCGGTCGGACCGGTTTGCCTTTTTTGTTGTCGGGATCGCCCGTGCCAAGAATGGCATCGGTCATCCGGCAGATTTGGGCAATGGCGCGCTCGGGGATTTCGCCAGGGGCGACATCTTTGCCATAGAGGAACACGCGGTTGTTGAGGGAAAATCCCGGATTGATCTGCTTGCCTTCGGACGAAGGGGCAGGGTCAAGGAGATGGAATTCCCAAGAGAGCATGTTGCCTTTGTCATTAGGGACAAGCTTGACCCCGGCAAAGCGAGCTTTGCAGAGGTGGCCGTCAGCGATGACCGGGCGAGCGGTGGAGACTCCGGAGAGGTTGAATGCGGTGGATAAGGGTCCGTTGGACATTAGGTATGGTATGGTTATGGTTTTTGTTGGGAAGGTTGGGCGTCAGGGCTTCCGGCCTGCTGAGGATAAAGTTCGTCACGAACAAACATTCGAACATTTTTATACGCTTCCATTTTGAACGTATAAAGCAAAGCTTCTAAAGCGTTACCTTGTGTAACAGCGTCTTCGCGTATATCGACGCAGTCTGCAATTTGTTTGTTTAGATAAGTTTCTAAAGGAGTCATACTTGTGGTGTTTGGAAACTTGTGAATCCTCCGGGACCGGGATTGACCGGATTGTTTGGTCGAGCCCAAGGAGCGACTTTGATTACGGACCAAGATTTGTCTAGGTCTTCGTGGATTTGGTCGGCGATCAAGGGGAGTTGAGAGATTTCGTCGATGTCGAGAGTGACGAGAAAGGTTGCGGTCATGACGGGAGGGAAGAGTAATGGTCAGCAGACTCTTCAATTTCCACTTCCGCTTGAATGATAATCTCTTTCCACTTGATCATCGGCATTTCTTCGATCCAGGCGCGAAGGGGAAGCCCTTCGATGAGAACTCCATGGATGACCGGAGTGATCTCGCGAGGAACGAAGCCAAGCATCTGGTCTTTATGCCAGACTTCGATAGCGGAGGGATCATATTGATTGGTTGGATCTGGTTTGAGTTTTACTTCGTCCTTCAACGCCACGTCGAAGAGATTTGGATTGCGATACGGAAGTCCCGCGATGAAGCAAGAGAGGATGAGGAGGGTCATGTTATTTGGTTGTGTTTGTTTTTCCTTTATCTAGTGCAGCTTGAATGATGTCCCATTTGAACTCGAATGTCGAAGGAAGACCAAGAGTATTTTTGAGCTCATACTTTTGACTTGGCATGGTTTCGATTTCCCATTTGTAAGTGTTGTTTAATCCCGATGGTTGAATCTTGACTTGTGCCCGCCAGCAGTTGGTGAACCAAATGCTCATGTTAGTTCCAACTTGACCGGGCCAATTGACTTTGACAGGAAAGATAGGAAATCCCTCTTTGTCTTTTTCAAGTTTCTCATGGGCGATGAGCACAATGTGCTTGCGCATGAGGGAAAGGGTTCCTAGGAATTGCCGACTACAATTTGCAAAGAATCCCCATTCTTGTTTGGTCATCTGGGATTTGTTTTGAAGTCGAAGGACTTCGGCAATCATGACTTCGGAGAGATTGGTTGCAGAGTCAATGACTACGGTCTGGATCGCGGGATTTGCATCGGCTTCGGTGAGAAGTTTGACAAGACGTTCATACCGCTTTGGCATCGGGACAGGGACGGACTTACCGTCCTTAACTTCTCGATCGAGAACATCGAAACCAATGGGAAGAGGGAGATTCTTTTCTTTGAGGTAACGGAGGGTACCTCCAAGATTGATATCGATGTCGATGATGTAAGCTCCAGGGAATTGGCAGGCAATGGTGGTTTTACCTTGACCGGAAGAGCCTTGGAGAATAAGGCGAAGCTTGTCGGCTTCGTCGGCGTAGGAAGATATAGGCTGCATCAGAGTTTGAGAGGAGGTGGAGTCAAACGCGCGCGGTCGATGAAAGACTTGGCTTGAATGACAAGTTTTGATAAGTCAATTCCTCCAAGCATTTCTGGAGAATCGTCCAAGTGTGTATGGATGAAGATGTAAAACCAATTACTTTTGTTTCGGTCATTTACATCCACAGTGTATTGCTGCCGGTCTTCGACAGAGGAACTGTACTCTGGTGCATAGGCGATAAGCTCGTCTAGGGCTTCGATTGTGGTCATAAAGATAAGGTCAATCTTCCATTGCAAGTTGGAGAGTTAGTTGACGTTTGGTAATCTTGGGTTTGACGTCAAGGAGAAGTTGTTCCTCGCGAGATGGGACGTAGGAACGGTTGATATGAGAGATATAAAAGTTTCCATAACCCGCGGCAGCAAAGCCGATTTCTCCGGCAGATTTGTAGGTATCCTGTTTGGAATGTTTGACGAAGGAGTCAGAGAAATCTTCGGATCGGATGAAGAGTTGGAAGGTCATAGAAAGTAAGGTTCAAATCCAAGTTTTAGTAACAGTTCTCTGTTCATTCCTCGATGCAAAAAATGAAGCATTCCTTTAAGGTTTTTTCTTTGTTGTCTCGTTCGCATATTATCTCGGATTGGTTGGATTCCAGGTGACAGGTTTGAACGCCGGACTCATCAAGTATTTCATGGCCGCGGGCTCGTTGTCGCAAGCCAATGTACAAACGTCGTGATAAGGACACATACCATACTTAACCACACAATTAGCGTCGTTCATTGGATAGACTCCTCGGCTGACCGAATGGAGAAAGTCTTCAATGAGCAGGATTGTGTCTCGCTTCCAACGGGAAAGGTCGGTGTCGGAATACTCCGAATTAACGTTCGACGGATAGTACGTCCGCTTAAAAGCGAGAGGAGGTTCGCCACCTTTTGCTCCTCGGGCGATGAGACTAGCAGAGGAATTTGTCTTATTTGGTTTTTTGAAAAAGATTCCATTATGGACGAAGGATTTGGGTTTGATATCGGGCCAGAGTTGTTGCGCTGCCCAGACATAGCCACGGACTTGAGAGGACAATTCAAATCCGCGGAAGTAATCTGGAGTGTCTATGGAAGAAGTCTTGTGGTCGAGGACACGGGGACGGCCATTGATGGAACATATGAGGTCGATTCGTCCGGACCAGGCGAGATGGATGCGAACAGGAGTTTTTGGTGTCGTAGCTGAAGTAATCCAAGTTTCTTGATTTAATATTTTGGCTAGATCCCATAGGGATAGACTTAAATCCAATACAGCCATCGGAATCTCGAAGCTTCGCTCGATGATCGGGCCTTCGTCATCGGCTAGAATCTCCAGCTCGTAGTCTGGATGAAGTTCGACATTGGACTGAGCCCTATAGTGCTTCATCACTTCTAGCGCGGCGACCGGAGTTCGGTGGTCGTAAGCGAGGATGTCGGGAGGGATGGGATTGAGAGAGAAGTAGTTGAGGATAGCTCGGTCTTGAGCCTCCTTGCCATAGCTATATTCAATCATAGCTGTATCATGACTTGGATGATTCCTTGTCCATTGCCAAGTATGAAACAACTCCAACCCCTCATGAATAGCCCCTCCAAAGGTCAGTGCCGAGTTCCTCGCATGAGCTTCTCTTCCAAGGACCAAGTATTGCCAAGCGTTTCGATGGCAGCGTTTGATGTGGTCAAGACTGGTATTGTCAAGGACAAGGAGAAAATTCCCAGGCTCGCCTTCGATAGGAGAAAGGAATGGTCTTCGGACGTTGTCGATTGGGTCAGGGATTTCGGTGAGGGTTTGGGACAGGTTTAGGTTAAACATAAAGGAAGTGCCAGAGATAGAGTCACGGCAATGGCGTCAGAGAAGAAGCTCGATGCTCTGTTTAACCTCGAGGTGTGGAGTTTGTGAGACTCCGAGCGGGAACACTTTTCTTCTTCAACACAGGACGGTAGAAAGCCTGTCTAGCAGGGTTGAACTTACAATCTAGCTACTGAGAATGCTGGCAATCGCTATCTATCTCTGGCAAAGGAAAAGGACAAGTTGGCACGGAAGAACTGACATCCGTTGGGCATTCGAGGTCGCGACGCTCGCTGTTTAGGTCATTAAACCGACAACGCCTTTCACTATAGCTGCTTCCAACTTGTCCAAAACATCAGCCTTTCGGATTTACATCTTTCTATTAAGCTTGAGAAGATGAGGAACTCAAGCGGCTGAAAAAGAATCGGCGGGAAGAGCAGGAAGATAAATCTTTCCCTCGCTTCCTATCGCTGGCCGTCAGCGGAGAGTTATAACTCAGGTTCCTTAGCAAGAAATAAGTGCTTGATACGGCATATTTACTCTCAAAAGAATCCGGTGAGACAGCGCCGGGACTGGAAGGTTGGAGGTAGGAGACTTCACCCTAGAGGTAGCTTTATCGTTGCTTGCCCACGAGAAGAGTTAGAGGCACCGTCACAGAGCATTTCTATAACAGTAGCACACCACGTTGGCCAAACGGACACTCTTCTAAAGCGTGCCGTGGATTAAGCGCCACGGCGTCGCTAAGGGTTCGTAGCATTCGTTAACCATCACCCATAAGGTTAACGCTGGGAAGTTCCTTTAGTTTAACGACTCGCACTTCCAACCTATTCCGGTCGATGACAGGTAAGCTGCCACACTACAAGTCTTTAGTTGTTTTACCTCGAACATAGACTTGCAAACAACGAGGGAGAGTTCTGACGAGTTTAACGAGCTAGGCAGTACTCACAACCACTCGCTCGGGAGATCGGTGGCTCAAGGCTCCTGTCTCCAAAGAATCCCGGAATGTTAAGGAGCCGGGTCTCCTAAAGGACGTTATCAATTTTACGCCATGACTCCAATATCTTTAGGCGGACGAACTTCCCCACCGTCACTGGGCTTATTCAAGCAGAGAGGAAGGTTTGCGATTACGCACTAACCTACAAGATGCGGAGGGTTTCGGCTACGCATAAACCCACTAGGACTTTATTGGCGACTGGTTGGTATTGGATATGGGCCATGGAATGTAAGATTTGTTTGGCTCGAATTAGTGCGGTGGATTTTGGTTCAATCTTCATCGGAGAACTTTTTCATTTGTGCCAAGCGTTGGGCAGATGGAACAACAGATCGTTTGGTTTTGGGGTTGCCAGAACTGACAAGGGATTTGATCTTGCTCGGCGTCGCGGCGACCATTCGGCATTTCATAACGATGGCTTGGAGTTGGGCATCACTGGCCGTTGCGAGCAGCGGGTTTTCTCGAAGGCTCAGTAGGGCTACCAGCGGCGCGTCGTCGCGGAGGAGCTCCTCGATCGAGAGATGGATTGGGGGGGACTGGTTCAGGAGTTCGCGCATTGAAATTGAGATTGGAAATGATTGAGGCTAGGAGGGCTGGATTCTTTTCGTCCCAGACGGCGGGGATGTTGAGAGATCGGAGATGAGAACAGAACTTCTCGAAGAAGATTCCGACTAGGGCGTCTGCTGCGCCGTGTTCTCCGGTGAGAAGATGACGGAAGATATAGTCGTGATCGGATTGAGAGACTCGGCCAACGACTTTGGGGTCGCGGAGAGGGGAAGAGGAAGGGTGTTTATAGGGGTTGGAGAGACGAAGGGGTGGGGAAGAAGGCGGGGGATTTGGGTCAGGATTGGACATTAATCTTCAAGGGCTAATTGTTTTTGGGTATAATCTCGCATCAAGCGAGCAAGGGATTCTAGGACCGGTTTGTCGTTTTCATCGCGGACTAGAGGGAAATCCGGGACCAAAGCGAGATACCCCGACAGCTTTTCGTTAATCCAATCCAAAGGCTGTTCGAGCCAAGAGGCTGCACGTTTGAGGAACAGTGGTTCGACCGGAGAGGAAGAAGCTGCAGGAGCGGAAGAGATTCGCATGGACCGAGATACTCGAAGAGCTTCTTCTTGAATTTTTTCCTGAGTCTCCTTGTCCACGTTTACAAATACCCATTCGATATAAGATAACCAACGTTCCTTGAGGGGGGTTATCTTTCCCGGATTCGAGGCTTCCGACTTCCGCTTTTCGGTACGCTTTTTATCAACTCGGCGTTTCATTCCGGTCAGGTTTTCGACCCATTCAACGAAAGCTTTGTCGAAACGGGGAAGAGTCTCGCGATGGAGAAGCCAACGATGACCATACATGAAACAGGCATGGGGTTCGCCGGCGTCGCGATCGAAGGCCTCGGGGCTTTCGTAGGTTTGGAATTCGAGGAAGAGAGGGCCGGACTTGGTCGAGATGAAAGGGGGATAATCAGGAGGCATTTGATTCTGCATTTGTTTGTTTTGTAAAAGCTTCTTTTTGAGCAGCTCGAAGGACATTATCCCACGAATGCTCAGCGAATTTCGGGGCTAGAGAGTTATCAAAATACGCCAATTTCCATTCTTCTTTCTCGGCGAAGTCGATTTGATTCTCTGGGAAAAGATTCCTGACCAACGGGCGGACCTTCGATAATGTGAGTGGTTTGGGCATAAAAGAAGGTAGGCGAAAGTGGCCAAAGAAGCAAGAAGAAAATGAAGGTATTTTCGAGGGCTAGAGACGGGGAACGGAAGTCGGGCCAATGGGAATTGGGAAACTTGGCATTTTCGCTAACGGAAATGAATTTAGGGCTAACGGAAGGGAAGAGAGTCAGGAATTTGGATTTTCCTTGGTCAGTTCGGCCCGGATGTCGGAGGCGAGCCAAGCGCGATCCCGATTGGCTTCCCATTCACCCTTGTTTGGGAAGTAGGTGTGTTGGTGCGAGCTTTCCCATGCTTCTTTCCACGCCCGCTTCGCGATCTCCAGCTTGAGCGCGTGGAGGGCTGTGGATGGGGAAAGGGAGAGGGCGGCGGTCGCCATTGCGCACAGTGCGCACAGTTCGTCATGGTATACTGTGATAGAATCGCGATGGTTGCCGGTGTAATACTGCCTCGCCATATCCCAAACGTGTGTTGGATTGCACTTCTCCAGCGCCTCTCGCGTCGCCTCCAAAGAGGCAAGGGATTCGGCGTGATCTTGAGCGATCCGCGAGCTTGCTATACAAAGGTCGTTGTATCTCGCATTGTGCCACGGGATTCCACCTTCGTAGTTAACATCGGTCAGGATATTGGTTAGCTTCTTCTCCGCCTCCGCGAGTTGCTGGCGAAGGGTGTCGCGTTCGGCATGGAGTTTCTTCACTTGGTTCATGAAGGTTGTAGCCGTTTGGTCTTTGTACGTAGCGAGGGTCTCTGCCTTCTCGGCGCGAGCGACGGCGGCGTCGCGCTCTCCACCGATTGTTTGCGCACAATCGTTCCACTTTTTTGCGTCCTCCCTCGCGGCGGTGAGTTCGGCGCGGAGGGAGTGAATTTCACTCGCGTAGGCTTCCGCCTTGTCTGCCTTCAACCGCGCGATCTCCTCCCGAGCTTCGTTCAGCGTGCCTCGCATTTCGTTCACTTGTTTTTGCCAATCGTCTACGGCGGTTTCCTTTTCCTCCCGCGCTTTCTCCAACTCGGCTTTGATGGCCTCTGTTTCGATTCTAAATCCTCCTACAATCCCTGCCCATACTTCGCACCCTGTTTGGAGTGCTTCCTTCTCTCGTCTCTCCTCATTCCGCTCCCGCGTCAGCCGCTCAATGGTCTCCTTGCGAGTCCATAGTTCCTTAGAACATTTCTCAAGCTCAGTGACAAGCCGCTCAATAGTCTCGTCTCGTTGACGGATCGCTCCAAGTGGGTCTTGTTCTGACGTAATAAGTTGATTCACTTCCTTTGAAAGTTGGACGGGATTAGTCTCTGTCATAATCATTTTCTAGTTTGGTAAGGTAGTCGAGATCCTTGAGATCAGCTTTGGATAGATTTGGTTCTTTCTCTTTTTCTTCTTTCCATTTGTCGGATTCGATGTAGACTAGGTCGAGTTTGGCGCGGGTGATGGCGACGTAAATGAGATTGATCTCCTGTTGCTTTTGCCAGTCGAGTCTGGCAAAAGGAGAGGGCATAAGTTTGGACTTGTCCAAAATGAATACCTTTGGCCACTCGAGACCTTTGGATTTATGGACGGTGGAAAGAGTCAGTAAGCCTTTAGAGTTATCGTCAAAGAGGTTTCCGATTCTATTACAGAGATCTTCGATGCTCGAACTCGCAGAAAGAAAGATAGAAATGCATTGACACTTGTCTCGGATAGAATCAGCACTCTGGAGTTCGCCTTTCCTCTCGAACTTTTCGACTTCCCTGGCTTCATACATTTCGAGTTTGATTTGGAGTTGGAAGATATCTTGGGCATTGAGTTTTTTGATTAAAGTTACAAGGCCCTGTCCGATCTCCCTTCCCAGGACTCGGCAGCCGATGCCTCGGCGGATAAGGGAGAAAGCGAGGGAGACAAGAGGGGCGGTGTTGCGGCAAAGGATGGCGGAAGTGGAAGGAAAGTCGGAAGGTGAATATCGATCAAGATGAGTTACCGAACCCTCGGGTGCTGTTGGAGATGGAAGGATCATAGAGAATGGGTAAGGCGAAAATCTCTCACATACTGCCTAGTTTGAGGTTCGGTTCGATTATCAATCACGAAGTAATCTCCAGGCTGATCACAGACGAATTTATCCGCTTGTTCATCGGTAAACATAAATTCGTATTCCTTCCCAAAATGGTCTTTCATTTTGACTTCGATGTCAAAAGGAACCTCGGTAATTTCGATGGTGTTGTAATTCATTTAGATAAATTCTAAATCTTGCGGACTCGTGGCCTGTCCGTAGCCAACATTTGGATCATAGGGTAAGTAGAAACGCGTCGGCGCGCTGGGCGGCGGTGGCAAAGTAGGATTCGCAATCCGCCTCTTCCACGATGTCTTTAAGAAACTCGATGCACTCGTTTTTCTCTTCCCATCCTAGACACTCCCACGGCTCCTGCATGGCATTGAGATCGTTGAGGTAGTCAGGGAGTCGGTTTGGATATGCAAACAGCCTCCTTTCAGGGTCAGCCTCCCATGGCCTGCATAGACGCCAGCCGCAATACTCCGCGATCTTCACGCGTTTTTCTTCGGGAGTTAATTTGTTTAATTCTTCTTGAGTCATTTAATTCAAATATTTCTGAGCTTCTCTTACAACTGCTTGGGAACAGCGATAGGAGATGGACAATGGCAAAGATTTGCATCCGAAATCCTTTTGGATCGCGGTCATCGAATCCGCATCGGCACCGCGGAAGCCATAGATAGCTTGGGAGGGATCACCGACTGCGATCAGGCGAGAGGGACCAGAAGGACTGAAATCTCCCATTCGCTTGGTGAGTTCTCTCTGGATAAAATTCGTATCTTGCGCTTCGTCGATAAAGATTCGGGAGGCTTTATCGAATTGGCAATTCCTTAGCCAAGCAAGATACAACATGTCATCGAAATCCACGATCTTCGTGTCCGAGTTGCTTTCGAGCAAAACTCGATTCGCGATTGCGATACCGCGACTCTCATCGAAGTCTGGGCCATCGCCAGAGAGTCCGAATTTCCCAACCAAATCCGACCAGCCCGCGGGGCACTCTTCCGCCGGGACAAGCCCGGAGGATTTGGCCAAGGAAACCAATTTGGTTACGAATTGGGAGTAAGTTTCAAATTCGGACCAAGTGATGAGCTTTTCTTTTTGAGCAAGGGATAAAATGTTCCGAACCTTATCCTTGTCTATCTTTGGGGACTTGGGAAGACTTCGAGTCAAAGCTCTAAGACACCTAGAATGAAATGTCCCGACTTGGATGTGCCGGGGGACTCGCGACTCAAGTTCGGTCGCGATGTTTTTGTTGAAGGCGAGGAAGACGGTGAGAATGTGAGGGGGGATGAGCGAAGTCGAATGGACAATGGTCGAGGTTTTGCCGGAGCCGGCAACGGCTTCAATCAAAAGACTTGATTCCCCGGATTTGATTTCGGAGAAAATATTCTCTTGGAAAATGGAAGGGGTTTGGATCATTGACAGGTTTGTTGAGCGAGTCGGACCTCTTCGAGATCCCCAATCTCGCCCGGATGATAATTAAATGCGGACCCGATGAATTTGCCCCCGGCGTAAAGGACAAATGCAGAGGAGTTGTTTGGATGTTGGTAAAATTCTATTTTCATTAGTCTTGGTCAATGTCAGCTTGGATATTCGGGTTCAATGGTTTCTTGGAATGTTTCCTCGGTCCCGCACTTGCCTTCGCAATCCGTTCTTTCGTCTCCTTATCCCGTTCGAAATGCTGCATATGTCCGAACAACGTGGTCCCGTCGTCATAAGCAAACCAGCCGACGATCCCGTCGGTGAGGAGGAGGGAAATGGAACAAGTGGTGATTCCGCGGATATACCCACTCTGTGGCTCTGGCGGAACCCTCCACTCGATGGCATTTTTGGGAAGTGTAATTCCATATTTCAGCATCAGGTCAATTACCTGATTCGCTTTTCGTTCGATTCGCGGCTGCCGACCGCAATCTCGACCTGGAATTGATTTTGAATATCCACAATTGTCCCCAAGACAATGCCTTCCGATGAGTAAACTTCCACATCGCGGACAGGTTGGCCGATGTGGATCAATTTCCTCTGAAACTGTGATTGCTTCTGTCAGGATTTCGTCTTTCATCGAATCCCTCCCAAGCTCGCGGCCATAAGGATAAGATTTGAGACTTCTCGCCGACGAGCAGAACGTGTGGCAAGAGTGTCGGTGTCCGCGACGCTTTGCGTCGGGGCCGACCAAGCCGCCTGATTCCTTTCCGTCTCCTTCGCGGCGTCACCACAACACTTCTTCCATTTGATTCCGCTGCCACAAGGACAGGGAAGATTACGGGGACCATTGTTTTGTTTTTTCATAAAAGGGACGAAGTGGAATCCGCTCCACACTGCGCGGAGCTGAATGCCTCCAATTCACAACGACTGTTCCGGAAAATTCTAGGAGTTTCGCTCCCTGAAGCGCGGTTTGGCTACGCCATCCCGCTATTGATAGAACGCAAAAAGATATCCCAGAAGGAAGAAAATCCCCGCGATCAAAAGCAGGCTTCCTTTGTGCCAAAGGGTGAGACCAGCGGGCTCGGGTTCTTTTTCCAGATAGGCTTTGGCCAACGCTCGATATCTTCGGTGTTTTGAGGTCATATTTTGAGAGTGTTAGTTGGCGAATCAATAACCTCTTTGGCATTAGGAACATACCTAGAGTATCCATATTTCATCGCATTAAATACACAAAACAAAGCCTCAAATTCAGGGTTGAATTTTTTAGCTAGCTTGAGTGCCGAACCTACTTTACAAATTTCTTCGTAAGTAAATTCGACAGTGAAATTTCCTTCTCCAGTGTGATTAAAATTTTCTGCTTTCATTTAGATTTTCTCCAGTTTTCCATCACCATTCAGCAGGATTTCCCAAGTAAAACCCGCTGGCGCTTTCCATTTGCAATCCTTCGGGACATGTTTACAATGAAACGGCGACATGGAAGGGTTGACTTTGATCGATTCGACCATGAAATCCAATTGTTCATCGCACATGTAATCGATTCGCTCGATTCCATCGGCACCTTTTCCCGGTTGATGTTCTTCCCAGGCCTTATCCGATTGCTTCTGCTTTTCCAATCGGCGAAGGTACTTGGCGCGGTCCCTACAGCGTAAGCTGCAATAAAACGTTTGTCCCTCGGCGACTTTTTGACATCCGGGATTGTGACACTTTCGATCGGGGTTTATGATAACCATTTTGTTTACGGGGTTAAGGATTTTTTACTCTCCCTACGGTAGTGGGTAGCGTAGGAGAAAGCTGAAATTGGCAACGGCCATCGGCCATACATTCAACCCACCCAAACAACCAAACAAAACAGACCCTTTAGGGATTACATACTTAATTTATATAAATTAATATATTATTATAAATTAAATGTATTTGTTTGTGTTCTTGTGTTGTTTGGGTTTGTTGAATTTCAGGCCAAAGTGCAAAGGCTAAAAGCAGTTTCCCCTACGCTTCCAACCTACGGGGGAAGCGTAGGTAATGCAAGAAGAATCTTTGTGGCCAAGGGAGTCGGGAGGCTGGGAAACGGCCAAGGGGAACGGGGAAATTCACCGGGTTCGGTTAGCGCCAGATTTCCGATTGGAAATAAAAACGAAAGTGACAGAAAGACTATGGATCGAACTTCCCCAAAAGAATCAGATTTGAGCAAAGGGACAAAATTAATCGAGTGGGTTTTTTCTTGTTATGTACACCCGATTTGCATTCCCTTTGCTCAAATCTAATCCCAGAAAAGGAGGTTGAATCCTTTCCGAATTGCGCGGACGTTTTGCGTCCGTTAGTCTTCCATATAAATCCTCGCCCGTTGTCTGGCCTTGGCCATAAGGGGTTCCGTGTCATCCCCATCGGGATTCCGAATCACCAGATAACATTCCAAGTGCCGCCGTCCACCGGGAACTTGGTCACAAAGAATACCATTCACCACCGCCCAAGCGTGGCCTTTGTTATAGCAGAAGAATTTTCCCTCTGGACGAAGATCCGTTTTGATGAAACTGAATCCCAAGACTTCTCCCTTGTATTTCTTCAGCCACCCGTGGACATTGAATCCGGTGTTATCGTTTCTTCTTCCCTCCAGTCTCAACACCTCTTTGACCAACCAATACTCCAACCCTGTCACTTCGACCAATGCCCGAACGACACAGTCGTTTCGATACATCGCGGAATCCGATTTGTTTTTCTTGAATCCTTGGAATTTCATACGACAACGGCGAAGGAATTGAACCATTCACCGCTGATAATGAAAGCGAACCCTCCCTCCCTCCCTCCCCCGATTGTTCGCAAAGATTTCCGATCCCTATCTCTTCTGACTCAAAATTAGCGCAATCAATTCCCGGAGGAATTTCGTTGGCCAATCGTTTGTTTCTTTGGTTAACATAAAACTGACTTGAAAACCTAGGACTCGAACCTAGATTCTCCGTGTCAATTCTAGTCCCGATGATCAATTAAATGATTCCGTGTAACCACCGACGTACTGCTGTGGCAATGCCGTCGTATTCATCGGCGGTTATTTTGTGCTTTACCTTTCCATCTTCGCATAGACAAGTAACCAATACTTCACCCGTCCAACGTATCTCTACGGTTCTGTTTTTCATAATCTGAAAGTTTTCAATCTCGATCAATATCCGCTTTGATCCTTTCCTTTCGAATCAGCTTCCTAATTTCCTCCAAGCTCACTCGCTTGATCGGTTTCCCGCCACCCTTAGGTTCCGGCCAATAGCTGGATTTCCAGCCAATCGGATTCGGAGTTTTCATCGAAATCCCCTTAGTGCTCCGATTTGCTCCTTTATTCTTCCTCCTTCCTTGAATTCTATCCATTGATCCTCCCACCTTCCTCCGCCGTGATCAATTTTAACCTTCCTCATCCTTTCTCCTTTCCGCGAGCATTTGCTCGCTGTTTCTGCTTACGCATTTCCCTTTTCCATTCTGCCAAGGCTTGTCGCGCGTAATTCGACAAACCTTGTCCGTTTTTGTATGACATAGATGAGGAGCGAAGGACTAGCGAGAGAGTAACGTTCCTCCCCGTTTCCATTGTCTCTCTGTCTCATTTCGCTCCTCATCTATATCATCCAAAAGCCTAGGGATCGAACCTTGACTCTGAATTTATATCTTACAACGATTCTTTCCAGTTCTTATTTTTTCATACTGCCGCCCCGCGAAGTTGCCCTCGCGAAGCGGAGTGTATGAAAGCGGAATCAAACTTCCGCCGTCCTTCCCTAGTCCTGCTGCCCGGCAGCCTGCCGCTTGAGGAACGCCTTCACTTCTTTCAGAAACTCCTGATCCTCTTCCCAAGGCTCCGTCGGCGCGGCCAGCCCACGGCTCTCCGCGTAGCTCGCCGCCGAGCGATCCTCGCCCGTCTTCAATTTCCTCGGGGTCTTTCCGTCTTCCTCGAACAGATACAGCTTGAGAACTTCTTTCTCGTACTTGTATCGCGGTTCGTTCCCCGCAGTCGGCACGTACTCCGACACGATCACCTCGGTCACTCCCAAATCCTCCATGATGCTTTCCCCCTTCTCATTCTCCCCGATCTCCACCTCAACCCCTTTGTAATGCTTCGCGAGCACCTGGCCGTTCGCTTCCGACCACGGAATATCCGTCCGCTTGTAACCCGCTGGCCGCTTCTCATACCCCGCCAACTCCTTCTCCGCCTGCCCCGATACCTTCCCCTGCAAGATGCGCAAGGCACCCTGTTTGAGCAAAGCCGCTTCGACCGCTTCGCTAACATCCAATCGCGCGGTGTATGCGATATTGCCGAACGAACTTGACACTTCAATCTGCTTTCCCATAATGGTTATTTTGTGTCAGAAGAGTTAGGTCCATTGATACCCTGAATTGGTACTATCGATGAAGTCTCTTCTGACTAAGATAACCCTAACGGAAATCTTTCTAGGGCCGTTAGCGGAAATGGTTAAGTTTGTTTACCTTAACTTGAATTTGCCCGCTACGGGCCGCGCGGCTTTGGCAAGGGCAGTACACCCGAACCCACCTGCACCCGCGTTCTACGCCTTCCTAGGCGCGTTCCACGGGCAGGCCAGCGAACCTGTGTTCGCCACCTGCCGCGCCGGAATTTCCTTTGGCGTCTCCGGGGGCTGTGTGCATTCGCGCTTTCGCTCGCTCTGCGCACACGTACTCCCCTTACTCCGCCAAATTTCAGATTTTCTAAAGGAACCGCCCTTGCTATCGGGCACCTAGCTGGCCCGCCGCCAGTGGTTGTTTGAGTGGGCGTTCGCTTCCACTTTCTATATAGAACGGGGACGGCGCCGCCGCTCCGGGGTACCTTTGCCCTTTGACCCATTGGGAGATAGTGTAGATCACACACAGCACCCTAACGGAAATTCGTTCCCTTCCGTTAGAACTAAGGCCAATTTGGCCAATGGCAAGACTTCGGCCATTGGCCACCGGCCTACGGCCCACCGATATGGCCTTCCTTGCCTTGGTGAAAATAAAGCTTGCGGGCACGAAAAGGAAGGTATAGGCTGGGGCAAGATGAAGCAAGAAGAAAATTCGGGAAAAAATGAGGCGGGGCCGTTAGCTCCCAAGCGGGTCGCGGCGAGGGTTCTGGGCGTGACGGAATTTTCGGAGAGGGCAAAGGCTAACCTCAAATCTCAGCTTCCCAGCGGCGCAGTCCGCTGCGGGCCTTTGCCCCGAGAGATTGTTCATATCTTACCCTGATGGAAACCCAGATTCCCAATCGAATCGTGGTCGAGGAAACCAAGACAAGGTCTAAGCTTTCTCCTGAAGGCCAGATTCTTCCTGGATTTCTTCATACTCCATCGGCGGGGCCGCAAGGTCATAATAAGAAAATGAATCTTTCTGGGATCGGGCATGAGCTTCCTTGGATGAAACATGCTGCACAGTATGTGGCCTTGGGGACGATGACCCAAGGAGCTATTGCGGACCTTTGTGGAGTTTCTAAGGATCAAATCTTTGAGCTTTTCCGTACGCCGTGGTTCATGGAAAGGGTCAAGGAATTAATGGAGGACGGACAAGATGGGGTAATGGCGATTCTAAAAGGCGCGGGGTCAAGTGCCGCAGTTACCCTCATTGAAATCTGCAACGATCCTAAGGCTCCGAAATCCTCCCGCATCGCGGCAGCCAAAGAGATTCTGGATCGGAACCTTGGTAAATCTCTGACCCTTGTCGAGTCTAAAGTTCAGCACATGTCTAACGATCCCGTGGCGGAGGTCGAACGTCTTGAGTCCGAAGTCCGCCGGCTGCGAAGCAACGGATCGGGGCCATTGATACAGCTTAATTCCTAGCGAGACGGCGAAGCCGAATCGCGTAATGAAGCCCCGCTAGGTTAGCCCTAATTCCATTTCTAACTTTCCGAAGGGCTATCCCGCCCTTCTTTTGACGATACCCGGTGGGGTCGCCAATGACAAATCAAGCGCCACCGTAACGCCGAATCCGAGGCAAACAAATGTATGGGATGGATGTATCGACCAGATGAATTGCAAGTTTTGAAGGGCCAAGGAATTCCAAGTGCCTCGCGGGACACCCCGACGTTGTATGTGGATCTGTTGACTGGGCAAACCTATCTTAATTCCGGCGGCGGGACGACCTGGACGGCCTTTGGTGCCGGCAATCAAGAAACTCTGACCGCGGCGCGAGTCCTGACCGCGGGTGATTCCGGGAAGACCTTTTTCTTGAATCTTGCCGGCGGTTTCGACGTGACATTGCCCGCTCTAACCGTCACCGGTTCCTTCAAGTTCATTGTCCTGACCGCGCCGACCACGGCATATACCATCACCGGAGCTACCGCTGACAAAATCGTCGGCCATGTTCTATCTTCCTCTGGCGGCGCCGAAGATCACGAGGACACCGCTGGTGGCGACGTGGTCAACTTCATCGCCAACACCGCGGTCATCGGCGACGAAGTCACCATCACCATGAACGGGACGCTTTACTTTGCTTCCTGTAAATGTGCTGCGGCTGGTGGCATCACCATCACCGGCTAATAGCTCGCCCTTATGGCCACTACCTCACTCCTAAAGACGCAGATGAATACTGCGTCTGCGGCCAATCCGGCTGGCTGGACAACCTTCGAGGCCGCCGTTGAGGTCATTGCCAATGCGATCACATTGGGAATCGGTCCAGGGATCGCGGGGACCGCTGGGACTCCAAATGCTGGAGTCCTTTCTGTCCAAGGGATAACTAATGGCACCGTTCTCCAGACCAATGACGCTGCACTAATCGCAGCAAATCATACTGACCTTGCGGCTATTTTAGCCAAGCAACCATCTCTCGGCACCGCGGGCACGGCATCGGCGAATGTCATCACCGTGCAGGGGATTGCGAGTGGGACAGCTCAAGCGTGTAGCGACGCAGGGGCGGCGTGGACCACAGTCCGTGGCGTCGCCGGAGTGCCATTTACTTCTGCCGATCAACACTCCGCTGTAGCCAGCGTGACCGATGCTCCAACATCAGGCCAGAAGCTTGTCATCACCGATCTCATCATTTCGTCCGACACTGCGCTCTCGGTAAGTTTCAACATCGAATCCGACGCCACGGTCATCTACGGTCCGTTCTATCTCGCAGCAGGATCGACCGTGAATCTTGTGACTCGCGCCAAGCTGAAACTCGGGACAGCGAATAAAAAACTACAAGTCCAATCCTCTGTCGCCGGAAACATCAGCGTCCTTGCCCTCTACTACTCCGAAGCCTAATCCCCTTATGTTCAACGTCTCCGCAGTCATCAAGTTCAACGGCACCGTCACCCGACTTTCCGGCACCGTCGACCCGCTCGCCAATATCCCGTTCGTCGCACGGCTTCAAACGCACCTTGGCGACAATGTGCCACTTGGCATTTACACCGATATGGCTGGCACCATTCCGGCCGTGACGGGCGACACAGTGCGCTCGTGGAATGACGAACTTTCCGGCAACTCCCATTTACTCACGTCCACAGGAGTCGGAATTACCATGGAGATTGTTTCTGGCGTTCCAGTGCTTCGTTTCCCTGGTCAAGCCGGCATGACGCTTGGTGAATCCTTTGCCGTAGCGCAACCTCATCACATTGTTTACGCTTATAAGAACAGGGCGATTTCACCCGCGAGCGGCGACGAAGTCACGACGGGAAACTCCCCCGACAATTGTGCCATCCTCGAAGTGGATACACCCTCAAGCACGGTCTACGCGGGGGCTGGATTCTCTGTCAGCATCACCTTGGCGGATAACTTCTTCAACGTGATTTCGGCCTCTTTTAACGGCGCGGATTCTATTCTTCGGTCAAACGGTTCGCAAGTTGGCGCAGGTAACGCTGGCACGGATGATCGCACTGGCCTCTGCCTCCCCGCCTTTACTGGCGGTCGTCGCGCCGCTGTCGACGTAATCGCCGTCCTTATCCCCGTGAACTGGTCCGACGTGCCCGCCTGCGAAGCGTACCTCGCTGACCTTCTCCCTGCATGACCAAAGTCCTCATAGTCGACGACCACCGCGAAAACGCCGCCGCGCTCGCCATGCTCATCGAGGCGAGTTGGAAACTCCCCGGCGACGAGATGAAGGTCGTCGTTGTCCATACGATGGAGGACGCCCGTAAGGAGCGAGACGACTCCAACGTCACCATTCTCGACCTCGACCTGCCTGACTCCTCACCCGAGGACACTATGGCCGAGATCAAGAACTTCCCTCCGCCGGTCATCGTGCTGACCGGATGCGCCGACGATGCGCTTAGCGCAGCGTGTATGGTGGCTGGAGCGGCGCACGTCTTCATTAAGGGCTCACTAATGGGCTTCATCCCAACCTTTTTCAAAGCCCTTCAACTGGACGTACTGCGGCGCGCGGGACAACGCCATGAACCACAGTGAACTCACCCCAGAAGAGGAGAATCTACTCAAGCGCTTCAACACTCGTCAGCACGAGAGCGAGGATGCTGAGTCCCGTCTTGTAGAAAAATACGGCAACCGAGCCGCGCTTGCAAAACAGGTCTGGAGTGCAATCGTTGCCATTATCGTCTTCGCTGTCCTTGCCACCGCTTGGGTACTTTCGATCAAATCCGATGTAGAACGCAACACCCGTGACGCGATCCAAATCCGCACCGACCTTAACCGCGTAGCCGACCGAGTAGATGCTATTCGTCTCGAACTGAAAGATAAACAAGATCGTAAACGTGACCCCTGAAATATGACTCTTTCTTACTTCATCATCCATTCCGGCACTGGGCCTATCCTCTGGCTTGTCAACATCATCGTCTACCTCATCATCGCGGTAATCCTTTGGCTTATTATCAAATGGGTCGCGGCAGAGTTTGGTGTTCCGCCGCAGATTGTCAAACTCATCGGTCTTCTTCTTTTCCTTCTCCTTGTACTTTCCCTCTTCGTCGGTTGCACAATTCCCTCCCAACTTCGATGAAAAAGCTTTTACTTTTAATCCTGTTGGGTAGCTCAGGCTGTACCACGGCCTATTATCCCGATGGCAAAAAGTTCGTCTCAGTCTCCTCGAATTTCAAAGGCCGAATTTCTGGTCCCGGAATGGTCCTCGACGGAGAAATCAACAACGCTATCGTGATCCAGAAAGTCGGGGCCGGCGTGACCCAGGGCATCATGTCCGCAACAATTCCCGCCATGACCGGAGGAGTAATCAAGTGAAACATTATCGAAAATGGGGTGAGCACTCATTTGCCTATAATGCCGCCGGCGTCTGCTTCTGCGCAGGACTTCTCTTTATTGGCCTTATCCTTAGTGCTGTCTGCGCTCCCCTCACCGCGCTGGGCTGGGCGTTCGGCTATCGCGACGTGCCTCCCTATCCACGCGCGGGCTACGGAGGCAACAGCCACTGCCAGTAAACCTTTTCTGTTATGAGCAAACTAACCGACATCCAAACCCTTTTAGGCGTCACCCCTGACGGTATTTGGGGGCCGCGCTCACAAGCCGCACTCGACGGTTTGATTCATCCGGCAGCAACAGAAGAACCCATCCCGAGTCTCGCTGGCCTGCAACACAACGACTGGCCGCGTGAGGCCGACGCGCAGGCATTCTTCGGCTATCCGCCGAACCTCACACAAGTTGACTTGCCATTCCCAATGCATCTGTTTAGCGCGGACGGTGAACTCACACACCGCATCTCTTGCAACCCGAAAGTGGCCGCAAGCCTGCGCCGAATCTTCGCCGCGATTCTCGCGCACTATGGCTCACCCGAGACCATCCACGCGACCGGCGTGGACATCTTCGATGGGGTCTACAATGACCGCAACGTCCGCGGCGCGAATCACAAGTCCATGCACGCTTTTGGGGCGGCCATCGACATCGACGCGGAGCACAACCCACTCGGAGCCACTAGCGGTCGGATGCCGTCTGCCGTCGTGGAAATCTTCAAAGCCGAAGGCTGGCGCTGGGGAGGCGACTACACCGGCCGCAAAGATTGGATGCATTTTGAGGCATGCGTATGAACGATTCTCAAAAAGAATTCTACTCTGCGATCTGGATCGCCGGAATCGTCCTGTTTGTTCTAACCTTCTCCGTTGCCGTCGCCCTCACCGCTAAATGACCGAATCTTCCTTAGAGGATCAAATTCTTGCCCGCGCACGGCTCTCTGAGCTTCAAGCGGAACGGGATGCTATTCTCAAGGCCAAAGCGATTCGCGAGGCGAACGGACTAGAGTTCTATCGCCCCCATTGGAAACAGCACAAATTTCATACCGCCGGAGCATTCACCGGTCGAGGCTTGTTCACCGGCAATCGCTTTGGCAAATCCGATTGCGGCGTTGCCGAAACACTTTCTTTTGCACTTGGAGGGCGTCTGTGGTACCGACATCGTTTTGAGATTCTCGGTGGCGACCGTTCAGTCGTTGAGATCCATCCGGGCGGGCACAATCATCCGTTTGTGACTCTCGGGATTCCGCAGCGCCCTCTCAAGTGCCTTATCCTGGTTGTCGATTGGGACATGGCGAAGGAAGTTTTTACGGGGAGAGAAGGAAGTTTCGATACCTGGGGAAAGATTTGGAAGCTGATTCCAGAGAAGAACATTGGTAAGATTACGACTGGGGGTCGCGGTGACCGAATCACAAAGATCGAAGTCATTCGGCCAGAGGAATTTGGTGGCGGGGTTTCGACGATCACCTTCGACACCGTTGAATCTTTCAAACACAATCGGATGGGGGGTGAGTCTAAGGATTGGGATTACATCCATATCGACGAACCGGTTCCGGAGTCCATGTTCAAAGCGCACTCCCGCGGACTCATGGACCGCAACGGCAAGTTCGCATTCACCTGTACCCCTCTCACCGAAATGTGGATTTACGACAAATTCAATCCACCAAATGCGACAGGGATTATCAATTCTGAAGAAGGCAGATTTTTCGATAATAAATACGTCATCACCGGATCGATCTACGATAATCCGTATCGCAATGAGGCTGGGGTTAAAGAATTCGAGGCTTCATTGACTACCGAGGAAAAAGCTTGTCGTCTTCATGGTTTACCCTTGAATCTTGCTGGTCTTGTCTATCGTGAATTCGTTCACGATATGCACGTTCTCTGCGACGTCCCCAAAGGCTGGTCCGAATATTGGCTTCCCCCTCTCAACTACACCATTCGTGTCGCTTGGGATGTTCATGGCGCGAGGATTCCTCAGGCTTGTCTGTTCGCGGCGACAGCCCCGGATGGAACGGTTTTCATCTACGACGAGCTTTTCTGTGAACCTCTGATTAAGCCCAACGCCAAACTTGTTAAAGAGAAACTTCAGATTGTTACCAAACTCAAGACCGAGGACGGGACGAAGTTGGTCACTCTTGATCGCCATTGTGTTTCCAAGATTATTGACCCGAAGGCGCTTATTGTCAACCCGGTCACCGAAACCGCGGATGTTCTGGAAGCCATCGAGGAGGAAGGAATTTATTTCGATCCTGCGTCGAAAGACTTGACGACTGGGATTTCCGCGGTCAAGGATAAATTGAACGAGCGACATGTGGTGACAAAGTTGCCTACGATTTTCTTTTCCCCTCGCCTCAAGGAAACCCTTCGCGAGTTCTCTCGATACGTCTATGATCCTGACAAAAACAAACCCAAGGACAAGGACGACCACATGATGGAGAACCTTTATCGCTTAGTCCTCAATGGTCTGGATTACGTTGAACCTGAAACTAATTACGTTAGCCGGAAATCTCTCGTTCGGCCAGATGAAGACCTTGTCCAAATGTTCCGCCCTGGCAATCTCCTTCGTATATGATGGTCCCACATTTAACCGAGGAATTGAAAAAGGAAGCAGTCTCGGATTTCCACGAGCAACTTCTTAGGGAATGTCTTGAAGATGTCAAGCGTTCTCGTTCCCGCATGTCCAAGAACTATTCCAAATGGGACATGCACGACGAAGTCTTCCGCGGCGAGCGGCGACTTGACGAGGAAGATGTGAAGCAAGCCATCAAAGACAAGCCAACCAAGATGGTGGTTCCGAATACCTTTGCTCAGGTAATGACCTTCACCTCGTTTCTTTTTCTTTTATTCAAACAGAACGCTACATTCTTCGAGCTAAAACCGACGGGGTCTGAAGATTATGGTCAAAAATGGGAAGACTCGGAGAACATTCTGAATCGCGATTGGAATCGGTCCAATGGTTCCAAGAATCTCTTTCAGTTCCTCCTCGATGTTGGCCGCTTTGGCACGGGGATTCTCGAGACCTCCTGGACCGAAGAGACGACAAAGATCTTTGTCAAACCAACCCCACAGGACATAACCCAGATTCTCGCCGGCGTTCCGTTGACGGCCCCGGCCGCATCGGCCGCGGAATGGAAGACATTCACGAAATTTGAGGGAAATCTGATTCGTTCGGTATCCCCGTATCGTTGGTTTCCAGATCCGAGTTTTCCGATTTCGGATTTTAATAAGGGAAATTTCTGCGCGAGTGAAGAAGATTTCACAATGGCAGGATTGAGAAAGCTTGAAGATGATGGTCTTGTCGCCGGGGTCGATTTCATTCAGGGATTGCCTAAAAATCTTGAGGCTACTCGCGGGGCCATCACCCGGATGACATTCGCCATTCCGCATGTCTGGGATGCTTCGAATCGTAAATCCCAAGTCATCGTGACTAAGATGCGCCGCTGGATTATCCCGAAGGATTTCAAGATGCAGGATGGGAAGACTCTTGGAGAAGAGACTTGGCCGGTTCTATATAACATCTGGTACGCCAATGACAACCGGATCATCCGTTGCGAGCCTTGTGAAGAATGGCATCAGACGTTTGGATATGGCGTTGGCCAATTCACCCCAGACATGCATCGGGACACTTGGGGATTGGCAGATTTGATCTATCGCCTTCAGGATGTCATTTCTTGGTTTGTTAACTCTCATATTACTTCTGTTCGCCGGGTCATTCAGAATCGAATGATTGTAAATCCTGATGTGATTGAGATGAAGTCTTACGATGGCGAAGGCGACATTTTCACCAAAAAAGGAATGGGTCGACAGGCTGCTGCTCAGGGTGTAACCCAATTGGCCGTCCAAGACGTCACCGGAAATCACATGACCGACGTTGACATCCTTGGCAAATTGATGCAAATGGTCACCGGAGTCAATGACAATTTCATGGGACAAATGAATTCTGGCCGACGGTCCGCTCAAGAAAATCGAGTTCAGACCGCGGGCGCTGCGGGCCGGATGAAAATGCATGGGCATTTGCTGTGGGAGAGCGGACTTGCTCCTATCGGTCGAATGATGCTTTCTAATTCGAGACAATCCTTATCTATGACTTCTTTTGGTTGGGCACTTGGAGGAGTCAAAGATCCTCAGATGCTTCAGCAAAGGTATCTGGAATTCCAAGGAACTCCAGAGGAAATCGTCTGTGGTGATGATTATCTGGTATTCGATGCGACCTTGTCCTCCGAGAAAGGCTTCGCTGCTCAGCAACTTCAGGAGCTTCTTTCGATGATCATAACCGCCAATCCGATGGCGGCGCAGCAATTGACCTCGCGGATCGATCCAGCCAAGATCATGGCGGAGCTTCAGTACCTACGAGATGGTACTCCTATTGAGCGATTCATGTATTCTCCTGAAGAGCAAGCTCAACAAATGCAATTGCAAATGGCACAAATGCAAGCTCAGCAAGCTCAATTGAAACCTAGTCCCGAAGCTAATCCTTCTTTTGCCGCATGAGTGATGAAGATAAGATTAGCGAATTGGAAGAATTCCGAGACGAAGTAATCTCGTTTCTGGATTCTCGAATCTATCGCGAATATCTCAAAGGTATTCAAAAAGCAATCAAAGACACCGAAGAAGAATTGCTTTCTCTTGTCATCCGTTCCGATGCGGACATCTATTTTCAGGTCGAACAAAAGACTAAGCTTGACTTAGCTCGCGGCGACCTCACTAATTTTGAGGACATGGTCTCTAACCTCAATGGCAGAATCGAAGCTATTCTTCGAACTGTTCAACCAAATGAGACTCAACTAAAAGATAATGAAGAAACTTAATAAATTCTTCCTCGACCCAGATTTGGGTGGAGGATTTGGAAATGAAGGGGAGAACGGGCAGTCATCCGGTTTTGAGGGAATCGGAGAAGTCCAGACGAGACCGGCCCCGGTCCCCACTCTCGATGCCAAGGCTTTCGCGGAGAGCTTTGCGCCGATGATTGCCCAGCAATTCAAACAAAATGCTCCGCAGCAAAATGCTCCGGCTTTGTCCAAAGAAGAGGCTGCAAAGCTTCTGAATGTCTGGGAACCCGATGATTCTTTTGTTCAGGAATTTGGTAATTTGGAGAGCCAAAAAACGGCCTTCCAGAAGATGCGAGATGGGCTCATTCGCCAGGCCGATACCATCATGCAAGCTCGCTTGTACGAGATGCAGCAGCAATTCGAGCAGAAGTTGTCTCCGGTCCAGTCGCTTCTTCAGGAACGCGCCTCTCAAGAAGCCGAAGCCGCTTTTGCCAATCGATATCCGCAACTTGCTGATCCGAAATCTAAGCCTTTTGTCAACGGTGTTGCCCAGCAACTCCACGCCCAAGGGAAATTTAATGGACTTTCTCGCGATCAAGCCTTTGACCTTCTCGCGAACAATCTCGCCGAGGTCATCAAGGTTCACAATCCCAATTTTCAACTGACCCCAAATGGGGCCCAAGCGATGAATCCAGGTTCTTCGCCCAATCGTATTACCCCTCAAGTCCACGGAAGTGGAGCTGGGGGCTCTGGTAGTGGAGACATGAATGGAGGCGGAAAGGCTTTGCCTAAAGCCGCTTCCCTCTTTCCCAAGATTCGAGGTTAACGGACGTCCTCGACCTGTGTCTTAACTTAGTCCATAACGCAGATAAATAGAAAAACATCCCTATGCCTCTTGGGCTAATTGGTAGTGAACGCCTGGACGATTACTGGTCCAGGAACATCCGGCGTCGAGTCGCTTATGACTTTCCGCAGGGCAGTGCTGTATTGACCGAACTCCTCAGCCATTTCGAACCGGAAGAGACTCCTCTTCCCAAGTTTGGTTGGCAGGAACAACGGTATCAGCAGATTAAGACACTTACGAGCACGTCGGGCCAACCGACGACTGACATTGTATTCTACCTCGGAGGTACGACCACGACCGCGGGCACCCCGATCACCATCACCGCGGGGCTTGCGCTTCGCGTTTATGTCGATGACGCCAGCAACTTCCAAGTCGATGACACCATCATGTTCGTCGACTTGACGTTGACATCCGGCACTGGAAATCTCAACGGTCGTGTCACTGGAACCAACACCACCGGAGCCGATTACATCGACTTCGAGTGCACCGCGGTTCCGACTTCGACCGTGGTCAACTCTGTCGCGGCCGAGGGCAAATATGTCTACCTTCAAGGCTCCGCCTACGCCGAAGGCTCGCGGTCCCGTCAGGGCCGTTCCAAGTTCCCGATCGAAATCGAGAACTATACCCAGATGCACAAGAACGCATTCTCGCTCACGAGTTATGCGCTCAAAGCGCCGTTGGTTTACAATAAGTCTGGACATTACGAGATTGCCCTCAAGGACAACGGCATCGACCATCTTGATGGCCTCGAGAAAACCCTTATCTGGGGCGAACGTCGGACCACGACTGCCGAAGATCCCGACTCTGGCGAAACCGTTCGCCGAGACTTCTCTGGCGGTATCCTTTGGTTCCTCAAACAATGGGAACTTGGGAATGTCAGCAATGGCGGCGCTATCAACTATCGCCCCGGTGGTGCTGACCTGACTGCCCAGACCGATTGGGAAACCTACACCGACAAGCGAATCATTCGCCTTGCCAATGCCACGATCTCCAAGTCCCAATTCAACGAGCTCATCTCCCGGGCCTTTGAGAAAACCAATAACACGTCTTGGGACAAACTGATCATCTGCGGACAGGGTTACCTGAATAAGGTCACCGAAATGTTCGAGCGACAGATCACTTGGACCTCGATGCGGAATGAAGGTTATAAGGGCTGGGATTTCCAGTTGGCCGAACATCAGTCGAACGCCGGTAAGGTTTATTACAAAACCCATCCGATGTTTATGGATCCGAACCTCGGGATGCGAAACTCGGCACTGGTGGTCGATCTTGGGTTCCTCAAATGGAGGTATTTGACCGACCATGACACCGACGTCAAAACCGGGATTCAAGCGAACGATGCCTTGGTCCGAAAGGACCAGTATCTGACCGTTGGAGGTCCCGAAATCTGGTATCCGGAAGCCCACATGTTCATCAAAGACCTTGGAGGCATTGTTGACTAATTATGGCCGCTCTTGCATCTACCGCGGTAACGCTCTATCCCAATAATTCGTCAGGCTCTTATCGGGTCAAAACGAACGGTGGGATTCTATGTCGCCGACTCAAATTAGTCTTGACTGGTCAAGGAGGACAAACCAACACCATTGGAGCAGCAGCTTTGGGATTTTCCAAAGTCATTGACTGTTCTAATCTCTTTGATGCCACAAATTCCAAAGTTTATCCTGCTGTTGTTGACCCGGTCAACAATATCATCATCCTCGCGGACGGGTCGGCGGCCCCTGCTCCTGTCGATGTCACCTCGACCGCCACTTACATCACGGTGACGGGCACACCAACAATCGCCCGATAACAAACCTATGGCTATGAAACGAGTTGAATCGGTCTCTAATTGGGACCCCAAAATGCCGACCGAGAAGCTTATGGACAGCGATGTTCTTAAGCCAAATGCACACGATAACAAGGATTCTCTAACCCCTGAGTCGCCTTACAAACAGGCGCTTGGAGGCTCCGGGAAGCCCTCGGGCGACCTTGGTTCTCGCGGTCGCGGATTCTAATCTTTCCCCTCTGTGGCTACCTTGCTTGAAATTAAGACGCTCGCGGCGAGCTATCTGGACTTGGCTCCTTCCGACTTTACCGTCAATGGAATGGATCTGTTCCTGGCTGCCGCTAACCAAGTCAGAAAAACCGCTGAATTGGAGCATGATTTTGAGTTTAACCGGAAATCCGTGACGGTAACGGTTAATGGTACCACAGGGGGGAATTTAGAACTAGCAAGAGATGCGGACAATAACCTCGTTGATGTTAAAACCGTCATCGAGGTAGGGTTGTTGGACCAGAATAGGAATTTGATCCCGGTTGGATGGACAACGGTGGCGGAAAGTCTGGAGGGTCAAAGACAAGATAATCCTGGGTTTCGAGATCGACTTTGGCGAACAGATGATCCGGGGGATTGGCGACCAGTTGGTCGAAATCGATTTACATTTTCTGGAAAAAGTATTCGTCGATGGCCGATGGAGGAGGAGACGGCGGCGACGAATTATGCAGTTTGGCTCGAAGCTTATTGTTTCACCGCGGATTGGTTAGACAATGCTTTAGCCAGTGAAAAAATTACAATTTCTGGAACTTTAGTCCCCGACGTTACAGGAGACTATTTTCCTGCTGGAACAGATATAAATGGAGACCCAATTTATATCAAATCTGGAGCGCCGACCTGTGCGATATATACAGATCCAAATATCTCTCCCTCGATTCGATTAGGACAATTTGGAGAACCAGCAGATATCTGGGCCAGTGCAAGTTTTAATGGAACTTTTAATCCCGCTGGTTCAGCTACGGGAACCGCGACTTCTACTTATCACACTGGAGCAACTACGGACGTCTGGACGACTCACGGTCAGCAATTCTTACTTTGGGCAACGATTGTTCAACTAAATAAGAGATACAAATTCTTCGTCCCGAGGCAAGAAGGAAATCTTCCGCCCCCAACGGAACTGGCCGACGCAGGGTTGGCCCAGCTTGTCGATTGGGACGGGACCAAGTTCGAGGGCTTTCGGAGACACAATCGATGAACACTCCAAAAGATGGTGAGGTTTTGTTTGGGCAATTGCTAGATAAGGATTTCCGTCTAGCAATTCCTTATACCCAGCAAATTAGAAATTTCAAAAGGGATGGGGCAGCACCGGAGTATTTAATGGAGGGTGCCGAATTAACCCCAATCGATGCCAATGCGACCGAGGTTAAGCTTTTTAATTACACCGCTCTCGACGCAGCGAAACTTGCTTATTTTGTCAAAAATCCTGGATATGCTAATATCCAGTTTCCCAGAGAACTTGTTTCGCTCACTTCAGTTTTTGCTACGTCCAAGGGCACCGGAGCCGGAACAGGAACGCCTGCGGCTAACTCAACCGGAACCTCCTGGTCAGTTGGAGTTTCTTCTTCCAATCACGCAAGTTCTTCTCTGGATTATGTTCCTGATCTCCTTCCTGAATGGAAAATCGTAGATGGAGATAATACCGAAACCATTGAGTGTGAATTCTATACCTCTGGAAGTAAGACTTTGGCAGAGATTCTGACTATTTTGTCGACCAAAATTGGAACCTCAGTTCTTGCTTGGCCCAGATTCAAGTTGGTCGAACATAGTATCAATCTCAAGGGACAATCACTTAGTGTATCGACCGCGGCTAATCTTCAACTTTCTGGTTCGGCGAGTCCGAATGGTACTTCACTTTCAAAGAATGCGGTGGGAGATTACTCGATTGAAACTCGATCCAATGTCCGAACGCTTGATCTTCCTGCGTGTATTCATGGGGCTTTGTCTATCACTGGGGATTACACCAAAAGTGATACGATTACGGTCAGTGCGGGGACAAGTTTGACTGGGACGGGAGAAATTGTTGGGTCGGTCACCAGCGGGGTTTCTGTCCCAACCCAAACCGTAACCGCTTTGATCACTCCGCACTCTTGGTCCGCAACCTCGATCACGTCGGTTCCGACTTCTGGTCTTCGTCTCCGCGAACTTCGTTCCCAAGATGACGGTGGGGGACTTTTCCTTCAACTTGCAACCATCGTTGACTTCTCCCAATTCGCATGACCCAAGACGAATTTAGAGCTAACCAAAGTTCCCATGCGAATGAACTCAAAACCATTCGCACAATTCAAAAGACTTTTGGAGGATCTCGGTCGCAGATTCGTAATCTTCTTCGACTTCAGCAGGCCCAGAGAACTCAGATAAAAGACCCAAATGCGGGGAATCAGGCCGCGCCGCTATTTCAAGATCCTCCAAGGATTCGACGATCCGAGGTAATTACTCAGGAAATTAGGCATATTGGCCAAGTCACTCCTTCGGATTTACTTATTGTTCCCCCTGGAGTGGTCCCCGGAGGAACCTCGGGGATTGAAGAAGTTCCTGATGATAATGTTTATTACGTAAGAAGTCGGGCTCCAAGTGATCCAGTGGGGGCATGGACCCGTGGAGTAGAGGACGTCGGAATCGATGCAAAGATTTGGGCGCGGTCAGACGAAGTCTGGTACGAGATTACAGATAAGCTTGTTCTTTCTTCTGATGCAGAAGCAACTAGTACAATCTACACCAATCCTCCTAGTGCCACTGTAACTCTTTCTCCCGTAGGAAATCTTCACTTTGCTTTTGTGATTCCTGACGGAGCGCCCGGACCTGCCGGAATGGATGGAAGTGATCCTACCGATGAGCATCTTAACGATCTTATCGTTGCTTTGTTCGACCCAGCTGATTACGCCTTTAATCCAGTTTCAGTCGGAACATTAACAATGACAGTCTCGAACCCTCCGACTCAGGTTGAGGTTCAAGCCATCGCGGATAAAGTCGACGAACTTATAAATGCCCTGAAACATTAAATCCTATGCCTAATCCCAGAGATCAAAGACTTCAGCAGTTAGCTGCGTTAATGCAGATGTACAACGGTATGCAACAGGCACAGGGACAGAGTCAACAGAATGCTTTAGGTCAAGCCCAGTTGCAACAAACCGGTCAATGGCATCAGGGAGAACTTGCTCAAGCCTTGGCTGCTTTGAATCAACAAGGTCAGTGGCATCAAGGAGAATTGGGAAATCAACAATCGCAGTTGGCCGAACTTTCAAGATATCATTCTGGAGAACTCCAGAATCAACAAAATGCTCAGGCGCTTGCGGGTCGTCAAGGAGATGCTCAGTTGGCTGAATTGGCTAAGTATCACCAAGGGGAGATCGAGGCGCGTAAAGCCGAGGGAACGAATCGGACCAATCAAGAATTCATGCAGCATTTCTTGCCGGACCCGAATATTCCTTGGGAGCAAAAATTAGCCGCTCTTCAAACGATTGCTCCACAGTTTGGTCCGATGGGTAAGGCGATGCACGAATCCGGAGTGAATTCGATGGTCCAGAAAAGATTACCAGAGATTCAAGGTATGTATGGCCAATATAACCAAGGCCATGATATGAAGAAATTCCAAGAAGGAATGAATGCTTTGTATCCTTCTATGCCACAGGAAGTTTTTGACAAAATGCCTTGGGATCAGTTGAATCAAGGGATGTGGGGAGGAGCTTCTCAAGATCCTCAGACTTGGGGAGAACAAATGAATATTGGACAAAATGGTCGTACTCGTGGGGGACAAGAGATTAGAGATTATTTTGTAAATCCAACTCGTGACGCTTTATTCGCACAACGGGCTAAAGAAAATGCGTTAGGAATAGGACAATTTGTTAACGATATTATTGGAGATCAGCCTTCTGGTGTAGGAGGAGCACTCTTTGGAGATATGTTTCGTCCAGGTCCGACTCAAGAAGAAATTGCGGCGCAGAAATTAAAACAATATAATCTTGGAAAAATGTTACTGAAATAAATTTATGACTCCCTCACAAGTACAGCAGTTGCTTGCTCATTGGTCAGGAAAAGGTTACACTCCTAATCCTAATTTGAGGTATGCTTCACCAAAGCCTCAAATGCCTAATACTGATTTGGCTACAAGTTTTTGGAATGCTCCAGATATGCAAGGCTCTGGAGAAGTTTTACCGAAGGCCACAAAAGTAACAGATAGTTCATTTAATCCTGCCGCTTTACAGAAAGCGGGACAAGATTTGGCAGGAGGTTTTTGGAATGCTCCAGCGGGGCAAACTCAAGTTCAAGCTCCAGCTCCAGTTCCTCCTAACAACGGATTCGATTTCGCCAAAATTATCGAGGCCCTCAATGCTCCTCGCGGACATCATCTTGGAATCGGTGGAGCAGAAATGACTCAAGCAAATCCGATGGGAAACTTCGGCGGAGACCCTTTTACCAATGGATTTTTCAAGCCGAATCCGCAATCGGATTATCGTCCTGGTGCAGAGTATCATATGCCGACCATGCCTCAGCAACAGCCGTTTATGCCGTTTCAGGGAGCCCAAGCTCCGACGCCGGGGAGCCCGATCTATCGTCAGCAGAATCCAAATGACCCTAATAATCCGGAGAACATTTTGAAACGTATGGGAGGTGGACAAAATAGTGGAAATCGTCCGCCGTTTTCGTTTGGATTACTTCCCCGCCGTTAGCCCTAGTTTTAGTTCTAACTTATGCCGTTCACCTATCGCCAGGTAAAAGACCTTTACGACACGTTGGCCGACGCCGGCGCGGTAACGAAGCCGTTGGCTGAGTGGGCAGGTGACATGTCAACGATGACAGGGAGCGATCTTTACGATGCTGGATTGCATGACAATGTAATCAAAAGGGCATCGGTTGGAATTGACCGGGCTTTGGAGGCGACAGGATTGCCAAAACTTGGAGGAGAATTCGGAAGGACAGTCAGCGAACCGTTTGGCATGGGTGACCAAGGTCAGTCGATCGGTGAGGGACTGCCCCGTATGGCAGTCAATTTCCTTCCGGCGATTGCGGCGGAAGCGGTGACAGGAGGCGGGGCAACTCCATTTATCCTTGGGGCATTGGGAACGGGGGCTTTATCGGGCGCTGAAACATACACCGCGACTGGAAGTCCTGCGGCTGGTGTAGTTTCTGGCGCGGTCAATGCGTTACTTCCGGGAGTGACAGGGAAGGTTGAACAAGGAATTTTGGGTCGACTTGGAGCGAGAGAAGTAGCAGGATCGATTGGAAGGACTTGGGAAAGTAAATTAGGAGAAGGATTCGTTACAAATCCTGCAATGTCCAATGGAATTCCAAGGACACTGGATGCTGTCAAGCAATATTTCCCAACTAACTTCGGTCAGCGTGCAGCAGCTTTTGGAGGAGGCCAGCTAGCCGCGGCTGGGATTATGGGAGGAAGTGAATTGGCTCAACAAGCTTTAGCTGGTCAGCCAATCTCGAATCCATTTACCCCAGAATTTGGATTGGGACTCGGGCTATCTCAGCTCCCGTTTTCTCTCCTTCACCTCGGAGGCAAACTCGTCGGAGGAGCCGGAAAATCTCCGATGGAACGAGCCAATGATCTCCAGAATTTGATCGACTTGACGACGAGGGGAACGAATCTCAAGGCCGCAAGAGATGCCTCGAAAGAGGCTACGCCGGTCATGAAGATTCCTGAGGTAAAACCGATCTTGACCGATCCGGTCGCGGCAGCCAAAATCAAAGCGGATACGGATGCAATCTTGGCCAATCTTGGCCAACAGAGAAAGGATATAGAATCGAATCCTACACCCGATAACATCGACAAGCTCAACGAGATCAAGATTCAAGAAGATCAAGTTGGAGACAAACAAGTTGAACAAACAGGGGGAGTTGGAGTTGGTTTGTCTCAACCGACGACTGGGACGATTCCTGTCACGGGGGAAGCCCATTTCTATGGGAATAAACAGAACAAACCTGAGACGGGATTTCATATTGTCACGGTCAAGGAAAATCCAAACGATGCATTGAAATATCCCGATGGGACTCCGGTTCAACCTGGAGATCGGATCCAGTGGCCCGCTGGGAGGAAAGATCCGGAGGTGAATAAGGATTCAAGTGAGAATTTCTTGGTTCCAAAGGGAAGGTTCTCGAAGATCGTCGATAAGGCGATGGAACAAAAGGTGATTGATGAAATCAAAAATCCTGAACTTCCAGATCAATCGGGTGGGGATTTGGTTAGTCATCAGGCCAGATTGGCCAAAGCTCAAGAAGAATTTAAAGCAAGACAAGAACAGCATAAAATCAATCTCGATGATCTTGAAAATATCCGTCAAGATCTTGCGCTCCGTGGAACTCTTTCCTATGGAGAACTAGTTGACAGTCTTCAAGAAGTCAATCGGATTCGAGAACAAGCAGGATATCCAGAGATCGATCTTGCGACATTGGCTAAAACGATCAAGGAAACTCGGGCGACCAGTCGAAAAGCTGGGCTTTTGTCTGCCATCGAAGAGACAAAAAGATTTGAATTGATTCAAGAGGCCGCTCATGCGGATGCACTTTTGAAGGATCAAAAAGGCGTAGATGTCTATGGGAAGATTAGTGAGATGGGAGAGAAAGGCGATCCTGAGGCACAGAAGATTCTTGATCTTTATGAAGAGCTTTCGGCCAGTCCAGGCAACCGCGGACTCCTTGCCAGTTCTGGATTGTTCTGGAATCATGCTCAAGAACTTGAGGCTAAAGGTCAGCTGACTTTGGCTAAAATGGCTTCATTTAGTCAAGCCGTGGTCAAATCCCCAAAAGGTCCGAAAGGGATGTTGGAGAAACAAATCACTGTCGAGCTCCCGCCGACAATCTTCAAGGCATTGACAGCTGAAGAAAAGGCAATGAGACAAATTGGGGCCGAGGCAATTTTGAAAGTCACCGCGGGAGATGCTGAATCTGACGAGGCCAAAGTTCTTCGTCAGTTGGTTTATGATGGGTCATTTGGAAAAGGCTTGTCTAAAGAAGCTGTTGCAGAGGCTTTTTATCATGCAAGAATCGAAGGTATTGAAACGGACCAAGATGCTGAGATAGCTGCTGGGGAATGGATGGAATCGCCGAAGGTTCATGGTTGGGTGAGAGAGTTGGCGAATAATTTGGTTAAGAATGAATTGCCAGAGCCGCAATTTAAGGTTGTCGATGAATCGCCATTTGCGCTCAGAGATTCTGAACGAGTATTTAACGGTCCCTTACTTGAGGCTTATGATAGACTTGTGGCAAAGGATCGAATGAAGTTTCCCACGGTCAGTATTGGAGAATTGGCTCAAGAATCAGGAATTCCTTTAAATGAGCTTCATGATCAGCTTAGAGCACTTCATCAACAGGGTAAAGTTGTAATGGGAGTAGGAGATTTCTCTCTTTCAAATAAAGTTACACAAGAGGGAGGAATGATGATTCCGGGATATGATAAACCGGTATTGACGGTTAGGCCATTAGATCCAGAGATTTCAAGGAACTTACAAGAGGAAGAAAAATTCTCTCCTCGTTTGGAGGAAGAAATTAACCATCTTATTTTGGCCTCCGAAGAAAGTCATGATCCTACTGATCCGGAATCTTCAATCCGTACTCGTAATGAAGCTATTCAAGAACTTATGCAAGATATGGATGAAAAAGATCATCCTGCACATGAATTTAGAAAAGAACTTCAGGATTATGGAATAAAGTTGGGGATATGGAAACCTTATACAAAGGAGCAGTTGTCTAACATTCAGACTTTGGGACGAGGAAAGAAATACGATTTCAAACGAGGAGATACTTATTATATCTTTGATAGTTGGCGTGGGTTAGATCAAAAAGAAGGACAAGCTAATATTCTTAAAAATCAACTTCCCCCGAGTTATGATCCTTCTGATCCAAAAGAACAAGCAATCGTTGACCAGCTTTCTGGGAATGGTATCGAGCAGCTTCAATCAGTTTCTAAAGATCCTTTTCTTACCCAAATTGCTCAGGCTTGGATAAAGCAATTCTCAAATCTTCTCAAACTTCAGCAGGGATATGTTCATGATGGAGTGGGCACGTATGCTCGTGGGCATATCGAAGGACTTGGGAATGGCATTTTCTATGACAAGTCGAATATCTCAGCTAAACCAGAAGCTCGAGAAACCGCGGTGATTCATGAGATGGGGCATGGATTGACTCAGCAGTTAATCGACGAGCTCGGTCCAGATCATCCTTTGATAAAGGAACTCGACGGCATTCGTATGCGAGCTCGACAGGCTTTGTCTGCTGACCTTAAAGCTTACCTCGACGCGGCAACAAATTCCGACTGGCTCGGACGTTATCGCCGCGGACAAGCCGACGCCTCAGAGCTCGGTCCCGACGCCGCCAGTCGACAAATCCTTTATGGCCTTCTCGACAACAAGGAGATGACTGCCCAACTCTGGTCCAGTCACGATTTTCGTGAACATTTCCGGGGGATCGATGGGAGGACCGGAGTCTGGCGGAAGTTCCTTGAATGGACCAAAAAGATTCTCGGCCTCGGAAATGTTGATAACACGCTTCTTGGCGAATTGCTGGGGGCGACGGGGCAATTGATGCATAAAGGAGAATGGCTCGCGGATATGGAAGGGTTCGGAGAAAGATGGTTTGAAAGTCAAGGAAAAGGCGGAGCTTATGGACAGGCGCAGACACAACGCGCGATGGGCATTCTGGCGGAGATTAACGATGGAATGTCGCCGGAGGAAATGTCGGGAAGTTTGCAGATGGGCGAGGGGAAATTTAATCCAGAATTGGTGAAGAGGAAGGCGAAGCTGGAGCAGACGTTTCAGAATCTAGATGAGGAGACTCAGCAGTTACATGATGTTTTGGATGAACATGGACAAGACGCGTCGGTCGATGGAGTGGATAATATGGTCTTGGAAGCTATGTCGGATGGGAAAGGATTGGAGGATACTTTGGATTTGCTTCCCGACTCGGCGGTGAAGTATATCTTTGCGAAATTGGATGATCATAAGGATGTGTTGGATGTCCTTGCTGCGGCGACCAAGGAAAAGAATAAAGGATTGATTAATATTATCAATCCAAAGTTGGTCAGAGATTCTGTCAAACCAACGTTGAAGCAGGTAGAGAAGATTCTCAAGAATCGCGATCGCCATTTGGATTTGGCCCAGAAACTTGTCAATCTCCAAGCCGTCGAGCCTCAAGGTTTCGTCAACGCCGCGGCGAGTTATGCACTGAAGGATACGGAGAATTTTATCGAGGGTGAAGGAAAGGGAACAGGAGGAATCATGTCGTGGTTGTCTAGGTTTCTTGAGCCTATGGCTCAGAAGGCCAGACGAATTCCTGAGATGGCAGAAGGAATCTCAAAGGGATTTGAACTTGGACCGAATGCGAGGAAGATGTTCTCGGAAGCAATGAAGGTCTTCGGGATGGACACGAGTTCTCCAAATCTCGATGTGCTTTCGCATGACTCGGTGCAACAGAGTCAGAAGGTTTTCCAGACTCCGAAAGAATTGAATGCGGTGGACAAATGGATTCATCTAAATCAGGTGGAAGGTAAGGACGCTGTGGTCATGCTTCCAGAATCTCATCCAGAGGTACAAAAAATCCTCAGCAAATTGACTGCTGAGGAGAAGGAGAGGGTTCGGGATATGGTAGCGAAGCAGGGTAAGTCAACACAGATGTTGAATGCGCAGAAGCTTGAGAAGATGAAACAAATCGCCGCGGTCAGCGCAGCGGGACATATCTTGAAGGAATCTGGATTGAAGGTCAGAGATGCGATTGGTTTGGCCGATGCTACGATCAAGGCGATTGTGGATATGAATGATCCGGTCATGCAGTTGACGGCACAGGCGCAATTGCAGGCTGTCCAAGCTAGACTTCAGCCAGAAGTTTTTCTTGAGCTTCTCAAATTCTCTCAAGGCGAAGCCCAGAAGATTAACGATTGGAAAACCTACTTCGACAAAAATCCTTTCTGGGCCACAGCACAGAGGACAGAGAGGTATCATGTTCAAGGTCGTAATAAAGCTGGAAAGCAAATCAAGAATCAAGCAAGTTCTCTAACCGAGGCCCGAGAAGTCGCTGAGCGGCTTGGAATTGGTAAACCAGAAATCATTGACTCTTGGAAGGGTCGAGAAGATGAACCTTTTTCTTTTCCGAATATGCCCCCAGAAATGGCACAACGGATGGAACAGATTGAGGAGAATCAAATTCAAATGCTCAAAGCTTCTGGGGTAATTGATTCTCCAGAAGCTGA